>Ga0272448_1000296_pt1 | contig 78952 bp, 84 predicted proteins | sample YNPCB0191_FD_202220 | JGI IMG/M metagenome (GOLD analysis project Ga0272448, IMG submission 202220) | Hot spring sediment microbial communities from Yellowstone National Park, WY, United States - YNP-CB-019-1 | ecosystem: Environmental > Aquatic > Thermal springs > Hot (42-90C) > Sediment...
ATCGTGGAAGAACTATTAAATGTTAAAAATATTATTATAGAACCAGTAAGGGAACATTTTGATTATGTTTATCTGAAAGAAGATCTTATAAGGCTTGAAGGAAATAAATATCGTTCAAAAAGAAATCGTATTAATAAGTTATCAAGATTTTATGATTTTAAATATGAAGAATTAATTCCAACATACATAGAAGAAGCGTTAAAAGTTCAAGAAAAATGGTGCAAGCAGAAAAAATGTGAAGATGACATATCTCTTAATGATGAATGGGATGCAGTAAAAGAAGCACTTTTTAATTTTCACAGCCTTGAATTAAAAGGCGGGGTTATACTAATTGAAAATAAGGTCGTTGCATTCACTTTGGCAGAAATGCTTAATAAACATACTGGAGTCATCCATATAGAAAAGGCAGACCCTGATATCCCTGGACTCTATTCGCTTATAAACCAGAAATTTTGCGAATCAGGTTTAAAAGAAGCCCTCTTTATAAACAGGGAACAAGATCTCGGTATCCCAGGTTTAAGGGAGGCGAAACTTTCATATTATCCCCATCATTTTGTAGAAAAGTTTAATGTGGGGCTATATAATGCTTGACATAAAATCATGACTTATGTTTAAAATAATCAGGTGCCGAGGTAGCTCAGTCGGTAGAGCAGCGGACTGAAAATCCGCGTGTCATTGGTTCGATTCCGATCCTCGGCATTTTTAATTAAAATGAACAAAGTAACCTTTCTTTCTATCATCTGTCTTTTTCTTATTAACAATGTATTTTCCATAACCCTTGAAGAGGCAATTAAGAGGGGGCTTGAGGTTTCGTATCCGTTAAAGCAGCAAAAAGAGATTATTAAAAGTTTTGAATATCAATATACTTCTTCCATAGACCCTTATTTACCAAAGGCTAATATGGAAGGTGGGTATATAAGATATTTATACGGGAGTCCATCCCAAACAAGGACTTCAGGCATAGACAGCATAGGAAACGATGTATACAGTGCAACAGGCACTCTGTCGCTCAGGATTTTTGATGGTGGTTTAAGGTCTGCTAAAAGAAAAGGGGCTGAATCTTCGCTGGAAAGGGAAAAAGAAAAAATAGAATCTGTTAAAACAGATGTAATCTATAATATAAAAACCGCATTTTTCACTGCCCTTGGCAAAAAGATAATAGTGGAGAAAAAAAAAGAGGCTTATGAAATAACTAAAAAGATAGTTGATTTGACAAAGGCGAAATACGATTTAGGTGTTGCAAAAAAAAGCGATGTTTTACAGGCAGAGGTTAGGCTTACCTCAGCCCGTATAGAACTTTTTGAAAGCGAAAAGGAGTTTGAAAAGGCACTGGAAGATTTAAATTCCCTTCTTCTGTTCAAGGGCGATGAAAATCTAACAATCGAGGGTGACCTTTCTATTCCTGTTCAGAAAGAAAGCATTGACAGTTTAACAGAAAGGGCTTTAAAGACAAGGCCTGATGTAAATTATCAATTAAAAGAAATAGAAAGATTAAATATGGTTTACAATGAAAAAAAGAGCGAGTGGTATCCAAAGATCGATGTAGAACTTCAGCAATCAAGGGTTGACAAATCTTTTGCACCTAAAAATAGGCAGGATATATTTGGATTGACCCTTACATATCCCATTTTTGATGGGGTAGGGAGGTATTATAATTTAAAGGCATCTGCCAGTGAATTAAGCGCAGCAAAATTCAGACTTGAAGAGATAAAAAGAACGGTAAAGCTTGAAATAACAAAGGCATATAAAGATTTTGAAAAAAGCTTCGAAAATACAAGGTTATACAAAGAACTTTTGAAAGAAGCAGAAGTAAATTTTGAACAGGCCTACGGTGAATATAAGGTGGGAAAGGGTGATATCCTTAGTCTTTTGCAGTCTGAAAAGGACCTTTCCAAGGCAAAGGAAAATCTTGTCACATCCCTTTATCAATTAAACAATGCTATGGCATATCTTGAAAAGGTTGCCTATATTACAGGGTATTAGAATGGAAAAGAAAAAGAAACTCATAGTTTTTTCTGTGGTTTTTATTTTAATTGTTGCTGTTTTATCTTCTATCATGTTTATAAAAAGTTCAAAGACAAAAGGCAAGAATGATGAGATTTATGTAGTAAAAAAGGGTGAGGTTGTCCATTTTACAGAGCAGACAGGCATAATAAAGTCTCAGGTTGGAGCCATCGTTAAGGTGGGAACAAGGGCAACGGGAGTAATAACGCGTCTTAATTATCAGGTAGGTGATTTTGTAAAAAAAGGTGCCCTTATAGCAGAGATAGATGATAGGGAAAAATTGGCAGAAAAGAGAAGTCTTGAGGCTCAGATTGAGGAACAGAAAAAAGACCTCGAGGCAAAAGAGGCACAATACGCATATAACAAACAGAATTACGAAAGAGAAAAGATGCTTCTCGAAAAAGAATTTACTACAAGGGATAATGTGGAAAGGGCAAAAAGGGAAATGGATGTATCACTGGCACAACTGGAGGCATCTAAGGCAATGATAAAAGTAATTAAGGAGAAGCTTAAAAGCCTTGAAGTGTCATTAAGTTATCATAAGATTTATTCTCCCATATCAGGATTTGTATCTCAGGTTACTACACAGCAGGGTGAGACAGTAGTTGCAGGCCTTTCTGCTGTAAACCTTATAACCATAATAGACCCTACAAAACTTGAAATGTGGATTTATGTTGATGAAACTGACATAGGTAAGGTAAAAAAAGGTATGTTCGTTGAATACTGGGTAGATGCCTATAAAAAAAAGGTATTCACAGGAACTATTTCCATGATATACCCCCAGCCTGAAATAAAGGATAATATAGTGTATTACCTTGCCATTGTTAAGATAGATCCAAAAAATACAGAATTTCTTAAACCTGAGATGACAACCCATGTAAAGATAATTGTAGAAAAGAAAAAGGATGTTCTTGTCGTTCCCAATAGCGCAGTGCGTTTTGAGGAAGGTAAAAATGTAGTGTATGCGATGACAAAAGATAAGGCTGTGCGTGTTGATGTTGAAACAGGGATCAGGGACGACAGATTTACAGAGATTATTTCAGGGGTTAAAGAAGGGGATAAGATAATCATACCTGTTATCAAGAAAAACCAGCCAGGTCCAAAAAGGTGATAAGGCTTAAGGGCATTAAAAAAAGCTATTTCATAGGGGAAAGGGAGCTACCCATACTTAAAGGTATAGACCTTACCATTGAATCTGGTGAACTCGTAATACTTATGGGTGTTTCAGGTTCAGGAAAGACTACCCTTATGAACATAATAGGCTTGCTGGATAAACAGACCCAAGGTGAGTATTTTTTTATGGAAAAGAATGTTGACGGCCTTGATGATGAAAACCTTGCTGTTCTGAGAAACGAACATATAGGTTTTGTTTTTCAACAATTTTTTCTTCTGCCTTATTTAAATGCATTAGAAAATGTCCTTATACCAATAGTATATTCAAAAAAGAATATAAAACATCCAAAAGAAAAGGCAAAACAGCTTCTTACAAGATTTGGACTTGCAGATAGGATGCACAATAAACCATCTCAGCTTTCTGGAGGAGAACAGCAAAGGGTAGCAATAGCCCGGGCATTAATAAACGACCCCGACCTTATTCTTGCCGATGAACCAACAGGGGCACTCGATTCCAAAACAGGCAATGAAATTATGGAATTATTCAGGATGTTAAATGAAGAGGGAAAGACAATAATAGTGGTAACACACGATCCAAAACTCGCCCAATTCGGAAAGAGATTATTAAGGATTGAGGATGGGGTTATCTCTCAAGATACTACAAATTAGGGAATTTTTAGAAGAGACCCTAAAGATACTTTTTTATTATAAGGGCAGGGTAATATTTTCCCTTTCAGGTGTTGCCCTCGGTATACTTTCAATATGTGTAATAATCACAACAATAGATGGGGCAAACAAAAAGGCATATGAAATCTTCGAAGCCCTTGGCCCTGATTCTATAATGATATTCGGAGGAAGTGAAAGGCAGAGGATGGCAAGGGAAAGGGTTGCTACGCTCACATATAAGGATGCTGAATCAATAGAAAAAATAAACGGCATTTACGATATAACAAAGGCATATTCTGTAAGGGGTCTAACTTTAAGATATAAAGATAGAAAATGGCAGACGAATGTCATAGGTTCCACGGAAAACTATTTTGAATCGTATAAATGGAATCTTTATATGGGAACTGTATTTAGAAAAAATGATGAAATAAATGCTGAACCAGTCTGCGTTATTGGATATAAGGTATACGATGAACTCTTCAGGGGTGAAGATGCCATAGGTAAAACCATTCAGATTGGAAAACTCCCGGCAAAGGTAATAGGTGTCCTTGAAGAAAGAGGCGGGGCAGCAGGGGGACCTAATATAGATGACAGGGTTGTTATGCCCCTATCCACGGTAACTACAAAATTGTCCAATGAAAAAAGATACTTAGGCGTGTTAAGGGTTAAAACTTCAAGGGATGTAGATTCAACCATAGAGGATATAAAAAGAGTTTTAAGGAAAAATCACGGTATAGTAGGTGACCAGGATGATTTTACAATAAGGAGCTCAAGGGATATATTGCAGTTTATGAGCGTTATCTCTGGATCTTTATTTTTATTTTTAGGAACCGCTTCTGTTGTTGCCCTTGTTGTAAGTGGCTTTGTCCTTGCCAATCTATTTTATCTTACCATACAGGAAAGAAAAAAGGATATTGGTATAAGAAGGGCATACGGTGCATCGAGAAGGGGCATTCTCATTTCTTTTTTATTTGAATCCATTTTGATTACATTTTTGGGCGGGATAATAGGCATTATTTTAAGTGTGTTACTTCAGGGTATTTTTGAAAAACTCTTCGATATACCTATGGAATTTTCATTTAAAGTTGTAATATTTGCATTACTTTTTAGCTGTCTTACCGGAACAGTTTCAGGGTTTAAGCCTGCACTCAAGGCAAGCAGAATTGAACCAATAGAGGCTATAAGGGGATGATGTATTCCTTCAATTTCTATCTAAAGATTGCCCTTCAAAATCTCGTTATCCATAAAGCAAGGATGATACTATCGCTTTTAGGTATTTTATTTGCAGTAATGAGCCTTGTTGCATTTGGAAATATAAGCAGCGGCATGAAGTTAAAGATAGACAATGAAATTAGTAGATTTGGTAAAAATCTTATTATATTGAGGTCAGGCCTTGTATTTATAACAGGCAGAGGGGCAAGCCAGTTTGCAGAATCTAAGACATTAAAACTTGAAGATGTGAAGATAATAAAGGAAAGATTACCAGAGATAAAAGAGGTTGTTCCTTTTTTCGACACCACATATCCTGCACGATACGGAGAGAATACACTTAGGATAAATATAATAGGCGCCACACCGAATATTTTCACAGTGAGGAACATAGATCTTATGGTGGGTAAACCTTTTACAGATAAGGATGATGATAATACAGTAAAAAGTGCTGTAGTGGGTTTTAAGGTATACGATAATCTTTTTAAATCAGAAAACCCTCTTGGTAAATATCTTTTAATCTACAGGGTTCCAACAGAAATAATAGGTGTTATAGATGAAAAAGGTGTTGATTTTACTGGCCAGGACCAGGACTTGCAGGTTTATATACCCTTGAATACTTTTATGAGAAGATACAGCAATGTGGATTATATTAAAGGTGCCTATTTTCAAACAGAAGATGGGGTAAAACTTGGTGAGACAAAACAGAAGATAAGAAAACTCTTGAGGAGCATTCATAATCTAAAAGATGTCCAGAAGGATGATTTTTCTATATTTACACTGGACGATATATTAAGAACAAGGGAAGAGGGTATAAGGCTTGTTTCTGTTCTTACTATAATTGCATCCATAGTATCCTTTCTAATAGGTGGACTTGGTATATTCGCCATCATGCTTTTAACAGTGGCAGAAAGAAAGATAGAAATTGGCATAAGGAGGGTTGTGGGTTCTAAAAAAAAGGATATTATATTCCAGTTTCTTACAGAATCCGTGATTGTTGCCATGATAGGTGGTATTGCTGGCATTGTCGTTGGATGCATCATTACTGTTATTGTTGACTATTTAGGAGGGTTTCCATTCTTCTTGAACATAGGAAATATATTCCTATCTATTTTTATAAGTGTTTTAATAGGTATTGCAGCAGGTATTTATCCTGCCATTCAGGGTACTAAATTTGTGCCCATAGAGGTATTATACTGAAGTTTTAATCATCTAAAACTTCGTTTTAAAAAAATTGACAAACAGGCTTTAATGTTATAATTATATGCGTTTTAATTTTATAAGCAAAAAGGAATTATGGATGATAGAAATCAAAATACACCAGGAGCGCTGTAAAGGCTGTTCATTGTGTGTGGAATTTTGTCCAAAAAAGGCACTTTTTATATCAGATAAGCTTAATATGAAGGGTTATTTTGTTGCTGCCTTTGATGAGAAAAAAGGCTGCACAGGATGCACGAGTTGCGTCCTTGTATGCCCTGATGTTGCCATAGAGGTGTATAGGAATTGAAAAGATTAATGAGTGGAAATGCTGCCCTTGGAGAGGCAGCAATACTTTCAGGTTGCACATGCTATTTCGGATATCCCATAACACCGCAAAATGAACTTACTGAATATATGGCCAAGAGGATGCCAGAATCAGGTGGTATATTTATCCAGGCAGAGAGCGAGATTGCAGCAATTAATATGGTTCTTGGTGCGAGCGTTGCCGGTGCAAGGGCTATGACCTCTTCAAGTAGTCCTGGTATTAGCTTAAAACAGGAAGGGATATCCTATCTTGCAGCAGATGAGCTACCTGCTGTTATTGTGAACATGGTAAGAGGTGGTCCTGGTATGGGCAATATCTCTCCTGCCCAATCAGATTATATGCAGGCCACAAGAGGTGGCGGGCATGGTGATTATAAAACCATAGTACTTGCGCCATCTTCTGTTCAGGAGCTTGCAGATATCGTTCCCATAGCATTTGATCTTGCAGATTTGTATAGAAACCCTGTTATCATTTTAGGAGATGGTATGCTCGGCCAGATGATGGAGCCAGTTGAGTTCGATCATATAAAGAAGATAAAGGATTATCCAAAAGATTATATACTCACAGGAGCTGAAAACAGACCATCAAGGATGGTTCGCTCCCTTCTTTTTGATACAAAAGAAGAAGAGGAACATAACTGGAAGCTTTTCAGAAAATTTCAGAGGATTGAAAACAATGAAATTCGATATGAAACATATCTTATAGAGGATGCAGAAATAGCGGTAATTGCTTATGGTATTGCAGCAAGGATTGCAAAGGGTGCAATAAAAAGGTTAAGGCAGGAAAATATAAAGGCAGGGCTTTTAAGGCCTATTACGCTATGGCCCTTCCCCCACAAACAGATAAGGGAGCTTGCAAAAACAATAAATGATTTCTTTGTGTTTGAAATGTCTACAGGCCAGATGGTAGAAGATGTGAAATTAAGCCTTGAAGGAAGAGGCCATATTAGTTTTTACGGAAGACCGGGTGGTGTGATCCCCACACCCGTTGAAATAGCAAGGATTATATCAAGACATTACTATCAGAGTCAGAAGGCAAGAAAACCATGAAAAAGATATATACCCGTCCCAGTGCATTAAAAGATGCCCATTTTCATTATTGCCCTGGCTGTGGTCACGGCATAATAAACCGTCTCATTGCAGAGGTAATAGATGAGATGGGGTTGAGAGGAAAGGCCATATGTGTTGCCCCTGCAGGCTGTGGCATGCTCGTGTATAACTATTTTGATATAGATACCATTGAATCTGCCCATGGCAGAGGCGCTGCTGTGGCAACAGGTATAAAAAGAGTTTTGCCTGAAAACCTTGTTTTTTCATATCAGGGAGACGGAGATCTTGCAGCTATAGGTACAGCCGAGGGATTTCATGCTGCCAACCGCGGTGAACTTATAACTGTTATATTTGTAAATAATGGTGTTTACGGCATGACAGGTGGACAGATGGCGCCTACTACCTTAAAGGAGCAAATAACGACAACAACACCTTCTGGAAGAAATCCTGTAAATGCAGGGTATCCTGTTAAGGTATGTGAGGTCTTTTCTGTGCTTGAAGGCACATCATATCTCGAAAGGGTATCGGTTAATAGCCCCTCTGCTATAAAAAAGACAAAAAAGGCCATAATAAAGGCATTTCAGCATCAGTTAAATAGAACAGGATTTTCCCTTGTGGAGATTTTATCACCATGTCCAACCAACTGGAAGATGAGCCCTATTGAGGCATTTAAGTGGATAGATGAAGTAATGACAAAACAATTCCCTCTGGGTGTGATTAAAGAGGTAAAATAATGCTTATTAAAACAATTTTTTCAGGATTTGGCGGTCAGGGTGTGTTGTCAATGGGTTATACAATGGCAAGCACCGCCATGTATGAAGGCAAATATGTTACGTATCTTCCATCTTATGGTGTAGAGGTAAGGGGAGGTACTGCCAACTGTACTGTGGTTTTATCAGATGAGGAGATCGCATCCCCTGTAGCGTCTGAGCCTGAATTTGTTGTTGCCATGAATCAGCCGTCTTTCGTAAGGTTCCAGAGCATTTTACAATCAGGGGGACTGCTCTTTGTCAATTCTTCCCTTGTAAATACTGCATCGGCAAGAGGGGATATAGAAATCATATCGGTTCCCACAAGTGAGCTTGCAGAAAGATTAGGTCAAATAAGGGTTGCCAATATGGTCATGTTAGGTGCATTTATAAAGGTGACCAATATCGTGTCTTTTGATTTTTTAATAGAGCATCTCGCTGATATACTCGGTGAAGGAAAATCAAAACTTATAAGATTAAACAAAGATGCCCTTGAAATGGGATATAATTTTATTAAGGAGTGAGTTTTAAAATGGTTATAAAACAGCTATCAGTAAGCCTTGAAAATGTTCCAGGAGCCCTTTCAAAATTAAGCGAACTTTTAGGTAGAGAAGGTGTCAATATAAGGGCAATATCTGTGGCAGATACATCAGATATAAGCACGGTAAGATTTGTAGTAGATGACCCTGAAAGGGCAAAAAATATTATGAGGGCAAACGGATATTCGCCAAAAGAAACAGATGTCCTTGCCGTTGAGACCCCTGACCATCCAGGGGGTCTAAATGCAGTGCTTATACCCTTAAAAAATGCAGGTATTAATGTCCACTATCTATATCCCCATCTGGGAAGAATCGGTAACAATGCCATTGTGATTCTTGGCGTTGATAAGACAGAGGAGGCACAGAAGGTTCTTCAACAGAACTGGGTCCACACGCTCGGCAAAGAAGCATATAATATTTAGTAAAGCAGTTTTTAAAAAGGGACGGAGATTACAATTTTCTGTGACAATGGATACACTCATTAAAGACCTTTTTGCCATCATGACAATAGAAACACTTTTTATTAGTAAAATGCTCATCCATTGTAAAAAGTGCTTTTTTATGTGTATCAAAAAGGGTTATATGACAATCTTTGCAGATAAATCCTTTAGAAGCATGAACCTGATGGTCAAATATTACTTTTACCTGACCTCCTCCCCTGTATATCAAAACATTATTATCAATCAAAGACATTGCTAAATTCCTTACAAGGAAGATAATAAAAAACGATAAAATTAAAAAAACCATTTTCTTTATACTAAAACCCGTTTAAGAGTTAAAAATTAAAATTAAAATTCATCAATTTGAAATTTTTATTTTGACAGTTTTCAAATGTTGATACATAATCAAAACATTTCTTAATAAGAATAAAAAACTAAAAGCATCTATTTAGAGATATGTCAACCAATCCCTGTATTCTTCATGCATACCTCTGGCAACCTCAAAGAACTTTTTCTGTATTTTAAGTGTGATGGGTCCAGGTTTACCCTGACCGATATTTCTTCCATCCACCTCCCTGACAGGGGTTACCTCAGCCGCTGTACCTGTAAAAAATACCTCGTCTGCTATATAAAGCTCGTCTCTTGTAAATCTCTCTTCTTTCACCTCATAACCCATGTCCTTTGCAAGTTTTATCACCGCAGCCCTTGTTATGCCTGGCAAAATGGATGTAAGGGGTGTTGTCTTGATTACATCTTTTCTTATCATAAAGACGTTTTCCCCGCTTGCCTCTGATACATATCCGTCCGTATCGAGCATTATTGCCTCATCGTATCCTGCTGCTATGGCCTCTCTTTTTGCAAGGATGGAATTAACATAATGACCGCAAATTTTACCTTTTGTCATACAGGAGTCTACATGATGTCTTAAAAAAGATGAGACCTTTGCCCTTATTCCATTTACAAGGCCTTCATCACCTAAATATGCACCCCATACCCAGCTTATTATTGCAAGCCTTACCTTAAATTCCTTAACGTATAATCCGAGTTGTCCGTCACCCATAAAAGCAATGGGTCTTATATAGCATTCGTTAAATTTATTCACCTTTACTATCTCTTTGCATATCTCTTTTACTTCTTCTTTGGTATACGGTATATCAAGCTGGACAATATGGGCTGAGTCAAAGAATCTGTCTATGTGTTCGTTTAACATAAAGATAGCGCTTTTTCCGTCATGGCACCTATAGCATCTAATGCCTTCAAAGACACCTACACCATAGTGTAGCGTATGCGTGCAAACATGGACATTTGCATCATCCCAGTTAATAAATTTCCCGTCTAACCAAATCTTATCTGCCCTCATTTACGCTGCTCCTTTTTTAATATATTCTTTTAAAACTTTATCTAATACCCCGTTTATAAAATTTTTTGAGTCCTCACTTCCATATTTTTTTGCGAGCTCAATGGACTCATTTATTGCCACCTTTGGCGGACAATCTACGGAAAATATCATTTCAAACACACCTATCCTTAGTATGTTTCTATCCACATAGGTGATTCTATTGAGATTCCAGTTTTCACAGGATGCATCTATATATCCATCGATCTTATCTATCTCTTTTTTTATGCCCGATAGCAGGTATCTTGCATATTCTATTATATCAGACTTATGGGGAAACAACTCACAGTATCTTTCAAGGGCTAATTCAGGTTCATCCCCCGCTGTTTCCATCTGATATAGCATTTTAAGTGCTAACTCTCTTGCCTTTCTCCTTCGCACAGATTATTATCCTTTATTAAATTTAACAGTTCTATCACAGACATGGCTGCATCGTATCCTTTGTTGCCAGATTTAGTTCCTGCCCTCTCTATGGCCTGCTCTATGTTGTCACTTGTAATAATTCCAAATGTAACAGGTTTTTCAAAATCCAGGGCAATCTGGGCAATACCTTTTGTTACTTCATTTGCCACATAATGAAAATGGGGGGTTGCACCTTTTATAACTGCACCTAAACATATAACACCATCAATATTTGTTTTTTTTACGAGGAGTTTTGCAATAAGAGGTATCTCAAAAGAGCCAGGTACTTTGTATATTTCAACATCCTTTTCTTCTGCACCGTGTCTTTTTAATGCATCCAGTGCCCCTTCGAGGAGTCTATCTGTTATGAAACTGTTGAATCTGCTTACAACTATGGCTATCTTTAATCCCTTTGCAGTTAATTTACCTTCATGTATCATGGTATCTCCTTAAATGTTATTCAGTAAATGGCCGAGTTTTTTCTGCTTTGTCTTAAGATATGTGATATTGTATTTTGTAGGTGAAATTTCAAGAGGAACCCTTTCCACAACCTTTAAGCCATAACCTTCAAGTCCCTTTATCTTTCTCGGGTTATTTGTGATAAGCCTCATCTTTCTCACGCCAAGGTCATATAAGATCTGTGCGCCAATACCATAATCTCTTAAATCAGGTGAAAAACCGAGGGCAATGTTTGCCTCTACTGTATCATGCCCTTTATCCTGCAAACTATATGCCTTTATTTTATTTAAAAGACCTATGCCCCTTCCTTCCTGTCTCATATATAAGAGTACACCCTTTTGTTCCTTCCCTATCATAGTAAGGGCAGTATGGAGCTGGTCTCCACAGTCACATCTTAAAGACCCGAGGACATCACCTGTAAAACATTCAGAATGGACCCGAACGAGCACATTATCATCTGGTGATATCTCTCCTTTAACAAGGGCAAGGTGGGTTTTGTTATCTATATCGTTTTCATAACCGATTAATCTAAATTCACCGCCGTATTTTGTCGGCAGTGTAGTCTCTGCTACACGCCTTACGAGTTTTTCATTCTTAGTCCTGAATTTTATCAAATCAGCAATGGTAACTATCTTAAGGTTGTATTTTTCAGCAAATTTTTCAAGGTCAGGCATACGGGCCATGGTGCCGTCTTCTTTCATGATTTCACAAATAACTCCAGCAGGTTTAAGTCCAGCAAGCCTTGCAAGGTCCACAGAAGCCTCTGTATGACCCACCCTGACAAGGACACCACCTTTTCTTGCCATAAGGGGAAATATATGACCCGGTCTTACAAGGTCATCAGGGGTGGTGCTGTCGTCTATGGCAACTTGAATGGTTCTGGCACGGTCGTAAGCAGATATCCCTGTTGTCACCCCTTCCTTTGCTTCAATAGAGACTGTAAAGGCTGTTTTATGGGGAGATGTATTATCTTGAACCATAAGAGGCAGCTCTAATTCCCTTACCCTTTCCTCTGTTAATGAGAGACAGATCAGTCCGCAGGCATATCTTGCCATAAAGGTGATAGCCTCTGGTGTTACCTTTTCAGCTGCAATCATCAAATCACCTTCATTTTCCCTGTCCTCATCGTCCACAATAATAATCATCTTTCCCTGTCTTACATCATCTAAGACATCTTCTATCTTTGAAGTTGGCATTTTTAATCCCCTTTAATGTAGCCGTGTTTATATAAAAAATCAAAATCTATTCCCTTTTTTTCTTTTTTTGTCATAAGGCTTTCCACATATTTACCTATTATATCTGTTTCTATGTTGACCTTACTCCCTACTTTCTTATTCCCTATGGTGGTTCTTTCCGAGGTATAAGGGATTATATTAATTGTAAAGATATTATCATCCTTGGTGTTTACTGTCAAGCTAATGCCGTCAATACAAACCGAACCCTTTACCACTATAAACCTTGCCATATCTTTTGGGACCTCGATGCTTATAACCTTTGAATCACCGTAAGATTTTATGGACTTTATAGTTCCGATACAGTCTACATGACCTGTGACTATGTGGCCACCAAATCTACTTTCAATTCCCATGGCAAGTTCAAGATTTACCATGTCTCCTATATTCTTTTCACCTAATGTTGTTACATTGAGTGTTTCAAAAGAGGCATCTGCAACGAATGTGTTTTCTTTTATCTGTGTTGCTGTAAGGCACACGCCATCTACAGCGATACTATCCCCTTCTTTAATATCCTTTATAAGTTTTAATGTCTTTATGGAAAACTCCCATTTTCCGCTTTGTTTTTTTATATCTTTTATCTCACCTACATCTTCAATAATCCCTGTGAACATATCCCCCCAGACAGATGTCTTCCTTGAATTTTTTCATACAATCTATTTTAAGTTTATAGGCATCTTTTAGAAAATCTACGCCTTTTCCGCCTATAAGGTTAAGTGCAGATTTTCCTCCAATAAAAATGGGGGCATAGAACAATATAAACTTATCTATTAAACCCTCCTTCAATAATCCTCCATTTAATTCTCCACCGCCTTCCACCAGGACTGTCATAATTTCCCTTTTATAAAGTTCATTACTTACATATTTTAGCGATACCCTTCCGTTTTCGTCTTTGGGGCATTTAACCACTTCTATACCAAGGGAGGTCAGTCTTGCCTCTTTGTCAGGTCTTGAATCATCTGATGTAAAAACCAGTGTTTTATATTTTTCTGCTGTCTTTACGATATCACAGGAAAGGGGTAACCTTAATTTGGAATCAAGGATGATCCTCAATGGATATTTTTTTACCTTTATCATCTTCGGTATGAGCATGGGGTTATCTGTAATGACCGTATTTATACCCACCATAATGGCATCAACAGATGCCCTTAACTTATTAGTATATCTCCTTGATTGTTCATTGGATATCCATTTTGAATCGCATGTTTTTGTTGCTATTTTTCCATCGAGGCTTATGGCTGCCTTCATAATAAAAAAAGGTCTTGATTTTTCCATATATACAATGAACGCCTCGTTTAGTTTTTTAGCCTCTTCCTCAAGTATCCCGATCTTAACATTAATGCCGGCATCTTTTAATCTTTGTGCACCATTACCGCTTACCATTGGGTTAGGGTCAAACATGGCTATAACAACATTTTTGATGCCTGCATTTATAATTGCCTCTGTGCAAGGTGGTGTTTTACCAAAATGTACGCAGGGTTCAAGATTTACATAAAGTGTTGATCCCCTTGCTTCTTCTTTTGCATCATTTATGGCAATGATTTCTGCATGGGGTAGACCTGCCTTTTTATGATAGCCCCTTCCTACTATTTTATCGTTTTTTACGATAACTGCACCTACCATAGGATTGGGTGAAGTTGTTTCTCTGCCTTTTTTTGCAAGACTTAACGCCAAACGCATATATTCTTCGTCATTCATTGTTCATCCTTTTTTATAAGTAATTCTTTTAGCTCTTCCATGAACTCATTTATGTCTTTGAATTGCCTGTAAACAGAAGCAAAACGAACATAGGCCACTTCATCGAGTTTTTTAAGCTCATCCATGACCATCTCGCCAATTTCAGAACACTTTATTTCCCTTTCATTTTTCTCAAATAAATTGTATTCAATCCTTGAAACAATCTTTTCAAGGGTTGTAATACTTATCGGTCTTTTTTCACAGGCCTTTTTAAGTCCGTTTAATATTTTTGTCCTGTCAAAAACCTCTCTCCTACCGTCTTTTTTTATAACAAGGAGTCCTTCTTCAAGTCTTTCTGCGGTGGTAAATCTCTTTGTGCACTTTAAGCATTCCCTCCGTCTTCTTATGGTGTCCATTTCTTTGTTCATCCTTGAATCAAGAACTTTGCTTTCCGTATATCCACAAAATGGGCACTTCATATCTTTTTCATTTTAATATTCGACTCTTTTATTAATTCCACAGAAAGTTCATCAGGATAACCATCAAGATAGGTTACCTTAACTATGCCTGCATTTATAATCATCTTCATGCAAATAGAGCAGGGCAGATGCGTTGAATATATCTCTGCTCCATTAATGGATACACCGTGTAATGCTGCCTGAATTATTGCATTCTGTTCTGCATGCAGGCCTCTGCAGAGTTCATGCCTCTCCCCTGATGCTATGTTCATCTTTTCCCTGAGGCAACCGCTGTCCATACAGTGTTTGAGTGCTTTTGGTGCACCGTTATAACCTGTGGACAGGATCCTCTTGTCTTTTACTATTACTGCCCCCACATGTCTTCTGATGCAGGTAGACCTCTTTGAAACAATTCGGGCTATCTCCATAAAATAATTATCCCAATCAGGACGGTTGTTTTTCATATTTTATAAATTTTTGAATAAAAAGGGAATGATAAACACAAGTTTCTTACTTCTTCTTTGACCTCTTTCTGGACCTTTTCATTTTCTGGGTCTTTTAAAACCTTATCTATTAATTCGGCGATTATTTCCATTTCCTTTTCTTTCATGCCCCTTGTTGTAATGGCAGGTGTCCCAACCCTTATGCCACTTGTTATCATAGGACTTTTTGTATCAAAGGGAATGAGGTTTTTATTTATCATAATACCGCTTTTTTCCAGTGCCTCCTGGGCAATTTTACCTGTAATGCCCTTATTTGTAAGGTCTACAAGGAAAAGATGATTATCAGTGCCACCGGATACAATCCTGTACCCCTTTTCCATCATCTTTTTACATAGATGCTGGGCATTGGCTATAACCTGATGTGAGTATTCTTTGAATTCATCAGTCATGGCATTTTTTAAGGCTACTGCCTTTGCTGCAATGACATGCATAAGAGGTCCGCCCTGGATGCCGGGGAATACTGCCGAATCAATCTTTTTGGCAAATTCCTGTTTGCAGAGAATGAGCCCACTTCTTGGACCACGGAGCGTCTTATGGGTTGTTGTTGTAACAAAGTGTGCATATTCTACAGGGCTGGGATGATAACCTGAAACAATTAGGCCTGCTATATGGGCAATATCTGCCATAAGATATGCCCCCACCTCATCGGCTATCTCCCTGAATTTTTTAAAGTCTATAATCCTTGAATATGCACTTGCACCTGCAATTATTAGTTTCGGTTTTTCTTTCCTGGCAATTTCTCTAATTTCATCATAGTCGAGCATCTCATCTTTCTGGGAAACTTTATAACCAACAGTCCTGTAAAATTTGCCAGAAAAGCTTACCTTTGCACCGTGTGTTAGATGACCTCCATGGTCGATATCCATACCGAGTATTGTATCCCCTATATTTAACACAGCATAATATACTGCCATATTCGCTGAAGAACCTGAATGTGGCTGGACATTGGCATGCTCTGCATGGAAGAGCCTTTTAGCCCTTTCTATAGCGATCTCCTCTATTTTATCGAGATAATAACAACCACTGTAATATCTCTTGAAAGGATAGCCCTCTGCATATTTGTTTGTCAGAACACATCCCTGGGTTTCAAGAATATCTTCAAACACATAATTTTCAGATGCTATCATTATGAGGCTGTATTCTTGTCTTTCTATTTCTTTTTTTACTAATCCAAAGATTTCACTATCTGATTGTTCAAGCTTCATGTTACTAACCTTTCTAACTTTTAATCATTTTACCTGAAATGCTCTTTTTCCCATTCGATTATTTTCTGTATCCTCTTTTCGTGTCTTCCGCCATCAAAAGGGGTTTCCAGCCAGGTCTTTACTATTTCTTCTGCAATACCCTTTCCCAGAATCCTGCCACCTAAAACGAGGATATTTGCATCATTGTGTCTTCTACTCTGTATGGCAGTAAATAAATCTGTAACCAGTGCCGCCCTTATCCCCTTTACTTTATTTGCTACCACACTCATCCCAATACCTGTGCCACAAAAGAGGATCCCTCCATCAACCTTTTTTTCTGATACAAACTTTGCAACCTCAAAGCCAAAATATGGATAGTCAACAGAGGCCTCGCTGTCTGTTCCAACATCTAAAACCTCGTAGCCCATACCAGTAAGAACATTTTTTATATGTTCCTTTAGCTCATACCCTGCGTGGTCAGAACCTATTGCTATCTTCTTCAAGGTATATACCTCTTGAAAACGAGTGTGCAGTTTGTTCCGCCAAAACCAAAGGAATTAGAAAGTGCCACGTTAATTTCATGCTCCCGTGCTTTGTTGGGCACGTAATCTAAGTCACAATCAGGGTCTGGTGTAGTATAGTTTATTGTAGGAGGACATATCTGGTTTCTTATGGATAAAACAGTAAATATTGCCTCCACTGCACCAGCTGCACCAAGGAGATGGCCTGTCATGGATTTTGTTGAACTGACAGGTATCTTATATGCCTTATCACCGAACACCTTTTTTATGGCCAATGTTTCTATTTGGTCATTCAAATCAGTAGAGGTGCCATGGGCATTTATATAATCCACATCATCGGAAGAAATATGTGCATCCCTTAAGGCCATCCTCATACACCTTATGAAACCATCACCATCAGGACATGGTGCTGTAATATGATAGGCATCGCTATTATATCCGTAGCCCACAATCTCAGCATAAATCTTTGCGCCCCTTGCCCTGGCATGTTCAAGTTCTTCCATAATGATTATTCCAGAACCTTCGGCCACGACAAATCCGTCCCTGTCTTTATCAAAAGGTCTTGATGCCTTTTCCGGTTCGTCATTTCTCCTGGAAAGTGCCTTCATGGCATTGAATCCGCCAACGGTAAGAGGAGTTAAGTTTGCCTCTGTGCCGCCTGCCACCATTACATCTGCATCTCCATACTGAATGATCCTGAATGCATCCCCTATGGAGTGTGCACCTGTTGCACAAGCCGTTACTATGCATAAGTTTGGACCCTTTATGCCGTGCTGCATGGCAATATGCCCAGGGGCTAAATTTGCTATAAGCATGGGTATAAAAAATGGGCTTATTCTTCCAGGGCCTCTCTCCAGTAAGATACTGTGGTATTTTTCAAGGGTTGGTAAGCCTCCAAGACCTGTTCCCACCACAACACCGACCCTTTCGCTGTCTTCTTTTTTCATATCGAGACCTGCATCATTGATGGCAATCTTTGTGGCTGCAAGGCAGTACTGAATGAAAAGGTCCATTCTTCTAATATCTTTTGGAGGGATGTAGTCTTCTGGATTGAAATTTTTAACCTCTCCGGCAATCTTTGTTTCAAAGTTTGTCGTGTCAAACCTCGTTATGCGGGAGATGCCTGATTTTCCATTGAGAATATCCTGCCACACATTGTCAATCCCAATCCCGCAAGGTGTTACAAGACCAACTCCTGTTATAACAACCCTTCTTTTCAATTTACTAACCCCTTAATTATTTATTTGATAAGCGCTCTTCAATGTATTTTATTGCATCGCCTACAGTCTCCATCTTTTCTGCATCTTCATCAGGGATTTCGATACCGTATTCATCCTCTAATGCCATAATAAGCTCAACTATATCCAGTGAATCCGCACCAAGGTCATCAATGAATTTTGCTTCAGGCACAACCTCTGATTCCTTGATCTCAAGCTGTTTAACTATTAGTTCTTTAACTTTTTCAGCAACTGTCATTTTTTACCTCCTGATTTTTTTATTATATACAACATACCACTGTTGTTTTTTACATATAAAACTACATATAAAGACCGCCGTTTACGTTTATCACCTCCCCTGTAACATAACTGCTGTATTCTGAAACCAAAAAATATACTACACGGGCAACATCTATTGGTTCACCTGATCTTTTTAAAGGAATTGCCTTAAACATCTCTTCTTTTGTCTTTTCATCAATGGTATCTGTCATCTGGGTTTTTATGAATCCCGGGGCAATAGCATTTACCCTTATACCTCTTTCTCCGTATTCCCTTGCAATGCTCTTTGTAAAACCTATTATACCTGCCTTGCTTGCCGCGTAGTTTGCCTGACCTGCATTGCCCATTACCCCTGCTATGGAAGATATATTTACAATACTTCCTCCTGTTTTAAGCATATGTCTTATAGCAGCCTTTGTGCAATTGAATACACTTTTTAAATTAACCTTAATCACTTTGTCCCAATCTTCTTCTTTCATCCTGATTAGAAGTTTATCTGCCGTTATCCCTGCATTGTTTATGAGATTATCAAGCCTTCCAAAGGTCTTTACCACATTGTCTACTGCCTCTTCAACGACTTTATATTCCGATACATCAACTTTATAAAATTTTGCCTCCACACCCTTTTGTTTTATAGCTTCTACTACATGATTTCCATCTATTATGTCAAATATAGCTATATTTCCACCCTTTTCTGCAAGAAACTCGGCTATTGCCTCTCCTATCCCTCTTGCACCTCCAGTCACTATTGTTACAGTATCTTTCATGAAATAACACCTCTTATTGATTCAATATCTTCTAATTCTTCTACGCTTATACATAATACATCAGGGGCAATCCTTTTTATGAGATTTGTAAGAACCTTTTGTGGTCCTACTTCAAGGAATAACTCCACCCCATCTTTAATCATCCGTTTCACTGAATCCTCCCAGAGTACCGGTGAAAACATCTGTCTGTAAAGTTTATCCTTTACCTTTTCCTTTTCATATACGGGCTCTGCATCTACATTGGAAACAACAGGTATTTTTAATTCTCCAGTGATAACTTTATTTAATTCATCGTTTAATCTGTCTGCCGCTGCCTTCATTAAAGGACTGTGAAAGGGTCCTGATACGTTTAAAAATATGGCTTTTTTATAACCTACACCTTTCAATTTTTCAACTGCCTCTTTAAGGGCGTTTATGTCACCTGAAAGTACTACCTGGTCATGGGCGTTTAAATTTGCAGGCACACAAACATAATCATCATGGGATGTTTCTTTAAGTACAGGCAAAACCTTTTCCATAAGAGGACTGATTAATGCCACCATACCACCTTTTCCTTTTGGACACGCCTCTTCCATAAAAAGCCCCCTTTTTCTTGTAAGCATAAGGGCATCTTCAAAGGTAAAAAAACCACTTATAAGAAGCGCAGTCCATTCACCAAGACTGTGACCAGCCACAAAGGCAGGTTTAATCTCTATTTTTTCTTTTAATACACTCCAGATGGCATAGCTTGTAAGAAGCAATGCCGGCTGTGTATTGTATGTTTTTCTTAACTCCTCCTCAGGACCGTTAAAGCACAGTTCAGTTATATTAAAGCCCAGCACCTCATCAGCCTTTTTATACAAAGATTTTACATAATCGAATGTCTCATACAGCCTTTTACCCATGCCAATTTTTTGTGAACCCTGACCTGGAAAAACTATACTGATTTTTTTCATATACCCCTCTTGAATAATCTGTTATTTTTTCTTTGAAATCGATTCTTTTATAAGCTCCATGGCAATGACATTTCTCTGAATCTGGTTTGTGCCTTCATATATCTGAAGTATCTTGGCGTCCCTCATCATTTTTTCAACAGGATATTCTTTCATGTAGCCGTATCCTCCAAAAATCTGTATCGCATCTACAGTTACCTTCATCGCCATATCACTGGGAAACACCTTGCTCATGGCAGAAACCTTTGATGTATCTCTGGGATTACTGTCAATGTATCTTGCTACAGCATAAACAAGGGCGCGGGCTGCCTCAAGCTGCGTTGCCATATCAGCAAGCATATGCTGGACTGCCTGAAAAGTTATAATCTTTTTTCCAAACTGTTCCCTTTCTCTTGCATATTGAACTGCTGCATCAAGAGCACCTTGGGCAACACCAACTGCCTGTGCCCCAATGCCCGGTCTTGTTCTATCAAAGGTTTTCATGGCAAGAATAAAGCCCATCCCTTCTCTACCTATAACATTTTCTTTGGGCACCTTGCAATCCTGGAATATAAGTTCCCTTGTAGCAGAGGCTCTTATACCAAGCTTTTTTTCCTTTTTTCCAAATAAAAAACCTTCCTGACCTTTTTCTACTATAAAGGCCGTTGCACCCCTGCCACCTTTTGTTTTATCTGTCATGGCAATAACAGTATAGATTTCTGCCTCACCGCCATTTGTTATCCACTGTTTTGTTCCATTTAAAATGTATTCATTGCCCACCCTTTTTGCCTCAGTCCTTATCCCCTGGGCATCGCTACCTGCATTGGGTTCAGTTAAGGCAAATGCTGCAAGCCTTTCTCCCCTTGCAATCTGTGGTAGATATTTCTTTTTCTGTTCTTCAGAACCCCCTAGGATTATAGGGTATGCACCGAGAAGACTTGCTGCATAACTTACCGAGACCCCCAGGCATGCCCGGCTTAACTCTTCCACCACAATACAGTTTTCAAGGCAGCCACCTCCCATACCACCGTATTCTTCTGAAATACTCACCCCGAATAAACCTGTTTCAGCACAAACCTTCATTATTTCCCAGGGGAACTCTTCCTTTTCATCGAGTTCAGCCCTAACCGGCACTATCTTTTCTTCTGCAATCTTTCTGGCCAGTTGTTGAATCTGCTTTTGTTCTTCTGTGAAAAAGTAATCCATATTACTTCTCCTTTATCCTGTTAATTGATTGGTAACCAGAAATCGTTTCCTTTATAGATTGGTTTAAACCCTTTTCTGCAAATTTTTTAGCCATAGCTATGGCGTTTTTTATTGCCTTTTCATTAGATTTTCCATGACATATGATACAGATACCTTCCACGCCCAGTAAAGGTGCACCACCATATTCCGAATAGTCTGTTTTTCTTGCGAGTTCTTGAAATACATCTTTTAGAAACATATATCCCATTTTGTTTTTTATGGAGCTACTGATATTTTTTTTGAAAAAGGCATTTAAAGAATCGGCAATACCTTCTGCTGCCTTTAATGCCACATTCCCGACAAAGCCATCGCTTACTATTACATCAACCTTACCGTTATAGATATCTGTACCTTCCACGTATCCTATATAGTTTATATCCATGTATTTCATTATGCCGTTTGTCTCTCTTGTAAGTTCATTTCCCTTTGTTTCTTCTTCACCATTACTCAATAGACCTACCCTCGGTTTTTTTATCCCGAGAACAGATTTGGCAAAGGCATCACCCATAATGGCGAACTGGACAAGATGCATGGGTTTGCAATCCACATTACCCCCAGAATCTATCAATATGGATGTCCCGTCATTTACCGTAGGGTGTAATGTGGCTATGGCAGGTCTATCAACAAAATGAATCCTTCCGAGGGTAAATATGGCAAATGCCATGGCTGCACCAGAGTTACCGGCTGTAACAACAGCATCTGCACCGCCTGTCTTAACAAGCTCAAATGCTTTATTCATAGAAGAATCTTTTTTCTTTCTGAGTGCTGTTGATGGTGATTCGTGCATCTCCACAGTGGTATCTGTATGGAGAATTTCTATATCTTTTGAGGTACATAGATGTGTTTTTATAGCCTTTTCGTCACCCAGTAAAACTACACGGGCTATATTTTCTTTTACAGCAAGTTCTGCACCCTTTACAATAGGGCCAGGTGCAAAATCACCACCCATGCAGTCTAAAGCAATCTTTACCATCAGACTATATTTCTTCTATTTTAAGAACCTGTCTTCCTTTATAATAGCCGCACTTTTCACACACCCTGTGCGGCAATGCCGGTTCTTTACAGTTGGGACATAATATAAAATGGACAGGCTGTGCCTTGTAATGGGTCCTTCTTTTATCCCTTTTTGATTGTGATGTTTTTCTTTTCGGTACAGGCATATCTTTCTCCTCTTGTTTTAAAATTTTTCAATTTAAAAAGTTTTTAAGTTTCTCACCGAGAACTGTGCCTTGTGATTTACTACAATCACATTGTTCGTAATTCAGATTTTTTCCGCATATCTGGCATAGACCCTTACATGTTTCCTTGCATAAAGGCTTTATTGGAATGTTGAGCATAATCTCTTCGTTAATTATGGGTTCAAATTCTATTTCATTTCCCTCATAATAATAAATATCCATCTCATCCCTTGTAAGTTCTAATTCAGGTTCATTGGGCGCTAAACTTTGAGACATCATCTTAAAATCTACCTTCGTGTTTATCATATAAGGAAATTCATCAAGGCACCTGCTGCACGTTAAATACACAATGCAATTCAGATTTCCCTTTATGCTTAAAGTATCTTTGTTTTTCTTAATCATCAGTTCGTAATGAACAGGGGATGCAAGCTTATAGGCGTTACTTGATTTTGTAGTTTCTAAATTGCCTTTTAAGACAAGGCTATCCTCTATATCTATTAATTTTATAATCACAGCCATACCTTCCTTTGAGTTTGATAATATAATTGGTTTGGCCTTTTATTGTCAAGTAAATTAACTTTTTGTAAATATTACATTTTATTAAAGATTAAAAAAACTAAGGTAAACGGCTGTCCCCTTAAATAATTAAATTTTATAAATTTTTATCCAAAACAGTGCAATATATGTTACAATAAAATGTCAAAATTATTGAGGAGGTAGTTATGATTAGTGTTTCTATTTCAGGTTGGGGTGATTTAGAGATTCAATATTTAGTTATTGATTACAACGGGACATGTGCCTTTGATGGAAAGATAAAAGAACAGGCAAAGGAGTTGCTTGAAAAGATATCGAGGTATATTAAAGTCTTTATAATTACTTCAGATACCTATGGAAACATAGACAATGAAGTAAATACCATAGGCTTTAGCGTAATAAAGGTCAGTAAAGAAAATAGCGGTGCAGAAAAGGCAAGAATTATAAAAGAATTAGGACCTGAAAAGGTAGTTGCCATAGGAAACGGTGCAAATGATGCCATGATGTTAAAAGAGGCCGGGCTAGGCATAGGTGTGATAGGAGAAGAGGGTTGCGCAAGTTTTGTCTTTAAGGAGGCAGACCTCATTGTTAAAGATGTAAATGATGCATTAAATATCCTTTTACATCCTGAGAGATTGATGGCCACATTGAGGGATTAATTAGATATGATAGGAAATTTAATCAAAAAGATAGTTGGAACAAAAAACGAAAGGGAATTAAAAAGGATTCAACCCATTGTAGATAAGGTTAATAGCCTCGAAGATAACATGAAGAGGCTTTCCGATTCCGAACTTGCTGGTATGACGGCAAAATTCAAAGAAAGGATTGAAAGAGGCGAAGACCTCGATTCTATTCTTCCTGAGGCATTTGCTGTTGTTAGGGAGGCGGCAAGGAGAACCATAGGCATGAGGCATTTTGATGTGCAGATTATAGGTGGTGTGGTATTACATGAAGGTAAGATTGCAGAGATGGCAACAGGGGAAGGCAAGACCCTTGTAGCAACATTGCCAGTTTATTTAAATGCCTTAACAGGTGAAGGTGTTCATGTTGTAACGGTAAATGACTACCTTGCAAAAAGGGATGCAGAGTGGATGGGGCCTGTATATAGATTTTTAGGCCTTTCCGTGGGTGTTATACTAAACCATCTCGATGACGATGAGAGAAAGGATGCTTATGCATGTGATGTTACATATGGGACAAATAACGAGTTCGGATTCGATTATTTAAGGGATAATATGAAATATAGCCTCGATGACTGTGTTCAGAGGGGTTTTAACTATGCCATAGTGGACGAGGTTGATAGCATCCTTATAGATGAGGCAAGAACCCCCCTTATCATATCCGGTCCCGCAGAGGAATCAACAGACAAGTATTACAAGATAAACAGGCTCGTATATCAATTAAAAAAAGACATAGATTTTAAAGTGGAAGAAAAGACAAAAAGCGCATATTTAACTGAAGAAGGTGTGACAAAGATAGAAAAGATATTGAAGCTGGATAATCTCTATGACCCAAGGCATGTAGAGTTACTTCACCATATAAATCAGGCATTGAAGGCACATTATCTGTTTAAAAGGGATGTTGATTATATTGTAAAGGATTCAAAGGTTATCATTGTTGACGAATTTACTGGTAGGCTCATGGATGGCAGACGTTTCAGTGATGGCCTTCATCAGGCCTTAGAGGCTAAGGAAAATGTAAAAATTGAGCGAGAAAACCAGACCCTTGCCACAATAACATTCCAGAACTACTTCAGGATGTATAAAAAACTTGCCGGTATGACAGGAACTGCCGATACAGAGGCAGTGGAATTCAAAAAAATATACAATCTCGATGTTGTTGTTATACCAACAAATAGGCCACTCATAAGAACCAATTATCCCGATGTAGTATATAGAACTGAGAAAGAAAAATTTAAGGCTGTTGTGAAAGAGATAGAAGAACTATACAGAATAGGAAGACCTGTGCTTGTGGGCACACTTTCTATTGAAAAATCTGAAAGACTTTCAGAGATGCTAAAGAGAAAGGGCATACCCCACAATGTATTAAATGCCAAAAACCACGAGAGAGAGGCAGAGATCGTTGCCCAGGCAGGTAGGTCAAAGGCAGTTACCATTTCGACAAATATGGCAGGTAGGGGAACAGACATACTTTTAGGGGGTAATCCCCATTTTCTCGCCCTTTCTATGTGTAGGGGTGAAAGGGACACAGAAAAATATGAAAAGGCACTGGAAGAGGCAAAAAAGATCTGTGAAGAAGACAAACAGAAAGTAATAGCATTAGGTGGGCTCCATATAATAGGAACAGAAAGACACGAATCGAGAAGGATTGATAACCAGTTAAGGGGTAGGGCAGGTAGGCAAGGTGACCCTGGCTCTTCAAGGTTTTATGTATCCCTTGAAGATGAAATCATGAAACTTTTCGGTTCTGAAAGGGTATCTCCGATTCTTGCAAAGCTCGGCATGGAAGAGGATATGCCCATTGAGCATTCGTTTATCACAAAGGCTATAGAAAATGCCCAGACGAGGATAGAGAATCACAACTTTGAGATAAGAAAATATCTCCTTGAATATGATAATGTAATGAACAAACAGAGAGAGACAGTATATGGTATGAGAAGGGAAATTATGTCAAACGGTGATATAACGGATCAGATATACGATATGATAAATGAAATATGCGAGGATATAGTTTTTGAGGCTGCACCAGAGAAGGTATACCCTGAAGAATGGGATTGGGATGGTTTAAAGACGAGGATTTATGAAACTTTTTTCTTTCATATAGAATTCGGCTCAATAGATTACAAAAACATAACAAGACAGGGGCTCCTTGAGTTTGTGAAGGAAAAGGTCAAAGAGGTATATGAAAATAAGAGAAAGCAATTCGGTGAGGATGAGATGAAGGCCATTGAATCCTTTTTTGCCTTAAGCTCACTGGATTACCACTGGAAAGAACATCTTCTTGCATTAGACCATCTAAAGGAAGGCATAGGGCTACGGGGCTATGGCCAGAAAGACCCTTTAAGGGAATACCAGAAAGAAAGCTTTGATCTATTTCTCGATATGCTTGATAGGGTAAAGTTAGATACATTAAAAAAACTTTTTGCAGTACAGCCTGCAAAAGTTGAGTTAACTCACGAGGCACCTGTTATGTTTACAAATTTCGGTGGAGATTCGGTGGGTGTTAAAAAGGAAGAAAAGATAAGCAGAAATGCACCCTGTCCATGCGGTAGTGGCAAGAAATATAAAAGATGTTGCGGCAGGCAACAGAAGGCCTCTTGATAAATTTTTTAAATAATAAAGGAAAGCGTATGATAGAGGGGATAAAATTTTCCGGTATCGAATCAGGGATAAAGGCAAAGGGGCTCGATCTGGGTCTTGTTTTATTTGACAGGGACATGCATTGTTTTGCAGCCTATACAAGAAACAGGGTAAAGGCAGCGCATATCCACTATAACAGAAAACAAAATACAGATGCTGTAAGGGCAATCCTTGTTAATAGCGGATGCGCCAATGCATGTACAGGAAGGCAAGGCATAGAAGACCTCATTTCAATTTCAGATAAATTGTCTTGTGCACTGGGTATTAGAAATAATCAGATTCTTTTTGCATCAACGGGTGTGATAGGAAAAAGATTGCAGAAAGATCTGATTATAAATAAGATCCCCGAACTTTTAGCCAGTCTCCATGAAAATAATATCCATGTCTTTGCAAGTGCCATCATGACAACAGATACATTTCAGAAGATTGTAAAATTTTCTTTTGAAGGGGAAAAGAAATATTCCCTAATAGGTGTTGCAAAAGGTGCAGGGATGATAAACCCTTTGTTTGCTACCATGCTCGTTTTTTTATTCACAGATTATCCTGTGCTTTCTAATGCCTTTTCACCATATTTTAAAAAATGTGTTAAAGAAACATTTGAGAGAATTACAGTGGACGGTGAGTGTAGCACAAACGACACAGTAATGCTTTTTTCAAAAAAAGGACAGGAGGATAGCTCCTGTTTTGATAAATTTAAAGACGCAGTTTTTAAGGTAATGAAGGAACTGTCCTTGATGGTTATAAAAGACGGTGAAGGTGCAACAAAAGTTATTCACATAATTATAAAAGGTGCTAAAAATAAGGGTATTGCAGAAAGGATTGCCAGAAGAGTCGCCACCTCTTTACTATCAAAGACAGCTTTTTTCGGCTGTGACCCCAATTGGGGAAGATTTATTGCTGCAGCAGGGGATGCAGGAGTGCCCTTGGACCCAGATAGAGTAGAGATTATCTTGGAGGGTGTGACCCTTGCAAGAGACGGGATGGAGATACCCTTTGATGAGGAAAAATTAAAACATCTAATGAACAAAAAGGATATTGAACTGATTATAAACTTACACAGCGGAAAGGCATCTTTTGATATATATACAACGGATCTTACATACGATTATGTAAAAATAAACGCATCCTATAGAAGTTAGAATAGTTTTAAAATCTATGAAATTTCATTTAAAAACAACGGGTTGCAGGGCAAATCAGTGGGATTCATATGTTATATCAAGTATATTGACCCGTAAAGGGTGCACACAAACAAAAATTGAAGATGCAGATATATGTATTATAAATGCCTGTACACTCACTGAAGCATCAGAAAGAGATATAAAGAGATTTATAAATCAATGCAGGGCGAGAAACCCCAGGAGCACCATTATACTTGCAGGCTGTCATGGTCAGGTTTATCCTGAAAAAGACTTTGGTGCTGATTTAGTTTTAGGCAACAGGGAAAAATTTAACCTTTTAGACTATATAGATTTGAAAAAGAGGTCAATTGTATCTGTAGATGATTATTTTTTAGAAAAGGCAGAGATAGATGGCCTTCAAGCGGGTAAAACCCGTTTTTTTCTAAAAATTCAGGATGGTTGTGATAAATTCTGTTCATATTGTATTGTTCCCTTTGCAAGGGGTAAACCAAGAAGTAGAAACCAGGATGAAATTTTAATGGCAATGGAAGCCCTTTATGAAAAAGGCATAAAGGAGGTGGTTTTAACAGGTATTGAACTTTCGGCATATAAAGATGAAAAAACAGGGAACAATTTAAATAACCTATTAAAAATCCTTGAAGAGTCTAAAACTCCACCAAGAATAAGGTTAAGCTCCATTGACCCTGTATTTATTACTGATAAATTTATAGACATTATGGGCAGTTCAAAAAAGATAGCCAGAAGTATACATATCTCTGCACAGAGTTTCTCTGATAAGGTCTTAAATCTTATGAAAAGAAAATATACTAAAGCATACCTTATGGACACAATTAAAAAACTTATTAAACATATTGATGGTATAGGCATTGGTTTAGATATAATTTCTGGGTTTCCATCAGAAGATGAAGATGCCTTTTTGGAAACTTTCAACACCATAGCATCCCTTGATATATATTATCTGCACGTATTTTCTTTTTCTCCAAGACAAAAGACAGAGGCTGCATTTATGTCTAACCAGGTTCCGGCTGTATTAAAAAAAGAGAGGGTAAATAAATTACGTATGCTTGACAGAAGAAAAAGGATTGATTTTTATGAGAGACTCACAGGGAAAAAGGTAATTATCATTCCTGAAGGTAAAATTTACAGGGGAAATTTTATCAAAGGATTCACAGATAATTATGTCCCTGTATTTATACCGCACAAAAAATCATTTGAAAATAATCTCATAGAGGTTAAAATAAAGGGTATAAAAGACGGCTTTTTAATAGGAGAGTGTTTAACATAGGAGTGAGTATGTTTGTATCTGGTAATCTGATTTCGGCTGTGGCCTCCATTATAAACATTGTACTTGACCTTTATTTCTGGGTAATTTTTATAAGGGCAATCATGTCCTGGTTTAATCCAAATCCTTATAATCCTTTTGTGAGAACCATTTATAGACTTGTAGACCCCGTAACATATAAAATTTCAAGGATTATTCCTACAAGGTTTGGTATGGTGGACTTATCGCCTTTTATTTTAATGCTCTTTATAATGTTTTTGCAGAAATTTATTGTTAAAACCCTTTTTGATATTGCATTGAGGATGAAGTAAACTATGGAACCAGATGAATGGGGTAAAGATCCTCAGGTGAGATTTTTAAGGCGTGTATTTTCACGCATAGAGGATGCACAAAAAGGTCTGCTTGATAAAATCGGAATTTCTTTATTCGATGAAAGGCTAAAAAGAATAAGAGATGGAGCACTTACAATTTTCGAAAGGGCATGGGCAATGGCTTTAAGAAAAGGGATGAATTTAGAAGAGAAGGACCTCGTACATCTCTATATTTTTTCCTTTGCATATGTCCTTGAGAGATATAAAATTTTTTTGCCCCAGGATATTTTACCTTCAGATGAAAGTATGAAGAAAATTGTTTTTGAGGTTACAAGATGATACGGCTAAGACTATTCGGTAGGTGTCGTATATATCATGATCCTGTAAGTCCTGTGCTTAAGGCTCCAGCCCAGGTGGGATGGAGTGCGTGGTTTAGGACAATTGATCTTCTGACCCCTCAGCCTTTAAAGGGAGAAGAGCTTTTAAGACGCACAAAGGGCTGGTGGACCGTAGACCCCGCTGAAGTGGCTGATGTGGTAAAAAAATTCGGCAGGCTGGTGATAGGAGACCATGGAGAACTCATGGTGGAATTAAACCATCAAAGGGATGCAGAGGCATTATCCAGTGCCCTGAAAGAAAGATTTGGAGACCAGGTGCAGCTTGCACCATAAAGGTAAACGGAAAAATATGGTCACCCCCCTGCGAGGGGATCCATATATGTTTCTACAAATATAGTATCTCCATCTAAAATCTTTTTTCTTAAACCTTCTGGAAGATCAAAATGACTTATTCCGTTTATATATACATGCCTTATATCATCACCCATTTCGCTGTTTTCAGTAAATCTTAAAAAAGGATAAAGGGTAGACAGTTTTTTAAGAACAGCAAGCAAGTCATCATCGGTTTCGTCGAGATTTAATATAAAAGGAGGTTCAAACAGGTTTCTAATCTTTAGATTTGATTCTATCTTTACCTTTCTGGCCATGCCTATACCTTCTAAACTTCCGTTTTATATATTATATAACTATTCTGCCTTTTTTGAAACCTCTTCTACTGCCTCGATAATCTTTTTATAACCTGTGCATCTGCATATATTGGACGATATGGTTTTTACAATATCTTTTTTTTCCGGTTTTTTATCCCTGTCAAGAAGGGCTTTTGCCGTGAGAATCATACCTGATGTACAAAATCCACATTGAACCGCGCCTTTTTCCATGAATGCCTGCTGAAGGGGATGAAGTTTTTCCCCGTTTTTTAAACCTTCTACGGTTGTAATGTAAGCACCGTCCACTTCAGGGGTGAGTATAAGACAAGATCTCATGGGAGTTCCATTTACAAGCACAGTACATGCACCGCATGAACCTAAACTGCACGATTCTTTTGCCCCTGTCAAGGAAAGCCTTTCCCTTAATGTCTCCAGCAGGGTCTCGTAAGGTTTTACCTGAAGTGTTACCTGTTCATTGTTAACATTCAACTTAACTTTAATTGTTTTCATTTCCCACCTCCTGTGCTTATTCTCTTGAATGCCCTTTTAATCAAAACAGGAACCATCTTTTTTCTGTATAATGGTGTTAAAACTGCATTTGAGATAGGTCTGGCATCTTCATAAGCTTGGTCTGCCATATCATTTATAGATTTTTCATTGATTTCTTTTAATTCATAAATATGGGGTGAAGGTCCTATGCCCGTTACTGCGATCCTTGCAGCTTTGTCTTTTACTGTTACTGCAACACCTACAAGGGGATAATCTATTGAGCCCCTTACAGTAAGCTTTTCATAGGCGCCCATTGTCTTTTTTAAAGGAATAACAATCTCTTTTAATATCTCTCCTGGTTTTATATTGAATGGTGCCCGGCCGTCTTTGCTGAATAATTTTTCTAACCTTACAGTTCTTTCACCTCCGGGGCTTACAAGTTTTGCCTTTGCATCGAGTGTCATAAGACTCGGTGCATTATCGCCGCAGTAATTTGAAAAACACGATTTTGAATTAGGTACAACATTGCATACCTGACCGCCCATTTTAAGACAGAATCCCCTTGCCGTTCTCCATTCCAGAGACTTGTTGTACTGCAGACACCTTGTGTTCTGCAGAATATTTCCACCAATAGTGCCTCTCATCTGCAAGGTTTCACAGGAAGTTGCCTCTAATGATTCAAAAAAGCAGGGAAGGTAGTCCTTAATAAAAGAACTTTGTTTTAACTCAAAAAGGGTTATATTTGGCCCCACAACAATGGAATTATTTACCTTTTTGATGTCTTTTAATCCATCTATACCTTTTAGGTCTATTACCACCTGGGGTTGAAATAATCTTAATTTAATTAAAGGAACAAGATCTGTACCACCTGCAAGATATAAGGCATTTCCATTGTATTTATTGTATAATTCCAGGGCCTCTTCAATAGTTCTCGCCTTTTTATAATCAAATTTAGGTAGAATCATCGCTTTCCTCCCTTGTTTTTTTCTAATAGTTTCAAGACATTATCCGGTGTAAGGGGCAGTTCTTCGAAGAGTATGCCCGTTGCATTAGTAAAAGCACAGGCTATGGCGCTATATGCATTCATTCTTATTGTGAGACCACCTTCCTTTGCACCAAAAGGACCTTTAGGGTCATTGGAGCTTACAATAATCGTTTCAATATCTGGCATATCACACGCAAGGGGGACTTTATATTCCAGTAAATCAGGATTTAAAAGAAAACCTTTATACCATATATTGCCTTCAAAAATTGTAGCAATCCCTGCCTGTCCCACAGAACCTTCCATCTGACCCTCCACTGCCATGGGGTTGATAGGTCTACCACAATCGTGGGCTGCAATAAATTTTGGCACCTTTATCTTACCCGTTTCTTCATCGATTTCTAATTCTGCCACAGAAGTACCGAAGGAATACGTTCCTGCCATCTGTCCTTCGGGCTTCGATACCCATTCTCTCTCAAGGTCAATATCAGGGAAGAAAGAGCCAGTCCCTACTATTGGTTCACCTTTAAAGAATGCCTCCCTTGCTATCCAGGAAATGGGCATCCTTTTCTCAGGTGTTTTTATGGAATAGGCTATACGGTCCTTTAAATCTATCTCTTCTTCAGGCACACCGAGTTTTTTAGAGGCAATGGCAATAATCTTTTTTCTTGCGTTTTCACAGGCTGCCTTAACGGCATTGGCACCCACATATGCCGCTGCCTGAGAATATGCACCTGGATCGAGATTTGTAACTTCTGTATCTGCGTTCACAAGGTTTATATCTTCCATTGGTATACCGAGCACCTCTGAGGCAACCTGAACTGCCAGGGATTCATTTCCCTGACCATTATCAACTATCCCTGTTATAAGGGTTACCTGACCATCATCGTTTATCTTAACATAACACGATGAACCGGAGCGGAAACCCATGGGGAAACCGCACATTATGGCCACACAACCCATACCTATACCTTTATTTCGTGTATGTTTTTTCCATTTCTTTTTAAAATCCGATTTTTCAGCAGCCTGAATGATTGTATCTCTTAAACCGCAACTTATTATCTTTGATTTTGTTGCTGTAAATTCCCCGGCAGTAAGGCCGTTTTTCAATCTCACCTCCACAGGATCAATGCCTAATTCCTTTGCCATCAAGTCCATTTGTGCCTCGTTGCCAGCAAGAAAAGCCCTGCCATGGCACCCATACATTCCCCTGATACCTTTATTTGTAAATACCCTGTAACCATCATACCGGACATTGGGTAAGCGATAGCATTCTTCATAAACATAATATGGTATGGAAGTGGCAATAGGACCTGTGGAACTATATGCACCACCATCGTATATTACCTTATATTTTTTTGCCACTATTGTGCCATCCTTTTTCATCCCTGTCTTAACGGTGGCAATAATATCATGGACCTGTCTTGAACATATTGCATTTTCTTCCCTTGTTAAAACGAGCTTTACAGGTTTACCGGACTTTATTGAAAGAAGGGATGCCACAAGGTCACCGGGCGCCACTTCAGAACGGCCGCCAAATGCACCTCCTGAATTGATGTGTCTAACCCTGACCCTATTTAAGGGTAATTTTAAAAGATTTGAAAGCGCCTTTGCACGGACATGGGGACCTGCATTGGGCATCCAGAGGTCAAGATAACCATTTGCATATGAGGCAACCACTGCATATGGCTCCATCATGGCATATGCCTCACCTGCTGCTTTAAATGTATCCTCCCTTATAAGATATGCCTCTGTCATTGCCTTATCCACATCGCCCACTTCTATATGGATATGTATGTTTATGTTGTTTTTGTATTGTTCATGAATCTGCGGTGCCCCATCTTTCATGGCCTCAATAGGGTCAAAAACCGCCTCCAGTGGCTCATACTCCACTTTAATTAATGATAGGGCCTCAATGGCAGTTTCTTCATCTATTGCTGCCACTGCTGCCACATCCTCACCTATGTATCGCGCCTTATCTGTAGGTAGCATGGCATGATCCTGGGTATAACGGAATACACCCCATTTAACTCCATGGGCATCAAACCCTGATACAGCAGCCTTAACACCTGGAATCTTAAGGGCTTTTGATACATCGATATTCAAAATCTTTGCATGTGGATATGGGCTCCTCAATACTTTTGCATACAACATACCCGGTAGTTTCAAGTCAGCAGTATATAAAGCACCACCTGTTACCTTTGCGTAAGAATCACTTCTAATAACCCTTTTTCCTACTATCTTTAGGCTTTCATCCATAGACATCCCCCTAAATTTTTTTCTCTCCCTCTTTTGCCTTAATGGCTGCCAGCACTTTTTCAGGTGTAATAGGTAAATCTTTTATTCTTACACCAATGGCATCGTAAATTGCATTGGCAATGGCAGGTGCTGTTGGCACAAGTCCTGGCTCTCCTATACCTTTTGCACCAAATGGACCTTCCTTCTCCTCTGTTTCTACTATAACAGGCTGAATTGGAGGTACATCCTTTACAGTGGGTATCTTATAATCGAGGAAATTTCCGTTCATCAATCTTCCATTTCTGTAGACCATCTTTTCGCCTAAGGCATAGCCTATACCTTGTAGACCACCACCGTAAATCTGACCTTCAAGAAGAAGGGGATTTATGGCCTTACCCACATCATGGGCAGCAATGTAGTTTAAAATCTTCACCTTTCCCGTTTCTTTATCCACCTCAACCTCTACACCATGGGCACCATAAGCATAAGATACTGAGAGATTACCTTTAAATTCCCTGTCAAAGTTTTCGTTGGCAGGGTCATAGAAATACTCAGCCATGAGCATCTTACCACCAGTTGTGTAGTGGATTCTTCTTAATGCCTTGCCAAGGGGTATGCTCTTTTCAGGATTTTTTGTTGAGAATATAATACTATCCTTTATATCGAGGTTTGAGGGTTCCTCTTCAAGAATCTTAGATGCTGCATCGAGAATCTGCTGTCTAATCCTGTTTGCAGCACCGAGGGCAGCATTTCCTGCAACGAATGTGGTTCTACTTGCATGAACGCCTACATCCCATGGACATACCTCTGTATCGTTATTGATTACATTTACATCTTCTATGGGAATACCTAAAACCTCTGCAACGATCTGGGCAATTACTGTATCAGAACCTTGACCTATATCACTTGCACCGGTAAATACATCGACTTTGCCAAAATCATCCATTTTGATAATTGTACCACAACCATCGGATTTGTAAACACGGGCACCACCACCTACATGTATTAAAGATGCCATACCCACACCCCTTCCTTTATCCTTTCCCCTTTTTTCTTTCCAGTTAAGCCTTTTTGCAACCTCTTCAATACATTCTTTCATACCACAGGAGGTTATCTTGAACCTCTGGGGTGTAATTTCACCGGGTTCATTGGCATTTATCTTTCTCAGTTCAAGGGGATCAATACCGGCCTTTTCGGCAAGCTGGTCGAGGTTTGATTCTATTGCAAATGTCGCCTGGGGATTACCGTAACCTCTCATGGCCTGGCAGTATGTATTATTTGTATAAACACATTTGGCAGTGTATTTTACATTTGGCACCTTATAAAGGGATGATATGGGCAGCATCATAACAGATGGCGTTGTAGCACCCCATGATGTATATGCACCGTTATCTAATATCATTTCCACTTCCCTGAAGGTGAGTCTTCCTTCTTTATCACAACCCTGGGATATTTTCGTTATTGTGCACTGGCGTGGGGAGGTGGCAAAAAATTCCTCTTCCCTTGTAAATACTATTTTTACAGGCTTTTTTGTTTTAAGGGCAAGTAAAATGGCAATATATTCATATGCATAGGTGTCGAGTTTGCTTCCGAATCCACCACCTATTACAGCCTGGATAATTCTTACACGCCTATTTTTTAATCCAAAGGCATTTAATGCCTCTACAAAATCGTTCTGAGCAAGGGATGGAATCTGTGTGTTGCTGTACATGGTAAGGTTATTCTGCATGTCAAAAAGGGCGATACAGCCGCTTGTTCCCAGGCAGCAGTGTGTAACCCATTGCGTAGAAAATGTATCCTCTGCTATAAAAGCCGATTCCTGTTTTGCCTTTTCCACATCTCCGCATACAAGTCGCCATGGCAGTTTAAGGACATTGGATTTTGCCTCTTCATGAAGAATTGGTGCACCTTCTTTCATGGCCTCTAATGGGTCAAATATACCTGGAAGCTCTTCGTATTCTACTTCAATTAAGGATATTGCCTCTTCTGCTATTTCTTGGCTTGTAGCTGCAACAGCAGCAATTTCATCACGGATTGATAAAACCTTTCCTGATTTTAAAGGTGGATTGTCTTTCATAAAACCAATTCTAAAATTGGGAGGCATATCCTTTGCTGTTACAACGGCTTTTACGCCAGGTAGTCTTTCTGCTTTTGATGTATCAATCTTTAAAATTTTTGCATGGGGATATTTACTGTATAATATTTTTCCATATAGCATCCCTGGTAGTTTTATATCCTGTATGTATTGTGCAGCACCTGTGGCCTTAAGGGGTGCATCTAATTTCGGTATTTTTTTACCAACTACTTTAAGGTTTTCCATGTTTACCTCCCTGATGCTACTGATTTAATGGCATCTATAATCATCACATAGCCTGTGCATCTGCAGAGATTACCTTCGATTGCCTCTTTTATATCGTCTTCTGAGGGATTTGGGTTTTCATCAAGAAGAGCCTTGGCAGACATAATCATGCCTGGTGTGCAAAAACCACACTGGACAGCACCTTTTTCTATAAATGCCTTTTGCAAAGGATCGAGTTCACCATCTTTTGCAAGTCCTTCAATGGTTATGATATTTTTTCCTTCTGCCTCAAGGACAGGATATATGCAGGAGTTTACAGCCTTTCCATCAATAATTACTGTACAAGCACCGCATTCGCCATAACCGCATCCCTCTTTTGTCCCTGTTAGCCCAAGCACCTCTCTTAAAAGATATAGAAGTGTCCACTTTGGTTCCACCTCTACTGTTACTTCTTCATTGTTTAGAGTAAATGTGATTTCTCTTCTCATAAATACCCCCTACCATAGTCTTTCTGGATAAATTTCTTCATCCGGTCTGATTATTCTGTCAATTGATTTCATAAGTGCCCTTTTTACGAGAATCTTTATCATCTCTTTTCTGTACCATGCCTCACCCCTTATACTGTCCCTTGGTTGTGCCTCATTGGCTGCGATTTCGCCAACCTCCTCAAAAAGTTCAATAGAAATGATTTTTCCAGCAAGGGCCTCTTCAGCCTTTTTTGCCCTCATAGGTGTTGGGGCAACAACACCCATGGCAATCCTTGCCTCCTCACATTTTAACCCTTCATCTTTCAATTGCATAAGGATGTTAGAAATGCTGTCAACGGTGCACAATAAGTCTCTGCATCGTATTTGACTGTCTTTATTTAGACTGATAGTTATCCTTGTAGCAACCCCAAGAATGGGTAAATCCATTGCCTCTCTTCTTGTGTGTTTTATATAAGCAGAGCCTGTATTTTCTTTTAGTCGGGGCATTGAAAACTCTTTTAGTATTTCATCTTTTTCAAGAACTGTCTTTCCCGGTCCTAAAAAAAATTCACTCAAATCCACTGTTCGTTCGCCTTTTGTCCCTATTATAACTGCCTTTGCATCGAAAACAAGTAAAGGACAGGCAGTATCTGCAGAAGGTGCTGCATTACAGATATTTCCCCCGATTGTGGCTACATTTCTTATCTGTTTCGAACCAAGACGACTCGTTGCATCTGTTAATGCAGAATAATATTTTTTTATATATTCATTTTTGTCAATATCATCATGGGTTACTAAGCTGCCTATATTTAACCCATCTTCAGTTTCAATTTTATGTAATTCAGAAATATTCCTCAAAGATACAAGATGCTGAGGAGATATCTTTTTCTGTCTTAACTGCACCATAATGTCCGTGCCACCGGCAATAAACTTTGCATTTTCAAGACCTGCCATAATCTTTATGGCCTCTTCTAATGAATTAGGTTTATAATATTCAAAGCTTCTCACAATAACCTCCTTTTCTTAATCTCTATTATCAAATACCCTCTTTGTTTTTCTTTCAGATCTGGGAAGGGAAGCGTAATCAACTATCTCCACATCACAGCTTACCATTATCTGTTTTTTTATAGTATCTTCTATTTTCCTTTTTACCTGACCATCAAGCTCATCTGAAGGTTTTATTTCAGGGGCCCTTTCAACCTTTATCAACATATTGTCTTTTCCACTTGTTTTGTCTCTGGAAAGAATTATCTGATATTCGCTGCCTACCTCTTTTATCTTTGAGAGTATCTCATCAATATGGCTTGGGTAGATGTTTACTGCCCTGAAGATAAACATATCATCAGAACGACCCATAATTCTATCGTGTCTTGGCATAAGACTGCCGCAGGGGCATTCACCTGGAATAAGCCGTGTCAAATCCCTTGTCCTATAACGGATTAAGGGCGCTGCCTCTTTTCTTAAAGTAGTTATAACCATCTCTCCTACCTCACCTTCAGGTACAGGTTCCAGTGTTTCAGGGTTAAGTATCTCAAGTATATAATAATCTGCCCAGTAGTGAATGCCTGTATGATAGCGGCAGTCAAGGCCTGTACCTGGGCCGTATAGTTCGGTCATGCCAGGTATATCAAATAGCTGGTCATAAGCAACCCCTGAAAGCTCTGAAATCCTTTTTCTCATAGCATCGCTTGACCGTTCTGAACCGAATATTAATTTCTTTAAGGCAATCTTTCCCCTCAAACCCCTTTTATCAATCTCCTCTGCCATTAAAAGGCCCATAGAGGCAGTACATGTCATGACAGTTGTTCCAAAGTCTTCAAGGAATTGACACTGCATGTCAATGTTACCAGGGCCTATGGGAATTGCCATGGCTCCAAATCGTTCACAGCCGTTTTGAAAACCCCATCCTGCAGTCCATACGCCATAGCCCACTGCGATCTGGATTCTGTCCTCTACGGTGCAGTCTGCATATGCATAACAGCGGGCAAACATATTTGCCCAATCATCCACATCCTTTGCTGTGTAACATAATACTTTTCTTTTTCCAGTGGTGCCACTTGAGGCATGGATGCGGATAACCTTTTCCATTGGCACACTCAACAGGGGAAAAGGATATCCCTCTTGCAGGTCTTTGCTTGTTGTAAACGGTAGTTTTCTAATATCGTCCAGTGACTGGATGTCTTTTGGTTTTACACCTGCCTCATCGAATTTTTTCCTGTAATGTGGTGAACCGTTGTATGCATGGTTAACTGTCCATTTCAAACCTTCAAGCTGAAGTGCCTTTAGCTCTGCTTCTGTTTTTACAGTTGCATCAAAAGGTCTTTTCATGTTTATCCTCCTATAATCCACTTATACTTAATTTTATTTAGCCCCCCTTATCTTTTTTGTTTCTTCCCAGTTTATCTCAAGGATTGCTGGATTAATGACTACACCGTAATCATTTTTTGCGCTTTCTATACTAACATAGCCTTCTATTACATCGTTTAGAACCATCTCTGGATCTCTTTCAAAAGGATTTCCATATCCTCCACCACCAGGCGCATCAATTGTAACTACATCACCTGGTTTCAACTGCGTTAGGCCATATGGATTTCCTGGTTCACCATTTACGAGAAACTGACCTTTTCTGCCAGGTTTCCCTCCAAATAGACCTTCTGGAGGATATACGTATCTTCCTGCCTGTATTCCAAGATTTACAGGTGGTATAGGCGCATATTCATCATCGGGAACTCTAAAGACCTCTCTTTTGCCCAGACCCCCTTTCATCTTTCCAGGGCCACCAGAGTCTGTTAAGAGCTCTCTTTTTTCAACAATGAGGGGAGTATCGTTTTCAAAAATTTCAACAGGTGTGTTTGCACCATTTGCAGGAAATATATAAACATAATTTCCATCATTTTTTGCACCTGCACCCATGCCTCCACCGCGTATTATGACTGAATGCCAGGGTTTACCGTCTTTTCTTCTGCCATAGAAGACATTCATAGCTGCAGGTGTGCCTCCTGAGCCTGCAATTACCTTATCAGGCAAAACCTCTGATAATGCCCTGTATATTATCTCTGTCATAAAATGACCCACCTGCATACGGGCTGCAACTGCTGCTGGAAATTTGCAGTTTACAACAGTCCCTTCAGGTGCATATAGTTTTATAGGTTTTGCACACCCATCATTATTGGGGATATCAGGGGCAAACATACTTTTAATAGCCATAAATACATATGCATAGGTAAAATTGTACACTACATTTCCACCCCAGTTTACCTGAGGCGATGAGCCTTCGAGGTCCACAATAATATCACTATCTTTTATCTCCACCTTTGCATTTATAATTATATCTGCATTCCCTTTAGTCTGTTCTATTATACCTTTTGCCTGATATATCCCCTTGGGAATCTTTGCTATCTCTTCTCTCATGCTCTTTTCAGTGACCCCTATTATCTGGTCTGCCAGATCATCGAGATTTTCAAGATTATTATCTTTTAACATCTGGCATATCTTTTCTGAACATACATAATTTGCCGCAATCTGTGATCTTATATCACCTATTACCTCATCAGGGGTTCTAACATTCCATTTTATTAAATCTAAAACTGATTGATTCAGAACCCCCTTGTCATATAATTTTACAAAAGGGATAAAAAGTCCTTCTTCGAATACATCGTGATTATCCGATGCAACCCTTCCTCCTATGTCAGAATGGTGAAATACACAGGCAGTAAATGCTACGAGTTGATCTTTATAAAAAATGGGACTCATAACACATACATCGTTTAGGTGCCCTGCAAGGGCCCAGGGGTCATTTGTGATAAATATATCGCCTGGTTTGTAATAATCAGGTGGAAATTTATTTACAAGATTTTTTATACCCAGTGCCATAGCACCTGACTGGCCTGGAGTAGCAAATGTGCCCTGGGCAAGCTCTCTGCCAAATCTATCCGTAAACATACAGGTGTAATCATGGGCATCTCTCAGCAGGCTTGAAAAGGCTGTTCTGGCAACGCTTGAATCTGCTTCATCCACAATGGAAATGAGCCTTCGCCACAGAATTTCCAGTGTTATGGGATCGAAAATAACCGCCATTATTTCACCTCCTTAATATCTATCCAGAGAAATCCATATTCATCCATCCTTACATGGGCATCTTCACCTACCACAAGGGTTGATTCTCTTTCCTCTATTATTGCCGGTCCTTTAAAGCTTGCATCAGGAAAAAGTTTGTATCTATCATATACAGTATACGGTATAAAATCTTTTGCAATAGGTGAATAAGCCAGTCTTTTACCTTTTATGGCATCTTCTAAAGATTTACCATTCTTTTTTGTGAGTTTTGGTAATTTAAGAAGTTTTACAGGAAGTGATGCCCTTACTTTGAAGTTTATAAACTCCACCTCTGAATCAGGGTAAGTCCTGCCGTATAGTTTTTCATAAGTCTCATCAAATAGTCTTCTAATAAGTTCCTTTGAGAATGTACTAAAATCTCCATCCGGGGCAGGGATATTCACTTCTGAACCTTGACCCACAAATCTCATATCAAGAGAACGTTCAAATGAAATGTTGTCACCAGATTCCTTTTTTAATATATGCAATGCCTCATTTTCCATTTCTCTAAAAAGTTTTTCAATCTCGCCTAAATCTACCTGATTTAAAGATACTTTGTGACTTCTCACCAGGTCAAATGCCCTTGGTGCAGTAAAGAAACCCATGGCTGAACCAACCCCTGCATTTGGTGGGACTATTATACGCGGTGCTTCGAGTTTTTTTGCAAGGCCATATGTATGAACCGGACCAGCCCCACCAAAGGCAGCTATTGTAACAATTTTTGGATTTCCTCCCTTTTCAGCAATGTGTGTTTTTGCCGCAGCTGCCATGGTTTCGTTGATGAGATCATGTATACCCCATATGGCCTGGACAAAGGATACACCGAGTGGTTTTGCTATCTTTTCTTCCACCCCTCGCCTTGCACTTTCTTTGTCTAATTTCATCTCTCCGCCAAGAAAATAGTTTTCATCAAGGTAACCGAGGAGTAGATCTGCATCTGTTACGCATGGTTCAGTTCCTCCTCTACCGTAACAGATAGGGCCTGGATCAGCGCCTGAACTTTCAGGTCCTACCTGGAGTGTACCGAATTTGCTTACCTTTGCAATACTTCCACCACCAGCACCTATCTCCATTAAGTCCACAACAGGCACCTGAATGGTAAGCCCGCTACCTTTCATAAATCTCTGAACACGGCCCACCTCAAAGGTAGGGACAACGCCTGCTATACCTTTCTGTATTAAACATGATTTTGCCGTTGTGCCACCCATGTCAAAACAGAACATCTCTGGGATGTTGAAAAGTTTGCCATAATACTGACCTGCAATAACAGCGGCAGTGGGCCCTGATTCAATAATACGGACAGGAAACTCTGCAGCAGTTTCCACAGAAGTAATCCCGCCGCTACTTAACATGATAAACAGCTTTCCCTTAAAACCAATGGAGGAAAGTCTTCCTGAAAGTTTTGAAAGATAACGACCAGTGAGTGGTTTAACATAGGCATTAGTAACCGTTGTGCTTGTTCTCTCATATTCTTTGATCTGGGGAAGCACCCTGTAAGAAAAGGAAGTAGATAACCATGGTGCCTCTTGTTTTATAATTTCCTCTATCATCTTTTCGTGCACAGGATTTTCAAATGAATTTATTAAGCACACAGCAATAGATTCCACACCCATTTCTATCAATTTTTTTACAACATTCCGTGCCTCCTCTTTGTCAAGGGGTTTTAGTATTGTCCCATCACTTCTTATCCTTTCGTCTACCTCGAGACGAAACCTTCTCGGAGCCAGTGGTTTGGGGAATTCGGCAAATATGTCGTAAGGTGCATAGCGAATCTCTCTCCCTATCTCGAGGATATCCCTGAAGCCTTTTGTTGTGATTAACCCTGTTTTTGCACCTTTTCTTTCGATTATGGAGTTTATCACAAGGGTTGTTCCATGAATAATCTCATCAAGTTTTTCCACAAAACGGGGTGTAGATTTTTCAAGTATCCTTATACCTTCCTCTACTGCATCTGAAGGATCCTTAGGTGTTGTCAGGCATTTTGCTGTTTTTATTTCACCTGTTTTATCGTTTATTAAAACAAAATCCGTAAATGTTCCACCTATATCACATCCAAGACGAAAATACTTCTCCTCCATATAGCCTCCATTTTTTAACATTTTTAGAACAGGCTCGGCTCTTTGAATTCGCCGAAGATCTGTCTAAATACATTTGTCATCTCACCGAGGGTTGCATAAACCTTACAACAATCCACAAGGTAAGGCATTACATTTTTACCTGACCTTGTTGCGCTTTCTAACTCCTTCAAAGTTCTTTTTACTTCCCTTTCCGATCTTTCTCTTTTTACCTGTTTTAACCTCTCTATTTGCCTTTCCGCTGATTCGTAGTTATATTCATGGAGTTCTACTTCCATGGATTCACCCTCTTTATAAATATTTACACCCACCTTTAGTAATTCCCCTGATTCAATACCCTTTTCTATTTCATATGCCTGACGTGCAACCATCCTCTGTATGTAGCCATCTGACACTGCCTTTATAATGCCACCGTAGTTTTCAATCTTAAACATCTCTTCTTCAATCTTTTCTTCCATCTGTTTTGTTATGGTTTCTATAAAATAACTTCCAGCAAGGGGGTCAACGGTATCCCTCAAACCTACTTCATCCATTAATAGTTGTAATGTTCTTAATGATATTAATGCAGAACGTGGGGTTGGTATTGTATATGCCTCATCATAACTGCAAAGGGCTGTTGTCTGGGCACCGGCGAGGGCTGCCACAAGGGCATAATAAGCACCTCTCATGATGTTGTTTTCAGGCTGTGCCTTAGTTAAACCATAGCCACCACCACCGAATAGACCCCTTAAAAACATATTTTGTGGTTTTTTAACACCATATCTTTCTTTTAAATTCTTTGCCCATAATTTCCTTGCTGCCCTGAATTTTGCGATCTGTTCCCACATATTTCCAAATACATTGAGATTAAATGAAAACCTTCCCACAAAATCATCTATATCATAGCCTCTTGCAAGGACATTATCTATATATGCATTGGCAATAAGAATTGCATAGGCAATTTCCTGGGCAGGTGTTGCCCCTGATTCCCTGATGTGATAACCGCAAACGCTAACTGGATTTGTACGGGGCATAACCTTCATGGAGTATTCTATGGTGTCGCCTATAAGTTTCACAGCAGGTTCTACAGGGAAGATCCATGCCCCCCTGCCTATCATCTCTTTAAGGATATCATTTTGTGGTGTTGCAGAAATCACCTTTGGATCATAACCGTATTTTTCTGCCACAGCCTGATACATGGCAAGCATGATAGAAGCCACTGCGTTTATAGTAAGTCCGGTTCCTATTTTATCGAGGCGAATGTCTTTAAATGCAATTTCAAAATCCCTGAGCGTATCCACAGCCATACCGACCCTTCCTACCTCGCCTTCAGCCATCTCATCGTCAGAATCATAGCCCATCTGAGTAGGAAGGTCGAAGGCTACATTTAAACCTGTTTGTCCGTGGGATATCATTAATTTAAATCTTTCATTGGTTTCTTCAGGTGTCCCAAAACCTGTATACTGCCTTGTTGTCCATGCCCTTGAACGATATCCAAGGGGATGTATACCCCTTGTAAAGGGATAGTGGCCGGGGTCTGCCAGATCCTTTTCATAGTCAAAACCTATCTCTTCTAAATCTTTTGGTGAGTATAAAGGTTTTACGTGAATACCTGACTCATATATGACATCTAAAATCTGATCTTTTTCATCTTTTATATATCGAGCTACGGCCATATTGCCTCCTCCTTTTAAGGGGTTTTTGCTTTGTTTTTTATATAATCTATAGTTTCTTGAAGGGGTGTACCGCCCGGGAATACACCTTCTACACCTAATTCTTTAAGTTTAGGAATATCCTTTGAAGGTATTACACCCCCCACAAAGACCTTCTTGTCTTCTATGCCTTTTTCTTTGAGTTTTTTCATCAGTTTTTCAGTTATTGGTATATGGGCGCCTGTCATTATTGAAAGTCCTATGAAATCTACATCCTCCTGTATGGCAATATTTATTATCTGGTCTATTGTTTTATGGAGCCCGGAATATATCACTTCCATACCTGCATCTTTTAGTGCCTGGGCTATTACTTTGGCTCCCCTATCATGACCGTCAAGACCTGGTTTTGCTATTAAAATCTTTATCCTTTTTTTGTCATATGACATGGCATCCTCCAAATACAGTTTTTATCAAAGTGGTGTAAAATTTAATTCACTTTTTTAAAGATTCTCTTGCTATAATTGTTTTTAATATCTCTGAAGTCCCCCCACCAAAAAGCAGAAACCTTGCATCGCGAAAATATCTTTCTACATTATATTCCTCTGCAATACCATATGCGCCGAATATCCTTGTTACCTGGTCAACAATAAAATTTGCAGTTTCTGTTGAATAAAATTTTGCCATTGCCGCCTCTTTAACGGCAAGCTGACCTGTATCCTTAAGCCATGCAGCATAGTAAGTAAGAAGCCATGCGGTTTTTAATCTTGTCTCCATCTCAGCAATTTTATCCTGTATAAGTTGAAAATTTCCTATGGGCTTGCCAAAAGCTTCTCGTTCTTTAGCATATTTTTTTCCTGCCTCAAATGCTGCCCGTGAAAGACCCAGGCCTAAACCAGCTATCATAATCCTGATTTCACTTAATATATTTTCGAGATATTTTGCACCTTTTCCTTCTTCTCCCAGTAGATTGTTAGCTGGTATACGACAATCGTCGAATATCAGCTCACCGGTTACAGAACCACGGGCTGACATTTTTTCAATCTTCTGACCTGAATAAAAACCTTGTGTGCCTTTTTCGACGAGAAAAAAGGCAAGACCATTCAGACGTTTTGACGGATCAACAGTTGCAACTACAGTTACAAAATCTGCCACATCTGCATTTGTTATCCATAATTTTCTACCATTTAATATATATTCATTCCCCATTTTTACTGCTTTAGTCTTTATGGCCCCGAGGTCTGAACCACAGTCTGGTTCTGTAAATGCAATGGTGCCTATTTTTTCACCTCTGATGGCCGGAAGCAATAACCTTTGCTTTATATCATCAGTGCCGAATCGAAAAAGAAAATCAGTGCCCATGAGACACTGCATGGTTGCTATTGCTGCAAACGATATTGATACCCTTGCAAGTTCTTCGGTAAATATGGTAAAAGTGGTGCAATCCGCACCCATTCCGCCTATTTCCTGGGGATATCTGATACCGTAATAACCTAATGATCCCATTTTCTTAAAAACCTCAAAAGGAAAGGTATCTTCTTTATCGATGCGTTTTGCATGGGTGGCAACAATTTCGTTTATGGTCTTTATAAATTTTTCCCTAAAAAAGATCTGGTCTTTTGTAAAATTAAAATCCATGTTTTTAAATCAGCAATCGGGAAATATCAGACTCGATGCCTTTGATATCGCCCTGTAAAGATCCACCTCTTTTCTTTCGAGCATTTCTAAAATGTGAGTAAGTTCATTATCTTTATCCCACTTATCCATTGCTTTTGTCCATATTTCCTCTTTTAAAAAGGAAAACATGAGTTTTCTAATCTTTTCTGACCTTACTTTATCGAGAAGATTATGTTCTTTTAAATATCTCAAATGCCCTTCTGTGGCATTGATTAATTCGTCCAATCCAATACCTTTTTGGGCCTGGGTCATAATTGCAGGGGGCTTCCATGTATTTTTATTATCTGAATTTATATGGGCATTGATGTCTTTTATTGCTTCCTGTGCACCGGACATATCTGATTTATTTAGGACAATCACATCACCGAGTTCTATCATTCCTGCCTTCATCAATTGAATTTCGTCACCATAATCAGGAGTAAATACTGTAACCAGTGTATCGCAAATAATAGAGATATTAATATCTGTCTGGCCTATACCAATGCTTTCTATTAATATAACGTCTTTACCTAATGCCTCAAGAACGTAAATAGCCCCTACCGTTGCCCTTGCAATCCCTCCTGGATAACCTCTATTGGCCATAGACCTTATAAAAATACCCTCTATGTTTTCAGCATCTCTCATCCTCAACCTATCACCGAGGAGTGCCCCTTTTGTTTTTGAACTCGTCGGGTCTATGGCAATTATCCCTATCTTTTTTTCTTTTTCTGAATATCTCAATGCCATTTTATCGATGAGGGTGCTTTTTCCTGATCCGGGGGCGCCTGTTACGCCTATTTTGTGGGCACCTCCTGTATAAGGAAATAACATAGAAATGGCCCTGTATCCCTCTTCTTTGCCTTCCTCAATGAGAGAGATAAGCCTTGCTGCACTTGCCTCGTTGCCGCTTAAAATCTTTTCAATTATTTTCATAAATCTCAGGCTCTTTTTTTAGTTTCTTTTTAATGAGATTTTTTCCCCTTGTAATGTGTTTTCTTATTAAATTTTCAACCTGAGAAGCCTTTTTTAGTTTCATCAGTTCTATCATTTCCTTATGATCTTTTATCGATACCTCTGCCATGCCTTCGAAGCTGAAGATCAACCGTCTGAATCTATATATATAATCCCTTAAGTCGTTTATAATAGTATACAATCTTTCACTTTTTGAAGTTTTATAAAGTTTATCATGAAATTCTGTATTTAGTTGTATAATCTCGCTTATCTTTTTTAATGCTATACACTCTTCTTCTTTTTTTACGATCTCTTCAAGGGCCTTTATATCCTCCTCATTTGCCCTGAGGGTTGCAAGATATCCTGCATAACTTTCGAGTACACTTCTAATACCGAAAATATCTTCTATATCTACCTCTGTAATTTTACTTACTGCAAATCCACCCTTTGGCAGTTTTTTTATAAGCCCTTCTTTTTCAAGTTTCTGTATTGCTTCTCTAACAGGGGTTCTGCTTGTTCCTATCTCGCTGGCAATCTTTTCTTCTATAAGTCTTGTATTAGGTGCTAACTTTCCGTCGAGTATGGTTGTCTTTAATTTCTTATAGACCTGTTCCCTTAAAAACCTTCCTTTTCTGATATCGGTATCGCCTTTTAAATATTCCATTCAACCCCCCTTGAGAATTCATATTAAATGACTTTCTTTTTCCTTAATTCTTCGAGTTGTTCCTTTGTATAACCAAGGACATCACAGTATATCCTTTCATTATGTTCCCCAAAACGAGGGGGGAAGGGTAATTTTCTGTTTTTGGCTTTTACAAAACTTGTTGTATAAGGAGGCGGGGCAAGATATATGGTAACACCTGTTTTTTCATCTGTTGAAGAAAGTATCTCTTTCTTTACATAGGGGTCTTCAAGAACTTCTTCTATTGTATTTACCTTTGAAATGGGTATAGTGGCTGCTGTAAATAATTTAATAAGTTCATCAGTGGTATAATTCCTTGTAATTTCCTCTATTGCCTTATTCAGGTTATCCACGTCTTTAATCCTTCCCTCGTTTCTCGCATATTCTGGTTTTCCAAGAGATGCGAATCCTTCAATCTGTAACATCCTTTCCCATTGTATGTCGTTACCCACAGCAATATAAACGTAACTGTCTTTTGTTTTATATACACTTACAGGTGCAAAAAATTCATGGGTGTTACCCCTTCTTGTTATTTTTTTGTTAAAGGACTTTGTCTGTGTAATGGGCACAGTAAGCCATGAGGTTGTGCTTTGGAACATGGATAAATCAATCCTTGAGCCTTCACCGGTTATAGCCTTTTTATATAGGGCCTTCATGATAAGACCATACGCATGTTCGCTTGTGCCCATATCGGGTAAGGGCACACCTATCACATAAGGTGGTCCATTTTTATCACCTGTCAGTTCCATAAGACCACCCCTTGCTTGAAGAATAGGGTCATAGGCAGCCTCGTTGCTTTCAGGTCCAAATCCTGTAAGACCCACCCAGATAATGTCTTTTTTTATGGATTTTACATTCTCATAATCTATACCGAGTTTTTTATAGTTTCTTGGTAACTGGTTTGTAGCGAATATGTCCACATTAAGTTCTATAAGTAGTTTTTTGAAGATTTCAGCGCCTTCAGGTGTTCCAAGGTCAAGAGTAATAGCTTCTTTATTGCAATTTATGGCAAGAAAGTATGTATACATTCTGTCTTCATTAAGCCTGTTTTCGCCCACCCTTCTGTTTGGGTCACCATAAACAGGGTGTTCCATTCTTATTACCCTTATGCCATCTAATGATAGTCTGTAGGATAGATAAGGTAGAACAGTTGCCTGTTCCAGTGAAAGCATTGTTATGTTTTTAAAGATTTCATGGTCCTCCATAGCTCCCCCTTTGCATACTGTATACAAAATTTTTATTGCAAACTATATTATCCTAAATTATTTTTGTCAAGAAATTTGTATACGAAATTTATATCTGTATAAAAAAACTTTTTTCAATATAATCAGCTATCTTGACATAAATAGAGGTCAGTAATTAAATTAAAATATATATAAAAATTTGTCTTTTTGCTACACCTCATTGGCTTTTTATTGTTTATTGAAATCCAGTAATCATAAAAAGTTACATAGGAGGTGATCCAATGGCAAAAAGATTTACTGGTACAGATCGGGCAAGCTCTGATGGAGATATTTACTTTATCAGCACATATCCTCCCAGAAACTGCGGAATAGCAACATTTACAAGTGATTTATCCCATGCAGTTGGTGAAGAGTTAGGGAATAAACATATCCATATTGTTGCCATGAACAACAGACCAGAAGGCTATGATTATCCAGAAGAGGTTTTATTCGAAATATCTCAAAATCAAATACACGATTACAGGCTTGCAGCTGAATATATAAATCTTTCAAATGCGAAGGTTGTTTCTATCCAACATGAGTTCGGCATATTCGGCGGTGAGCAGGGCGTGTATATAACCCACCTCCTTGCAAATTTAAAAAAACCCGTTGTTACAACCCTTCATACAGTTCTTAAAAACCCTGAAGATGGATATAAAAGAGTCCTTATGGAGGTTGCAACTCTTTCACAGAGGCTTGTAGTTATGAGCCATCAAGCCGAAGATATTTTACAAGATGTATACGGCATATCAAAGGAAAAGATTCGTTTTATACATCACGGTGTGCCCGATGTTGCCTTTGTTGATCCAAACTTTTATAAAGACAGGTTCAATGTAGATGGGAGGTTTGTTATTTTAACATTTGGATTAATAAATCCTAATAAAGGCATTGAAACTGTTATTCATGCCTTACCTAAAGTAGTAGAAAGATATCCCGATGTTGCATATATTGTCCTTGGGGCAACCCATCCAGAGATTAAAAAACAGTTCGGTGAATCTTATCGCCTTTCTCTTCAGAGAAAGGTAAAAGAATTGGGTTTAGAAAAGCATGTTTTTTTTCATAATCGCTTTGTAACACTTGAGGAATTATGCGAATTTATAGGTGCATCGGATATTTATATTACACCTTATCTTTCAAAAGAACAGATAACAAGCGGAACCCTTGCATATGCCTTGGGTATGGGAAAGGCAGTTATTTCAACACCTTACTGGTATGCCCAGGAGATGCTTGCAGAGGGGAGAGGTAAACTTGTAGATTTTAATGATTCTAATGCAATGGCAGAGGCAATAATAGAACTTATAGAGAATGAGAAAGAAAGACATGCCATGAGAAAAAGGGCTTATGAATTCGGAAGAAACATGACATGGAAATGTGTTGCGAGACAATATATAGAAGTATTCAGAGAGGCCATGGGTATATACGAAAAAAAATCAGATACTCATATATTAAAAGGTCGTTTTGTTCCTCAGGATTCAGTACCTGAAATAAATATGTCTCACATGTTCAGGCTGACCGATGATACAGGCATTCTCCAGCACTCCTGTTATGGTGTTCCTGATAGAAGATTTGGATATTCCACAGATGATGTAGCCCGTGCCTTGGTGGTAGTGCTTATGGCATACCATCAATTAAAAGATGAAAGTCTTTTAAAACTTGCCAATATCTATATAGCCTTTTTAAAACATGCCCAGTTAGAAAATGGCAGATTTCATAATTTTATGGATTATACGAGGCGTTTTTTAGATGAGGAGGGAAGTGAAGACACCCTTGGCAGGGCTTTATGGGGTCTCGGTTATGCAGTTCAATACGGTCCATCTGATTGGTTCAGAATGCTTGCAAGAGAAATTTTTGAAAAAGCAATAGCAGGTTTAAAGCTTCATCATCCAATGGCAAAGGCATATGCTATAAACGGTTTCTATTATTATTTACAGCGATATGGTGGGGCAACGGCTGCAAAAAGGATAGTTCATAATCTTGCTGATTCTTTAAAAACTGTCTATAATGAGTTAAAGAAAAAGGGGTGGCCATGGTTTAGCGACTCTGTAACTTATGGGAATGCAAAATTACCGCAGGCAATGCTTCTTTCTTATAAGATCTTTGAAGATGAAGAATTTAAAAACATAGGTCTCGAAAGCCTTGAGTTTATCACAGAGGCATTTTTTAATGGCAACTATTTTGATTTCATAGGTAATCAACACTGGTTTGAAAAGAAAAATGGTAAGTCTGCATACGATCAGCAACCCATTGAGGGTGGCTATGCTGTAGAGGCATATGTAACTGCTTACGAAATCACAGGCAATGAAAGATATTTCGAACTTGCTAAATGTGCCTTTGACTGGTTTTTTGGTAAAAACAGGCTTGGTGTATCTTTATATGATTTTTCAACAGGTGCATGCTATGACGGTCTTACCCCATATGGACCGAATCTTAATCAAGGTGCTGAATCGGTGATTGCCTTTCTTCTTGCAAATCTCACCATGTCCCAGCAGGAGGTTCTAAATTCTCTTTTGAATAAAAATATAAAAATGGAAATACAAAATGAAAATAGTTTATTAAAGGACAGTATCACCGATTTAGCCGGTGATGGTGTATTTAAGGAGAATAAGGTGTTAAGTGTATGAAAAAAAATGATAATGCGCCTTCTATTGATGAGACCCAATCAGGCACCTTAGCAAGGGTTATTGCATTAAATAAACCTTTTATAACTACGGCACCCATGGAAGGGCTTACGGCCCAGGCAATAGAGAGCGAAGGCGGTCTATTGTTTACTACAAAAGATATGCTGAAAAAACAGGTTATAAGACTGGCATGTGATGAAAGATTGAGGTTTGAATTAGGTGAAAATCTGAAAAAGTATCTCGAAAATATTGTTGCATGGAAGAAAGTGGCTAATCAGTATGTTGAGACATATAATCTTGCAAGGGATGCAAAGAAAAAAGGCATAAAAATTGAATTACCCCTTGAATTTTAAAAATGAACATGGATAAAGGGATATTTACAAAAAAGATCCATCTGTTCCAAAGAAACCCTGCGAATCCCATACTCGATGCAAGTATGTGGCCCTATAAGGTCAATTCTGTATTTAATCCTGGTGCTGTTGAGGTAAAAGGGGAAGTACTTCTCCTTGTAAGGGTTGAGGATTTAAAAGGTATTTCGCACTTTAGCACAGCAAGGAGTAAAAATGGCGTTTCAGACTGGGAAATTGATTCATATCCAGCAATGGTACCTGAGCCTGAAATTCATCCTGAAGAGGTCTGGGGAATAGAAGATCCGAGGATTGTCTGGATTGAGGAGAAACAGAGCTGGTTTATAAGCTATACTGCATATTCAAGAGGTGGTCCCCTTGTTAGTCTTGCAGAGACAAAAGATTTCAAATTCTTTAAAAGATTGGGACCTGTCATGCCTCCTGAAGACAAAGACGCTGCATTATTTCCAAAAAGATTTGGCGGCAGATGGGCTATGTTGCATAGGCCTGTTACCACATATTTACAGGGAAGAGGTCATATATGGCTTTCATTTTCACCGGATATGAAACATTGGGGTGATCATCAGATAATTCTGGAGGCAAGAGAAGGTGCATGGTGGGATGCATATAAAATTGGCCTTGGTCCACCACCTATGGAAACCCAGGAGGGATGGCTAATACTTTATCATGGCGTGAAGCAGACTGCATCAGGAAGCATATATAGATTGGGATTGGCGCTCCTTGATTTAGATGATCCAAGAAAGGTTATAAAAAGGGGTGATGCATGGGTTTTTGGACCTGAAGAGCCTTATGAGAGAATAGGGGATGTAGGTAATGTAGTTTTTTCCTGTGGCTGGGTTTATGATAAAAATGATGATACAATAAAAATATACTACGGTGCAGCAGATACTTCTATCTGTCTTGCCGAAGCAAGATTGAAGGAATTGCTTGATTATCTTCTTAGATAACCAACAGAGTATACCCCTAAACTATTTTTTTAAATAAAGTTTTTATATAAAAATTATTCTTGTTATTCCTTTCCATCACCTATCACATATTGATGAGTTTAAAAAAATAGTTGTCTTAGATATTTTTTTTAGTTAGAATTGTTTCATGTCAAAATGCAGGAGGGGTATACAGTCATGTTTACCAATGAGGACATTGCAAAGGCAATGACTATAAGGCTTGATACGGTGGTAAAGGATTTGCCTCCTCCGCCATCTTTTAAAAAGGGGATAAGAAGGCACCAAAAAGGGTATTTACCCTTGATAAGGAAGAGACCATCCTTGCTTTGAAAAACGCGCTTAGGTATATACTTGAAAAGTGGCACAAGGAACTTGTACCTGAATTTCTTAACGAACTTATAACAATGGGGCGCATTTATGGTTATCGTTTTGGGCCTCATGGAAGAATAAAGGGAGAGGCCATAGACAAATACACTGGTAGATGTATTGAAGGCAAAGCAATTCAGGTAATGATTGATAACAATCTTGACTTTGATGTAGCGCTCTATCCCTATGAGCTTGTGACATACGGTGAGACAGGACAGGTATGCCAGAACTGGATGCAATATAGACTCATCAAGGCGTATCTAGAAATAATAACACAAAATCAGACCCTTGTCATTGAGTCCGGCCATCCCCTTGGGCTTTTTCGCTCATCTCCAAATGCACCAAGGGTTATTATTACAAATGGTCTTATGGTGGGTATGTTTGATAATCAGGAAAACTTTCAAAGGGCTGCTCAGCTTGGTGTTGCAAATTACGGCCAGATGACTGCTGGCGGTTTTATGTACATTGGCCCTCAGGGAATAGTTCATGGTACTTATTCTACAATTCTCAATGCTGCAAGACTAAAATACAATCTTCCGATAGATAGTGATATGAAAGGAATACTCTTTGTTTCATCAGGTCTTGGTGGAATGAGTGGTGCACAGGGTAAAGCCGTGGAGATTGCCAATGGTGTTGCAATTATTGCTGAGGTAGACTATTCAAGAATCAAGACAAGGCTTACACAGGGATGGATAAAAGAGGTGGTTTATTCACCTGACGATGCCTTCAAAAAGGCAAAGGCTTATCAGAAAAAAAAGAAAAAGGCATCTATTGCCTTCTATGGAAATATAGTTGACCTTCTCCAGTATGCCGTTGATAACAACATAGATATTGACCTTCTTTCTGACCAGACATCGTGTCATGCTGTTTATGAAGGCGGATACTGCCCCCAAGGATTGACCTTTGAAGAACGCACATCCCTTCTGATAAGTGATCCAGCCCGATTCAGGGCTCTTGTAAACAGGTCTTTAAAAATACATTTCAACTTAATAAAAAGACTTGTGAAAAGGGGCACTTACTTTTTTGATTACGGGAATAGTTTCATGAAGGCAGTATACGATTCAGGGGTAAAAGAGATATGTAAGAATAAAACGGATACAAAAGATGGTTTTGTATTCCCATCTTACGTAGAAGATATTATGGGACCTTTTCTTTTTGATCTCGGTTATGGGCCATTCAGGTGGGTATGTCTAAGCGGCAAACCCGAGGATCTTGAAAAGACAGATCTTGCTGCCCTATCATGTATTAACCCCGAACGGAGATTCCAGGATAGGGATAATTATATATGGATAAGGGATGCAAAGAAAAACAAGCTTGTGGTGGAAACGCAAGCAAGGATCCTTTATCAGGATGCAGAGGGGAGAATGAAAATAGCTCTGAAATTCAATAAAATGGTAAGAGATAAAGAGATAGGCCTGTAATGATCGGGAGGGACCATCACGATACGGGAGGCACCGACTCACCCTTCAGAGAAACTGCAAATATAAAGGATGGAAGTAATATCATGGCAGATATGGCAACTCAATGTTTTGCTGGTAATGCTGCAAGGGGTATGACACTGGTAGCACTGCATAACAGAGGCGGTGTGGGGATAGGCAAGGCAATCAACGGTGGCTTCGGTCTCGTCCTTGATGGTAGTAGAAGGGTGGATAGAATAATACGTCAGGCTATACCATGGGATGTTATGGGTGGAGTAGCGCGGAGGGCATGGGCAAGGAATACAGCATCTATAGAGACAGTCATTGAATATAACCTATTAAGTGGTGGGCAGGATCATATTACTCTCCCCTACTTTGCCGATGATGATATGCTTCGCAGGATTGTAGAAGAAAACATTCCCTAATGATTACCAAAATGTAATCTATAAAAAATATATGAGGTAAGTATGAACAGAATAGTAGAATGCGTTCCGAATTTTAGTGAAGGCAAGGATATGGATAAGATTGAAAGGATAGTCTCGTCCTTCAAGGGAAAAGAGGGCGTTAAATTTCTGGGTTATCAAAAAGATGAGGATCACAACCGTCTTGTTGTTACTGTTGTCGGTGAGCCTGAAGCACTAAAGGGGGCCATAATTGAAGCTGTGGGTATTGCCATTGAATTAATTGACATGCGTTTTCATAGGGGACAACACCCACGTATGGGTGCTGTTGATGTTATCCCCTTCATTCCCATAAAGAACGTCACCATGGATGAGGCTGTGCGTCTATCAAAAGAGGTTGCTAAGTCCCTGTGGGAAAGGTATAAGCTACCTTCCTTCCTTTACGAAGAATCTGCAACAGATCCTGCTCGAAAGGATCTGGCAAACATAAGAAAGGGACAATTCGAGGGAATGGCAGAAAAGCTTAAATTACCTGAATGGAAACCGGATTTTGGAGAAAGATCAATTCATCCTACTGCAGGAGTAGTAGCAATAGGGGCACGTATGCCTCTTATTGCCTTCAATGTAAATCTCGATACAGATAATATAGAGATTGCCAATACCATAGCAAGGGCAGTGAGGCATTCAGGTGGAGGATTAAGATACTGCAAGGCAATTGGTATTGAACTGAAAGAAAGAAGAATAACGCAGGTTTCAATGAATATGACAGATTTTAAAAAGACACCTCTTTACAGGGCATTCGAACTTATAAGGGTTGAGGCAAAAAGATATGGTGTTAATATAATAGGGAGTGAAATAGTAGGGTTTGTGCCTATGGAGGCCGTTGTTGATGTAGCTTCATACTATCTGGGGCTTGAAAACTTCAGTATCCAGCAGGTACTGGAAGTAAGGATGATGGAATGAAAGGAAACCTCATCATAAAAAAAGCCACAGAACTCGTTACAGTAAGTGGATATGCTGCTAAAAAGGGGATAGAGATGTCATCCCTTAATATTATTAACAATGGTGCCGTTGTTATTGAGAACGGCATTATTACAAGGGTAGGTAAAACAGATGATGTTCTTGATGGTTTTGAAACATCCCGTTTTGTTGTAATAGATGCTAAAGGAAAATCTGTCCTGCCAGGTTTTATTGATCCCCACATACATTTTATCTTTGCCGGCTACTGCGCTCATGAATTCTCATGGCGTTTATCAGGTATAAGTTATATGGAGATCATGAAACGTGGCGGGGCATAATAAATTCTGTTTCAGAAACACGCAAAGCAACCCTCGATGAACTCGTTAATAATTGGGAAAACATCGCCTTGATAGTATGCTTTCCATGGGGGTCACCACTGTGGAGGGTAAAAGTGGATACGGTCTTGACTACGATACTGAGATAAAACAACTCCGGGCAATGAGCATACTCAACAATACCCATCCTATTGACATTGTCAGTACATTTATGGGTGCCCATGCGATTCTAGGAGAGTTCAAAGGTAATGCAGATGGCTTTATCGATTATATTATTGCCCATATACTTCCAGATGTAGTAAAATCAGGTCTTGCTGAATTTTGTGATGTATTCTGCGAAGAGGGTGTGTTTACAGTGGAGCAATCGAGGCGCCTGCTTAAATCAGCACAAACTCTGGGACTAAAGGCTAAGTCCATGCTGATGAATTGGCATCTTCTGGAGGAAGCCGCCTTGCAGTGGAACTGATGGCTACATCAGCAGACCACCTTCTTTATATATCCGATGACGATATAGACAGGATTGCCAGATCCGATGTGGTGGCAACCCTTCTTCCCTTGACTGCATTCTGCCTTAAAGAGCCATATGCAAGGCACGTTATATGATAGATAAAGGTTGTGCCATAGCTCTTGCCAAGGATTTCAATCCTGGAAGTTGTTTTTCTGAGTCTATGCCACTTGTTTTTGCATTGGCAACCATATACATGGGTATGACTCCAGAAGAGACTGTATGTGCCATGACGTTAAATGCAGCATCCGCCATAGACAGGGCAAAAATATTAGGGAGTCTTGATATTGGTAAGATTGGAGATGCAGTTATTCTTGAATTCCCCTCATATCTTTATATCCCTTATCATACAGGTGTTAACAGTGTTGAAAAGGTGATCAAAAAAGGAACAGTTGTGGTTGACAGATCATTAAATAAGGAGAATCTTCAATGTTTGTAGACATGCCGATAAAGGAATTTATCGAAAAGGTAAGCTCTTCTGAACCTGTACCAGGAGGCGGAAGCATTGCCGCCTTGTGTGCTACCTTATCGGTGGCCCTTATTGAAATGGTTCTGCATCTTACAAAAAAATAAAAAGGGTGTCAGTGAAACAGAATTACAAATGTCTTCTCTCCTTGAAAAAGGCATACATCTGAGGGCTGAGTTTCTAAAGAATATAGACAGAGATGCCGATGCATTTGCAAAGGTAATGGAGGCATACCGTCTACCAAAAAAAACAGAATCAGAAAAGATGGTGCGCCGCGAAGCCATAGATATGGCCCTAAAGGAGGCTGCCCTTATCCCCATGGAGGTAGCAGAAAATGCATACCAGTTATTTGAACTATCTCAATATATTGTAAAATATGGTAACAGAAATGCAATAACAGATAGCGCTGTATCGGCAATTATGGCACGAGGAGCAGTTTTATCAGCTCTATATAATGTAAGGATAAACATTGCATCTATTACAGATAAAGGGTTTACAGAAGAGATGAAAGAAAGGGCTAAGCGTCTTGAGGAAGAGACAATTAAAAAAGAGAAGGAGATTCTGGACATGGTTGATAAAATTATGGCAGGGGAGGGTTAAAAAACACAAATCCAGGGATTGATAGAACAATTTTTAAACGGAATAGCCATGGGTTCTATCTATGCCCTTGTTACCCTTGGACTTGCCTTAGTCTATGGTATTATGAGAATTCTCCATGTGGCTCATGCAGCGGTTTATACTGTGGGTGCCTATGCAGGAGTTTATATATTCCAGGGGACAGGTAGCCTTTTTTTTGCTTTTATAGGTGCTATGGTATTATGTGCATTAATGGGTGTAATAATTGAGAGGCTTCTATATTACCCTCTGATGAAATACCCTCCCTTTGTTCCATTGATAGGAAGTATTGCAGTGCTTCTTGCTATTGAAGAGGTTTGCAGGCTTGTGGCAGGACCTTATATCATTACGTTTCCTGCAAAACTACCTTTTCCTGAGGCACATATTGGCGGTATATTCATATCGTCCACACTTATGGCATAGTAATTGCCATAAGTGCCCTTATAGGCCTTCTCCTTGGTCTTCCAAGCATTCGCGTAAGAGAGGATTTTCTGGCAATTACCACCATAGGAATCAATTTTATTGTTGAGGCAATATTCCGTTATGTTCCTTTTTTTGGTGGAGCACTCGGTATTGGTGGTATACCAAAAATCGCATTTTACGGAATTCGTCTGAAGGGCATTCCCTTTTTTATCCTATGTCTCTTATTTCTGTTTTTGGTAATTGGATTATGTTACTGGTTAAAAAAAAGCTGGGCAAGTCTTGCGTGTTACGCAATAAGGGAAGAAGAACAGGTTGCATCCACACTGGGTATATCACCTGTAAGGTTTAAGCTACTTGCCTTTGTTATAGGTACGGCCATTGCAGGACTTGGTGGCTCACTCTATGCCCATTATATGCAGTTTATAAGCGCCGGTGATTTTTCTTTTCCGATCTCTGTCGGGTTTTTGAGCATGCTCGTCCTCGGCGGCATGGGAACCCTATGAGGTCCTGTTCTGGGTACATTAATTCTTGGCATACTGCCCGAGATTTTTCGTCCCTTAGTTGATTACAGGGTATTGCTGTATACTATCCTTTTGCTTATCATGATTCGTTTTCAGCCTGGCGGTCTTCTTGGCGAAGGCAGTGTTATACGCAAGATTTTTGAAGCATTGTTGAGAGTAAAATAATGGCAGAAACACTTCTCAGCATAAAAGGTATATCAAAGTATTTCGGTGGTCTAAAAGCAGTGGATGGGGTTGAGTTCGATGTGTATGCCGGCGAAATTTTTGGCATCATCGGTCCAAATGGTGCAGGAAAAACTGTGCTTTTCAATCTCATCTCCGGTATATATGAACCGACAGTTGGAGAGATTAAATTCAAAGGCATAAGGATCGATGGTATGCCACCTCATATTGTTGCCCAACATGGTATTGGCAGAACTTTTCAGATTGTAAAACCTTTTTGCAAATCTTACAGTTCTTGAAAATGTGCTTGTAGCAATCGGGATCTCCCGTTATCCTCATCTGAACAAAATATGGAGTTTCTGGGGAAAGAAAAAAGAGATAGATATGGCAATGGAAATCCTTGAGAAGGTCGGGCTATAGGATATTGCCCATAGAAAGTCAGGGCTTTTGCCTCTTGGTAATTTAAGACGCCTTGAAATAGCGAGATCTCTTGTGGTGGGACATGCATTGATACTTCTTGATGAGTCCTTTGCAGGACTGAGGCATGAAGAGATCGAGAGGCTTGAGAATCTCATAAAGAAGATTCGTGAAGATGGCAGGACGATAATGCTCATAGAACATAATGTGCGAGTGACCATGGGGCTGTGCGATCGTATCGTTGTACTCGATCATGGAAAAAAGATTGCTGAAGGCCTTCCAAAGGATATACAGGAGGATGAAAGAGTAATAGAAGCTTATCTCGGAAAAAAGAGAGGCAGCATGTTTCTTAATGTTAAAGGCCTTTCAATCAGCTATGGAGATATAAGAGCTGTCCAGAATGTGAGTTTCTATATGAAAAAGGGAGAACTGGTATCTATTATTGGTGCCAACGGGGCAGGAAAAACTACCATTATTAATAGCTTGATGGGGCTTGTTCCAGTTCAAAATGGTACCATTGTATTCATAGGACAGGATATTACTAAAATGCCCGCACATAAAAGGGCACGTATTGGAATAAGAATCGTTCCAGAGCATTCCAGAGTCTTTCCTAGACTATCTGTGTATGAGAATCTTCTCACCGGCATGTATGGAATGAAAAATAAGGCATATTCAGAAAAATCTATCTCGCGACTGTATGAAATATTTCCTGTATTAAAGGAGAGAAAAAATCAGCTTGCAAATACCCTTTCAGGAGGTGAACAACAGCAACTTGCCATAGCCAGGGCACTGGTTTCAGAACCTGAACTTCTTCTTGTTGATGAAGTTTCCACAGGACTTATGCCAAAACTAGCTCAAAAGGTCTTCTCTGTCCTCGAGACATTAAATAAAGAGCACGAACTTACCATACTCCTTGTTGAGCAGAATGCATTTGCATCCCTCGAAATATCAACAAGGGGTTATGTGTTAGAGACAGGGCAGTGCGTTCTTGAAGGCACTGCATCTTTTTTAATGGATAATACCCGTGTTAAAGAGGTTTACTTAGGGCATTAGATAAAAAAATCTTTTCAGGGGGTGGAACTATGAAGTATATGAAGTTTTTTTTCTTTTTTCTGCTGGTCAGTTTTTTATTGAGTGGTGGTCTATATGCCGCTGATACTATTAAGATAGGTCTGCTTGTGCCTCTCACAGGTCCTGCTGCTGCCGATGGTTTCAGTGCCCATAGCTCAGTTAAGCTCGCACTCGAAAGAGTAAACAGCACAGGTGGATTACTCGGGAAAAAGGTTGAACTTATTGTTTATGATGACCGTGCAGATGGTAAGGAGGCTGTTGCCCTCGCCCGCAAACTTATTGAACAGGACAAGGTAGTTGCAGTGGTGGGTGGTTCCTACAGTACGCCGAGCAGGGCAATGGCACCTATTTTTCAGGAGGAAAAGATGCCATTTGTAGCAGCATATGCAGTTCATCCGAATATTACAAAGGCAGGGGATTATTGCTTCAGAAATGGTTTCCTTGGCACTGTTGAAGAAAAATCTGCAGCCTATGCAGCGGTAAAGATGCTAAAAGCGAAAAGGATTGCCCTTCTTGTAAGCGACAATGACTTTGGCCGCACCCTTGCAGAGGGTTTTAAATATTATATGAATAAATATGCAAAAGGGATTGCCACTATAGTATCATAGCAAGCATATCCTTTTCAGGAAAAGGATTTTAAAGCATATCTCACAAAAATAAAACAGGAGAATCCAGACCTCATCTTTGCAAGTGGTTATTATTTCCAGACAGGGCCTATAGTAAAACAGGCTCGTGAAATGGGGATAAACGCTCATATCCTTGGTGAAGAGGGTGCTGACTCACCTAAATTACTGGAAATTGCAGGATCAAGCGCCGAAGGCTTTGTCATTGTTACAAACCTGAATCGCGATGACAAGAGGAAAGAGGTTCAACAATTTTTAAAGACCTATGAAGAGAGGTTCAAAATTCAGCCCGATATGGTGGGTGCATCTGCATATGACGCCTTCATGATTATATGCGATTCTATTAAGAGGGCAAAAAGCGTAAAAGGTTCTTATATACGTGATGCCATTGCAAATATAAAAAATTATAATGCACTCACAGGTCAGATAAAAAGCTTCGTCAAAGGTGAGGTTGTGAAGGATGTACAGGTGCAGATTGTGAAAAATGGAAGGTTCCGTTACCTTGGAGTGGTTACAGATCCTGAACTTATTACACCGTAAGGGGCAAAGGTAAAGACACGAGTTTTGTATCTTGATTTTAATAGATAATATTTAGAGTTTACCTTTCTGAAGGGGTGATATTTAATCTAATAACCATAATATATTCATCCCTTCAGGAAGATATATTTTATCAGACAAAACCTTATAATGAATTCATAAAAAAAACAACCCTTTTTGTCTTTGCAAAATGTTATGTTCTCTTTAAGGATAAAAATTAGATACTTTTTCCTCCCACAACAATTTTTGGGATTCTCAGTGTAGGCTGGGCATCAGATACTGGAACTCCCTGTCCATCTTTTCCGCATGTGCCTATGCCAAAACCTAAATCATTGCCTACCATATCAATTTCTTTTAATACATTTGGGCCATTACCCATCATGGTGGCATTCTTTATCATATCGCCAATTTTACCGTGTTCAATTATATATCCTTCAGATATTTCGAATACAAAATCGCCCCTCACCGTATCCACCTGACCGCCTCCCATCTTCACAACAAAGATACCTTCATCCACAGATGCAATTATATCTTGGGGGTCTGTATTACCGGGCAGAATCATTGTGTTGCTCATCCTTGGAATTGGTTTAAATCTATAAGATTCTCTTCTGCCGTTGCCTGTTGATTTTTTTCCATATTTCATGGCATGGAATTTATCGAAAAGGTAACTTTTGAGTATACCATTTTCAACAAGCACAGTCCTTTCTGATAATACCCCTTCATCATCGCAGGCATAGGTGCCCCTCATATGAGGTATTGTCTTATCGTCCACAACACTAATTAAGGGGGATGCAATCCTTTCACCTATCATACCCTTATAGCATGACAATCCCTCCATTGCCAGATCTGCCTCAAGACCGTGACCGATTGCCTCATGGATCATGGTCCCACCAGCATCTGAGGAGAGTACTACGGTTTTTATGCCCATTGGTGCTTCTTTTGCTGCAAAAAGTCCCTTTAATCTATTTGTAACTTTTTTTACAAAGTGTTCTATTTTTTCATCTGTAAAATACTCAAAACCGTATATGCCCCCTATAGATTCATAGGCAGTCTGCATTTCACCATTTTCCTCACCTATTACAGTTATATTAAGAACAATCTGTTTTCTTTCATCAGATGTAAAAATGCCATCACTTGCATAGATGTTTACATTCTGTCTGCTATCTAAGTAGAATATTCTTACCTGTATTATCCTCTTATCAGTGGATCTTGCCATTGCTTCGATTTTTTTTACCATTTTTAACTTAATACCAAGCTCGATATCATGGGGATCTACATTGATTTTAAATGGATATCCCGGTGTTATTACATTAATATTTTCCGGGATGGTGATATTTCCATTTTTTTTCAAAAATCCTTTTAATTCCCTTGAAATATTTATTAGATATTTTTCGTCAGTAGAGTTTGTGGAGGCAAAAAACGTCTTCCACGGCGATATGGTTCTGAGCCCAACACCTTTATCTATACCTTTTTCAATTTTTTCAAACCTTGAGGATTCCAAATGAATCCTTGTGTACTCCCTTTCCTCTTCAAAAATATCTGCATAGATGCTATTGCCATCTGTGAGTTCTTTTAAAATTTTCTCAGGTGCAACCATCATTTACCTCCATATAATCAATACCATTGTTTTTCATGTCCTTAAGTATGGCAATTAAATCTTCCTCAAAGAAAACAGAATAAATAATCTCTATCAGGCCCTTTTCTCCATCAATAACAGATAATATCCCTATATCTTCATAGGATTCGAGAATAGATTTGATAAATCCTATATTATCCCTACTTACAATCAATCTCTTTGTTTTTTCCATCAGTTATCCTTTTCTTTCAGCATTTCAATAAATGCTTCAAGCCTCATTTTTTGTCTTGCATCAAGGGGTTTTGGTAACTCACCCTCTATGGTTAAGATGGGGCATTCAATAGTTTCTCTCAGAATAACATCCTCCATAACCCTGAAACAAAAGGCCTGCACATAGTGTATTATGCCCTTTATCCCCCTTTTTTTTATTTCCCTTTTTATGTCCCGAATCCTTGCGAAGATTTCATATGGATATGTATATGTGAGATATCTTTCTACCATGTCAGGTGTGTCAAAGGGTATGCTGAACTGTCTCTGGATTTCATTGTAGACAACATGGGCACCTATTGTATCAAGGAATTGATATATATCAGTAATAATCGGCGGTATGCCGATAAAACCAATATTTACTCCGTGAATAGAGTTTCTTGACATTATTTCTTCTATAAAGTCCTGTGCCATTTTTCCGTATTTTTTATAATTGCCCAACATATCCGATGACCTTACAAGCCAGATGTGATTCTCGTATCCTGTAACAACCTTTTCCTTCCAGGTCATTTTATCTATCTTTTTTAAAATCTCCCTTACGCCCTTTATTTCATTTTCTACTGAATTCAGTATTTCAGGGTCTATATTAAAATACTCAATAAGTTTATCAATCTGTCTTTTTAAGGCATGACAATCTCTGTCAAAGGGGAAAGAAAAGGGGACGATATTTATCCCTTTAAATTCCAGGATTTCTGCAAGGGCTTTTGTGTTGCTGCAGTCTCCCTCCATTACCATTATAACTGTATCGATGCCTTTTTCCATGACCACACCATATATGCCTTTTATCCAGTTGCACATGCTTTTTGGAAAACCATCCCTTTCAGCTCTTTCTATAAATCTTAAAGGATTTTCATCTGTTATGAATATATTGTTCAAATCGCATGGTATATGCCCTGCAGCAAAAATAATCTCAACAGGTATTGTTGTAGTGAATCCTATAATTTTACTTTTAGCATTTTTCATGTAGAATCCTGTAAATATCTAAAAATATCTGGGGGTTGAGCTGTTCTGCCCTTATATTTAAAGGCAGGTTAATTTTTTTATACAACTCTGATACCCTTTCAATTCCAAAATATTTAATAAGGGTATTTTTCATAAATTTCCTTTTGTTTTCAAAACACATTCTAATAAATGAAATTTGTTCCTCTGTTATATTATCACAATCGTGTTTGAATATCATTGATAAGAACACACTATCTACCTTGGGTGGGGGTATAAATATATGCGGCTTCAGGTTTAAAAGAATCTTTACATCTGATATGAGTTGGCATATCACAGAAAGGGCGCCATAGGTCCTATTTGATGGCTTTGCTGTAATCCTTTCTCCTATTTCTTTTTGAACTGTTAAAAATGCACAATCCATTAATGCCCTGTGGTTTATCAGTTTGAATAAAATAGGTCCTGTGATTTTGTAAGGAATATTACCAAATACTTTTATCTTTTTATATGAAATACCTTTACAAAATCTCATAATATCAAATTCAAGGAAGTCGCATATTATAAAATTAAAATTTTTGAATTCTTCCTTTATTGAATCGAGATTTTTTTGAAATGCCCTGTCTATTTCCACTGCAAAAACATTGCCTGCCTTATCACAAAGATAACGGGTGAGATCACCCTGGCCTGCCCCAATCTCGAGTATTGTATCGTCCTTACTGATTTCAGAGAGTTTAACCATTTTTTTTAAAAAGTTTTTATCTTTGATTAAATGCTGGGACAGGGATTTTTTTAACATATAAAGTATTTTATATACCTTTTAAATTAATCCTTGAGAAACCTTTTATATCAAGGGGTGAAAATAAATTTTTTTTATAGTAAAAATATCCTGTTACCGCTATCATGGCAGCATTATCCGTACAGTTAGCAGGGGAAGGGAAAAATACATTCAAGTCATTTTTATCTGCCATTTTTTTAAAAAAGTGCCTCAATTTTGAATTTGATGCTACACCTCCTCCAACGACTATTCTATTTATGGTGTATGTTTTTGATGCTTTAACCAACTTGCCGAACAGCGAATCAAATACAGCCTCCTGAAATGAAGCAAGTACATGATGGATGTTTTCTTCTGTTATAGTGTGTTTTTTTGCCCAATTTATAAATGCCGTTTTAAGACCGCTAAAACTAAAATCAAAATTATTCTCATCCGCCATTGGTCTTGGAAATTTAATAAAATTCGTTTCTCCATCTTCTGATAGTTTTTCAATAACTGGTCCACCTGGATAACCAAGACCTAAAAATTTTGCTATCTTGTCAAGTGCTTCACCTGCTGCATCATCCCTTGTGCTCCCTATTACTTTATATCTGCAGGGCTCTTCCATTAAAAGTATACATGTATGACCTCCTGATACAACAAGAGAAATGAACGGGAATTCAATATCTCTTTCTAAAAAGATGCTCATTGCATGAGCCTCTACGTGGTTTACACCTATAATGGGTTTTTTAAGGGATATGGCAAGGCCTTTTGCAAAACATAGACCTACAAGAACTGAACCGATTAAACCAGGACCCTGGGTTACGCAGATCACATCCAATTGTTCTTTTGATATTCCTGCCTTTTCTATAGCCTCGTAAAAAATGCTGTCTATGATTTCTAAATGTTTTCTTGATGCAATTTCAGGGACAACTCCTCCAAATCTACTATGGAGGTCTATCTGGCTTGATACTATATTTGACAGTATTATATTTTTTCCTTCTAAAACAGAGATAGAAGTGTCATCACATGAGGTATCAATTCCCAGTATAATCATATGAATGTAAAATTAGACCATATTAAATGCTAAGGATTTTTTTAATAAATCTCCTGTCTTTAAATATCCTGCCAGTTGATCTTTATCTTTTCCTTTTTTTTCATTTCATCGAGGAAAGATTTTATAAATTCTTCACCTTTTTTTGAAGTTATAATACGTTTATAAAGTTCTTTGTCCCTTTCCCATTCTTTTTTATCAGGTAGTTTTTCATCTTTATAAGAAAAGATATAAAATTTGCCTTCAACTTCTACTGGTTTTTTGTATATGGGGTCTTTCTGTGATAAAGATAAAAGACTTAAGTGTTCAGGAGGAATCTGGCCTATTTTTGGAATAGCCTTGGCATTTCTCATTATAAAGCCTGTATTTTTTGCTGGATTAAATTCTTTTTTAGATATCTTTTCATCTGCAATTGATTTTGCATATTCCTTTGCCTTTTTTTGAATAAGTCTCTCTCTTATCTGTTTTATTGCTAACGACTTATCCATTGGCCTGCCTTCTTCAATATCAAGAATTTTGAAAATATAGGATTTATTGTCAAGTCTTACAGGTAAGGAGATTTCACCTTTTTTTAGACCTTTTAATGATTCTTTTATGTTTAGATTATTAAACCTTTTTATAAATTCAGACTCTTTTATACCATTCAATTCTACAATATTAAGGCCATTTTTTTTAGCGAAACCTTCAAAATCCTTGGTTTTAATAAGAGCGAGGTATACATCATCATCTTTCATTTTAGTTTTTTCATCTAAAATTATGTATTTTAGCTTGTATGTATTTTCACCTTTTAGCATGGCCTTGTCTTTTTCGTAAATATCCTCCAGTTCCTTTTCCGAAATACTAACCTTTCCAGTAAAATCAACAGGATCGATTACGGTATAAAACAGGTCAATTTGACCTCTTTCGTTTTTGTAAGTATTCCATAAATCTTCTTCTGTTAAAAATACGGCGTTATCGATAAGAATATTTATTAATTTTGTTGTTATAATGGATGTCCTTTCACCTTCTTTAAATTTTTTCGGGTCCAAGTTATGTCTCTTTAATACCTCTTCATACAATTTTCTGTCAAATTTACCATTTCTTTTAAATGCATTCATAGAGGTTATATGTTCATTCATCTCCCTTTCTGACACATGAATACCCATCTTTTTTCCGATTATGAGTATAATATACCTATCTATTAGATCATCCATGACCTTTTCTTTAATTTTTAATGAATTCAAGAGATTTTCATCGAGGTTGTCTTTATATATCATTTTATACATATTTAAGAACCTTTTGTATGTTTCTATATATTCTGTATAGTAGATTTTGTGAGGTCCAACCTCTGCAACAACTTTATCTTTTTCTCTAAACGAACCTACACCCCAGAATATAAAAACAATGATAATTATAGCAAATAGTGCCTTAATTATAAAACTCGTTGCATGTTTTCGTATAAATTTTAACATTCTTTCACCCTGTATGTTGATTTTAAAATTCTAAAATAGTATATTAGAAAAGCTTTTTCAATATTTTAATTCATAAAAAAAGGATGAGAAAATGTTTGAATCTTTATTCGGGATAATGTCAAAAGACCTTGCTATAGATTTGGGAACTGCAAATACATTAGTTTATGTAAAAGGTAGGGGAATCGTATCTAATGAGCCATCGGTGGTAGCCGTCCATAGAGATTCAAGGGGCACAAAAAAAGTAATTGCCGTTGGTGAAGAGGCAAAAAGAATGTTAGGGAAGACACCCGGGAATATTACAGCTATAAGGCCATTAAAAGATGGAGTTATAGCAGATTTTGAGATAACAGAGGCAATGCTGAAATATTTTATCCAGCGTGTTCATAATAAAAAATCTTACGCAAGACCGAGGATAGTCATTTCCATACCTTCAGGGATAACGCCAGTAGAAAAAAGGGCTGTAAAGGAATCAGCAGAATCTGCCGGTGCGAGAGAAGTCTATCTCATTGAAGAGCCCATGGCAGCAGCAATAGGCGTGGGACTCCCTATTACAGAGCCAAGTGGAAATATGATTGTGGATATAGGCGGTGGCACAACAGAGGTTGCTGTGATAAGCCTTGCTGGCATTGTATACTGTAATTCTGTGAGAGTTGCAGGGGATAAAATAGATGAGGCCATTATCCAGTATGTAAAAAGAAAATACAACCTGTTAATTGGAGAAAGGACAGCAGAACAGATAAAAATTCAAATTGGTTCAGCATATCCAGGTCCAAATGAAGAAGAGCTTGTAATGGAAATAAAGGGAAGGGATTTGGTGGGTGGTATACCTAAGACCCTTGAGATATCTTCAAAAGAGGTGCGCGAGGCCATTACAGAGCCTGTTAATGCTATTGTAGAGGCCGTTAGGATTGCCCTTGAAAGAACACCGCCTGAACTTGCCTCTGACATTGTGGATAAAGGTATTGTGCTAAGTGGTGGTGGTGCTTTGCTGAGAAATCTTGATCTGCTTATAAAAGAAGTTACAAGGCTTCCTGTGATAATAGCTGAAAATCCCCTGACAGCAGTGGTTGAAGGTTCTGGCAAAGCTTTAGATGAGGTCAGTCTTTTAAAAGAGATTGCCACATATTTTTAAATAGACTTTAAACATAATAAATTGAAATAAATTGAAAACCCCTTTATTGGTTATCATCTCATCAATACTAATACTTATTATTTCATTTTTTATTTTTACAGGCACCCCTGTATTTTTAAAGAATTATTCAAGGATAAAGATTTTTTGCAGTGAGATTGCAGGTCCTGTCTTGAAGGTTTTTGGCAAACCTGTAGAAGGGATGAAATATGTTTTTAATAATTATATAAACCTGATTGATACAAAGAAAGAAAACAATGCACTTAAAAAGAGGATAGGCGAATTAGAGCTTGAAAACCAGAAGATTCATAATCTGGAAGAGGAAAACAGGAGATTAAAGAGCATTTTAAAGATAACGGAAAAGAATCCTGGAAATTATATGGTAGCAAGGGTTATAGGTGAAGATGTAAAAAACTGGTTTAAATGTATTATCATAGACAAGGGCAGGGATGATGGTCTTAAAGAAAAGTTACCTGTTATTACCCCAAAAGGTATTGTTGGTCAGGTGGTGGAGGTGAGCAAGTGGCATTCCAAGGTAATGACTATAGGCGATGTTAACTCATCAGTAGATGTAAATGTGGAAGGGAGAGACACAAGAGGTATACTTGAGGGAACTGACCACAATGTATTGAGATTAAAATACATCACAAAAAATGACGAGATAGAGGTTGGTGATAAACTCATAACATCTGGAAAGGATGGCATTTATCCAAAGGGCATACCAGTAGGTATAGTTATTGCTATTAATAAAAATAAGGCTGGAATTTTCTATGATATAGAGGTAATGCCCTACAATAATTTTAAAAGATTGGAAGAAGTGATAGTTGTAAAAAGGCGATGAAGCTTTATACTTGTATACTTTTGGGTATTATCTTTTCCGTATTTGAATCGTCTCTACTTTCTTTTATACCCGCAGAATTTTTAAAACCCGACGTGACCATACCTTTTATTATATATATTACTTTTTTCACTACACCCCATGCAGGTCTTATAACATCTATAGTTATGGGTATTATTCAAGAAGTACTTTCAACTTCACCTAACGGCTCCATAATCTTTTCAAAGGTGTTGATTTTTTTGCTGGCACTATTTTTTAAAAATAAACTGTACATTGATTCAAGATACAGTTTTTCCTATATCTGTGCCGGAGCCGTTGTGTGTGAATCGATTATTTATATACTTCTTTCATGGCTTGCAAAGGGAGAAACAAAACATATTGAAAATGTGATTTTCTTTATGCTTCCAAATGCAGTATTTACAGGCTTTATAGCAATTTTTATTTTTTCTTTTGTCGAATTTCTTAATATAAAATTTTTTAATAAAGATTGAGGAAAGAATTCATTGGAGCATTTTGTTAAGGACAGTAATACGATAACCGATAGCAAGTATGTATGGTCTAAACGCATACTTATCTTTTTTATAATAGTGCTCCTTATAAGACTCTGGGACCTTCAGATAATGAGGGGTTCGGAGATGAGGATGCTTTCCGAACAAAATAGGATCAGGGTAAAAAAGGTAGTAGCACCGAGGGGTGTTATTTATGATAGAAATGGAAAGATACTTGCTGAAACAAGGCCATCTTTTAATATTTATATAATACCTGAGGATATAAAAGATTTTAATCAAACAGTAGATGGACTGGCGCAACTTATGAATATAGAAAGAGATGAAATTATTGAAAAATTAAAGGCTGCCAGCAATATGCCTTCTTCTTTTCCTGTGAAGATAAAATCAGATGTAACAATGGATGATGTGGCAAAGGTGGAAGCCCATAGAGTTTATCTACCAGGTGTTCAGATTCAAATAGAACCAAAAAGGTATTATAATTATGGGAAGACATTTGCCCATTTAATTGGATATGTGTCTGAGATAAGCGATGAAGAACTAAAAAAGAAAGAGTATAAGAATTATTCACCAGGAGACTTTATAGGCAGATATGGACTTGAGCGTTCATATGAATCATTTTTAAGGGGTATAGACGGAGAAAAAAGGGTTGAAGTAGATGCTATGGGAAGGGAGATAAGAACCCTTGATATAAAAGAACCAATACCCGGCAATAATCTATACCTCAATGTAGATTTAGAGGTACAGGAGGTCATTGATAAGGCACTGGAGAATAAAAGAGGCGGCAGTGTTGTAATTGATACAAAAACAGGCGGTGTGATTGCGCTTGTCAGTAGACCTGCATTTGATCCTAATAAATTTGTCTCAGGCATATCAAAGGAAGACTGGCAGAAGATCGCCCTTGACACAAGGCATCCTTTACAGAACAGGGTAACTCAGGGTAGATATCCCCCTGGCTCTACGTTTAAGATAGTATTAGCCTTGAAAGGAATTGAAGAAGGTTTGATTAACGAAAAGACCTCTTTTTTGTGCAGAGGAGGTATGCCTTACGGAGGCAGGGTATTTAAGTGCTGGAAAAAGGGGGGTCATGGTGGGGTTAATATTCATAGGGCAATTGTGGAATCGTGTGATGTATTTTTTTATAATCTGGGTTTAAAATTAGGCATTGACAGGATTCATGAAATGGCGAATATAATCGGGCTTGGAAGGAAAACGGGAATTGATTTACCCGGAGAAAAAGATGGCCTTGTTCCCTCAAGTCAATGGAAACAGAGGGTTTATAAAACACCTTGGTACGAAGGTGAAACCTTATCTGTTGCAATCGGTCAAGGGGCAGTCTGGCTGACACCAATTCAGCTTGTGCAACTTGCTTCTTTTGTGGCAAATGAAGGTGTTAATTACAGGCCACAAATAGTAAAAAAGATAGTATCTCCTGAAGGAAAGATAATAAAGACATTTGAGCCTGAATTAAATGCCAGTGTCAAGTTAAAAAAAGATACAATAAGGATAGTAAAAGACGGTATGAAAGGGGTTGTAAATGAAGGTAGCGGCACGGCTTACGGCAGCAGAATTCAGCATGTAAGTATGAGTGGAAAAACAGGTACAGCCCAGTCAGTGGGTGAAAAAGGGAAAAATTTAGGTGACCATGCATGGTTTATTGCATTTGCACCATCAGAAGATCCTTCAATAGCCATATCAGTGCTTGTAGAATATGGAGGACATGGATCCTCTTCTGCAGCCCCTGTGGCAAAAGCAGTCACAGAAACCATGTTTAAGGAAAAAAAAGATATTAAAGAGGCAAAATTAAATGGGTATAGATAAAAGAAAGGTATATCATCTGGACTGGTATCTTATTTTTAATGGGCTTGCCATATTTTTGATAGGCATAGTAAATCTCATAAGTGCAACGAGTTCATTCTATAGCAGTTCATATTCTTATATAATAAAACAGTTTGTTGCTTTTGTCATTGGTATTGGATTGATTGTTTTTATACTTCATTACGATTACAGGGTAATAGTACGTCAATCAAGATGGCTTTACTTATCAGGTCTTTTCCTGGTAGTTTTAGTGCTTATTATTGGTCTAATAGCAGGGGGTGCAAAAAGATGGATCAGCATATTTGGAATAAACATACAACCCTCAGAATTTATGAAGCCCATACTCGTTCTGTATCTTGCAAATTTACTCCATGAAAAGAAAAAACAGAATGTCCCTCTTAGTATAAAGGATATTATGTTTCCCATTGGTGCAGTATTACTTCCTGTTATCCTTATCATAAAACAGCCTGATCTTGGAACAGGTATTATAATTGTATTTACAAGCATTTGTATTCTGTGGTTTGTAGGATTAAAAAAGTCAACTTATGCAGTGCTTGGTATTATAAGTGTCATCTCTTCTTTTGCCTTATGGCATTTTGTTATGAAGCCCTATCAAAAGATGAGGATATTGAGTTTTATAAATATTGATGCAGACCCTTCTGGTTTTGGTTACCATGCAAAACAGGCAATGATTGCCGTTGGTTCTGGAAAGTTTTTCGGGAAGGGATTTATGAATGGCACTCAGCATAAACTTCAATTTATACCTGAACATCATACAGACTTTATTTTTACTGTGTTTGGAGAAGAATGGGGTTTTTTAGGCTCCATTATACTATTTTTGCTTTTTGCGTCTTTTATATGGAGGTGCATTAAGATTGCACAATCTGCAAATGATGAAATGGGCTCGATTGTAGCATTTGGTGTTGCCAGCATTATATTTCTTCAATTTGCAATAAATGTAATGATGACTATACACCTTTCACCGGTTGTGGGTATACCACTTCCTTTTATAAGCTATGGAGGTTCATCCCTTTTATCCATACTTGGTTCCATTGGTCTTCTTTTAAATATTAATATGCGGAGATATATGTTTTAATACCTTACAAGATTAGCAAAAAATAAAACAAGCTTGGGAAACACCTCAATGGCAATAATAGTCAGAATATAAGATGGTATAAACCATAAAACCCCTTTGAAAACAGTTGATAGAGGGATATCCTTTGCCATGCCTGATACAATATAGGCGCTTATACCAACTGGAGGTGTTATGGCACCCATAGTAGTAACAATGGTTATGGCAACACCAAACCATATTGGGTCATATCCCATCTGCTGGGCAACAGGGAAGAATATGGGAACGGTTATGAGTAAAAATGCGAGGGCATCCATAACACAACCACCTATAATATAGATTACCATCATTGACCAGAATATCATCCAGTGAGGCACAGGTAGTTGTGCAACCCACTCTGCTGCCACATATGGAAGTCTTGTTACAGCAAGAAATCTACCAAACAACACAGCACCGGCCACAAGCATAAATATCATGCATGAGATACGAAGTGTATCTATAATAGCGCCCATAAAACCTTTCCATGTTAATTTTCTTCTTATAAGGGATATAATTATGGCAACCACAGAACCCGCAGCCCCTGCCTCAGAGGGCGTAAAAAGTCCTGCATAAAGACTGTACATTATTATACCGAACATCAAAAGCATATCCACAGCATCAGGGATAGCCTTTATACGTTCAAATGAGCTAAATTTTGGACCCTTAGGCCCCCATTCAGGATGAATAACACACATTATATAAACCGTTAATGCCATAATTGCTGCCAAAATAACACCAGGGACAAAACTGCCAAAAAATAGCTTACCTATGGACTGGCCTGTGTATATTCCATATACTACAAGCACAACGCTTGGTGGTATTACAACCCCAAGGGTAGAGCCTGCAGCGATAGAGCCTGATGTAAGTATCGGTGCATATTTATATTTTTTCATTTCAGGTAATGCCACGGTTGTCATTGTTGCTGCTGTAGCTGTATTTGAACCACAAATTGCAGCAAAACCAGCACATGCCATAACCGTTGTAATGGCAAGTCCTCCTTTTATGTGGCCAAACCATCGGTATGCTGCATTGTAGAGCCTCTCATTTACCTGTGAATAAAAACATATCTGTCCCATGAGTATAAACATGGGGATGACTGTAAGGCCATAAGAAGAAAATGTCTGCCAGAGGTCTGTTCCAATCATACCCAAGGCAGCATCCCATGATATTGCATATATTAGGCCTAAAAAACCCATCAAAGCCATAACAAAACCAACGGGAATCCTTAAAAATAGCATTACAGCCAGCATAATAAGTGTTCCAAATAGTCCAGTAAGTGGTGTTATCATGCCTTTTTCTCCTTATAAAAAAGCCTTAAAAAATCAATAAAAAGGGTCAGGGCAAGGGCTGCAAAACCTATTGCTAAACAGTAAACAAAGGGGTGAAATATAATCTTTAATGTCTCTGAAAGTTCTCCTGTCTTTTCAATTTTTAAACCCCATTTGAAGGTCTGCCAGCTAACGAGGGTAAAAAAAATAAAATTTACTATATAGTTAAGTCCATCAAGGAAAGGGGTGACATTTTTTGGATATTTATCTGTAAATATTGTTACTATTATATGATCTTTCCTTATCTGGGTATAACCAAGGGCAAAACCTGTTGCAACGGCACCAAAAAAACCAATCAGTTCATAGGAGCCATTGATGGGGTTATATACAATCCTTAAAAACATATTACCTGCTGCTATACAGGTTAGGATAAGAACTGCTGTACCACTAAAAAATGCAAGTATTTTATTGAGATAACCATTGAATTTAACAATATATTCCATCGTAACCACCTTTTGATACCTTGAAATAATAGGTATTTAACCTGCAGGTAACCAGGATCTGGTCACCTGCAGGGAAAGTTTTATAACTATTTTTTAAACTGTTTTTCGTATTTTGCCTTTAATGCATAAACATCTTTAATTATCTGTTCACCAGAAAGGCCCATGGCATTGACCTTTTTGATGTATTCATCAATCATGGGTTTGGTGAGCCTTGCAATCTCTTTCATGTCTGCATCGGAGAATTTAAAAAGTTGATGATTATATTTTTCCTTTGACCATTTTAGCGCCTCCTGAACATGGTCATCCACATATTTGCCTGTCCATTCTGCCTGTTCCCTTCTTAAGTCATCCATTACCTTTTTTACATCAGCGGGCAGGGCATTCCATTTATCTTTGTTCATAACAACTGCAAAGGAGACCACAAAAAGATTTGCTTCAGTGGCATAGGGTAGATATGCAGCAAAGTTAAAGTCCTTCAAAATCTCCATAGAAGACACATTACCCTTTACCACACCCTTCTGGATTGCCTCAGGTGCCTCAGACTGTGGCATTCCAACAGGTATTGCACCAAGACGTTTAAGCACTTCAGCACCTGTTCCTGATGCCCTGAGCTCCAGGCCTTTTAAATCTTTTAAAGACTTTACAGGTATCTTTGTCATGATATCTGCAGGCGGGCATGTAAAAAGGGTAAGCACTTTTACTTTTTCAAATTCTTTTGGATTATATTTTTCAATCAAATCAAACAGGGCTAAACTTGCAGCTTTAGCGCTTGTAAAACCTATGGGTAAATCAATGGCCTCAGATACAGGAAAACGACCTGGCTGATAGCTCATGGCAAAGTTGCCTATATCAGCAGTGCCTGTAACTACACCATCAAATATGCTTTTTGCAGGAAGTAAGGTCCCACCTGGAAAGGTCTGAATCTTTACTTTTCCATTTGTCCTTTTCTCTACTTCTTTTGCCCAGCGTTCCATCTGGACACATGGGAAGGTAGTAGCAGGAGGAAAATTTGCATATTTTAAAACAATAGGAGACTGGCTGTGGGATTTATCTGGTATAATAAAATAAAGGCCTAAAATAAAAGCAACGGAAATTAAAATTGTTAACAATTTTTTGTTAAACATAAAAACCCCCTTTTTATTTTATTAAATTTTATTTTCTCACCCCCCTTTTTTAAAAAGATTCAGATATATTCTAAATTTTGGATACAGTATACAAATCTATGTTAACTTCTACTTTAATATCTAAATATTTGTCAAGAAATTTGTTAAAATTTAAAAAAAGTTTTTATGTTAATAAACAAGCTTAACCTCTCTTTACATTATATTAAAAAATTAAGCCTTGCAGATCAGCCTCTGGGGGTCTACCTCATTTCTTAAAATCATAAGCTCTTCCTCTGTGGGAGGGATTGCCTCTTTAGCCCTTGATACATCGATATCAAACCCTGTATTTTCCTGAATGGTCTTTATAGTTACCCCTGGATAGTATTGATCAAGATACATCTCCTTTGTTTTTTCATCAAAGCGCATGACACCGAGGTTTGTAACCACTGCAAGGGCTCCACCCCTTACAAGCCCGAGCTTGCGCCTTGAATCACCGCCTTTATACCATCCAACACTTGTAAGATAGTCAAGTTTTTCCACAAACCTTCTCTTTTCGTGCTGCATAAAGGTGATAACGCCTGAGGCAAAAGAGGCCACATCGCATGCACCACCGCTGCCTGAAAATCTTGTTTTTGGTCTGAAATAGTTACCTATTGATGTTGTATTAAGATTTCCGTATTTATCGATCTGGGCTGCACCGAGAAATGCTATTGTATGGAGTTTTCTATGCCCCACTATTGAAAATGCCTCAATAAGTCCAGAATTAAGACATGTTCCACTCATAACACGGAGGTCTGAAACTGCCATGGGAATTTCATCAAGGGATGGGTCAATACCACCTGTTTCAAAAAATACGACTGCCTTCGGTGCATAAATTCTTTTTGCAGCTGTTGCTGCAAGCATGGATACACCTGTTCCTGCAAATACAATGTCTCCATTTTTAATAAATCTTCCAGCACTTATTGCCATCATTTCATTATCTGAATAATTCAAACTCATAGCCTTGGCCTCCTTTTATCTTCTATCAAGTCCAACTGCGTAACCCAGTATGGGATTTGCTTTAATTTTCATAAGCATCTCTGCACCCACCTTGTTAAGATAGTCTTCGTGAGTTTTTATGCCATAAACCCACTCATCAAGGTATTTTTTGAATTTTTCATCATCCCCTGCTATGGTTCTATACATATTTAAATGTTTTGGATCGTAATCGTAAAAACCATAACATCCTGTTGGATGGGCTCCATAGGGCACTTTTACAATGGCATCCACGAAAAAGGGTGGAAGTGAATTCTGGTCAGGATCAAGCCTTATAAATGAACGGGGAACTATTTCTTCACAGGTTACAATCACATAATCTGCAGATTTTGCCTGCTCAATATCTGCAAATGTGAGGCCTTTGATACGAATGGTTCCATCTTCACCTACATATTGTACATGAAGTATAGTTACATCAGGATTTAAGGCGGGAAGTAACACCACATCGTCCTTTTCTTCGGTAAAAGGATTTTGTATCATGGCAAATTTTTTGTTTGCCACCTTTCTTTCTTTCCTTACCTCTTTTGAAAATCCTTCATAATTTAATAAATCTGAGCCCAGGCCAGATTTGGTTGGAATAAATGGAATACTTAATGCACCTGCAAGAAATCTGAGGCTCATCTGATAGTTTGAATAGTCCTCAAATTCTATCTGGCCCTCCTGGATTGCCTTTTTGAACCTTATGCATGTTGGGGCATATCTACCATTACCTCCATAGGCAATCTCCAATCTCTTTACACACCCTGCACCTATTAATACATCCAATGCCTGACCGTGGGAATGACACACTATATGAAGATCCTTTATACTCTGTCTTATGATCTCGTATGCCAATGCCATAGGATTTCTGACAATTGTAAAACCACCCAGTGAAATCTGGCTTCCGTTCTTTATAAATTTCTTTACTGCCTGTTCAAGGGTCATAAGTTTATCAGAAATTTCAGCGTATGTTGTCATTAATACCTTCCTCTATATTTTTTATTTTATTACAATATTAATTGTGAGGTCAATTTATATTGTAATTTTGAATTTTGTCAGCTATCTATTTATCATTGTGGATAATTTAAGGTCAAGCCATTTTATTTCCCATGTCATGCTGAAAAATAGAATAAAACATAAAATTTTATTTTTAATATTTGCTGGCATAATCATTTTTTTCATTTTTAATGGAAACACAAACTGTCTTGTTATAAAAGAAACGGAAAACGGAAACATTATTTTTATTGATAGTATAAAGGATAAAGATGAAGTGGTATTGTCTCATATTAACTCCATTTACAATGCATGGGTTGAAGAATTTATGTATGTAGAAAAAGATGAGCTTTTACTAAAAAAAATAAAGACATCATCATACGGTGTTAAGGAATATTACAATATAACAGACGGATTTACTCCAAGGAGGTTTTCAACTATTGTTTTTAGAAATACAAAAGAAGGAGGATTTTCTATTAAAATAAACGGCAGAGCTGTGGAAAAGCTAAAAAAGACTGTTAATACATCATTGACCATAGAGCTTGTGAAAATGCCAGCTTATCTATTTTATTGGATAAAGATGAGGGACTTGCCCCCGTCAAACCGGACACCGCTCTAACTTATTTTGCATCATCTTGTATTCCCTTGGTGATCTCATCTTAAGCCCCTTATGGGGATGATTTATATTATAATCTTCAAACCACAAAGGCAATAGTTCCATAACAGTTTTTGCATCAGGGAGATCATGCATATATACATAATCCCTTTTAAATGTTCTTACAAAGGATTCTGCCATACCATT
>Ga0272448_1000297_pt1 | contig 78514 bp, 66 predicted proteins | sample YNPCB0191_FD_202220 | JGI IMG/M metagenome (GOLD analysis project Ga0272448, IMG submission 202220) | Hot spring sediment microbial communities from Yellowstone National Park, WY, United States - YNP-CB-019-1 | ecosystem: Environmental > Aquatic > Thermal springs > Hot (42-90C) > Sediment...
AGGGGACTTGGATATTCAGGAACATTGTGGATGGCACTCTTAGGTGGCCAGAAGATGCGGATAAGGTGGTTGAGCTTATTCGGGACTTCTACAAGGTCAGGAAGTCTGGAAACTTCAGAGCAGAACGTGATCTACTGAAGTACAAACGGTTCCCAGAACTGTGGGAAGTCGTAAATAACTACTTTGGGAAAGACAATGGACCAGAACCTAGTATGGATTTACCTGGAGTGGAATACCTAGGAGCATACAAGAATCTGAAATTGTACGAAATCAATGATGCGAGATCAATGGCAGAGATAGCCAAGAGGGGTTCTGGGTGGTGCGTTAAGGATTTGTCTTATGGGAAAGAGTACCTGGAAGATGGACCATTCTTGCTCGTGACTAAGAATGGAAAGAACTATGTTCTCATCCACGAGGGTTCAGGACAGGCCAAGGACGTTTCTGATGACACAATCACTAACGAGATTGCTGGGGAGATCTTTCCACTCGTGAAATCCCACTTGAGGAACTACCGTGATGAGATAGCAATATTCCTGAACTATTACCCAGAGGAAGACCAGATAGATATAGTCGCTGAACACCCGCGCGCGTTGAAGTACATCTCCAAGCCATCCGAGAAGGTGATACGTGCGGCTCTAGAATCAGACCCATACGCCATCCGATACGTAGATAATCCATCTGAGGAACTTCAGCTGTGGATTGTGAAGCGTGCACCAGAAGCGATAGGCTCAATCAGGAACCCTACATCAAGAGTACAGCTGATTGCCGTAGAAGCAGATGGGGGTCTACTCGTGGCCATAACACATCCGACAGAAGAGGTACAGTTAGCCGCTGTGAAGGATGACCCATATGCGATCCGCTATGTCGAGAATCCACCAACTCAATTGCAATTGATAGCTGTACGTGGGAATCCATATTCCATCACTGGGATCAAAAACCCGTCCGAGGAAGCGCAATTGGAGGCTGTTAAAGCGGATCCAAGTCTGATCCGAGATATAAATAATCCCACAGAGAAAGTACAGTTGGAGGCTGTTAAAGCAGACCCACGTCTAATTCTGAATATACAGAATCCAACAGAGAAAGTACAGTTGGAGGCTGTGAGACTGGACAAGGACGTTATTAGGTATATCAGAAATCCAACGGATAGGGTCCTGGAGAAAGTCGGCATTACTGGTACAGTACGTAACTCCACGATTGAAAGAACCACTACTTATGTTACAAGAAAAAGCATGAGCAAGTGGCTCCATGGTAGTCACACAAATGGCTTGGTGGCACCCAGGAGGTTTCTAGACACACATAAACGCCCTAATTAGACACGATTGTGTCTAATAACACAGGAGACTGAAATGCGGCAGTATCAGCACAATTTATATCGTTGGTTGCATGGACTGGATAGGTTCCATTTCATAGCTGATATTCAAAAGAACTGGGTCGGAAAATACCGGTATTTTCTAGAATCCAAAAAGGGTGTACCCGAGAAGGAGTCGAAACAGATTGCAGAGAAGTTTGTCTCTGACTTCATTGACTTTCTACACAATAACGGTCTGAAAGAGTCCCCAGAGGGGACTTGGATATTCAGGAACATTGTGGATGGCACTCTTAGGTGGCCAGAAGATGCGGATAAGGTGGTTGAGCTTATTCGGGACTTCTACAAGGTCAGGAAGTCTGGAAACTTCAGAGCAGAACGGGACTTGCTAAAATATAAACGGTTCCCAGAACTATGGGAAGTTGTAAATGACTACTTTGGACGAGATATTGGACCAGAACCTAGTATGGATTTACCTGGAGTGGAATACCTAGGAGCATACAAGAATCTGAAATGGTACGAAATCAATGATGCGAGATCAATGGCAGAGATAGCCAAGAGGGGTTCTGGATGGTGCGTAAAGAATGTCTCTTATGGGAAAGATTACCTAAAACAGGGACCATTCTTGTTGGTGACGAAGAATGGAAAGAATTATGTGCTCATCCATGAAGGTTCAGGACAAGCAAAGGACGCATCCGATGACACAATCACTTATGAAATTGCAAAGGAAATATTCCCACTTGTGGAATCACACATTTACGGAATACTCACTGGAGAACTGGGGGTATTCTTGAACTTCTATCCTGAGGAATACCAAATAGATAAAGTATCCAAATACCCGGATGCGATAAAATACATAATTAATCCATCCGAGTCTGTACAGATAGCTGCGGTATCTTCTGACGCAGATGCAATCAGATACATCTATTCACCATCTTATGACGTACAGATTCTGGCCGTGAAGAAAAATCCGTACACCATTGCGTATGCCCCGGACATACCTGAAGAGATGCAACTAGAAGCTGTACGGAAGGATGGTAAACTTATTAGAGACATAGATCACCCGTCTGATAGCGTGATACGTGAGGCACTGAAATCGGACCCATACGCCATCAACTACATAGACAATCCATCTGAGGAATTCCAGATGTTGGCTGTGAGAGAGGACCCAAAGTCAATACGATTCATTAAGAATCCTACGGAAAGAGTACAGATGGTTGCGGTAGAAGAGAAGGGGGATGTAATTGAGTGGATAAAAGATCCGACAGAGAGAGTAAAGTTAGCAGCTGTAAAGAATAATCCATATGCAATTCGTTACATCGAAACCCCTTCCATCGAAGTCCAATTGACAGCAGTACGGAAGAGTCCTGGCTCCATCTCACAGATCAAGAACGCAGCAGAGGAAGTGCAGATAGAGGCCGTTAGGAAGAAAGGCACTATCATTGAATATATCGTTGATCCGTCAGAGACGGTGAAGATGGAAGCCGTTACGAACGACCCGAACGCAATATCGCTCATCAAAAACCCATCTGTGGAATTAGTATACGCAGCAGTCAGAGCCAATGGTAACTCAATACAACACATCAATAACCCACCAGAAGAGTTACAATTAGAAGCCGTGCGGAATACACCGATGAGTATACAGTATATTGACCATCCGTCAGAAAGAGTCCAACTTGAGGCTGTGAGGTTGAACCCAGCAGCGTACCTCTGGATAGACAAACCGACAAAACGTGTCACAGAGGAATATTTGAAACACCCAGTATCAGAAGGGTCCATATCCACAATTCTGGCGCTAGACCCAAAGATAATAAGTAGGGTGCCTAACCCTTCTGAAAAACTACAGAAACAGGTCATAGCGCTAAGTCCCTATTACATATTTTACATAAACAATCCGACTGAATCGGTTCAGGTAGAAGCTGTACGAAAGAATCCAAGAGTTATCGACTTTATAGAGGATCCAGTTGAATCTGCACAGTTGGAGGTCGTTAGAACAGACCCAACACGGATCCGGTATATAAAGCAGCCAACAGAGAGAGTGCAATTGGAAGCTGTGAGACGGGATAGGCGTTCCATTCAATTCATTCACAATCCGACGGATAGAGTTCTAGAGGAAGCAAAAAGGGAAGATACGGATGATGGATCAGATGATATTGACCGAGTACACAGCTCCAAGACGGCACGAGCTAATCCACATACTATGAGACAAAATCTGGTCTGGTGGCTTTATGGTAATCACACAAACGGACAGACACTATCCAGGAGGTTTCTGGATACCAATAGACGATATAATTAGACACGATTGTGTCTGATACCATAGGGGGCTAGAATGCACCGGCATCACCACAATATGCTCCACTGGTTATATGGTTTGGATGGGCTCCATTTTACAGCTGATATTCAGAGAGATTGGGTTGGCAAATATCGGCACTTCTTGGAAGCAGAAAAGGGCGTATCCAGAGAGAAGTCTGGTCCAATTGCAGAGAAGTTTGTCTCTGACTTCATTGACTTTCTACACAATAACGGTCTGAAAGAGTCCCCAGAGGGGACTTGGATATTCAGGAACATTGTGGATGGCACTCTTAGGTGGCCAGAAGATGCGGATAAGGTGGTTGAGCTTATTCGGGACTTCTACAAGGTCAGGAAGTCTGGAAACTTCAGAGCAGAACGTGATCTACTGAAGTACAAACGGTTCCCAGAACTGTGGGAAGTTGTGAACGACTACTTCGGACGAGATAATGGCCCAGAACCTGATATGAATCTACCTGGGGTAAACTATCTGGGAGCGTATAAGAATCTGAAATTGTACATGGTCAGAAATGCAGACTCCATGGCAAAGATAGCCAATAGGGGTTCTGGGTGGTGCGTAAAGAATGTGAGATACGGGATGATGTACCTGAAAGATGGGCCTTTCCTACTCATAACCAAGAATGGAAAGAACTATGTTCTCATCCACGAGGGTTCAGGACAAGCAAAGGACGTTTCTGATGACACAATAAATCACGAGATTGCTGGGGAGATCTTTCCACTCGTGAAGTCACATATTTCTGGTGAATTCAGCGAAAAAACAGGTGAACTGGCAGTATTCTTGAACTTCTACCCGGAGGAATATCAGATAGATAAGGTATCCGAATACCCGGAGGCGATACAATACCTATCTAACCCATCAGATCCAGTACAAATGGCTGCTGTGTCTACTGAACCACATGTAATCCTATATATTCCCTCACCGTCTTATGACGTACAGATTCTTGCCGTGGAGAAGGATCCGAATACACTTGCGTATGGTTCGAAAATATTTGAAGAGATTCAAATAGAAGCTGTACGGAAGGATGGGTCACTCATCAATTACATATCTCATCCATCTGAGAAAGTGATACGGGAGGCGCTGAAATCATACCCATACGCCATCAGATACATGCGCAACGCACCTGAGGAACTTCAGCTACTGGCAGTTGGACATAATCCAAAGTCAATACAATTCATTACGCATCCAACAGAGAGAGTACAGTTGGCTGCTGTGAGAGAGGACGGGGACGAGATCCAATTGATAGATAATCCGACAGAGAGGGTACAATTAGAAGCTGTAAAGAATAACCCGTATGCAATTCGTTACATCAAGAATCCATCCCTGGAAGTGCAATTGGCCGCTGTACGGATAGCACCTTACTGCATTTGCCACATCAAGAATCCAACAGAGAAAGTGCAGTTGGAGGCTGTAGGACGGGACAAATACGCTATTCGGTATATCAAAAACCCAGTAGAAGCGGCACAGTTGGATGCTGTTAGCACGGACCCTGAGCTAATCCGGTACATAGAGAATCCAACAGAGAGAGTTCAGTTGGAAGCTGTGAGACGGGATAGGACCGTTATTCGATATATCAAGAACCCCTCTGAGACCGTTATTCGATATATCAAGAACCCCTCTGAGGCAGCACAGTTGGAGGATATGAGACGGGATAGGCATGCCATGCAATTCATTCACAATCCGACGAATAGAGTCCTAGAGGAATCCCTCGGTACTAACACAGCAATGGACTCTAATAAGATACAGTCAAACACATATGCTACGAGAAAAAGTATGATCAGATGGATTTATGGTAATCACACAAATGGACGGGGAATACTCAGGGGATTCCCAGACATACGTGGACACCTTAATTAGAGACTATGTACCTTACGTGATACACAACGCAACACACAATAACCAGCTAAGAGGTCCAACGATACCTGGATTGTACAGGTTGGAGACTGGTTGTGTTATATCGGTTTGATGGGTAGAGAGATACCTAATCCTGATATGGAGGAAACGGTGGAAGAAAGCACCAACAATAATATGTTCGAGGTCGTGAAGGCTGTAATTAGAGGATCTAATGATGATGCCTGGAATACGCAAGCGGTCACAGAGAGGATGAAGAATAAGAGATTTGGGAGTTTTGAGGAAGCATTCCGATACGCGAAAAGAAGCCTTCCGGGAGAAAAAGGGACGATAACTATCTGGTTTGAGTCTCAGACAATACACGGGTTCATCACTCAGGAGTTGGCGCAACTGCCTACGGACGCACCAAATACTGATTCAGAAGAGGGCAAGGAATGTATGAAATGAGGTCGGTATGCCCTCGTAGCTCAGGTGGATAGAGCATCTGCCTTCTAAGCAGATGGCCGCAGGTTCGAGTCCTGCCGGGGGCACCAGAAGCACTCGTAGCTCAACGGTAGAGCGTCCGACTTATAATCGGATGATGGAGGTTCGACCCCTCCCGGGTGCACCATGCCGAAGTGGCGGAACTGGCAGACGCAGCGGACTCAAAATCCGCCGTCCGAAAGGACTTGGGGGTTCGAGCCCCCCCTTCGGCACCATCTAACTAATGCACATCGTGCACCAGAAATCGGAGAATGCGAGAGGCTAGCTCTCGGTAATCAACCCGAGCGTCACCAGGCAAGTAGAAGACGTCCTTGACAAACTCAGCAAGGCGATGAGCAAGTTTAGGGATTGTCCGGGAGAAATCCCAGTCAGTTTCTTCAAGAGTGGCTGACACCATATCAGCCACCATATCGTACAGTTCCATGTCGGAAAGGATTGCATCGAGGACCAGTTTTGTTGCAGCACGAGTCCCCGGCAATTCCGGGTCCTGGAACCCCTGGCTATAGAGATACCCAGCCTTCCGTGTGGATGATTTCTTCTTAGTGTAGTGTTCCTTGATAATTGTGGACTTGGCGTATTCTGCCGGTCGTATCTCTACCTCGTAGGCTTGGCCATCCGGCGTCCTAACGAGAGCCACCCCGCCGTCTACACTCGACCTGAATGAAACTACCCTCCCCACAGAGGAAACCATATCCCTGAGAACCTGGAGAGGCGACGCTGGGCGATGTGCCTTGACTCGTACCATTTTATCCTCCTTAGTCCGAATGCCTCTGTATTGCCCTATAAACGCGGCAGACTCTACCTCCAACATTGTCTGTTCCGCAATCATCTTATCCCCGTACAAGAGTATCCCCCAGGTGTCTCCAGTCACTGGGTCTACATCAACTGACACAACTGACACTATATGTGGGTCGCCTGAATACCCTATCTTTCCAGATACCACCCTAAGACTCTTGTAGTCTCCTAAATAGACTCTAATCTTTCTCAATATTGAGTCTAAGGCATCCCGGTATTCTCTCTCCAGTTCTCGTGACTCTGGGTTCTCCCGAAATTTATACTCAGCCCTAAGAAGCCGCAAAGCCCCTTCATACACATCGTGGAGTTCCGTATCACTGAGACCATCGTATTCTATGTAATCAGATACCCAGTTATCTACAATGGCGCGTTCATCACCAAGAATTGTACCTGGGAACCCTGCATGTTCTAGTGGCGAAACGAAATCATCTTCATCCAGTACCACGGAATCTGTTGCGTATGTGTTGAGTTCCCCAATGACAAGCATGGGGGAGCCGCCGTGTGCATCGGTTGCCTGCAACGCAGCGTGATAAGCAACTGAAATGTTGGATGTAATGTAGACACCTGAGTAGGGTCGAAGTGACGGGTATATAGCGTAGTCTGGATGCCAGGTCCAGATAGAGTTTTCTAGGACGTGTACGAGCCCCCTGGAACGAATGCGTGGCCAGAACTTGGTAGTTGTCCCATGATACCAGCGCACACGAACCTCCACACATCCAAAATACTACACGATGGGAGTAGCAAATAGGAAAGTAACGTACTTTGCCATTGTGTTAGTTGTGCCTGGAGGTGATGAAGTGGATAGACTAGAGATACCGTCCCGAATACTCCCGATGTGGCGAAGAAATGCCAGGACGAGCAGGCAATATCTTGGGGTGAAGCAGAAACACATTGTCGTCGCCACTCTCAGGATAGGGAAAAGTCTGTTCACCAGAGTGAACAGTGCGAAGAAAACGTGCCCAGTACAGAAAGAATACAGTAATGGAGAGAAGAGTCACCTACACGCAGAGATCCGTGTACTCTCCAGATTCGTTGGAGAGGATTTGAGAGGGCCGATGTTGGTGACACGCTGGTCCAGGGAAAAGTCGGGATTCACAATGGCAAAACCGTGTAAGTACTGCACAAAATTCATCCGAGAGAACTTCCCCCACCTAGAGGTAATCTATACCGATAGGTACGGTAATCTGGTATGGCTCTAAGGCTTCAGTCCCTGGTCGTCCCTGATAGTTTCTTCCTTGGATTGGAGAGGGGTCATGCGGAGGATACGTCGGAGCTTGGCGATCTCCTCTGTGCTTTTCTGTATTTCCCTTGCCGCAGATTCCAGTCTTTCTACCAGGATTTCATGCTCTGGGACGGCAACGGTTTGAGACCCTGACATTGCACACTCCTACATCCTCTTTCCAACAGCACTCAGTGCAATATTTACAAACTCTTCTTTTAGTAGAGTTGGCCAACTGTAGATAGTCCCGTCTATTCTACTCTTATAGTAGATACATACCCGAGCTTTTCTCCCCCAGAGTACCTCGGATCTGATATACCCATACCGGAATACGTCGTACCAAACTGTAGGTTCGAACATTACTATAGGGTAATCGTCTGGGAGATTCTTTACGTTGATGACATCAGAGTAGGACAAACCACGTATGACAGATGATATGGAGTTACGTACTTCATCCCATATCCTATCTATCAATTCCAGGTCCACTCGAACCCTGATTTCAGGATAATCCGGGTGATACTCCGGGATAGTTGGAGAGTCGAAGCCATTCGGATATACTCTGATTCCGTGTGGGGTGAGGACACACCGATGTGGGTCCACTCCCGGACCAAAGTGCTTCTCCGGACTCCAATTCGGTGGCAATCTATAGAATTTGTTTGTTCTTTGTCTTGACGTTAAGAAGTGGAGAGATGCAGTACCGAGAATAGCGAGGAAAAGTGCAGAGAGCAAAGATACAACCATAAAATTGATGGTGTTATCGTACACGACTTGGCTCACGATTTCCGCGTATCCACTGTCGCTCAGTGTGAGTGGAAGCTTTCCTACTTGCCGTATTTATTCTCTCCAGCACAGGACCCCATACCTTCTTCTTCTCATCAGGCACACCTTTGTCCTCATACCGTTCCAGGATTCTCCTCTTCAATAGTCCCGAATAGTACTTGTCGGGCCCAATCTCACGTTCTTCTTTTCCAATCCCTCTTGGGGTTGTTGCCCGCACTCCAGTCCAAAGAATCTCTTGCGCTTCGGTTGGATGGAGAAGGCCTTCTGAGATCTTCTGAACTATCTCGCTGTTCTCCAAGATGTCTTTCCCAGTCACATCAACAGGATTCGTATTCAGATACCTTGCAAACTTTCTTACGACGTATTCGAGAACTGTGTATTGTGCGGCACTCAGTGTCTCTATTCTTCTCCCATTGAACACAAGCGGACTGAGCAACCGTGCCAGCCATGTGTCTATTACAACTGCATTCGGGTCGCCCAGAAGAGCTCGCGCAAAGTTCTTCGTCTTTGGCCCATTAAGCGCACCAAGGCCATCTCTAAATATCCTCTTAACTGCTGTTTCAACGGATGGGAGCCTATCCACGTATTCATCCCCAAGAAGATAGGACTCATAGGCTCTAATGAACTTATCAATATTCTCTGACATAGAGACCCTTGGGCTTGTTGCTGCAAGAAGTGCAACAACAATTTCCCTCTCCTTGTCGTCTGGGAAATACTGTCTTAGCTTTTCTGCAGTTCTACGGTACCATCCGTATCCTGGTGTACCCCTGGAAAAGACATCGAGTATTGTATCAAACAAGTCTCGAACAGACCCATTATTTATCATCCTAGTGAATTTTCTCAACTTCTTGTCCCGGAGTAATTGATGTATAGATGTGTAGACCTGCCTGAGAATGGTATCCACTGAACCTTCAAATTCTGGAGCTATATCCCGGATGATGTCTAACGCTTTATCACGGACGCTGTCCCGCCATTCCTGGAACCCATTGAACTCACGTGTAGACTGAATATAGTCATCAAGTAATTCAGCCTTCAGCGTACCAATCAGATCTACTGGGTATTGTCTTGCCCGCAGTAGAATGGAACGTCTAGTAGGGGCCTCGCCGACGAACCTCCGCTTTCCCTCATTCGGTCTTGTGTGGGAGTCTCGGCAAAAGCCCCTATTCTGGGTCCGTGAACGGATGTAATCTTCCGTCACGGAGATAATGTCGTCGTAATCGTAAATGCTAATAGGACCATTATGGTCAAGAAGGGATGCCGCAAGGACGTGGAGAGCGACATCACCTGTACTCCCCTCCACTCTCGATAACGTCTCCCTGGCGTACTCCAGCACTCTAATGAGCGCCGGTGCGTCTATTGTACATGCAATAGATGCTACCGCCCTGTGGCGGCTATCCGAACTCTTGCGCTGAAGTTTAATGGCCATTGAATGCCTCCAACAGAGAATGAGTTTACCTATACCAGGATGCGAAGAGTAAAGAAATACCAACGAGAAATCCGTATCTCATAATGACCCTTGGATCTTATTGTGTGGTACAGGAGAAAGAATCAGGAGAACCGCTATCAAGGTTCTCCATATTACTAGCAGGGATTGATATGTGGAACAGCGCTCACTATATTATGCGCAAGGATTGATATCGCGGACGTCTCCAGACGGTACGTATTGCGTATCCTTTTGGGCGCCCAAAAGGATCGAGTGGGAGACCCGTCACTCCATCTGCTCCCAGTTAAAATTGGCCCTTTTATGGAGGTTTCAGGAATATATGGACTGGAATAATAGCCTCTAGGACCGGCTTGAGGATAACCTCCTGCTTCTGCAGCTCCCTGCCACGTTGGTTCTTTCCTCCCAGGTCATGCCCATCTCCTTGAACACCATGCGAAACACTCCTTTGTGTCCAAAGAAAGTGAGGGCAGTTCACAACCCCGTATCCCGTTACAAACGAGCTCATATAAGCGCTTGTATGATATGAGCGCGCATGTATTTTATGCGCAGCGCACATAAAATGCGCCTTTCCCTAATTTTTACACGCCCATTAATGTTGCTTGTTTCGGCTCTGCATACTTTGCCAGACCTTCTGCACGTACAAGATGATCAGGCAATGAAAGCCGTTCCAATGCCCGAGGTTCAACCTTTATCGCTCCGCTGCCGTAGGACTTGCCAACCTTCCGCAAGTTGGCAATGGTTTCAGGGTGTGAGAGCACTTTCCAAAGGTGCTCAATGAAATCTGCATTCGCAAACTTTGGATAAACGCATAGGAGGCATGTAAGAGGCACCACGCCTGCATAATTTCTAATGAAGCGTAAGTTTCTTCGCCCAAGGTACGCAAACATAATCGGGGGAATCTTTCGAGTCTCCATTCGATACCACGGTTTGCGTTTCTGAATGAGCGATTTCTTGTCAATGCCTCGGTTCTCTCCTTCTATCAAATACGCCTGAACCGTAGGTGGGAGGTCATCGAAAGACAATCCGTTTACGCATAGTAGGCGAGTCGGTCTGGAAGAAGCTTCGAGCCGTTCGATATCTTCATTCGTGAATTGTTCTCCCTGAATATCTCGCGTTCGGCCCACTGCCTTGACGAGAAATGAATCTGGTATGCCCAATTCCTTTGCCCGTCTTAACGTCATGAAGAAAAACTCATTATCTCCGGTCACGATGCCGCGCATGACCGATGCAAAGTCGCCAAGGGTGTAGCGGTCTGGTCTGGCTTGCGAAGGCGGACGAGAGAGTCCAGTCGCTAGGGCTTCTTCGACAGTCCTACGGTGGACTTCTATCGTCTCATATTTTGACTGCCTAATGCCTGAAAGCAGAGACACCAGTTCTTCTGAGTTCTCCCGCAAACACTTCACCCAATAGAAGTCCTTCTCTGGGTATTCGTTCCTGATGCAGAGTACCAATACGTTGGTGTCTATACCAGGAAAGGGCGTTGCATCGGGGCAGAATGTAATTACGACATCTATCCGGTACTGGGAGGCAATCCACTGCCACAGTTTCTGCGCAAAGACGCCCTCACAGATATCGGAAGACACAATATAACAGAGTCGTCCTCCTGGTGACAGTGTTTGGAGCGCACGGATGAGGAAATAGACATGCAGCCCTGCGCGTCCATCGATATTTTTCCCGGTAGCCTTTCGAGCAAAGTCGCGCAGGGATGCCTTCTGCGACGTTGAAAGACGGTGATGTCGGATGTATGGGGGATTCGCAACGATTGCCGGGAACTTCTCGGATGGAGGGTCAAGAACGAAGTCCCGTATCTCCACATTGTGCAGGTCGGAGTCGGTCAGACCTGATTGGTGAGCTTGCGCAAAGATGGTCGGATCAATATCACGCCCGAAAAGGGTCAAATCAAACTCATGCAATTTGGAATAGCGTTTTGCGGCGCGAAAAAACACGCCTTCACCCAGGGCAGGGTCGAGCATTTTTTTCGGGTGTTCACGTAAAGCATAGGCGACCATGAACTCCGCCACCCAGTCTGGTGTCCAGAACTGCCCTTTATTTCGGAGCGTTTCTCGCTCGCAACCTGACGCCGATAGCGCTTGATATCGTGCTCGCTTCATAGGGCCTGCTTGATAGAATCCAGAATGGTCAAAACCTGCTCCGCCAAAGGCATCGAAGCGGCGTCAGTGGAAACGCCGGTTTGCTGCCCCAGCAGAATTTCCATGTAGTCGTATCCCATACTTCGTTCTGGAAAGACGAACAGATCCGCGGCGAGTGCGTCACTCATCGAGCATCCCTCTCAGCAGCAGGCTCTCGAAGAGGCTGTCCTCCGTTGCGGTCGTGAGTGCAGCAGCAATCTCGTGATCCTTGAACAGATGGCCTGTGATGGGGAAGGGCTCAACGACTGTCGCCTGCCCGTCGCGCCGCACGTTGAACAGTCCGACGCCGTCTGGCCGCGAGCACGCACCTTTCAGCACGGCATCGCAGAACAGGGGCGAGTGCGTGGTGACGATGACCTGGCGCCCTTGCTCCAAAGCCAGGGAGAGCAGGAGTTGCGCGATTAACTCGATCCGGCGGGGATGGATACCGTTCTCTGGTTCTTCGAATGCGAGCAATGATCCGCCCCACGGGTTCACTACGATTGCACACAATGCCAAGACGCGCAGCGTCCCATCCGACACGATACGAGATGAGTATTCAACGCCAGACTGCCGGACGAGAATGTCGAGCGTGCCACGCCGCTCGTCAAGGTCCACGGTGAGATCTTCGACGCTGGGCACGAGCGACTGGAGCGTCCGCACAATCGCCTGGAAATGTTTCGGGTACTCGGCACGAAGCCGATATAGGAACGGCGCGATATCACCTCCACGCACACCGATGTCATCCACGCCAGATGGCGGTCTCGCCTCACGCATGGTGATGTGTGGGTCGAGGTAATAGGTATGCCACCCCGACAACTCCAGCCGTGTATATTCAATAGACCGGTACATAGGCATTCCAAGCCGTTGGTCTGATAGGATCGCATGGTTCTGCCGGAGAGGTTCATTCCGAGGCTTTCCTGCCTCTCTCTTCCGCCGAACTCGCAGGTTACCCTCGACTTGTTCGATAGCGGCAAGACCATTCGGGTTTCCATCTCGTCCTAAGTCGGTAAGGTATTCATCAGCCACGGAGAGCACACCGGAGGCCGGGGCGATCTCAACGGCGATACGATAGCGATAGGCATCTTTCTTCTGCGTGAGGTCTGCTTCTAGGGAGAACTTCGCGGCCGACGACGAGAGCAACTCACCCTGCCCGGAGGATGGAAAGGAGAACGCCTCGACAGGGTAACCCCGGATTGGCTCACGGAGGGCGTCCCTAAGCGTGCGCTGGGTGCCGATGCGGGAGAGTGCCTGTATCGCATCGAGAAGGTTGCTCTTTCCGGCAGCGTTTGGACCGAAGAGCACCGCCATTCTCGGAAACTTCACCTCCACATCCTTCAAGGACTTGAAGCCGCATACTGTGAGACTCTTGAGCATGACCGTCTCCTACCTTGGCACCGCCAGGAGCATCGGATCGAGAAGTCGCTTCTCCTCGCTGTCCTTGTCAATCGTCTCCGACCAGAGCGAGTTGCGAGACTTGTTCAGGTTTAGTTTTCTGGAACACTGATTCTACCATCGAGAGTCCACTATCGAGTAGGCGGCGAGTATCCTGGTAGGAGGACGCCAGTTTCGCATCGGTACCCGCAACTCCTGGAACAAGCAGCAGAACTTCGTCGAGCCCTATACCCTCGTCCAGGAGCAGACTGGGAGAATGCGTGCTGAGGAAGATCTGGCGACCAGTTCGGCGTTGCAAGCGCTCCAGCATTTGTGGCAGAACGCACACGACCTCGGGGTGCAGGGAGAGCTCAGGCTCTTCTAGCAAGAGAAGTCCCTCCCCTTCTATGACGGCCCAGAGAAGCCCAATCAGCCGTAGCGTACCATCGGAGAACTGCTCCTCAGTTTGCCGTGCGTCTTGCTGGCACCAGTGCTTGTACTTACCCCACAAGTGCGGGGTTCCACATACATCACGACATAGCCCGATTTCTTGCATCTGGGGCACGGCGACCTGGAGAGCCACTTGGATACGCCTCAATCTCGCCTTGAGCGTTTTCTCAGGGGTCTTGGCGATCTGCTCTAGAAAGTCACCACCAAACGGGTCATTGGCCCGACCGACTGAGCGAGCGGGATCCCGCACGAGCTGGGGCACAATGTGCAGATATCGGGTTGAGGCAAAGAAGGTTACGATGTCGCGGAAGTCGCGATTGACATTTACCTGTTCGAGAAACGTTTGTGTCAAGCGGGCAGGATCAGCATTGTCATGCTCATCAGGCCGGCAGAAAAGCACCTCGCCCTGCCGCAAGACACGCTCTTTCTTCAGCAGCGGACGGCACTGCGGGTCCTGATTAAATGCCACCTCATAGACCCATATCCTTCCATCGTTCGCTTCCTGAAGTTCGACAAGAAGCTCGATGTCTGGATGACGTCTAGCGGAGAGACAGCGAATGGCACGCACGCCGCCGCGACGAGTCACAGCCTCTTGGAAACCGCCTCCAGAAGAGGAGAGATCGCGCAAGAAACGAAACGCATCCAAGAAGTTCGACTTTCCCGAGGCGTTCGGCCCAACGATGAACATTCGGTCTGGAATCTCGACCTCCACGTTCTGAAAATTTTTCCAGTTTCTGAGTACGAGTTTACGAAATCTCATTCAGAATCTCCATACAGCAGCGGTTCCTCCAGAACCTGAATCGGCTGCGCCCGAACATCCACCAGTAGAGCACTCGTACTCCATGACCACCCGCATTGACGTGGCCTCAGTCTCCTGATTGGGCTTAGGCTGCTGGACCTCGGGCGTTTCTCGCCCTAGATGGATACTACTTGGAGCTAAGACACTTACGATGATAACTGTTAGCGATGAGGGGCCCAGCGTCTACACCACGTCCGCATATTCTACATCTTCCTGGCATAGCATGAGACACGCTGGAACTACCACACATTGAACAGTATCCGTGAATATCTAGCCACACGAACTGCCTACAGTCTTCGCACCAATACTGCACTCTAGTATTGAGCTTGGGTGGGATATAGGTGGAAGAATCCGGTCTTTGCATACCAGCCTCCACCTATGACTAACACACCACGCTACTCGCCCCTTATCCAGGCCACGAGTCCAATACTCCCCTTCTTATTCTTGAAGAAGTGGACTTGTCGCAGCCTCTCTTTTGCCGCCTTCAGGCTGTCGTAAGTTCCCAGATTTCTCCCCTCTTCCGAATACACCCGCCACTTATTTTTCCCTGGGAGTTTCCGAATATATGAACTGAATCTCCTGGATGCCCGGATTCCCTTCTCGTAGTATCCAGAACTCGGAGTATTCTGCTGAGCTGACCCCGAATCGTGTTGATACATTCTCGGGGAACCAGACTGAGCTGGAGCTCCGCGCTCCGTAATCCAAGAGTCCTCCTCAGGTACCTCAAACCACCGCCTTCGTCTCAACCGTCCCATCACACGACCTCCAGAGGCATCACATCGAAACCAAATAGCGCCATAGACGCAGCCGATTTCTCACTCCATGGCATATCTTCCCTAGTCACAGCCCCATCGTGGAATACATATTTCACACAATCGTACACCCAGGAATCTTCATCCGTGTATGCGATGAGGGCGTATACAGGGATCCCAATAGTGCTAGAGTGCACTAGATTGAGAGATTGTATATGTAAATAACCGTCATGCCCACGTTCTACGGTGGCCCTAGAGACAAGTAATCTATCAACAGAATAGTTATGGATTGGGGCATCTCCAGGGATTACACCCGATATATATTCTGGGTACACTGGATCGTCAACAAATTCTCCGTTACGGAAATAGATGTAGACCCCAGGGACTAGCATCTCTGGAGTGTCATTCAGGCACACCCGAATAAATTCCCCAATGGTGCAGAGGAGCTTCTCATGATGCTGTGGGTCCCTAAGGTTCGTCGTAGACCGCATCAGATACAGCCTCAACCAGATTCACAAGGTCTTTGCGGCGTACCAGATCCTTCCGTAGGAGAAGTCTTACCGTACTCGGGCTAACCTGTTCTACTACACAATCAACACTTACGTTGATCTCTGCAAGTCTCTCTGGATTAATATGCGCGTGTCTGAACTCCCGAAGTACGACGTATCTGCGCGGGTCAAAAACAATGCTGGAGACACGGATTCTACGTTTCCGGTTTCGTAATACCGATACACTACGTTTAGGTCTAGAACGCTCTACTCTATGCTTGTCTCTTTCTTTTTCTATCTGCTTCTTCTTCACATATAGAGACCGCACGCCTATATCTCCTCGACTTCTTCTTCCATTCCAGGCACTTCTAGAACCAAATCGCGGTAATCTTTCCACACTTTGTACAAATGCTTACACAAGTAACAACTTCTTCCAGGGTTCCTTACTACCGGAGGAGCCCCATTCGAATGTAACACGACACTGGCCCCACGAGAGGCCATCGCAACCTCAAGATTGTACATAAAGTAAGGGCAACTACAGTTACATATCACATTCCTACCGTCTTTCTTCAAGCCCACCCACACGAGATAGTTGTCCTCTCCGGACGCAACAAAAACATGCACCGGACCTACCTTGGAGACGTCTGTCATACCTTCGTAGGTCACACTCACAGATGCCGCCCTGGCACGGATAGGAGATGGGGTAGCCCTAGCCAGCTCATCGAACGTCATCCGGATGAGCCCTCCTCAGATGTTCATTCTACTTTTGTTTCTTATTCGGGAGTAAAACCCTCCCGGCTAGAAGTTCGGATATAGCCCAGAGAATGAGGTCGTTTCTGCTAATGTGTAGGTCAACAGCTTTCTTTTTCAATTCTTCATGCATTTTCGTGGGGACTCGGACTTCCACAGGGACAAAAATTCTAGCCGCAGACTCTGCTGAAAATGCAGCTTCTGTCGCGGCAGTTAGAAGAGCCCGCGCGGTCTTTTGAACATCCTGAACCTGGAAGCCAGAGAGGAAACTGGTCAAATAGTCCAGTACGACAGAATCCGGTCTCCCTTTCGTAAGCATCTTCTCGCATACGTGAATCAGGCGGTGACATCTGGTACAGATTCTGCGTATATTCTGTGCGTGGTCTTGCCCCCCCTTCGACCTTTTGGTTAAATGGTGTACATCAGAAGTGTTCTCGTCAACCAGTTCCCCACAGAAGTAGCACTTCAATTTTTCAGCCCCTTCGTAAAGCCACTGATGTCTTTCAAAAATGTCTTGAACTTAACCTTCCACGACGACTGAACACCGATAGCGAACTCTCGGAGGTAGGACCGTAATTTATCGTGACGGTCCCCTGGTACAATAGACGATAGTTGATTCTGAACCTGCACGATCTTCGGGAGGAGATCCTCATAGAGGTCTCGGAGTAACGATTCCAGCTCGATGACTACATAGGAAGTGAACCCATCCTCATACGTCAGTACTTTCGACATTTCTGTAGCCTGTTGCCTGGCTCGATCCAATAGACGCAGAGTACGCTGTTCTTCTTCTATGATACCTGATGGGATTACCAGATTCGGGAGTTTCGGAGGTGACCCGCTATAGTTCGTGTCCCCGGCTTCCTGATGCTCCCGTACATCTTCCAGATACTGTGCATACTGTAACCGATATCTGGCCATCTCGTTGCGGAAACGTTCGTGGAAAACAGCTTCATGTCCGTACAAGTCTTCCAGTCTGGCCAGTTTCTCCTGTGCGATACCGAGCAGATGATTGAACACACCAGACATATTCTTGTATAGCTCACACCTGGACTGGAGAGACTCCTGTACGAGAGACATCCGAACAATTTGTGGGTCTGCTGAGTAACGGCCACTCGGAGTGAGCTTACAGTGGTCCCTGAAATGTGTCTTCAGGGTATCCTTACTCGGAGGGGTGGAATCCTGGTCTACAACACCTTCTGTGCGCCATTCTTCCCAATGGCTCGAAACGTCTCCGTGTACCTCATCAATCGTATATCCCAGTACGATTCTGAGATGCTCGATATACTCCCGAACCTCGCTCTTATAGTTGCAGATGAGACATGAACTGGATGAGACAGAGGTACTGAGAGTGGTCTTTACCTTGATGACTCTGCTGGCCATATTCACCTACTTACACACAAAAAGACACGTACTCATACACCCTGTGGGGGTTTCTGACTCAGGGCAGATAAGAACTTGTATACAAGAGTACCCCTGTCCCCACGGCTCTGTAGTGCCCGAACTGCCGCCAGAATTGTGGACCTTGTCACTGGTGGATCCATCATTCCAGAGGTATCGCTTGGGAGAAAGGACAGAGCCATCCTTCGAGAGATCCTGTTCTCAATACTGGAATCTCTCTCTAATAGGTAATCCATGGCTTTTACCATGGCAGACCTAGACATAAGTTTGTCGGATTCCGAGCGTGGAACGACTTTAGCACGTGCGTCCACAACCGGTACAGGTTTCTTCAGAGTCACTTTTGCTTTGTGTCGGCCAGCAAATCTGCTGTGGACACGTGCGTACAGAGTATCCGCATCGAACATTTACACCCCCAAAGACGCTACCCTGAGAACATGGACCCAGAATATGTGTCTGGGGTCTCAGGGAAGAAGAGCGCCGAAAGTCTTAGCCAATTCCTTTCCGTACTCCGCACCATACGCCTGAATATAGTACTGCTCAGCATAATCCATGAGAGAAGTTTTCTCTGGGTTCCTGGCAGCAAGGCGTACAGAGATCTTGGTTGTAGGTTTAATGTCCTGGACAACGTTGGCGGAGAATACGAATCTCTTCGCATTCCCATCCTCACCCTGGAACTCAACGATGACGCCTCCGTCCTTGGACATACCGATCCTTTTTCCGGTTCCATACCCGGGGACATTGACGGCACCACGCTCCGCGGCTATAACTTTCTTCTCGATCTTCGCAGATCTGAGTTCCGGCTCGTAGCCGAGGTCATCCCTACGGACCAGCGTGAATGTACCATCTCCAGATGGTTCCACAGCCCACACCTCCGTCGCCCCACCATCGGCAGCACGGAGAGCGAGCCCGCAACCACAGAGGAGATATCCAGCAGCCGTAATGTCTTGCACGGACCCGAAGACTTCCGTCTTAGCCTGTTTCACCCGCATCGCAACTCGTTCAATCACATCCGACATGTTGGTCTCCTTTCCTATAGGCAGAACCCGATATCCGCCAAGCACATTCTACCATACGTAAACTTTCCGCCACAAAAGCATTATACTCACGTGCACTCACCGACGCTTTTTTAGTCTTCTTCTTTGTAACATACTCTTCCGCCTTCCTTACAAGGGCTTGGAGCGCAGTACTAAAAACATATAGCTCCGGATCGAACTCCACGACTGCAAGAACCCGGGAATTCTCAAGCGCCTTTCTGAGTAAGCCGAGTATCTTTTCCACGCCTACTCCGGGATAAGAATGGCCACGGTGCTTGTGAGGTAGTCTCGTACCCCAGCCTGTTTTCTAACACTAAGAACCTTCTTCTTTTCCTTAATCTCCAGTACTGACTGTTGCGGCGTCATCTTGAGATACCTACGGACCCAAGTGTACATGGTCACCTTTGAGACGCCAAGAACTGCACTTCTCTCATTCCACGTATTGTAGGCAGAAATAACATCCCGAAGGACGGCATCAATACTCTTGCCGTACCCCTTTTCCACCCTAGAAACCTCGTATGACCGATTAGCTGACACTCGTACCTCCAGGATGACAAATATGAGGCCGATAGAATACAAATAGTAAAGTGCAATAACCGATTAAATCTTTATCCTCTCTTTCAGCCCACGCAGTTCCGACTCAAACCCTAGAGATGAATTCCATAATGCCCTGGGTCCCACACATTGGACACAGTATGACTCCAAATACCTGACGTAGTCTTCCGTATCTGAACCAGGGATCTTAATGTAATCCTCAATTCTGACGCTGTCTGAAGTAGAACCGTAAGGGAGAATATGGTACTTCAGGAACCCTCTAGTATATGACACAATCGGCACGTTCGGATCGGAGTGCCCAAGCGGGCCTACTACAATCTCTGGGGGCAATACAGAGACAGATTCTTCTATGTTTAGACCAAGAGGGAGCCCTACGAATGTAACGCGGTCGTCAAGGATTTGACTCAGACTCCTCAAAGAGGATACCCAGACAAGAGACCCGTACTCAACAAGGACCCCTGATTCTGTCCGTACAAACCTGTTCAAGAGAGATAAGCCTTCAATCTTAGACACACATCCTCGCGACTTCAATATACTCGCTTCACCAACCCAGGAGAGTTTGAGATCAACAAATCCATCATCAATACACCGTAACAAAGAATAGAAGAACCAGACGTCTCCACCGAGTCTTTCGCGGAACATTCTGGAGTATTGTGTGTATCTCAGACGGTGTAATTGATCAACTCCACGTAATCCATACCTACACAGAATATGCGGAATATCTATGTCCTCAATATAGATATATCTGACGTCTGGGTCCCCAGTATACACGAGGAACGTAGTGAGCCCGAGTTCCCTCAGAAAGTCCTGTACTGTTGCAGAAAATGGGGTATCCCCAACTATGCAAACATCACAAAGAATATTACTGGCCATCTTGAGGACCGATAAAGTTTACCCAGCCCTTCCCGACAAGCCAACGTGCCATATCCAGGAGATTGGCCTCAGCACAGTCCATTGGTGTACATACATCCAGGGAACACCCGAATGCAGACCCATCAGGTCCAGGGGACAAGAAGTTTGGGCATTCCGTTGGGCATTGCACACTCGCTACCTCATAGACGTATTCCTTCAGATCCTTTTCGAGGCGCGAAACCAGATCTTCTTTGCTACATGGAAGAACCTGAGCCCGTCTAACGATCCTCACAACTTCCCTCCTGGAAATACACTATTGCAGCCTATCCACAACTGCCTTCCGCATCCTCTCAAATAGCTCCTTGTCCCTAAGCAGTACCTCACGGACGGTTTCACGGCCCTGACCTAGCCGTGTCCCATCTGTTAGAGAATACCACGTACCAGATTTCTCAACTATCTTGAATTTCTCTGCGTAATCGAGTACCTCACCATGTACCGAGATACCAATGCCGTAGAGTATGTCGAATTCAGACTGCTTGAATGGAGGAGCCACTTTGTTCTTGACCACCTTCACTCGGACTCTGTTCCCAACAACTGCCCCATCTTTTGCCTGGATAGACCCAATCTTACGTATATCCAGACGCAGAGAAGCGTAGAACTTTAGCGCTCTACCTCCAGTTGTCGTCTCTGGGTTCCCATACATGGGACTCTGGGATATCTTGTCCCTGAGCTGATTGATGAAGAGTACAACAGTACTTGTCTTACTCACCACACCAGCGAGTTTCCGCAACGCCTGGGACATCAGACGGGCCTGCAACCCCATATGGGAGTCTCCCATCTCCCCGTCAATTTCCGCCTTTGGTACCAGTGCAGCCACAGAATCAACAACAATCACATCCACAGCCCCTGACCTAACCAGTGTTTCTGTGATCTCAAGAGCTTGTTCCCCTGTATCTGGCTGACTAACAAGCAGAGATTCCGTATCAACCCCTATCCTAGCAGCATAATCTGTGTCCAGAGCATGTTCTGCATCAATGAATGCGCAGACACCACCGAGCTTATTCGCTTCAGAAATGCAGTGCAGTGCAAGCGATGTCTTTCCAGCAGACTCCGGCCCGAATATCTCAATAATCCTACCTCTTGGGTATCCACCAACCCCAATAGCCCAATCTAACCCAATACTACCGCTTGGGATGACCTCCAGTTTAATCTTTTGGCCTGTATCCCCCAACCTTGTAATCGCACCTTTCCCAAACTGCCCTTCAATCCTCGAAATCACATCTGAAATTGCTTTCTCACGAGGGTCCTCTGTTCTGTCTGACCCTTTTTGACGTGTTCCGGTTATAGATACTTTAGACATTTTTCCTTCTCCTAGTGCGAATGGACTCACTCGTCTCTGTGACACCAGATTTTCCAGCTGCCGAAACAGGAGTAACAACAGTTCTATTACCCCCCACACTCACACAAATCAAACGTTCCTGAAACAGTGATTGGATCTGATGGTCGTGAGAGATGACGTAGATGTGTGGGATATCTCTACCGAGAGATAGGAGGAGTCTACTCACACAGATAGTTCCAGATCGGTCCAAACCGTCGAATATCTCGTCAACGAACAGAACATTACACTGTACCCCACAGACATCAGAGTACAATTTCCGATATGCAAGAAGGATGGCCAGGTCCATCCGCTTTTCTTGCCCTTTTGAGACGCGGTGGATACCATCGACTATTCCGGTATCAAACACAACATTGAATGCGAGTTTCTCTTTATACCCACCAGATTTGTCTGGTTCGGCAAGGACTGATTGAATAGTGTATTTCCCATCAGATAGCGCTGAACAGTATTCATATAAATACCTATTCAGGACATCCTGAACGTGTGCGTAAACATGTAGCCTAACGCCTTTCCCACTCTTGTACCCGAGAGCAGATAATAGGTTCTCTATGCCAGCAATTCGTGTCTTCAGTATTTCGACGTGTCGCTCTTGGGAGGTCCTATTAGTCCGTATCCCGTCCAGGTCGAGCTCCGCCTCTCGTATCTTCTCTGGATAGTTATTTTCCTGGACCACAGGTTCGTCTGGACGAGAGGATTTCGCTTGGTCGTAGATTCTCTGGAGACGCAAGACTTTATCCGACAATGTAACCACCTCGCGTTCCAGTCGTTCTAGCTCATTCAGCTTATCCTCGTGTTTTCTCAATATGTCCTTAAGCCTTGTGATGGTCTCAACTGCAGAAGGGATCTCCGAATCTACGCCGTCCATGTCTTCCTTGGCGGCATCTCGTGCAGACGTGTATTCCAAAAGTTTCTTGTTTATGTGATTTTCCGGGATGCGTTGCTCGCACTCCGGGCATTCTGCATCAGGAGACCGTGATACCCATTTTCCTACCATAGTAGCTAATCTGTTGTATTCTACCCGCTTTTCTGCGCGTACTTCTTTCAATTCGTATAGAACTCTCTCCCACTCTTCAATGGCTTTCTTGGCGGTGTCGTACTCATCTTTCTCTGCCTCTATTTCTGACCTACACCGATCCCTCTCCTCCTCCGCAGTCCGAACCCTGGCCTGTTCAGATTGTATCTCGGACAACAGACTCGCTTGTCTCTCCTCGTATTTTGCAAGTTCTGACTCGTAGATGGATTTGGCGGTTTCAATCTTACGTTGAAAGTCAACATAGTCCTTCTTGTACTGTTCCACCTTGGCCTGGATGTCAGTCTCCCTGTAAGTAAGGATGCTAAGCATAGATTCGACTGCGGTCAGCTTCTTAGCTTCTTCTGATAGAACTGAGACGCAGAAATCCTGCCACTGCTTCAGACGAGACATCCCAAGGATTTCATCTAAGATACTCCGCTGTTCAGCTTCTTCGAGCTCCAAATAATATCGGAGCTTCCTCCCCTGCTGCCCAAGCAAAACAAGGTGCTGCCACAGATTCTTTGGGACACGTAAGATTGTGTCCTGCAAATAGGATTCTACGTCCACTGGAGATTGTACGGCACCATCTACCCATACTGTCAGTTTGTGTGGTCTACAGCGTTCAATTTGGACGCGCTGCCCGCGTACAGACAGATCCAATCTCACGCGGCAGCTCTTAGCCCCATCACGGATAACGTCATCTGCGAGAACTCTTTTACTCCCACCTATGATCTCCCCGGTAAGAGCCCAGTAGATGGCCCTCAATATCCACGATTTCCCGGCTCCATTGGATCTCTCCACACCAGAATCAATCTCCTCAACAGAGAATTGGTCCTTCTCCGAGTCCACGACGACGCCCTGAATCAGGGTAAGAGGGGAGGCCTCAAGGTCAATGTAGGTGGAAACATGTGGACCAAAGTTCTCCATCGAAAGACTGTGGAACTCCAGAGATCCACTCGATACAGAGACGTCAGGGGAATCCGCAACGGCCTGGTCTAACACGCGGAGAGATTCTTCCAGGACCTCTTTTTTCTCTGTATATTTTCTGAGATACTCCCGTAGGACCGAGACAAGGGAGAAAGACCCAAAGTCTCCATCCAGACTTATTGTGTCAGACTTCTTCTGTACTGGTTTAACCACCAGACAACTAAAACCACCACCATACGCTCTTCTGGTGAACTCTTCACGAACCCTATCTGGCAACTCGAATGTAGACTTCACCCTTACAAAGTTTCCGTCAATTACAGAATCTATGGCTTCTAGTTCGTCTTCCCTTTGTATCACAAAATCATAATATTTAGGAACCCCTGGGACGTCTATCCTCTCTATTGTGTATTTACCAGAGTTGCTGATATCCAAAATCAATGGCCCTTTGTCTTCCCACGATTCGCCAAAGGACGTGGGAAACATAGCGCCAATAACATAACTATTCTCATCCAACTTCTGGTGTTTGTGGTGATGCCCGAACAGCCGAAGATCCATTACTGGAAAATCGGATAGTGGGATCCCCTCAAGCATCTCATAATCTTCTGGGCCAACCTTGGCACCCAGTATCGGAGAGTGCGCCACAAGTACGTTCATATACCCGTCGTGTGGTTTCACATGAGATGGAGAGTACCCATACGGGAGGAAATGGAGGTTGACCCCGGGCACAATACAATTCCCCGGCCTTGAATAGACCCGAATCTTCTCTGAGTCGAATGGTTCAAGCACGCTTCTGCTAGCGTCCTTTACGGGCTGATCATGATTTCCAGACACAATATAGACTGGAGCATGAAAAGATGCAAGATGGCCGAATACCGTCAAATAGGTCAAGCTGTGGACCGTAGTCCTATCGTGGAACATATCCCCACCGAATATGACGGCGTCTACTCTTCTTGAGAGTTTTTTCATATTCTCAAGAAGGTTCTCGATCACGGTGAGTACGGAAGGACGTGCATGCAAATCAGAACCTACAAGGAATCTAGGCATCTGTGAGCCCCCGTACGATCACATGTACTGAGAGAAGTGACTCCTGAAGAAACTCAAACCAATCGGACGTAACACACTCGTCAACGCTTCGGGATTTCTAGACCCATCAAGGAGCTGATACCCTACTTTTCGCAATCTGATGAGATCCATATTTCTGGCCAAGATTTCCGGGTGTTCTCTGGCCCTGAGTAGCCGGCTCCCAACACGTTTGATGGCCCCAATGCTGTCCACAGATGCCGAGAGAAATTCCTGGGCATCTCGGTATCTGGAAACCACCTGGAATGCAGACGTCTTGCCTATCCCATCAAGTCCAGGTATTCTATCCGACGGGTCCCCACACAATGCCTTATAGAACACTATCCTGTCACAAGGGTACCCGAGGATATCTGACGCTTCATCTGAATTTTTAACGGCAAGTCTCCTTTGAGGTGAGTACAGAATAAACTGGAACTCACTAAACATCTGCAACAAATCAGAGTCATCACTCACAACTACACAAGTCCATCCAGGCATTCTCGAAACGTCTGACACAATTGAGTAGATTATGTCATCACCTTCTGATGGCCCTGGGTATCCGACCGCCGTTGCGATAGGAGTAGCCATCACAGCCCTTTCCAATATTCTGCACTCTTCCGAAACGGCTTGCCTATCAATATGCGTTTCTTCGTCTTGCTGAGGTATCTTATAGTCTGGGTACAGAGCCACCCTATCTGGGTTCCTTCCCGTATCCCAGCACATAATATACTGGTTCTCCAGAGGAGCCATGAATCTGAATAACCCAAGAAGGAATCTAAGCGTGCCGTACACACCTGGAGTTTGGACTCCAGATTGAGAGAACCCAATGTGGTTACGAAAAACAATGTTGTTCCCATCCAATAGAATAATCGCTGGGGACCCAGACACAGAATTGGAGATACTGGACCCATGGATTGAGTCATTGCCCATATTGAGTAGACTCATCCGACAACCCCATATCCGTAGCGTATCCGAATCTCACAAGTCCTGTTCCTCAGCTCTGGAGGGGTTAGAACCGTTACGACGGACGACAGCCCAGAAGAATCCTGCTCTTGCTTAGCCATGTGTACACATACTGTCGAGCTCTGGGTTGCATAATTGTGTGCCAGGGCACCAACCATTCCGGATTCGGTATCTCTCACTTGGTTAACAAGTAGAATTGTCGTGTCGTAACGGATATGGGGTCTGATCTTCGCCAAGAACTCCTTTACGGGTTTCCATGTGACTCCCCGCACGGAATGAGACAGCGAAGTCAAGTCATCCACCACAAGTATAGAGTCTCTCGCTGAATCCAAGAGTTCCAGGACTGGAGATGACGCTTCTAGCAGACTGAGGGTGAGGATAACTGCATTCTTGCCATGGACCCTGTCGGAGAAGCCTGGGAGAGGATGCTCACCGGCGATTGTGAGTATTATCCCAAGATCTCCACCATTTTCGAGGTGGGAGATAACAGACGAGGCACACAGTGAGGATTTCCCTGCGCCGGCGTCTCCCTGAATGTAGGAAACCTCGTGCCTGGGCCAGCCACCTCCAAGAATCTCGTCCAGGTCCACACACCCAGTACTAACAGGAAGTTTCCTATCCTGAAAATGTGACAGGCTCCCGCCACTGCACTGAAGCGGGAGCCAGTCTATCTTCACACTCTTCACTCAGTCACTCCACATCTCTCATATTCCGTAGAATATATGTGTTCTCTTCCAGCTGCTGCTCAATGGCCGCAGATAAAAGCGAATCGGCTTCTGCATACAGCTGTTCGTGACTGAGCCTACCAGGCGAGGCTTCAGTGACAGTCACTGATACAAGGCCTCCCACACTGCCGTTCCACGATTCCCCGTACTTTGACGTCCCTTTGTGCTGTTTTATCTCTTTTGAGATCGTGATAGACGTGAGAATATCCTGGTTCGGGTTTTCATTGAACTTACTCATGACTCTCTCCTCGCTACTTCGACCGCGCTAGCCTTCTGCGATTTGCTTCCGCAAGCAGCTCGGCGGCAGTCTTTGGTTTCGAGGACGCCGCAGGCACCTGTTCTGTGGTGGCTTGTTGAACTGCACTCTGCTGAATTGGAGGCTTTTCGGCTACCTCAGCCTTGGGTGACGGTTCTGCGGACCTCTGACTCGGACTGGAATCGCACTCCTGGAAGTACGAGCAGTCCAAGCAAGGAGATCCATCCGAATTGTCCTTCAAACCTTTGTTATAGCACCTAGGTATTGCGTCTTTTGTGTCCATTTGCTGCGCCGAAGCCAATGTGGACACAGAGGGGCTAGGAGAAGTGGCTACCTTCTGGGATTCGGAGGATTGTTTAGTATTCGAGCCGGGAAGAAAGTCCGTGACATCCAGACCTTTGAGGTAGTAGGCTAGCTCAGTTTTGGACGTGAGCTTCTCCCAGATGTCAACCACATCCGGGGGACGAAGTACACTCAGAACGTCAACTTTTCGCAGTTTGGAGAGATCCACCGGAATGGGCGTGTCTTCCCTTTCCGGGGTAACCGAATCCAAGTCAAAGATCTCACGACCACGATACTTCGTTGCTCTTGCTGCAACACGGATACGGAAATTGTGGGCAGTAGGATCACCCCATTCCCTGTAATTCAGGTACGGGATGAAGCGACTAAACATGTCTTCCCTGAGTCTGAGAATAGTAGGGCCTACCCACGAATCCGTAGATGGACTGTGGATGAGAGCCAACATGGCATACTTCGTCTTCCCAGTATTCATGTCGGCGAGGAGCCTGGAACCCTCCGGGTCTAGAGTCTCCGACCTACCGAGGGATTCCTGAATCGCGCAGAGGAGACAGAAATCCTCTCCGATGGTCCTCGCACACGTGCAGACTCCCAGGTCCCTACCAGGGTAGTTGTGCTCCGCATAGGACTGCCACAGCACGTCCTGGCTCCCAGGAATTTCGAGCAAACGAATCGTATACGTGCCTTCTTTGAACTTGAAAAAGACCCCAACGCTGCGCTCCTCGTCTAACTGAGACGCACGCCTGAGAATTCTATCCAGCGTTGACCTGTCCAACGGCATATTTCACCTCCAAACGTGTCAGGACTTTGGATGTACCCTCGCAATCACACGCGTCTTACGTTCCTTCGGCTCACTCTGGAGTTCCGACGGCGGAACTGGCGTCTCAATCACCACAGGAGACGGACCACCAAATTCCCCAGCAGCTCTCATATTTGCGGAGAGAGTCTGTAGGACTCCTTGGAGCAATGCGTACCCCTCCTGGACGGTCTTCGCGTAACTGAGTTGTAGAGAGGCCTCCTCAAGTAGGTCACAGCTACTCATGTAGTCTGGGTGAGTCTTGACCTTCTCAGCGAGGGCGTTCTCTGTCCGCTTCCCGTCCTTAGATTCGTCCCAGTTCTCTCTGATTTGTGTTGATAGTACCATGTATATTTTGTCTCGTTGTGTCTTCAGATACTGTACATTCGCAGTAAGAGTATCTGCCACTGCGGCCCACTTTGCCCATTTTGAAACCACAGAATACAAGCTCTCACTGACACGTGTCGGGGAGACCTGGAATTCCTTGTCCAGGTCTACCAGTACCTCCTCCGTGGTTCCATCGGCCTTTGGGTAACTGAGACTAATCTGAGTCGGGTTTTCAGATAACTTTATACTGACCATTGTGTCTCCTTTCTCCGAACATCTCCATTCCTTCTAACACACCGGAAGGATCGGACTCTCGTGATTATTCTGTAACGCCATTGATATACTTATCTAAAGCTTCGGTAATGTCTGCCCCTTCTAATTTGCACATGGCCCAGTTCTCCCCGATGGACACATCAGCCACAAGTGGTACATCCTGTAACCATGGGTAGTCCGAACGGTCTTCCATGAATATTTTGACCGCAGCGGCGACGTCATACAGCTCCTCCAATGGGCAATCGAGAAGTATGGCGTCATGGATTATGTTCCAAACCACACTCTTCAGACCAGACAAACGTAGCCAATTCAATACTTTGTGCAAAGCAAAGAGCGTAATATCACTAGCAGGACTCTGTATTGTAAAGTTTACGGCCTGTCTCTCTGCTTCCGATACAACACTAGGATCCGGAGAAGCAATCTCTGGAAGATGCCTTGTCCTACCGAATACCGAACGAACGTACTTCTTACGCCGAACGTATTTCTTCACCGATTCAATATAGGCAGATACCCCACTAAACTTTCTCAGGTACTGCTGAATATATTCCGCGGCTACCTCTCTGCTCACCCCAAGCTGTACAGAGAGACCAACATCTTGGATGCCGTACACGATTCCAAAGTTTACTCGTTTTGCATGGTCTCTCTGTGCTTTCGTGACACCGATCCGTATGATCACGTTTTTCTCGGGGTCATATTTATACTTTTCACGCACACTCTTTGGGACCGTATTTGGGGCCTCTAATAACGCCCGCCCTAACTCCTCTACGGTCGATGCACCTGCAGAATGGAGAACCATTTTTGGTTCAGATACTGGTTCATCAAACTCCGGTACATCGAAGATCTGAGACGCCGTTAGTCTGTGAATATCCCGCCCAGACTCACAACAATATGCGTTCCTCAGCAATTTATCCCCTGAGAGCTGAGCAAGAATACGCAACTCCATCTGTGATTCGTCAGCTTCAACGAGACACCCATGTGGAGCAAACCTACTAATGAAAAGAGTTCTCAACTCACTTTTCTTTGGAAAATTCTGAAGAGCTGGGTCGGAAGACGAGAGCCGACCAGTGACAGTCGTGAAGAGCCTGAACCCAGGGTGTAGAAAACCATTTGTGTCTGTATAGCTGACAATTTCTTTGAGGTATGTATCGCGTTCCTTAAGGATTCCTCTTAGCTCCAATACCAAACCCGCCAGCTCATTCTTACTGGATAAGCCAGAGAGGACCAATTTTGATGTAGACGGCTTCCCAGTCTTTTTGGATATCTTATCCGTCTTCTCACCCATGATGTCATACAGTAAGTATGACAATTGTGTACTGGATGCTGGGTTAAATCTTCCAATCTTACTTTGGTGCTCACTGAAATACTGTTCCTCAAACTTTTTCACACAATCGAGACTACGAATCTTTTCCTCCACTTCATGTACTTCCGTATCCATCTGCGCTTTCACACGTGATAGCCCACTCGTGTCTATTTTTACCCCAGAAAGCGTCAACTCCAAGAGAGGGAGACTGGACTTTAGGAGGATATCGTTATATACCCTCCCAGCCGTCTTATTCTGTCTAAACTCTTCTAGGAATGAATCTCTGAGGAGCAGGGATACCACACTATCCAGTGCACAATACCAAGACAGCGTATCCCATTTCACGCGAGCGTAACTGATTACGCCGCCAGATTTGGCGTCTTTCAAACCTTGGGCCATCTCCTTGTCATACCCAGCCATACCAACCCGAGCAGCAAGGATATCTAGCCCATGAGTCCCAACCCTCTCATCGAGAGCATAATGCATCAGAAGAGTGTCATATTTGGCATTCTTGACCTTGATTCCATAGAGAACCATTGGGTAGAGGGAATCCACTCCGAATGTATTGTGTCCGCCCTTCGGAACGTCAGATTCGAGAAGTTCCCGGAACAGCGGAATGACTTCTGATTCCCATTGCTTCACTCCACTCCACACTTCTCCATCTCCGGGCATACCGTACGATATTGGAAATACATAAGCGGAATCTCTTTCATACGCCAAAGAACAACACAATATCCTGTTGTGTGTCCACGGATAGACCCCTGAGGTCTCCAGATCGAACTGGAAAGGAATGTTGTCCTTGGTCACCCTGCGAACGAGATCCCGTACATCCTCGATGTTCCGTAATTTATGTACAACTACAGATTCGGGGCTCTTGAGAGTACCTGCCAAGATATCCAACCCCGTGGAGATGTCCATTGCGAAATCTGAGGCGAGGGATGGATTGCGGAGAATCGCAGACGGATGGTATGTGACTAGGACTGTTCTGTCCACATCCCCTATACATACCTTCCGGGGCGATCCACGGAGCGACCGTAGAGTCCCGCTGACCCCAAGCAACGCTTTAGCGGCCTCTGACCCAAGAGCCACAATGAGCCGAGGATTCGTCTCTATGATCTCCTGGTATAGGTAAGGCTTACACGCCACCAGCTGTTCTGGCGTCGGTCCCACATTATTCGGAGTATGGCACCTCACACAATTCGTGTAACGAACACGCCCTTGGTCTATCCCTGCCTCACTAACCATGGCGCGAAGGAGTTTTCCGGACCTTCCAACAAAAGGCTTACCAGCAATATCTTCCTCATTTCCAGGATCTCTCCCAACGAAGAGAATATCTGGATTGCCACTGCCATCACCCCAAATCCTGACTGTACGCGCAGTCTTGCACAAATTGCACCTGTCACACACACCCATTTAGCTACCCCCTGAATGGGTGGGGGCAGTACCGCGAGCTGGGGTGGGGGGGAATGGCGACTCGCGGTACTGCCCCCGGTGGACGGAGGGTCAGTCCGTTACCTGATTATAACACATCCGATCAGTACCCAATCTTCCTCCCACTAACTTTGTGTGCCGCGTACGTAATGAGAAGCCTCTTGGCACGCATTTTCCACACATTCGGAGGAATGGGATTTCCTGTTTTAGAAACCTCATTCAAGCAATCCAGGAGGGTTGCATCTCCAGTCAATCCACGTCTTTTCGCTTCCGATTCTGGCAATTTGGTCTCTGCAAGCAACTTGCGGATACCAGCAGAGTCCAATTTGCTGAGTCGGTGCAGTATCTTACCGACCTGCTCTTCCTCCTCAGGACTGTACTCCGTTGGCTTTCGCCCGACATACCGTTTCCCGAGCTTTCGGCCCGGAGAAACGACCAAGTCCCCATTGGGGTTGAGGTTGAGAAGTACACTTCTGTTCTGGCCAAACAGGCCGACAATCTTATCAAGAGCATCCTGGAGCTGGACCCTCAATTTGGTCCGAAGGATACTCACATCCTTGAAACTTCCCTTCTTTACACTGGGGATGCCAGCCTCCTCGCTGAGTTCCAGCCGATCCATCTTAGGGGGCCGTGATTTCTCATTCTGGACCTTTCTTTGATGAACTCCAGCCACCAGATGATCTTTCTCCGTTTTTTCGGCCAGTTCCTGGACCTTTGTTTTGGGTCTTCTACTCCTCTTGACTGGAGGAGCCGACGGTGCGGGAGGATTTTCGGATTTTTCTTCTGGCTCCGTTTGATCCTGCTCTTCTTCCACTGGCGCTACTTCCTGTTCTGCGAGCCCTTTCTGTATGGGTTCGGCGGCCCCGGCATCTGGCTCCAGAAACCCATGCTCTACAAGCCAGCGTTCGGTAACTTCGCTCACATCCGTGAGCTGGATGTCCTCTCCAGACGCCTCGTCAATTAGCTGCTGGAGCATCTTCTCCAGTTGGAGATCCATCATGAATGTACTCCCAGTAAGCTCCCCATTGTAGCCCAAATCTCTGGCTACCTGCTGCAGGTCAGCTTTCGTGAACTCTGACATCGTTTTTCCCTCCGCGGCCAGTCCGGCCAGATATACGAACTCATCCAGGTCAAGACCATCTCCAGCTAGAACAGAAATAACACACTTACGTAGCGTCGAATCCTGTAGAATAGCAGTCCTGATATCTGGGCATTGTGTGGAGAGCACCCGCAGGAACTCGTTCGCCTTATCCTGGTCATCTATCCTGGCCAAGATCCTATGTACATAGATGGCGAAGAACTTCCCGACATCATCAAGCATCTCCGGAGAGATGTGAACGATTTTCTCTTGTTTCTTCTGATTTTCGGAGTCCTGACACTCATGAGGACTCCAATACTTGTGTCTTCTGAAGAAATTGTTGAGATGGTTACGATAGAGGACCGTGAGGAACTTTTCAAACTCCACCCAAGGCATAGTGGAGTACCTAGGCTTTTCAAGCGCCTCTAGTGCCCTAACTAGAAGATCCTGTTCCAGGTCCTCCTTGATTTCTGCATACATCGGGAACTTCCTGATCACGGATGCAACGACAAGGCTGGCCCTTCGCCGAAGGTAGTTGACGAGGATGGCCTGATTCTCCGCCACATCCCGCACCTTCAGCGAACTGATGGGTCCATTGTATCCGACTTCTACCGCTGTTAGACTGACCCTCTGTAGCATTTGACCCTCCGTTTCTATACCCAGGCTCACTCCACGAGCCGGGATCTAACGATATGTATAAGGCTTTGGAACACAGAAGTCAAGTACTCCACCCTATATCCCCCAGAAACCGTTCGATATAGCCACGGATAGCGGACCCGTAAGAGCCAGGGTCATCTTCAAGCCCCTGGACAGACACGACATCTTTTCCTGCCCTACGCAGTCTGGATTCAAGTTCATCAGCCCCCTTCCGTCCCGCCGCGTCAGGATCCAAACACAGCACAAACCTACGGAACCTCCGGATTAGGAAAGAAAATAACACATCTGATACACTAGTACCATGGAGAGCAATGGCAGGTGGACTCCCACATGCCATGGCATCAAAGGGACCTTCGACGAGAACAACAAGAGAAGTGCCGGAGTTGATGCAGGCATCCAGCCCGATCCTTGCGATGGCTTCCTCCGGGTATCTGGACCTGTCCGGCATCAGAACCTTTGGCGCTCCCCGTCGCCCAAGGAAATCCCTAGCAATGAAGCTGTACACAACTCCACAGTATGTGACCGGGAATAGGATACGCCCGGCGTAGACACCTTTAGCACAGAAGTGTAAATCAAAACTTCTGGCATCGTCAGCGGTGAATCCCCTCTGTTTGAGATATTCAAGGGCTTCAGCTTGTAACGCGAATTCAGACGCGTCCTCTATGCCTTCAGATACCAAAGGAATTGCCTCTGGGGGGAGACCTAAATCATGCCTCTTCTGACGTATCTGTTGGTTCGTATCCCGTATCGGCAACGAGAATATATCTACATCCCCACGCTCACGAAGTGTGAGGTGGCAACGATGGCAGAACCCAGCACCGGAAGACGTGGAGATATATAACTTTTCTCGTCCGCATTGCGGGCAGACGAAAAGGAGTTCTCTCCCTCCAGATACCACCCGAAATCTCCCGTACTTCTGGGCAAGTGCTGTGAAATTGACCATCAGTACTCTACCAGGTTCTGCGTTTCTGGGTCTATCCTAAGTGTGATCTGCTTTCCAGCAACCCCATCCCGGTTCTTAGCCAGATAACAACGGGTAATCGTTGGGTCGTCCTCATCAATCGTGAGCGTAAGGATGATATCGCTGATGGCCGCCTTAGAGATACTTGCATCAATGTACTTCAGCGTAATCAGGGTTCTATCCATCCCCTCCCTATTGGTTTGGCTCGCCGTGCATACAGGGACTTCGCATTCTCTGGACCATGCAATAAGACTCTTGTATATCTGTTCAATGTCTAGATAGTTTCTTTCGGACTTATGTACCGGAGCCAGCTTGTCTGCATAGTCTACTAGAATCAAGCCCGGCTTCCTATGTGTTTTCAGGTATTCTGCATAAAATGCCTTTAAGTCATCAACTGTTGCAACACCAGGACTAAACTGGGCAAAGTAAACTGTACTGTCTACGGACCCCCTCAATTCTTCGAGTCTCTGCTTGAGTTCGTCAACATGTTCCGTAACATAGTTTTTCCCCATCTGGAGAACTCTCATAGCGAGACGCATACACAGTTTCCACGACGCCATCTCTACGCTGAGAAACAGTGCGTCTTGGTGTTGTTGTGTTGCAGCGTGTGCTAGGCTCAGAAGAAATCTAGTCTTACCTCCACTTGTAGGAGCCACAACAACACACAACTCACCTGGCCCGAGTCCATCAATGTAGGCATCAAGTGTGGGGAACATGGTCCGTATCGCAGATTCCCTACGCTCCAGTATTTTATCACACCAAGAATTATCCAAGAAACTCATAATTTCTGTGTTGGACGAATCCGATACACCTACGGCCTCAGACACAAGTTCAGCGAATCTGCTGAGTTCACCAGCCTTGACAAGAGCATCTTTTTGTCGGAGTGCCAATTCCAGACGTTGTGCCCGAACAAATGTTACTGCACGTTGCCTGTAATATACCAGATCGGTCTCTGGGAGGACAGGAACATTCTGGAGTGTCTCAAGAGCCATGGAAAGGATCTCAGTAGGATACTCCATGGAATCGTCTTCTGGCCTAAACGTGTCAACCAGCAGAGACTGGAGGGTATCAACAGTCGGAGACGCTCCATACTGTCGGATGTAAGTAAGTATTGTCTCCACAATCTTTTCCACGATTGGATCTGGGAAGTAGTTCGGTCTGACAATACCAGCATTGAAACCTTGGTCCTGTAAGAGAAGACCAAGTACAATCAGCTGGTCTTGGGATTCTGGTGCTGTAATATCGTGAATGACAAGACCATGTGTATCATTCGTCGGCATCCCCACACCCCACGAACTTGACCTTCCGCATGTCCTCTCCGACTAGATATAGCCAAGTAGCACTGGCAAGTCTGCTCTCAATCCTTCCACCTAAGATAGACCCTAGAGTCTCTTTTGTATGATTCGTAGTGATGAGAATGTTCTCATGATAGTTCAGGAGTTGGCGGAAATAATCCCGGAATGTGTCGCTTGTTCTCTCAGAGCCGAGGTCATCGAACACAACTGGGACATTTCTATCTGGACCAATATCCAACCCATCAAACTCTGATGCATCCACGAAAACAGGATTGACCCCAACATAAGGCTTCATGAGACCGCGTGTATCCTCTCCCTTACTGTGCATAACAGCCAATTCGTGGAATCCTGTTGCAGATACAATGATACACTTTCTGAGGCTGCGTCGGATGCGGTACCAAACCGATAGTGCAAGCCTACTTTTTCCACGACCTGGTAACGCAGATAAGATTATAATCCCACACGGGGATTCCGCCCAGGACATGATTGTAACAATGGCTTCTTCGTTACCTGGCAGGATTCTGTACGTATCGAAAAGATAGGGTCTATCTCCCCGTACCCCAAATTGAGTCGCCCATACCCATGCCTCCGTCACAAGTGGGCACACTTTTTTGATATCTGTGCCAACTAGAGTGTGGTACTCGCCATCACAGATGAGGCTCTTTGGGGACCCCTTAGGAAGATACGGACAATCCATACACAACTCCAATGTACTGACTCTAAGCCCATCAGAATATTACTTGGTCAATCTTCAGGGAACTTCAGTCCAGGGTACTTTGCCTTAGCAAGAGCTTTTAGTCTCTCATACTCTCCTGGTGGGAGTTGCTTACCTATAACATGAGTCTGTTCAACCATGGGGATCGCAAACGTACTATTCTTTGGACCTGGTGTCAGAAGACGTCGTTTATGCGCCTCCATGGCACTTTTGATTTTCGCATAATTGTCACAGAAGAACTGGGCAGACACAACTTTGTGTGCCCAGAAGTCGTCACATGGGTACCAGTCCAACACTGAGAGTACTGTATCCAATGTGTCACCATAAGATTTTCGGGACTCCAAGAGCTCGTCGATTAGGAAAGTCCAATCACGTTGATGTTTTTCACATTCTGTTGCTAATTCTGGGAGTATTGAGGTGATGCGCTCAACAAGGCGCTTTGTTACGGAGATAGCGTCTTCTGTTGGAGGTACTTGTCTGCGCAACAATGTTGGCACCATATCCAGGAACGCCTCCCATGGATGATACCTACGAATTAGTTTAAATTCGTCCATGGACAGGTAATCCATGAACATATCTCGTAACACGTCACCGGGTATCCCTCTCTGGATGAGAGATTTAACAGAACCAGCAATACGTCCCCTACGTTGGGGGAATGATGAGAATGCCCCCCATCTTTCCGTATGGGCTGTAATGATTGCATCTACTACGGATTTGATAGGACCACTGGAGCGATTCTTCTTGTACCCAGGTGGAGGTGGGAAATACGCGGGGGCTTTTGTTCTTTTCTTTCCCTCGCCAGTTGTTTTGGTCTCGCCGATTTGGTTCTGGATTGTGTCTGGGATGCGCACGCTTTTGCGTGCGCCGGCATGAGACTCGCTGTAGCGAGTCTCTATGACTCCGTTAGTGTGATCGAATACACTCTGTTTCTCTGTATCAGTATAACTACCAGTATGACTTAGATCTCCAGATCTAGATATATTATTATTTATACTATTATCGCGCACGCGCGCGCACGCGCGCGAGAGAGACACACCTAACACACTGGAAACAAACGACTTTTTCAACGTTACGCAAACTCTCTTCTCAGATTCCACACAACTACTTTCTGCCGCTTCCACAGCACTCATCTTGTTGTGTTGTTTATGTCCATGTTCTGTTGCAATCTGTTCTCTAACTCCAGTATTTGATGGGCTCCTATCCTGTGTTCTGGCTTCTCCTACAATGCAGTCCTGAGTATCTGGCGTCTCAGAACAACTGTTACAAATGACAGGAACAGCATTGTTTTTCATGGCACCACACCTCTTTTCTCGAACCGTGTTGCTTTGTTCCATATGGCTGTTCTTCATGCAGTACATATACCGTTTTGCTGTTTCTGCATTGTATTCGTTAGTAGTTGGACGAACGTGTGCGGACCCGTGTCTTCTCTTCCTGTTACCATTCTGTGTGCTGTACGACACGGTTATCCAACCACCTGAGAAATCACACGTTAGTCCATCTATGCCATTTAAACCACGTAGGAGGCCAATAGCGAGGTTTTCTTTCACGGCAAGTATATCGGCCCAACCCCTGACTGTTCTCGATACGTAGGCCACTTCACCGTGGCCACGCGGGCGGTATTTTTGGATGGCCTCCTCCAATAGGTGGGCGGCACCATAACCTTCCGCTCCCCATCTGTTTAGTGCGACTGTCTTCGCTGTACTCAGTGTCGGCATTCAGTACCTCACAATTCGCCAGAATCAATCCACGTCAGGTTGTATCCTTCCGATTCATACACCGAGATACGTTCTAGGGTGTGACTGGACATGTAGAGGTCTTGGGCATCAAAGAAATCGAAGACGTCAACGTGCCCTTTACCATCTGTGTTCCTCATCCCCCGCCCTAATCTCTGAATCGTTCCGCTATGGTCACGTCCACCACCTGCGAGTATAAGGGTTCTTACGGACGGCAAGTCAACTCCTTTTTCGAGAATACGTGTGGCAATGAGAACATTTGTGTCCCCACGTCTGAACTTTTCCAGTTCAGATTTTCTGGTTTCAGACATAACGTCTCCATGTAAATACACAACTGTTTTGTTCTCTCGAACTCTGGCGCGAATGAGTGTTTCTAATATCTTTCCATGATTGGATTTCGATTGGACGAGAATGAGTACTTTGTCTCTGGACTCTGCAATCTTTGTTATTGCAGTATTTCTTCTCATGTTTTCGTGGATATTTCTTTTTACAGAATCAGAATACTTACACACGATGGAGTTTGAATTGGGAGGTGGAGTCCACCCATCGTATACAACAATGTGTATCCTCGGCTCGGCAAGAATGCCCTTGTTTACGAGTTCAATTGCAGGGATGTCTACAATGACTTCCCCGCATATTTCTATCAATTTCAGTGTATTTGTGTCTCCTCTGTGGTACGGAGTCGCACTGAGACCGTACCGGTAGTGAGCTTTCCTAAATGCTTGGATGACTCCGTAGAAACCATCGGATGTAGCCAAATGACACTCATCCGCAAACACAACGGACACTTGAGAAAGCCACTCCGATATGGGGGAATTTCGGAGTGACCATATCTTGGTAAGGACCTGCCCTTTTGTGTCCCCCTTTTCACTTCGCTTTTCTTCTAGGGACTGTACGGTCGCAACACAGATGCGGCCAGAACCCACATCTGTAGCCCCACCACCAAAACACCACACATCCTCGTCGAGCAATCTGGACAGTTCTTCTCTGGCCTGGTAGAGCAAATCCAGGGAATCTACCAGAAAAACGGCCCTGTGTTCTTTGAGTACCTGGAGGATGATAGCGGCAACGGTAGTTTTCCCACCGCCTGTTGGCACCCGGATTGTCCCTCTGTGCTTCTGCAGCGCCGTCTTTGCGGCTTCCCACTGGAATGCGTAGGGTCCAGTTTCGCTTATATCTCTACCAGACAATCCTGGTGGGTGTCTGGGCACAGGGTCAAATTGTGGAACCCCAGAAATCGTTACTTGGTACCCTAAGAGACCACATTCCGATACAACTCTATCCAACAGACCAGTCGGGAATACACCGTTTGTGTGTACCGGACGCCTGTAGCCATCCCACTCCCCAGAAATATATGCGCGAGAAAACTCCGCACCATCAACACGTGTACATATTGTGTTCCGCAGATGCGTGATGAGGTGTATTTGACCCCCGTCCTGTGCCCGAAGACAGGACGTTGATGCCCCGTACCTTATCTCGACACGGCGACAACCCACGACAACTCCCCTGTGCTATAACACAGTGCTCGTGGTTCTAGGTCTGAGGTTGTGTAACAGTCACGTCAAATGGAATAGTTTTGGGCTGGCTTGGTTGTGCAAACACACCAACAAACCAGTTTCTGACTGGACCTGTCCCTGGAGCTATTGTTGCTGGGTGGAACTGAATCCGTTTCACGCCACCTCCAGCACTATCATCTTTCAAATCGTAATCATCTGGGGTATCAGGTAAGCTGTCTCGTCTCAAATAGATATATAGTGGGTCCCCGTTTACAGGTGTTACCTTAACGGTGACGAGATTGTTGCCACGGCTCTTGAACCAGAAATAGAACCATGTCCCAGCAGGAGACGCATTCATTGCGAGGTACCGTGGGAGAGTTGTGTTTTTCTTTATGTAAACAAACGGTATCGGTTCTGATGTGAAATCCTGACCCACCAGATTCGCCCCAGATACTGTTGGTGTCAGATACGGCGGAGACAACATCTGCCACTCAGATACCTGACTACTCGGGTCGTATTCTGGGTCGAGTACATAGTACCCGTCAGGAACGTTCGGTATTGTATAATTCCCGTTGGTATCGGTTGTACCTACCGCAATTGGGGTGTCAGACCCATTGAACCTGTCGTACAATTCCACGTTTATACCGGATACACCAATAGGGTATGTAGGTCTCCCGGAGTAGTAGAAGATTATGTAAGCGGAATCAATCTGTGCGGTTACTGGAGTCCCTATCCCATCGACTCTAGAAGCAATAACTCCTATGCCATATTCCTTGGTACGAATGTCATCTGATGTCAAGGACCCTAGCCCAATCAGATCCGTTGGGCCTCCATAGGTGACCCATTCCCAACCGGAAGCACTCCAAGTATGACCAGGGTATTGAACTGGGTCATGTATAACCCCATTTTTGATGTGTCTCAAATTGGTTGTTACACCACCTGGAACATCCGCAAGTACTCTCAGGTGCAGTTCTACACCAGTGATTTGGGTGCCTGGAGGTATGTCCGTTCCTACAGGCCACTTTAGTGCCAACAGATTAGACTTAGGAGCCGGACCTGTTAGAGTCACGCTGGCTCCAAGACCGTCAGTCACTGCGACGTTATACCGGTATGACCATGGGACATATCCATAGCTACTATTATTGTTATAGATAGTGAATTTATCAATACCATTGAATGTGATCGTTCCGGAAATTGTGTGGGATTGAGGTGGTTGGGTTGTCATATACTTGGTGTCGGTCTTTGTCACAACAGCGCCAACGGAATCGTGCGCAGTCATCGTAACGGTAAATGTCCCAGACGTAGTGTATGTATGTGTGATCTGATACCCAGTTACTGTAGGAGATGTGTCTCCAAAGTCCCATGTGAATGTGTATGGAGGTGTACCACCAGACCCAGAAGCAGAGAATGTGACATCCACTGGTACAGTAGAACTGCTATGAATGTCTTCTGTGAACCATGCCTGTAATGGTGCTGTACCTCCGATATACTTTGTATCGGTCTTTGTGATTGATCCTCCAGCCGCATCCGTTGCTGTCATAGTAACCGTGAAAGCCCCACTTGCAGTATATGTATGAGAGGTTATAGACCCAGTTTGTGTCGGTGTAGTGTCCCCAAAATCCCACATGAAGTTGTATGGGGGAGTGCCTCCCTCTGCGTATCCTGAGACCGTCACGGTCACTGGGTATGTTGGGCTACTGTGGATGTCTTCATAGAACCATGCTGTCATCGTACCACTTGACCCAACTGTAAATGTCCACGTCGCTGGTGTGGATTCCTGTCCAGCATTATCCTTTGCTTTGACGTAGAACGTATATGTTCCGTACGGGAGGTTTGTGTACGTCTTCTGAGTGTCGTGGTTCCACGGGCCATAGTTCGACTCAGTTGGAAATAGATAGTAGGCATACAGAATATCTGCGTCTGGTGTTCTATCGTCGTGTCCGACCCATTTCAGGGTGGCGTCTCCTGTAGACCCCGGTGGTTGGCCACTTGCGGTCACTGTGATCACTGTCGGGGCAGAGAATACAATGGTGTTTGCAGTATCCGTAACCTTCAACCTGCAATTGTATGTCCCAGGAGTTGTGTACACATGGGACGTATTTTGATTTGGGGAGTCTGGTGTTCCGTCCCCAAATGACCAGAGATAGGAATATGGTGGGGTCCCTCCACTCACATAGCCGGACGCTCCTACGGTGAGAGGAGCTGGTCCCGTTGTTGGTAGAACAGAAGTATTCACGAGAAGACCGCCGCCACCACCAGACGATGTGACTGTTATGTTCAAGGTATTGGATTGCACGGAGAGAGGAGGCGAACTAGAGTCCGATACAGATAGCCGTACTTGAAACGTCCCGATTGCTGTGTATTGATGTACTGGGTTCTGGTCTGAACTGTGGTTTGTGTCTCCTAGATCCCAGTCGTACGTGTATGGTGGGTTCCCACCACTCACCGTGCTTGTGAAGTGAACAGTGAGTGGGGATGGACCAGTCGTAACGTCCGATTGAATCGTTGCGTAGAACTGACCAGCTTGAGATACCGTAATCTGATGGGTCTTTACACTGGTCATTGACGTATACACGTCTCGTACCTGAAGAGAGGCCGTGTATGTACCAGGAGATATATATACGTGCGAGCAGTTCGGTGACGTGTTCCCTTGCGACCCATCCCCGAATTGCCATAGGTATTCGTAATGCCCACTACCCGTAACGGATACTGTCTGAAAGTTTACGCCTAGTGGCGCAGGCCCAGTGTCAGGACTTACACTGATCTCAAAGTCGAGATTTCCCTGGTTTACAATTACAGTCGTGTATTCTGGGGTCGCTATGCTAACGTTGCCAACAGAATCAATCGCGGCCTCTCTAATCTCATAAGTTCCAGGATTTGTGTATATGTGGTAGCCAGTGACAGTACCATCAGTCACATACGTTACACTTGTCCCATCACCAAAATCTATGATTTCCGTGTAAGGTGGTGTCCCGAATGCACAATTTGTGCTGTAGGATACGGAGAGTGGAGCGTACCCCGTTAGTGGACTTCCGGCGAACAGTATGCTAAATGTTCCAGGATTTTGTTTCGTTACTGTTATTCTGATGCTCTGTTCCCCTGTCCGTCCTGTAGAGTCCGTGACAGTCATCTTTGCTGCGTATATTCCAATAGATGAATACGTATGTGTGGGTATCGGTGTCCCATTCACCGGAGCACTGCCATCCCCAGGGTCGAATGAATACGTATATGGCGGTGTCCCGGATTGAACTGTGGTTGTAAACGAAACATTTAGTGGGACTGCACCAGATACAACAGACGATGTGAATGTGAAATCAATAGCGTGGACGGTATACCACACCGTCATAGTGACTTGATCAATGTAGGCTGTTGCATTGGGTGGTCTTGATGCATCAGCAGATATCTGGATGGCAACGCCTGACGAAGGAGATAATAGTTGGCTCGGAGTAAGTACCAACCCCCACAAATCTGTAGACCCACCATGACCTCGTATCTGGTTGGTCTCAGGCCAAAACCCTACGTCTGCTCTATTAGCAGAAGTTTTTATTTGGTTGTTTATAACCAAATATACAGAATTATCTCGGATCAGCCCACCCTGTGACTCTTTGCACAGTATGTCTATCTGTACTCCACTTATCTCTGCGTTTGATGGTATCGGATCCCCAACAGGACCTAGGCACATCAGATAGTTAGATATTGGACTCGATTGTGGGTTGCTATTCACAAAACATGTGGCGTATTGTCCGTTTGCAGTTTTTGCATTGTCGGGGTTCGCCCACGGCTGATACCCAGATGTTGTGTTGTTGGTTATCGTGCTGAATGTATATGTTTTGTACGACGTTACTGGCATTTTGGCCTCACAAGAATCATGGGGTTCCTGAACAATCTATTGCCTGTAGTGTCATCCCGATCTGAGTAGACCCTCTTGCTCCTATGGAGTCTTCCACAGAACATATGATTTGGAATGCCCCTCCCCCAGCGTATTGCGGTGGCTCAAAGAACACAGATATGCTTGTGTCTGTGACCTGTGACACTACTGTCTTATTGACTGTATATCCAGTGTTTACAACCACTGTCACAGTGATAGTTAGTGGGGGTACCCCACCGTGTATAGTAACGTCACACGTGTACAGAGCGAGATGCTCAAGACAATCTCTATCGAAACTATCAATATTGACCAGCAAGGTACTCCCACCACCGCCGCCTCCTCCCCCACCTCCAGTTCCGCCTGGTCCTTCTGTGATTGTCACAGTTGGTGGTTCGTCGGACACAAGTTCTGGGTTTACACAGGTTCTTGGATCTGGCTGTGCTGGAAGTAGAACATCAGCAGGGATATTGTATGCTGGAATATAGGGTAATGGTTCTCCACACCGATGTGAGAGAAACCATCTGATCTTGTCTCCAGGTAGCCCAAAGAATAGAACCCGATATGGGCCTACCCACGTACCCAGAAACCTGTCCTTTCCACCGTAGTCGCGGACTTCTAGCTCCATCAGTGTGTCGTAACTCACTCCACTGATGTAGAAGCGTATACCTCTTGCATCCGTTGCTGTGGGGAATCCGAAACTTACCGTCCTCGCATCTACCCATTTAAGTTTGTCTGTGTCATCTGTCCATGACTGTATTTTCTGGGATCTAGTGTCTGTCCCAGAGCTCTCATTCGGGAATTTCTCATCTGGAGGTTGTCCTGTTGAGAACGGGTTCTTAGCAAGTATGTGATTATTTCTACCTGATGTGTACGTTCCAGACTTTATTCTCAGATAGGTTCCGTTTACGTCTCCACCACTACTACCATCTGGGTCTGTGAGACCGAATCCAAGTTTGTCCGGGTACGCAGCACTCTTGAATCCACAGATTTCTGGATTACCAGACCCTAGGACGCGGAGAACCAGGCCACCGTCAGACCCGTCCTTTGTCAAATAGTTCAGCGTTGTGCCAGTTTTCCCTCTGGCTGCGACATTTAAAACGAATACTGTTGGGTCATCTTTAAGAGGGAATCCCCATATGTAAAGGTTTCTCTTGAGTGCCCCATCCACAAACCACTGATCCGAGAAAATCGGAGCCATCTCCAGGAAGGGTAAGAGTGTATTGTGACGCCCTGAGATAACAAAAATAGGATTCTCTATCAGAGGTCCCTGAGCATTCTCGCTCAGATACTCTTTTTCTCTGTTGGCTATTGGATATTCCATCAATTGCTCGCGGCTATATGTCGGGCAATCAATGAACATCAGATTCTTTGTGGTTAGATTCTGCCCACATCCAATTTCTTGATTCAGTGTTGTAGAGGCTTGCGCCCCTACAGAGTCAGTCACAGTAAGCGTGACAACATAAGGCCCAAGACCCTGGTAAGTGTGAACTGGGTTGGCCTCGTCTGAAGTTTGACCGTCCCCGAAATCCCATAGATATGTATAGGGTGGTGTGCCTCCTGTGACTACCGATGTGAATGTCACTTCTATAGGAGGAACATTTCCCTCACACGACCATGTCGCAGAAGCATCAACAGCCAACCCCAGGCAAAGAATGGTCTGGGCAAATGCTGTATCTGTATCCGGATTCCAATTTACCGTGTAGTCTCCAATATTTACGTACCGTAGAAGGATAGTAGTGTACCCAGAATCGGTGCTACCGCCGGTTGTTTTTCCGGTTACAGTAACTGAGATGCTCCATTCGTCACTAGACGAATTCGGAAGAGAAGCACTCGTGTATGTGTGGTATACAGTTTGGCTTCCACCAGGATGATATTCTGTTGGAGTCCCATCGTCAAAATATACAGTCGCACCAAGGTTTGTATATGTACCCCCAACGGAGATGCTGAGAGCAATCTGATAGGGTACGGAGGGTATCCACTCTGTATCTAGAGATAGACTAACTGGTATGGACATAGATATCTCCAGTCTGTGTTACGTTATCACAAGGGGCACATTCGTAATTGTATCGAATTGTACTGAAATACCAGGAGGTGTACTGAACGTTATCCCTGGGTCTTCAAACGGATTACAATTCTCGGCAGATATCTCAAGATCATCATTGAGCTGATAAAGGATTGCTCCTACATATTGTGATGGAGGAATCGTCGTTAGCTGTACTACACCGATTCCTTCGGTTCTGTACCGGCCAAAAATTCCGGCTACCTGTCCTTGGGGGTTTCCATAGGGGCTTAGCATGGATCGCTTCAATCTACGCACCTTGAGAACAGACCCGCTGCTCTTATCCAGTTTAATGATAGTAAGTTTGTCATTATTATTCCCACTTATAGCTGAAACAAATATATCTCCATTACTGTTAGAACCGATACCAATCTCCGGATTAGCCACAATCGTGGAATTTGTACCATCATAAAGACACTTATACCAAGCTAAAGTACCATCTGCATTCAGTTTCACTACGATAGGAAAGTATCCATAAGTATAACTGCTATATATAGAGATAAATACAAGTTCTGAATTAGCTGTAACGTGTGTCGCCGGGTCTCCGAAATAATTGTTACTCGGTGCGTTTAAGTTCTTCGGGTATATCCCATTCGTTCTGACGAGTGTGGCAGATTTTGTATCTATCCGTAGGAGTATTGGTCGACTAGAACCAAGTAGAACGTTCCTAATGTCACCAGTCCCAAATATTATTGGGGTACTCGAAATGTATTGAGTGCTTCCGGCATACGGAGCTGGTAAGCTGCTCAGCCCTTTCCAGATTCTGATCCAAGTATCTGGATTGGATGGGTCCATATGGAAAGCATTTGTTGTTTTGACGAAGCCGATTGCCGTCGAACCACCACTGGACCTAGAAGATAGTAGGTAGCATAGAAATCTGTGCCCGCTATCTAACGTACGATAAGACCCATGCTCCCCGGAGGAACTAGTATCAGAGTGAGCTGTATATACTCTTTTCTGTGTAATGATGTTCAGTGTGGTTGGGCTCAGTTCTGCGAATACACACCCCGTCTGGTGATTACCGTCAACGAATCCTATGTGAGTCTCGACTCTTCCAGTGCTCTCATTGTAGAACAAATGAGTCCCTTGGGACAGGATGTATAACAAGGCAGCTTGATCACTGTTATCTGCTTCAACATACCGTGCCGCTTTTACCGTGGCTGTGGCCTTATCAATCAGTAAGAATAGTGGTCTCTCCCTAACGTTGCTCGCTGTTACCTGATAGTGGTTGCTGAGAGCGACTATCACATCTCCTGATGGTAGTTCTTCTGCACACATATGGTCATGATAATCGTCGAAATTCGGGCTATCTGTTCGGTAAACTCTAACTGACCGAGTAATCACGTTAAGAACCTCCAGGGTATGTTACATCAGGTGGTGTTACATCTAAGACTGAGCCAAATGCCTCGATCACCCGTACCACAGGTACGAAATCCTTATCTCCATTCCTAATATAGGAGATAAGGTCCATCAAGTCTTGAGGGTATCCCTTATCGGACTTGGATAGTACAATCACGCCGGGGGTAAGACCACCATATACGGAGTACATTGTGTCTGTCTCTGCAAGACCGAATACGCCACGGCATAGAACCTCGCCGCTCGTTCCTACTGGGATGTCCCGTGGGTACACCACTCCAAGTACTTGAACCTGGTCCAGGTCATCTACGGGTAGAGCATCGTTCTGAGCGATAGCGTTATATGCCTTCCCATCCGAGTGCTTGATATACACAATATCGCCACGGACTAAGGATTCTCCTGCCGTTACTGTCACTGTAATCGTTCCGCCAGTGTGGACTATACTCGTTTCTTGGTTTTCTGAACTCATATTCTGTGAAATGTTTGTCTGTCTGAGATCTTTGAATGTGTTCAATTTGTACGCCCCTGACGAATCAACAACGAATGAGAATACAGGGAGTTCCCTTCCTATGTCTACTCCCTCAGAACTGGTAATGATACCGTAGTAACTGCTAGACGCGCCAGATACCTGGACTGACCGTACGAAACTGTAGAAATTCTTTGTCTCTGCGTAGAACCCTACCCAATCCCCGCCTCCGGTTCCAAGCCCTGGTCGCACTTCATGCCTGGAAGAGGAACTTACTTGAATTACTTCTGTTGCTAAAATACCACCATCCGTATACCCGGTGACAGCCAGGGTAGCCGAAGCCCCAGTAGAACTTGAATCGTTTGTTACCCAGATTTGGATATGTGCTGGAGTTGTCGGCTGTTTGGTAGGGTATATCTTACCAAGAGAGGCTAAGCCCGAGATGGTATTCACCGGGACAAGGATGTTTGGTTTCTGCCTCGTGTACCCACTCCGGTCTAAATAGAATATCTTCTCCCCAGGGAAATGTGCCTGGAAATCGAGGGTAGCGATTGAGCATGGCAAAGTTTGGAATGCCCTTGTACCTATAGCAACCATCTCTTTCTCTAGAGGCTGGTGTATCACTACACGGTTTGGTGTGGTTGTCTCATCCAAGTTCGGTTCGCAGTTATTAACCCAACCATATGTCACTGTGAATGTGATGTTCGCAGGGATACCACGTGCGTCTCCAACAGATAGATACCGTTTGTATGGAACAATTTTTGCAAATGTTGTGTAATTCTTTCCATTCGACCCTATGATGGCCAATATCTTATAGGGGAAGTGCGTCAGACCACGGAAAGGGCCACCTGCGCTATCTGAGCCTCTCGTCAGAAAGAAACTATTCGGGAGACCTGTATAAGACCCGTCAACATCCGTCACCATCTTGACGTCGGTCTCTGTGTAAATATCCCCAAATCTCGTTTCTGAAGAAGACCAGGATGCCCCTACATTGTATGTTCTTCTTACAACGAATCTGGATGGGAATGATTCAAGTACCGCGTCCTTTACTTTCGTATCGGTTCTTAGTTGGACATCTATCAGACTATGCTCGGGCCGTACTGTCTGATACGGCCATCCTAATGATGGGAGTGTGTGTAAATATGATCCCAGAACATAAATAGAGTCCTCTTTTAGACCTCCATTTATAGGATATAGAAGACCGATAGGTACACACCGGTTCGACAGAATTGCATCTTTCAGAAAGCCTGGGATAGACGCATTGCTTCCTGTCTCTAAGAGCGTGGTGTGGTCTCTCATTGTGACCACAGCCACGGCTGCACCTTCAATGGCCTCCGACTGCACAATAGTCCCAGATACTGTGATAGTCGGTGATGCTGACTGTTCCTTGTACACAATCAAAACGACATTCGGTTCGGATAGAGACCCAAGTAGAAGAGAGTTCCCTAGTGTGTCCTTAAAAATTGGATAACCTGGGCTCGTAGCTGAAACAGGAACGACAAGGGGGAGTTCCCCAGAATCCTTCTTGACGACTACCCCGGACTCGTTCGGGAAATACGCACTGGTGGGCAGCTCCGTATCTGAATCCGGGACGGAATCCTGCAATACTCTTATTCTGAGATATTCTGTCTTCCTGTATGTAATTGCCCCGATTGTTTCATCCTTTATCGCTTTCGTGTAGGCAACTCCAGAAGTGAGAATGAATGTATTGCTATCATTGTAACGCAGGAGGAGATTCTGTCTCGCGTTCACAATTCCAGGAGATGTGATACCGGAATGAAGTTGTTGGAGTGAAGTTTCCCACGCCCGTTTCTCTGTGTAGAGAACATTCGGCGTGACTATCTGCCCGCCCTTTAGCCATCGCGTCCCGTGAAAGTCAGGCATTGCTATCTCACCTATTCATATTTCGTACAGATTCTGGGAAGCCGCTGTACTTCGAGTACCTTACACTCTCTAGGAGACGTGGCAGCAGGGGCCAAGCCCGGATCGGAATCCCCGGCACTCGGGTTGTATATCCAGGGTTCCGAGCATCTTGGAGTGAGATAGAACCGTAGTTTGTCCCCCTCCACAGAGAAAAAGTTGACTCGATTCCATCCTAGAGCGAAGAACTTTATCCTAGACGTAGGCGTTGTCCCGTCTGCATGAGCTCTCTTCCCAATAGATAGCTCCAGAATAGTATACCGATCAAATCCGCTAACGTAACAGCGGAAAGAGTCCCCAGCTGTGGATTCTCGAAAACCGAATTGTATTGTCTTTTCGTCAACGAATCTGAACATGTCATGCTCGTTTGTTCCGTAGTATTCCCACGCATCCGTATCGGTGATATAGACACCTGGGTCTGGGTCCCCACTCCCCCAAGACTCTTTCGGAGGTTCGTATTGTGAATACGGGTTCTTACAGAGAGCTCCTGCGTCTAGGAGACTTGCTCCTGCTCCAGTCTTTAGACTCATCTTCGGGTCATCACCAATGAGTTGTCCTGTCTTATCCGGGTATCCATAGTTCCTGAACCCGGATATTTCGCCGTGACAGTCAGGGAGGACTCTGAGTATAAAAGAACCGTGATTGTTCACCCTGTCTAGATACCAGTTGTAGTCAGTTGTAGCTGTCTCGCGCCGTTTGATTGCCACGGAGATAACAGCGGAATCCGATGTGAACCCTTGTACCCAGACAAACATGCGGTTATAACCTGTTCCTTCTGGGCTATCGTCATCATGGAATATAGGAGCTGCTCCAGCAACTGGTACAATAAGTGGGCTCCTACACATTGTGATGAACTTAGGCAGCTCCACAAGGCATCCTTCAGTTTGATTCGATTTGTACTGTCGGTAATAATCCTCAACATAAATTTCACTCGCGTATTTTTTCGAAAAGATGGGGCCGTCAAATAGAATCTTGCTTGATGTGATAGCGTACCCACAACGAACTGTCGGTTTGTACCGGAGGAGTTCTGGCGAAATGGACGTTTCTGCCGACTTGAATGTTTCAGAATCAAAAGATAGAGCAGAATTTCCGTACCCAGCAGACGCACGTATCATTGTGCCTAACATATACGGAGTTGAGGACTGCAGCAGTACTTGAGACCCACCTTGTGCTGTTGCTGCAATAACCCCTCCGAACTTTGAGTTGATTTGTGTTGCGAGTTCGGTAGCCGTCACCCAATCTGTGTTGTACACGAACAACGTACCAGAAACAGAGAATGCATCCCCATCCGATGGTGTACCCGGGGAGCCCAATTCAGTTTGTCCCACATTCAAAACGGCATTCGATGCGTATACGAGTATCGCCAGTTTCTCCGTATTCGGGTCTCCAATCTGATATACCCGAATAGGAGTGGACTTCTTTGTACTCTTGATAGTTACAACCGACCCATCAGACGTAGCGGTTACGACCCCGGCTATTTTCGAATCTGCTGTTCCATTGATTACAGTAGTGAGGTTCTGTGCAGTTATAGCCGGGTCAGCATCCCAAGTGAATACACTACCTATTGGTGCACTACCTGGCTGAACATTGGAATAGTAGTCATATCCATTTATGTTCAAATGTACATAGGCTTCTGGGCAATCCGACACAATCTGGACAGTTAGTGTCTCTGCCCCGGAACCGGAGTATTGGAAAGGGTATTGAGTGGAAAAGTTTCCAGGCTCGCTACTCGATAGATAGAGTACACCCGGCCTAAAATCCCAGTTGTTGTTGACGACGACTCCTCTGAGAGTCACCCACCCAGATTGCCCAGCCTGAATATCCGTATCCGCTATCCCAGCCACATTTGGCTTATAAGCATCATTCTCGGCTACGGCCCTGTAGAGATACCCTACTCCACTATCCTGTGGTGGGTCGTGCCCGGCCTCTCCAGGTTTGATATACACAATCTGTCCTTGCTTGATGTATTCTCCGGCGGGGAGATAGGCTTTTACTGCACCGTCCAATATTGTGACTTGTTTGCATGATGACAGAAAAGACAGCATGCTCTGGTAGATATGCGTGTCCCTCAGATCCACAAATGTCCACTCCAGAGCATCTCCTGCGGCATCTATTGTTACCTTGCAGTTTGGTAAGTCGTGTAATAGGTCAATTCCCTCGTTGCTCAGGACGAACACTGTAGCATCTTTGTTGGACGCGGATAGGCTTAATTTATCCAGGTCGGTTATCTCAAGGCCTGTTACGGACCCGAATATACTTGTTGAGGATTCGTAGTACCCAGTCCAGTCTTCTCCGTTGTTTCCTAGCCCAGGTTTTGTCTCTGTTACAGATGTTGCTTTTACAGTTATGTTTTCTGATATTGGAGCCCCGGATCCATCAGTACCATATACCGTGAATTGGAGTCCTTGTGTTCCCGGTTTTGTGCCTGTTACACAACATGTAATCCGAGTGGGTCTAGTTGGCTGACTTGACGGCATCACCACATCGCCGTCACTGATGCGACGGATATCTCTAGCCTGGAACAGGATCCTCGGCTTTACATCCACCTCACCTAGCTTATTGATGAAGAATGTATATTCGGCTGGGTATTGTGCGTTCTCTGACGGAATCTTGGTATCCGCCGTAAGAACCGTAATAGGGTTCGATTCCACAAGGACCATCTCGTTCTCAAGAGGCTGAGCGACGGTCACGGAATCCGGGTTTGTACTCTTGTTCAGGTATGGTTCTGCTACATTGTAATACGCGTAAACAATTTCCAGGCTGCCACCATCAGGTATTGGAGATGTCTCGTTTCCAACAGGGTCCAGTGCGATGTATTTCTTTCCTGCGACAATATCTGCGTTACCCAGCATATCCACGCCGTCAGATCTTGTTGCACTCACAATGAGCTTCGGGAAGTGTGTTGTCTTCACAAAGAATGTTCCGGGTATCCCGGTATACTTCCCAGATAAGTCGTCCCTATAAACGTCTGCCGAGACAAATGTCTCACTATAGACGTCTCCGTAAGTATTCCCAACCGCCGATGATCTCCTTTCCACATAGGCATTCGGGTATGTATCCAGGAGTAGGTTGTAGTCTGTTATCTTCTTTCTTGCGTACTCGTCACGGCCTGAGAACACTGGCCTGTTATACGGATAGACAGACTGAGTCAAGTCGACGACTGCATCCGATACACTCACTGAGGATTTCGGTGTGACAACCCCAATGAGAACAGCCCTGTCTGAGTGTTTCCAGAAGAATTGTGGGACACTGGAAATAGTTGCTGTCGCCGGGGACACAAAAACCTTGAATGATTGTATGTATTCTGTGGCCTCAACCGTATCATCCGCAGTTACGGCTGGACGTGACGTCTCTGGCCAATAGATGAGCCAGATCAGATTCGGGCCTGTTGGGTCTCCGAGAAGTAACGAGTTTCCTGTATCTGGGTCAATAAAATGTGGATCCGATGCCAGATCAGGGTTCTCTGGAGTTTGGAGCCAGAATGAGAATCCAGTTGGTCCCCCCTGTGGGCTTATGATCTCAATTGGTTCCATGGACTTCGGGAAGCACTTACCGTCTGTGATATAGAGTTCCAGTGCGTCTGCGCCGTTCCTTGGGAGTATTAGGAGACTATTCTCAGGGTCTACGATCCCATAATCCGCTATATTACTGAATCTCTCGGTCAGACTAGACTTCCAGGCGAGGGATTCCCTCGACAGGTCTGACCCGTGAACTGCCATTCCATCAACCCAGCGTGTACCTCTCAGCTCTGACATTCCTGACTCCAATCATTAGCTACCAGACCCAGGATTCAACACATTCCTGAAGTGTCTGGTGTGGAAAGTATGTACTCCTATCCTGGAGAGAACATAATCTTCACGTCGTCTTGTTCCAGTGGCTACTATCTTTATCTTGGCATATCTGTACACTGTACCAGGGAAGAGTCCGAAAACGTCCAACGTCCCTGATACGGTACTTCTGAACCTGACAATTCGTATGTTCTTCCTTACTGATTCTGGGATGGAGGAGATATCAACAGTAATCTTGGTCCAACTTGCACCTGGCTTTGCAAAAGCGAACTTATAACCAAGATCCGAAGCGGTTGTGTTCAATGGGACGATCGAGGACAAGTCAATGTAACACGTACCAGAGGTACCTGATCCCTTCGCGTAGAACGTGATGGAAGTACCAGGGTTGAACGATCTCGGGAACCTCTTCTCCACTCCGATTGTTGTGGACGCGGAGCCCCCAGAGATGCGCATACACCCAACATTAAGCTCCCCTGCCGGTTGGTCATTCAGGTATGATATTGTGTACGTTCCAGAGGCCCCGTAACTCAGCCCCCAAGGAATGTATGTAGACGTTTTGGATGGGTCACACATCGGGTCTATGGATGCCGGGCGAAGTAAGTAGGGATATGGTGATTCAGTCCAGCTCGTCCATCCAGAATTCAGGCTGTCAGATTGACTGATGTATACCTTTCTCTCTGTAGGCCCAAACTGGCTGTCGAATAGATCTAGGTACACCCCAGCATTTATAGGGACTGGCAGACCAATACTAGCTGGATACATCATATCTAGTGGGGTGGAGAGTTCTAATGTGGGGGTAGCGATTGTATCTGGTATGTAGACGTACTCCCCCCTGTAATGTTTCTCCAATGTCCCCGGCTCAAACGTAACGATATCCCCAATGTATGGAACTGCTGTGACTTGTGTGATAGTGACAGTATCACGACCGCACGAAATTATGTCCCCTACACTGAAGACGCCAGATTCCACATACCAAGACGTTGCTCCGCAATCCGAATCAACGAGTAGATGTGAGCATTTATCCCGTGCCCACACACCATCCACATTTTTCATCATTGTGGCTGTGTAGGATAGGTCAGTCGCAGACATTACTTGTAGGTCAGATGCGTAAAGGACAGAATACTGTGGTCGTTTTTCGATGTGTGCCACAGCGGGGTATTGCACAGACCTAGCCCTATCTGTTGCTTCTTGGGCCTCCATATCTGGGCGTCTCTTTGCTGTGATTGTGTATTCTGTACTTGACCCAGGCTGATTAGAGCCTATAACCACTACATCTGGATCAATGAAAGTTGTGGAGATAGGCGTTCCAGAAACGGAGACAGATAGGATACTCTGGCACGGAACTGGAAGTCTGAAATACCACGCGCCGGCCACCTTGGTTATGTCTCCAGCAAGATCTTGTTCAGCCTCTGTCCCATGCATGACTATGCTATACGTGTACGAATCCAGCTCCCAGTACTCGTTGACACGTATATACGTCTCCTGTTGGCCGAATGGGAGGGAGTCATTATATAACGTCACAGTTCCATACGAACTCTGTACTTGGTCCGACTTATCCTGGGCCAAGAAGAGTGACCCATAATCTGAGACTGCACCAGTTGCAACTGTAGTTACCGTAATTGTATCGCCTGGACTAACACTCCACATACGGGTTGGAAGTATTCGGATCGGGCACAGATCAGGATACGGGCCAGACTTATACACACACTTCCTGGAGTACGTGTCAGGATTCTTGGAAGTCCCAATGATAAGAACCCTCCCATAATTACCTACATATGCTGCTGTCAGATTGTGAACCGGAGAAATTGTTCTATTCCAGGCTGATACGAAGTTTGCTACTGTTGTTGCGAGATTGGCTGTATATTGCCAGTACTGGCTCGTATTACTTGTAGAACTCGCTATAATCTCCGTATCATTCACTGTCTCCGTTGTCGGTGTTTCTGGCCACGCCAATGAATCCTGGACGTAATTGGCTACAACAATAGAATCTCCGTCTGTGAATTGGGTCGAGAGAAGATCAATCTCAAATATTGGCGCGGCTCCAGGGTATGTCTCTCCGGTAGAGGTCACAGTGATGGTCTTACCAACTACTGATATACTCGCATTGGAAATGACATTCCTAAACGTATCAGATATGACGGTATAAGAAACTGGAGTATTTGCTGCCGCCCCGGATACTCCTATTGTCGCCGAAAGATTAATGGCCTCTCGGTAATCCGTCCCACCAAGATACCACCCATCTGGATTCTCTAGGAGAGGGAGAGACCCGAACCACGCCTTCAGATAGTCCAGAATGGCCTTTCTGGTTGTGTGATTCGCGTAGAGAGCTTGGAGAGCGCCACGGGTTATGGCTCTTGCTGACTCAATTGTCTCCCAGTCTACTTGTGGCGTTCGAGTCAGCGGCAGGTAGTCCCTAAGAATCTCTTGGAGTCGTACCTTATTCTGTGACAGCCATGGGTGTAGCAGAACATCTATCTCCCCGATGGAACTAAGAACGACGGCATAGAACCCCCACAATAAGATGGCCCAATTCGCAGTAAGAAAATCAAGTCTTACTGTTGCTACGATTTCGTGCAGGCTATTGTACCCAACTGCCGTGAGTTTTATCATACCAGGACTGCATCTAGGCAGGTAGAACTCATACGTTCCAGACACTGGGGTAACTGTTGCTATTCTGTTTGTCCTGTCTACTGGTGAACCATACCACTCTCCAAGGTACACATCAATCAAAGTGATATCTGTGGAGCAAGCACCGGTTATCTGAGTTGGTCTGGTTATTGGGGGGAATGTGTACTTATCTTTATAGTAGAAATTACCATCGTGGACGGCAGCAGTGAGTGTCCCCCACAATGGGAGTATGGGGACCCCAGATATGGATTTTGGTGGATACATCTCCAAATACGACATTCACTAGCTCCAAACAATGGTGCTTGTATCAATGTATGTATATTCGTTCCGGCCCACAGATATGCTCTCTACGACGTCTGGTGATGGGCCATCCGAGAATCTCGTGAAAACGAGTGTCGAAATCCCACTTACATTGTTGAGGAGGTCCAATCGGATATCCGATGGTGATAGGAGAGTCACACCATCTCCGAATTTGTACGTATTCAGAACAGTTGACAGTCTGGATGTTATATCCGTCCGTAATTGTTGGATTGAGTATCCAGTTAGGGCTGTAACTGAGATGGACACGTATACGTATTTTCTCTTCCCGGAGAATACTACAGTGTCCACTCCGGCGATTTTATTCTCGTCCTTCAGGAAATATTCCTGAAGTGCAGAGACACTACTGTCGTATGTGTATACCACGGTGAGTGGTGTGGCATTCGTAATGGTGGACCCAACTGGTATGGTCAGAATATCAGATGCGTATATGGACCCAGAGAGGTTGGAGGTATCCGCTGTGAGCGCATAGTCTGTACCACTTGTATAACGTGCTCCAGTACTCGTATTGTAGACCCCAACTAGGGCTACCACTGGCTGCTTCAGGAAAACATGAGGAGCCCCAGTAGCCATATACGTGAACGAGTCTGATGCTTGTACTGGGATGCCCCCAGTCACATAGATATCTCTAGGGACTGCACTTGGAACGCGGAGTATCTCTGGATCAGACCCAGAGAATACCGCAACATCAACTATCTCGGGTCTCTCTTTCCGTACCTCTCTGGATGTTCCAGCTTCGCTAGACCTATCAGTCCCAGACAGTACTTCCACCAATACGGATGCGAACTCTGTATTCGTCTGTATATCCCTTCCTCCAGATATTGCGGATGCGTTGTATACACTATCAATCCCACTGATGTTGTTCCCAAGAGACTTTATCTTCCCTACTCCAACATTATATGAGGCCCCTGGTTTCGTCGCTATGACACTAGATTCGATACTCCACCTGTTTCTTGATGGGTCGTAATACGATGGAGCAAGAGACTTGTACATTGTCACGGGGGACTCTGTCACATAGGCGAGTTGGGTATTCGGAACTCCAACGACAGTTCCAGCCGGGATTAAGATATCAGCGTTTGGTGGTGATGTCCTTTCGAACCGAACCACTCCACGAGCATAAGCCCCTAAACCTCTTTCTACACCGAATGTAGCCCCGAACTCATCCAGATCCGCTGGATCGAGCTCTGCCGCATTCCCCAATGACCTGAGCTTCGATGCGTATGCAATCAGTGATTCCAGGAAGGCCAATTGGGTAGCCTGCGGAGTGACCGCCAAGTCCAGAATCGGGCCACTAGAGGCGTCAGCCACAGCATCAAGATTGGTGATGGCCTGGACCATCTGCCGTGTGATTTCCTCTTCACTCCTACTTCTCATATCAGCCTCACGCCTTCAACGTAACAGGACGTCGAAGAATACACAATTTCACAGGCTTAGGTCCTTTTCCATTCCGGATGGTCAAGACAAAAGCATAATCAGTCCTTGAAGAGCCCCTAACTCGCTCTGCCGACACTCCATATACCGCATACAGAGTTTCCTCCGGGCTCAGATAGGGCTGCTTGGCCTGGAGGGCCTGGTATTTCTCTAGAGCAGACACAACTCTGAACACAATCTCAGCGGGTATGGACTCACCAATTTCACCAATCATATCCGAGAGTCCTGCACCATACCCGTTCTTCTTCCTCCCCACAAGAAGACATTCAATGATGTCCTGACGGAGCTTCTGTTCCCCAGTGACCATAACAGGGGCACCCGATTCGTCGAAACTAATATCTCCTGCCGTCACTTTGAACGTCTTCACCATACTCCTCCGCCATCAACAGTCTGCCTACACATAGATCCCCGAAGTATAGTCTCAAGCATCTTTATCTATCTGGATATTCTGTGGTGAGGCTATTGTCTTCGAAGACTTGTCACACAATGTAGAAGTAGGTACAACTCTGGAGATGTGGATGTGATTCTTGTGGTAGGCGTCTGTCCCATATGAAGGCCCCTTACATTCTCTGGACCCTAGACTGATGGCCGTACTTTGTAACGTTTTCACCGGGTATGAGTCGCCCAGACTCGTGATAGATGTACCATTGATCGCAGCAATGTCCACGGCTCCACCCTTATAGTGCCAGCTCGTCCTAGCGTGGACACCTTCAGTGGTAGATGATATTGTCAGTGTTCTTATTGGAAGTACCTTCGAAACCTGCTGCACCAATAGCTCAAACCACTGCTTAAACTGAGGATGTACAGGATTATTGGCCCCTGGGTGGAACAACAAGTGTACAGTCGTCCCTGGGGCCACTTGGACATCCTCTAGATACTCCCAGCCACATGCAGATCGGTCTGTCACCCTTGATGCTGTTCTGCTGTCCGTGCTCGTATATGGGTGAACAGGGGACGCCCCAAACATAGTGAGACTGTTTACCCAGGTGTCTAATCTACCCTTTGTGTCTGTTGTGTCCATGTGCTCCGCTTCCAATTCTCTGAGCTCATATCGAATCGATTTGACCTTGTAATCCAATACGCGCCACGACTCGAACTGCCTTGCATGGTCCTTCTGCAGATCCTCCAGCAGCCTTGTCAATTCTGTTTCTTCGTCTTTGGTCTTTGGAACCTTTGACAAGATACTGCTCAACTGATTCAACTCCTCGTCAATCTCACGGAATTCACGTTCATACTTCGCTAGTTGCAGATTCAGTACCCTCTTTCTCCAGAGGATACTTTCCTCTTTATCCTCATACAGGATGGACTGTTTCGTTATCCCATCCTGGAGTACACCAAGATTCAGAGAACCCATTTCAGACAGTGTGGATTCCGCAGTCTTAGAGATCGGAGCAGTATCTGTACCATTTCCAGTAGGAACAGATACTGGTGTCCCAGGAAGCTCCAACGGCCCACCCGGGTATTGTGTGTCTGTGATTCCAGTATAGTTCAGACTATTTAACGCATCCAGTACATTCGTACCGGAAGCTACACTCCTCACTACCGAAGCTCCAGACGCGAGGACGAGGGCTCCATCCGTCCCAGCTGTGCTCGTTGGTATCATTGAAGATACCTTTGAGGCGGCGGAGAACACATCTGCCGCACTCTTATTCTGTGCCACGAGTCCAAGGACATAATAGGTCTGTGTCAGGCTATTGGCCGTATATACAGCCTGTTGGAATTGTGTGTACGCACTCGGTAACGGGATAACACCTGAGACCCCCGGTAAGGAGGATAGCTTTGGAAGCCCCAGGTTTTTTGCGACCTCGGAGTTTATCCTAGAGAAGAGATAATTATCCACGATACCAAGGTCACTCAGAACCTGAGACACCCCGAGTGCCGAATAAATCTGCGAGAAAGATAATGCTTCTTGAACTTGCTGAATTATAGAGTTCTGTATATTCTGTAGCGCCTCAACGTTCTTCGCGATGCAATCGAGCGCATCCGTTACTGTGGATAGTTTGTCGCTGACCTTCTCCACATCCACGAACCCATCCATCCCAGCATACCGCATGAGATTCGTGAGTGCAGTTAGTTTTGTCAGGTCCCCCAGATTCTTGATATTGAGAAGGCTCTTTACAAGAGCCATATTTGCAGGGTTCGCCAGCCATAGCACCACTCTGAGTACTCTCAAACTCTTCCAGTCTTTCGCCTTTCCTATCTGGACCTGAGGTAGTTTTGATGTGACTTCCCGGATGTTCGGGAGTCCATCCAAGAGTCTCGGTACTATATCTGTTCCTGTCTTACATGCCATCTTACGTCGCCTTCGTTTTCGTCGTCAAAACACCTTCGGGTGCCGGGCCTGACACTGGGCCTGATACTCCGTCTCCTTCCTTTACTCCAGTATGGGTGTGGGACATGAATACAGGAATGAAGGTTTCGAGGAGCAATCGTAGTGTGGCTGTGTCATCACCAAGACGTACATCGGGGGCAGAAACAATAGAAGTCCCGATGGATTCTAATCTAGATGTCTTGTCCCCGGACACAACGCTTTCTAGGGCAGATGAAACCCGCACGTCTTTATCCGCCCCGATGGATATCGTTCGGGCGGATATATCCATTTCCTTCTCTGCGATGACATAGGCTTCTGAACCAGCTGTCAGAAAGACGCGCTTACCAGACCCAACTACAGTGTCTTCCTTTGCCTGTGTGGAGATGGACCCGGCAGAAGATACGGAGACATTCTGTGCACCTACAACAACATCCCCAGTCTCCAACATGATTTGGAGATTCCCTCCAAGTAACTTCATGAGTACCCCCACTGTAGCTGTTGGAGGAATCATGAGAACAAGATTTCCCTCATCGTCCATACGTGTGTCCACAAAGAATGAGTTCTGTTCATTGTGTACACGCATACGGAATCTTAGGTTTCCTGATGTATCTGGGTCTTGTTCTTCAGAACCGGAATCATCTACCACGTGTCCAGCTCGAACATCCATTAGTCTTGGACCGCTAGAGGGGAGATCTTCAGATAGACTGGAAGCAGGGTCGCAGGCAACGCTCAGTTCAAAAGCCCGTAACTCCGTACCTCCCTTTGAGATAGGTTTACCGTCGGTCGTGCATACAACTTCTGACTTTCCGATCTTTCTTTTTACAGTTCCTAATTTCGCGTATGTGAGGTCAGAAGCCTGGGGGGATTCCAACGAGATATGCCCGGCTTCAGCATGCAATTCATGGCTGTCTCTATTGAGCTCAAGGAAGACTGTACCAGCGTGGGAAAGATATCTCCCCATGTTGGTTTCCCAGTGCCCAGCCCTGCCGATTGACATTGTGTCGTTCTCTCCCCCAACGAGGGAACGATAGAGAGAGATACCTTCTTTGTAGTTCTGAATGTTCGGCTGCGACGCATTGTCATAGAAGGCTATTATCTCGATTAGACCCTGTGGTCTGTAGGATACTAGTACAGGGGTACCTGGTGTTGGGATATGCCGAACCCAATTGGTTCCTTGGACCACTCCAGGATTGAGTGTAGCCGTTCTGACACCTCCCAGGTCACTCAGCGTAATCTTGCATTGGTACGTATCCAGGTCTACGGATTCTACAACGCCTACTAGTAATCTGGTCCCGTACCCTACAGTACTCGAACCCAGTGTTGGCTGTTCTTGGAGATTATATTTCCTCATTCTAGCCTACCTATACGGTGTAATCTTGATACCAGGACTCGGAGAGAAATCGTTCGCCGGTGGCGAAGGAGGCCCGGATTTGGACGGAGCCGGAGATGGTGAAGCTTGCTCAGGATGCCCGTCCGAAATATCCTGTTGAGATGGTTCTGGGGTTGTCTCAGAGGTGTTATCGACTTCCTGAGATACCGCATCCAATTCATCCGACTCGGTCAATTTACCATACTGTAGTGGCTTCGTCGCCTCAGATGACCCTATGAGCCGGAACTTGAATCCACCATCCTTTGTTGCTGTTATCATTCTGATATAGTTTAGGTCTACTGACATCGTTGCTTCAGACATATATCCGATGTTTGTCTCAACGGATACGATATTCCCTAAGAGTGCCTTATAAGTGACAATATAAGGTCTGTTTGGAAGTACGGCAGGGTCAAGAATTGCCATGGACACAGATGCAGATCGGATATCTGATACAGCTCTTGCTGCCATCAGTTTCACGAAGTAAGTTAGGGCCTCCTCCGACCTGAGGAGAGGATTTGAGACCTGGAGTACCCGGATACCGAAACGTGGTAGCATATTCGACAGAATTCCATGCGCCTTTCTTATGATCTGTTCTACCTCGGCTGACCCGGGCACTCTCACATTGGTGAGACTACCATTCGCGACTATCCATGTGTATGCCAAGTCGTCAGATTCTGTTACGGTTACAGAGGTACCGCCAGCATCGTGGACTAGAGATGTTCTGCCGTAGTCTCCAAGGTCATACGGGGTCATATCGAAAAATGGGAACTCCGCTACAACATCTCCAGATGGGGTTTCCAGTACTTGGTAATATAGATAGTCAGCGACGTATTTCTTTATGATATCCAGTCTCGTCTCGAACTCAGATTGCCACGCCCCGACATCTGCAATGGATTTTTCAACGATTCTGTTGTAGTTTTCAATGGCCTGGTCTGGGAGGAGTATATGTAAATGCCCCCTGTCTGGGGCGTAGTCACCAGAAAACCCGCCAACAGAAGAAGTAACTTCTCCTTCTGGACCGAACCCTGATGACTCTCCTATCCTCACCACGTCCGCGTATGTTAGTTCTGGGTGTATTGCGTCTTGCCAGGCTTGCAATTTGTTCTTATCAAATATCTGGATACCACCATTCCCACTCCCGAGTGTAAACCTGCCAATACCGCGTACGGACGCGGCTCCACCAGTAATTGGAGATGGTCCGTACTTATTCAATTCCGGGCTGTTCCCTATAACTAAGATGCCGAGCAATTGTGGGAGTGAAAGGTCTGTGAACATGCTGGTCAGACCTTCTGTAAGGAGTATGTCCCCCATTGCGAATTCTGTATTGTCCAGTACGTCCTCATAGATGCTGATATTCGTAGTGACCCTTGCTAACCTTAAGAGTCTTGTCGCAGCCCCTTCACAATTCAGTGTGATTACAGAGATACCTGTTGATATGTCATCAGACAGAGATACCATGCGCACATACCCGGTGAAGGCCCTGTACCAAACAGGTTCGGCGCTCGTGTCAGTTATATTGTACCGATACGGATGGCGATAGAATATGGTAATCGGGTCCCCAGCACTAAAGACTGGCATACCGAGTGCCAGATCGAATCTAGTGTCTTGCCAATCTGAAGAGTCAGGATTCTCTGGGAATATGTGGAACAATTCTGGTACCATAACAACTCTTGACTTCCCTATCGCAGAGTTCACAGCATCTTGGCAGATATCCCGCATGGTCTTCCCATTCGGGCTCTTTGCGACTTGTATTTTGAGCTTATTCTGTAGGATATCTCTTTTCAGGGCTTCTGAATACAATTGGGCATCTGGAGAATCTGGCTGTACAATACCCTTTAAATCACGTTTTTTGATTGTGAAAACATTGTTCACGTTCTTTATCACAATGGTACTTGAGTTCCCACCATTCTGTAATGGTGCCAATCTGGTGCTGACATTGCTCACCCACTTCGTGATGTCCCGTCCGCACACGTAGACACGGACGTCGTTCTCCACGCAGAATACAGAATGCTGCGCACCAGATACGTTTCCAGGCCCTGGTATGTACTCCTGATCCGTACTGAGATCCAGAAATCCTGGCATTGGTCTACCCTTATAGTACCGTGCCTACTTGAGTGGCTAATTCACTCAATGCACTAAGAGGGGGTACCATCTTCAACACGACAACGTCTATTGTGTATTCCACATTGAATGGATTTCTTGCCTCCTCTGCAAGGGATAATTGATTGAGGAATTTCACTTGCATCTTTACATCTGGGAACAGAATTGTGTGGTAGTCTAGAGTGACAATGTTGGGTTTGCCCGACGTCGTGAACGCTGGGGTTGCCGTCAGCTCACAGAATCTGTAGAAGACTTGCCGCTTCTGTACAGATGTTATGGATTGAAGTCTCACTGGGCCGGACGTCTTCTGCTTCTGCTCCGCGAAGAAAGATAGGGGATAGAGACCACCTGTCTGCATTGTGATACTCAGAGTCGGGAGGTCTAGCGAGGACCCATCAGGTGCTTGCCAGTCATAGATGACTGTCCCGCCAAATGCGTTCGTCCGTGACCTACGGAATGGGATATTCCAACGCACGGAAGCCGGGTTGATAATCTGAACAATCCGATCCTGCCCAGTTTCGTCCCACTCTGTGCAAGACCACACAAACGAGCTGGAAGACCCGGATTTAGCTCTATCCCCACCAGGGGAAACGGCGTGGTCAGCGGAGAAATCTACGGCTTGTGCGGCCTCAGAGTCTGAGAGGACCGTTATAGGAGAGTTTGGAGGAATTGGGTCTTCTGGCATTTCTCAGTCCTATTGTGTTACGAGGGAAGGAGATCCAGTTGGTGTTGGCGGAAATACGTTATTCGTACTCGCCGTCTGGTTTCCAACATCTGTTACATAGATAGTAATCTGTTTTCCAGTAACAGGGTCATATATCTTCGTGGCTACTTTACCCTTCGTGTCTTTACTACTCGTCTCTGAGAGTTTCTGCAGTATGTAGGACATCCTCTTCTCGTCGTTTCCTACCATATCTCCATAAGTTGTCATCAAGTAATTGATTGGAACATTCTTCCCTCTTGAAGACCTTGCTTGTATTCCACCATACACCGCAGCGAGGATGTCTCTCTGGTCCTCTGGTACTTCTGTCCCAAAATGCCGTAGCGTAGCAGAAGCTGTGGCTAGGTCTGTCGCCGCCTCTCTCAGAGCCTTGGAAGTTTTCCTCCATTCCTGAACCATCTCCACTCCGAGTTTCCCCATCACTCCTATTTGGTAAGCGCTGAATGCGATTCCGGCAGCATAGGGGTTCCCTCCAGACATCGCCAATGCTCCACCAGCGGAGATCCCGGCTTCCCCGAATGCCTGAGCGGTCGTCATGTTCTCATTCGCACGAATGGCACCCGCCATCGCACTAACCATCCCAGTCCCGATGGCAGCTCCTGTGGAGATTCCCCCTCCGGGTCCTGGAAGTGCAATGGTGGTATTCGTACCAGGAGGCAATCCACCTCTACCAGACCCACCCCTTCCGGTGCCCCCAGCGATACCACCTGTCCCTAGCACCCTCTCGATAGTATCCAGTGCTGCACGATAATCCTTGCTAATCCTTGTTATCACCCCCAATGCTGTGAGAGCACCTCCGACCACTGCCGCAGCAGCCAGGATCTTCGGATCTCTTATGATCTCCTCGCCATAGCGTTGAGTCTTCTCTAATACGGTTAGCTGACTTCTACCTATTTCGTTTGCGTCAGCTAAATACTTTGTCATGTCCTCTGCTCGGTCCAGGATCTTCTTTGCGTCAGCACCAGTGGTAGCAGTCTCGACGAATTTCTGCGTCCCTTGCAATCCCTGTTGGAGGGCTAGATACTCTTGTGGCCCCCTAACTCCAAATATCCCAGACCCGTATACCTGCGCTACGCCTCCACGAGGGAAGAGTTGATTCATTGTCTGTTGTATCGCTTGGAATGCTTCCTTGGACTGATTGAACGTTGTAGCCATCAATAGAGACCCAGCACCTGGAGTCTTTGACAGTAGAGCGAGTGCCTCTTCCGTGGTAGTTGGAGCTTTCCCTCCGGGGCCTACTAGTGACGCTGCAGCCGTGAGGATTCCAGACTGTGCCTGGGCGCTGAGTTTACCCCCCTCGGCGAGTGTCCTCTGTAGTTGTGGTATCACACGCTGTGAAATGAGCAGAGAAACACCTCCCATACCTATTCCAGATATCCCGCGGAGCGCAGAGGAGGCCGCATCCATAGCCACACGTTCAGACATACCGAATTTCTCCAGATTCTTTGTGGCTGTGGCTATGAACAATGCTACGTTCTCAAACTCCGCACCAGATGATTTCATGGAGACGGCGAGATCATTCGACACCCGGACTAAGTATTGCTGGCCTATCCCGGCTTCTTTAGCATATATGGCCACTCTAGAATACCGTACTGCTGCGGTTTCTAGACTCTCATTCAAGGATTTCTGTTGGTCTATTAGTTGAGACGTTAGCTCTGGCATTCCGATGTCGTGTATCTTCGACATCGCTGCGATCTGTTCTGTATATCTCTCTGTACTCCTCTCAACCTCTACAATATTTCTGGACTGTACGATTGTGTTTTGCAATATTGCCGTTCTAGTGGCGTCTATGTCACCTCTGAGTTGACCATACCTATTGGCAATCTTTGTATACGTTAAATCCAGATTCCCGAGAGCCGATTGGGCTTTGGCGATACTACCAGGCAACATCTGCCCGTATGCAGCCGCCACGTTGGATACTATCTTGTACCCCTCAACGTTAATCCTATTGATCTGATTGAGGGGTCCGGCTATCATAGCGAGAGGCTTCAGGATAGCCGGGAGTCCATCAGACAGTCTGGAGGAAACAGTTGAAAGTAAACTATCGGTAAATGACCTTCCCCAACTCTCTCCTACTTTCTTTGCCGCTAATGCCTGTGCGCTCCCAGCCTTCTCGACTTCCCTCTCCAGAGACATTCTGGCACGGCGAACCGCTTCGTCCAGGTCCCTCCCTGCCTCTCTGATGGACCTCTTAAATGTGCGACCAAATACTCTTGTTGTGGCATTCTCGAAGTCGTCAAGAGACTTCGTTGACGCTCTGAGTAGATCGGCTATTTTCTTCAGGCTGTCTATATCTGTCCCATAATCTTTTTGCGCCACTTTCAATCCTCTTTTTGATACCCATCAATTCCCAGAGCCCAGGCATTTGAGGGGTCATCCTCAGGTCTCTGGTATTTCTGCTTCTTCCTGAGCCTATCAACACGACGCGCCATTGCCTGTAGTTTCACGAGCTCTGCTTGGTCGATATCAATCCCAGGGATCTCCTTGGGTTTACTATCCTCAGGTCGGATGTCCACGATTGCTCTCGCTCTTTCTTTCATGTGCTCTGTAATCTCAGGGTTTATCAAGAGCGCGAGTGGAGTGAAGATACCCTTTGGGCTAGTCCGTTTCGGGATTCCAACACTATCGGCTATCTCTTCTGGAGGGGTGTCCTCGGTCGTGGGGCCGCTGAAAAAGATACCCCTCAGTGTATCCGCGTCCAGGAGAGACCCAAGATGCCGGCCAATCATTTCAGACAACCTCTCCTCCTTTTTGGTCGCGGCCATAACATAGAAGTAGAACTCTACTTCCGACATGCCCCTGAAACTCTTCAGAGGCATGTTGAGACTCGACACAACGAGGAGAAGGTCGTCTACGACGTTCTTGTGTTGATTCGTCCAGGTCCCACTCACTTCCCCTGTTGCGACGATGCGAAAAAACTATTCCGCTTCTCCCGCCACGGTGTTACACACTGTGAGAGATACAGTGAGTAGAGACTCTGGAGTGTTTCACTACTTAGACTATTAAGCCACGTAAGGAGATGTGCCCAGACACTTTCCCGGACGAAATTCGCCATGATCTCGTCCACACCTGCCTGATTTATGTCCCGCCGGGATTCCAGACTCTTCTTTAGAGTCTCTACATCGGCAGCTACCTCTTCTGCGAAGACCGTCTCTACTGGTACATCATTGATGTGGGTACAGCACACTGCTAGAGTCGGAGCTATAGACGCAGTTGTTTCACCAATTGTGCCAGAGTAGTCAGAGAGTATCTTTCCGTCTCTCCAGACAGCTGCACGTTGAGAAACATCCGGAACAAAAGTAAACTTCACCCCACGCAATTCAACAGTTGTAGGGGGTGGAGTTTCTGGGCAAAGAATTTCCAGGACTTCATTCAGTATAGAATTGGCCTTCATACTTACCTCCTACGTTAGGACTGTTTACGATACTCTGTATCTCCCCAAAACATGGATTCGGGCTGTCTTCTTGTACAACTTATTCCCGGCTGCTTCGTATGCGTCTGGGTTGTTCTCGGACAAGAAGCACCCATAATAGACATCTGTAATCAGACGACCGTTAGGGAGCTCCCAGACTTCGTGAATCTCAAACGGGTTTGCCTGGTCCGCAAGGTGGATGAGAGGGTCCGAAGATGCACCGATTGCGACCTCCAGCGGCTGAGTCCATAACTCGAAGCCCTGGACCTCAATCTCATCAGTCTCTACGACTCCTGGCACCTGATCCACAGCCCGGCCCGTCGAGAACCGATTCAATTCGAATACCTTGGTCACTGGCCTCGACTGCCTAGGAGAGAATCGTTCGATTCTTCCCACGGTTTGGCCGTTAACTCGGATGGTTACTGCGTGGGTATGTCTCGTCCCACCAGGGGTCACTGGGATTTGGGGTGTGAACGGAGACTGAGTACCAATAGGCATTTTAGCGCCTCCTCATTACACGTTGGCGATTGTCGGTGTACCTTCAGAACCGAAGAGAACCTGCTGATCCACGAAATACTCACCAAATAGGTGTTTCACAGGGTACCGCAGGAAGAAAAAGTACTTGAAGTTGTACCCGGTTCTAGACCCGGTGACGCGGGCTACATAGATGTCCTTGATTGGATTCAGTGACCGGGTTATACCTGTCTCCGTTTCGTAGGGAGCAATAGTCCCCTCTGCAACAAGAGACGTGAGAACCAGGGCTACTTCTGCTCGTATGGCCGAGATAGCATCAGCAGTGGATTTGTACACACCACCTATGATCTTGGCATCCAACCGAGCATTCATCGTCTTTGTGACAGCATCTTTCTGTACGGTCGCTGACGGCTCGTGTACGTCCTCCGACAGACTGTGCACCGTACACGTGTCGTATACCCGTATCAGACTACCGAGTTTCTGGAGGCAGAGCAGATCATTTCCAGCCCTATAGTCGAGCTCAGACTGGAGAAGGGTCTCTACATCCGAGAAACCAACGATCTCCCTCCGGAGAAGAGTATCCGATGGGCTCTGGAACGTATCTTGCAGAGCCGCCAATGCCGTGGCGATTGACCACGCTGGGAGTGTGCCCGTCCAAGTAGTGCTGTCTCTTAAGAGGAACTGTCTTTGTGCCCAAGTATTACCGACGAGGACATAGCGTCCAAGGGCGGGGGATGTCGGAGGCAACTGCATGGAGACCTTTGCTTCGTAGACTAGCGTATCTGGAGTACTCATATCCCCGGAGGGAGTCCCCATGGGCATCCAGAACCATCCCATTCGGTATTTCTTCTCAATGGGGGATGAGCATTTCTCGATGCTCGTCCTTAGAGCGCTCCGGATTGTGTCCGTGGACTCCAAGACCACTACATCGGTGATTTCAGTTTTCTCCTCGGACGCTTTGATGCCATTGATGTAGTCCACGTCACTGTAGACACCGTCTCCGTCTGGGTCGCTAATTTGGACATAGTACAGGTAGGGTACTCCTTGCGCGAAGGCAATGTCCCCGGCAAGCGCGAGGAGATTCTGTTGCGTCTTCCCGCCTACCTCATCCCACAAGGCGCTGGCACTGAAAACAAGTCGCGGGGTGTTGTACATACCAGAAGGCTTATCGTACGCATACGATACGTAGTAGATAGCCCCGTATGCAGGAGAATTCCCAGACCACGGGTATTGGATGGTGATTGGGGTCTGAGAAGATGGGTCTGAGCTGAAAGTCACATAAACGGTTCCAGTGAGGTTGGATACAGAAAGAGAACCACCTCCAGAACCCGTAGCCGTCACAGTACCAGTAGGAATGTGTGACAGGATTGTGTAGTATGTCCCTGGAGTACCAGTGATGATGCCTGTGTAATCCTTACGGATATCTGATGTACTCTTGGATTCAACTACAGTCTGTGAAACCCCCCATTTTATCTCCCCAGTATTTGTCACATGGAATGTGTAGATATCCCCAGATGTAAACGTTCCAGAGAAGGCTAGGACGATCCCGTCTTCTAGAGAGACACCGGAAGATGATGTTGTCGCGGTTCCGGACCCAGAAGAGACCGTATTGCCGTGCCAGTTGAATGTGGCTGTCCCTACTGCGCCGCCAGTCGCTATTGTAATTGTGTAGGTTCTTGGTTCGAGAGCCTTATAGGTGTTCCCAGTCCCATAAGACACAACACCAGAACCAGAATTGCTCCCCGAGGCCGTTATCGTACCAAAAGAAATGTTTGGGGTGTAATCAACTCCGTTGGTGTAACTCGTGATTCCTGGCCTATCCCCAATTCGGATAATAGACCGAATATCTGGAGGGGTATCCCCGACAGTGTCTAGTGTTGCGTTTGTACTCTGATAGGAGAAGTAGTAAGTACCTGAGGCCTTATACGCCTCAGACATGATATAGATGTGGGTCCCGTCAATGTACCCCCAGTACTTCTTATCAACGGTAACGTAGTTCGTACCGTCGAAGTACTCAAGGATGCTGGTTTCCTTCACCTCGTTTGACGTGTAGTTCAGCCCCGCAGCATGTTGATATCCTAAGGAGGCCGAGAAGGAGACAGGCTCCTGATATCGGTATCCCCTACGGATCGCTACATCGTATTTTTCCAGCGTCTTTAGTCCAGGACCCACAAGACATAATACACGAGGTACGTTCGCGGTGATAATTGTGTCCGCAATACGTCCTTCAGATATATACGGTCCAGGCGGAAGATATTGTGTAGGCATCTTTGGTCTCCTCTCCTATCCTACCGTGTTCCAGTATTCGTTGATACTCACAGCCGGAGTAAAGTCATATGGATACCTCAATAGGTATGGAGTACGTTCTCGAATTGTATACGTCTTCTATTACAATATCAGCCACCCCCGGACTCATTGCGAGCACAATACCCGTCGGGCCGATGTTTACGACGTCTGGGTTGGTACTGCCGAATTGGTAGGCTCCAGACCCACCAGAAAATTTTGCTTGAAACTTTGTACCGACTCGTAATGTTGCCGGGATATTCGTGTGTATGAATGTGATAATTGTGTTTTCGTCCAGGGACGAATAAGCATACGGCTCTGCCTGTGCAGAGACTGCATCTTGAGTCACATCTGATGGAAATGCCTTTACGAATACAGTCTCTTCGTATGCTATCCTGAGTGTTACAGATTCTGTGACAATTCTGTGCTCTGGGTCATCATCACGTGGATTGTCAGACCCTGGGGTTCTAGAAAATGGTGCGTTGTATAAGATATTGTATCTTCCACCTGTGAAAGTCTTATTCAGGCAGAAGTTTACATCATTCAGTGCCATAAGAAGACCAGTCACCACAGAATCCCCGAGCGAATCAAGAGTGTCCTGGTCACCCGCGAATAAATCTAGCGTGATCGTACCATCTGGGCAATAACAAGAATACCCAAGGTATTTCTCCCCAGATTTGTTATCTATGTAGGATTCTGTAGGCCCTGATCCTACTTGTCCAGTCTGAAACTCCCCCTGGAAGTTCGTCAGCACGACTGCTGGTATCTCTTGTTGTATCCTGGCTAGACGCTTGATTATGGTCAATCTACGCTTGGCTGGGTCTTCCTCATCCACGGAGAACTCAAAGACACTGGGTACGACTTTCAGTTTTTCCAGTGTGAACTCCTTTGAGAAGATGGATTTTAGAACTTCCAGAGTACTTGATTTGATATTGCTGATACTCCTCCCGTATCGGAAGTGTATCCTGCCGACTTTCGTCCTCGGCATCAGAACACCTCCGATAGGATTTCGTGTTCCTGGACTGGCCGGATAGAGAGATCTTGCCAGAGAGCCCTATCCCCCGGATCTCCTCTGTTCACAGCAGTTACTTTGTAGCGTTCCCCGGAGTTTATTTTTACGATGAGATCCGTGTCCAGTATCTTAGGTCTCGGGTTAACCGTAAACTTCATCGAGGATATGCTGGTGACGAAGCCGAGATCCGTAAGTTTCTTTGCAATCTCTGAGAATTGAGCCTGCTCTACTTTTAGGATGTCTTTTCCTGTCTTCCATTTGACGTGGAGTCCCTGAAAGTATAGAGGTACATCGCCATTTGGACTGTAATTTTTGAACTCAACCCGGAACTGTGTTTCTAGAGTCCATGGCGGTTTCCCAAGCCCAAGGAGAAAATCACCAAACATAGACAAGTTCTTCCATGTCCCAGTGCTCGTATCGAGGAAGTACGGTATCAGTTCTCCCCCGTATTCTGATGGGTATATCCCATACAATTTATACCCATCATAAGCCAAGGCAGAATTGATGTAAACACGTTCCCCAGTGAGTACACCACGTGCGTCTTTTTCCAACACGATTGGGGTCGGCCTGATGTCTGCGTATTCCTCGTCGTCCCAAACTTCTACTCCATCAAGATCCGAGAATGGTGCCGTTGAATCGAGTGTGTACTTTGTATGCCCATACTGCTCATAGCCACCAACGATTCCTACCGCATAACAGACAGGACATCGGTCTGACGGAATCCCACTTCGATCCACGCACGAACAGGGTCTACCCTGGAAGAGTCTCCTGTAGAGATGGCAATCCACCCCAAATGTCTCAATTGCTTTGGCGTAACGTTCCTCAACCCGCTCATATATCTGAGCGTCTTTGATGATCTGCACGGTTCTTTTTGTCTGTGACGGATCATAGATCGTATCGGATCTCGGCTGATCCGGGTTCGTGGGATTTCTTCGCAAGTACCGTATAGAGCCCATGAGTGCTCACATCTTGTACGCAGCGAAGAACAGACCCTCCGTGGCCTGCCTCCGAGCGATACCGATATAGCCCTGGACCACAGGTCTGATGAGAAGTCTCCCAGGCCCGAGAGCCAGTGCAATTTTGACCCGTTCCCCCTGCTCTTGCCATTGCTGTGCGACTTGCTGCACGAAAGAACTGAGATTACTGAAGTGATCCCACTTCAGACTGATTGTCTGCCCAGAAACATCGAATTCTTGGTCTATTTCTTGTAGCAGCTGTGCCTGCAATCCATACAGCATGGAGACCGTGAGTACCCACGGCTCTGCTATAGGGGGGAGCGTCGTCAGACTGAATCCAGTTACAGGAGGGCGCATATTGAATGCGTTCAGTCCTTGTTTTAGGTACCGTGCCAATTCTTGATCTGAGTACCCCTGGAGTCTATCTGTTGGCTTCTGTGCCTTGTCCATGAGTGCACGTAAATCCGGCAACATCCTGAACAGGACGAGAGGGGCTACCCAGAGCATCTGTATCACAGTACGACTCGGGGCTCCAACAGATAGTGTGTAAGACCACACCAAGAGATAATACGCATCCGACGTGGAGAGGAGTTCCGCCGGAATATCGGCGTAATAGACGCCGACACTCCCAGGGATCCCACTGACAGGTGGCGTGGCCACGACCTTTTCAGACATGTCATACACATTCAACACTGGAGTGCTGAGTGGCTCCACCGGATCAGAACCAACTTTAATCTCAAGATATACTCTTTCTGTTCTGCCTCGCAACGCGAGGACATATTCATCTGTCTTTAGAGATGAGAGTTGGTTTGGGTCTGAGTATTTCGGGTTATCAGCCGTTTTATCAACGACACGGAAATACTCTCTCCATAGGTGATACTCACCATCAATAGTGGCCCCAAACTGTATGTACCATCCGTCACTGATGATGGCATTGAGTGGGCATGTGTACAAATACTGATAAACACCCGTATCTATCCTTGTAGCCACTCCGGCTGCGGTCAGAGTCCCATCTGGGTCATAGACTCCGACACTAGGCTCTGTTGTCGTCACAGGGTACCCATCTGGGTCACGTGGATCCTGGCCTGTAGTCACCAACAGAGACCTCTCAAACGTGTGTTGGCCACCCTGAACTATGATGGCTCTGTTGGTATCTTTATTTTCGTATATCAACCCAGCCTCCTAGATATCCAGATTACTCCGTCCCAGAACAACAGAGTCAACCCCTCATTTGTGTATAGACCCAATTGGAACGGATACAAATACGCGCGTCTGTGTCTTGCTGTCTGTATTGTATCCAATTAGGGCTCCAACTCCCACTTCACTATGCACCCAGCCCAGTTTCGGGTACCATTGTGCGGTCAGTCCAATACCTACACTATCTTTATTCCCATAAACCCCGGTCCCGAACCCGAGTGTGTCCTTCCGGAATCGGAACGGTTCGAACATGACCAGCGCCTCTGCGTTTGATGTCATACCAATATTTATTGTGTTTCTCGTCCTCTGCGATTGGGATGCCATTGATGAATATGTAAAGTGGGAGTTGTCTAGATCCAGCGTCGCTGTACCTATTGTGTTGCCTTCTCTATCCAGTTCCAATAGAGACGCGCTCAAAACACGTAGACCACCATCTTCCGGCTTCTGCCTATAGAGAACCGCATTGATGGAGAACCTCTGAGCGTAGTCGAAACGGATTTCGTTTGGATCACCATAGATATTTGGCACAAGGATATGGAACCTACGGTATTTATCCCACCACTCGAATTGTATGACCCCTGGAGACGGATTTGTCGTGGATGCAGAACCACCCGAAGTATTTCCATGGAGATTGGCCTGTATTCTGGCCACGCCATCGAGTAGGAGGTCGTATTTCTTCTGCATCTTCTTGAGTTCTTCTAAATTCAGTCCGCTTGTCTTCTCAAGCTCCTCCCGAAGCTTGGATTCGTGCGCGAGCTCGGCCCTAACCCGATTCAGCTCCGCGTTTGCACTCTGGAGTTCCTTCTCTTTCTCTGTGAGATGCCCAGAGAGTTGTCTCTCCAAATCTGTGTTCTTTCTGTGGTATATCAGGAGGAGAAGAGTCATACCTAGAAGTAAGACAGAAAGGATCAGGACAGGCCATTTACTTGGGGATTTTACGTATAAAGCGACTTTTTCTTCAGACATTGTTGGCTCCTACTCACAATGTACACTACTCCTGTGGGGGCTTCTCGGAAGCACTCCGGTATTTCCATTCGCCTATATTTCCTCCGGTGTATATGGCTACAGCCCCGCCTGTCCCTAACAGAAAGACATAGTTCACTTCCTTCAAGATGGAGAGAATCTCCTCAGCACTAAATCTTTCTGGGAATGCTGTACGGAGAGCAATGAAAACTAGGAACTCTACAATGGCAGTAGCCCAGATCCTATGTAGGACATATACAGTAAGGACGAACTTTCGCTCTCCTGTTGTTGCCTCTGGAGGGATACCAAACATCCGTCCCAACAGATTGGTTTCGCCACGACGGTACAGAATCCCACCTATGATTGTGACGATAACTAAGATTGTGAGTACTGCCACAATCGTTATATCCATTCTTGCCTTCTCTATAGTTTGATGTCTTTGATCATCCTGGAGACCATCGCTCTGTAAGCTTCCTTTCTCGACCCAGTCTTGGATAACGTAGCCACATATATTGAATCATATACAGACGTCCTGAATTCCCAGTGCCATTCCTCTTTCACATCCACACGCTTCGGGTCGCCCATCCCAGAGACACCACCTACAATGTTGTTCCAACCGAGGCTATACGCAAGTTCCGCGAATGCCGTCTGGTCCATGCCAAGACGTTTCGGGTCTACATCCACATCCACGGCTCTACCGGCTTCATGCGGGCTGAAACCTGGATGCGGGGAATACGCCAATTTACCACGACCACCATTACAGGCCGTGTATGAGGCCAAGAAAGGATATTCTCGAACTAGCGCCTCTCTCTCCTGCAACTTCCCAGTTCCGGTCAGATAATCGTAGTGAGCCTTGGCTTGGTCTTGCTCGTCCCGGAAGGCGTCACTGAGATATAGCTCGCCACCTTTCGCTCTTACCTGGTCCCGCAAGGCATATAGCGCATTTGCAGTGTCCGGGGTCAACCACGAAAGCCTAGAAGGCAGTTTTGCAGTGTAATCATTGTAGATTGACATTACGTCTATCTTGACCAATGCTCCGGGCTTTATTCCAGTAGGATATGTGTCCATTGTATACTCCTAATGTTTACTCACATCTTCAACCCATCGGATGACTTGGTATACCACTTCCAATAGACCTGCCATACCGAGGAGGACTACGGACACCCGTAGAACTACGGCATTCACAATCTTGGACTCTAGATCCTTTATTTCATTACTAATCTTTTCAAGTCCCTCCTTCCCACTACGGTTGATACATTTCTCCAGGTCTCCAACATCAGTATCAAGTGACGATACTGATTCAGATAACGAATCTAGACTATGCTCCAGGTCGGACAGTGCTGGCTGGATGGAAGATAGAATGGACTTGTGGTCCTGAACCAGTGAAGCTATGCTCGCCTGAATATTCCGATTCGCATCCAGTATACGTAGCATCGTCGCGGACACTTCCCGCTGCTGTGTAACAATGTCAGATAGGAGAGACTGGCTCACACTTACATTATTTAGGAGACTTTCTACTAAGCTAATTAGCGCCGTATAGTCCCTCCTATCTGCCATTGCTAGTCCTCACATCTGAGGTTTTATCCGAAGGGCCCAGGTACTATCCCTCACCATGTCAGATATCCGCAACAACATCCACCCTGGATGCTATGAGTTCGGTTCCTTGTACAACCACAACAGGAACGAGACGAACCCTGTATTTCTCAGATAACTTCCTCACTTCATCCGAGAACGCAGAGATCCTATGCTGCTGATCCTTCGCCAGCAGAATCTTCGCTTGCTCGATAGGATCCATCTCAGGTTCTGAAACCGCCACTTGTGCCTCTGTCTGTGTTTCCACATTCACTTTCTCTTCCATGACTACCTCCTAATAAACTCGCAATCAGGCCAACAACACATACAGACAATACACCACATCTACCCACACATTTTACCATCTCCTTATGTAGTCGGGGTGTCAGGTTCCTGATTTGGTTCAGTTTGTTGTGATTCGTTACTACTCCTCTCCTTCGCCCAATTAACCATGGTCTCAGCCAACTGACGTAGCTGATCATCTAGTGCTAGAATTGTATCTGGAGATATCCCAGCCGCTACCATGTCCGCTACCGTGAAATCATAGCGCGTATTGGACTCTGGCCGGTGGTACTGCTGCCCAGCCGCGTTGACTTCTCTGGGCGGCGTGAGCTCCCCAATGGCCTCAAACACTGTACAGGTGGCGCTGTCACGGTGGAGTTGGATTTCTTGGATGTAATACTCTAAAGTTTTGGAAATGGTCGTGCTATTGTACCCCATTTTCGCCTCCTTTTTACCACGTCGTCAGAGCGGCGCGGACCCACGTATTGGTCGCAACGCACACGTAGATATAGCCAGCCGTTATGCGAATTTCGCCTGTAGTCCCAGTGTCCGTTGCGTTGGCCGGAGCAATATTGAGCGCGGAGAGGCGGTATTGCGTTGCAGTCACATTTCCAGTTGCGCTCACACTGGCCTTCACGGCACCAGTAGAATCTCGCACCTGTAATAGGTCAGCCGTTTGGCCAGAGGAGCCTTTGATGATTGCACCGACAGTGCTGGCCGAGCTGGTATCTACCTCTATTTTGGCGGCTGGCATAGTTGTCCCAATGCCGATGTTGCCGTTTGAAGCTACAAGCTGGTCAGTGCCAACTGTCAACCCATTTGCGGGCATTTTAAATGCGCCAACATTACTGACGCTTGAAAATACGTAGCCAGTATTTGACTGCCATTCCTGAAGATTTGCTATTTGTGTACCATCAACAAACGACTGATTCCCTGCACCAGAATTATACAGCATTGTTACTTCGGTATCTGATAAAACTCTATTCCAAACTCCCGCTTCGTCAATCATTCCCTGAAACGGTTGGTAACTACCATAAGCTCCAATGTAGAGGTTTCCGGAATTATTCATCGTTGTGCTTTGCGCGATGGTCAACCGTAAGACACCATCCACATAAAGCCTTCTATTGCTGCCGTCATAGGTGCCTACAATATGGTGCCAAGCGTTAGTCGAAACCGCGTAACCAGCATCGTTGTATCCAACATCATTTATGGCCCAATGTATTTTTGTGCCATCATAGTATAAGTAATATGTATTTGCGTCCTTACTAATGACTCTTTGTGCTGTGTTTGACGTTGTATACATCCACACGGAAACCGATACTTTGGTTGAATTCACCTGCGCGAGAGACGAGCTATTTGGTATGGTTATATTTATCGTACCAGTTCCTGAAAAACTAGCAGCATTACCAATCTTTCCGGCAGTCCAAACTGGTGTAGTCTGCCATGTACCAGTATTGCCGTTTCCAGAAGAATCAGAAGCTGTGGGGCCAGTTGATTCGTCTAATTTCCAATATCCAGCAAGTCCAATAGCTAGGTCAGATGGTGTAGAAGTACCTTGTACAATGATTCCTTTGGTTTCGCTTGTCGACGGCTGGACATGAAGATTAGCAGCTGGCGCGGCAACACCGATTCCTACATTCCCGCCAGAAGGATTGATAAGCACATAACCTTTCGTTACATTCGAAGTAGAATCAAGAGTGAGGTTACCACTGGCTGTGCTGTTGCCGTACAAGGTAAAACCGGCAGCGTCGATGTCGGATGTCCATGGGGTTTGTGGGCTACCGGCAGGAGCCCAGCTCAAAACTCCATCTCCTTCGACATCTGTCAAAACACTTCCTGCAGGACCAAGGGCTGTAGGTAAAGTGAGAGTGTACGTCCCAGATGCAGATGCTGGTTGAATAGTTATCTTACCTGAAGTATCTCCGGACAATGAAAGCACACCCTTGGTTGTACCAGCTAAACCGAGAGATAGCAGCTCTCCTGGTGCCGTCGTCCCGATGCCGACGTTGCCCGTGAGCGTCCAGTTGTTGCCGTCATGCTGCGCCTTGATTGCTCCTGTACCGTTGGCGAGGATGATATTGTTGGTCAACCCTGCAGGGAGCATTGCTACGTTAGCTCCAAGGATGGTATTCCCGGTCCCGTAAATGATCCCTTTGCCGGTGTTGTAGCCCACAGCAGTGTTGTTGCTCGTATTGTTTGGCGTGGCCGTGCCTGTACCTGTGCCTGGCCCTGTCGCGGTGAAGGTTACACCAACAGTGTTTGAGGATGCCCCGATGAGAGTGAAATCAGTCGTACCCAACGTTTTGATTGTGTAGCTGGTGCCGACATGGAAACTGCCTGCCGTCTGAGCGCCACCTAGATCATAGAGGGCTAGGTAACCATCGGCGGTGTTGTTGGAGCCTGTAGTGTTGTAAAAGAGGGCGTACATACCATCGGCGACGTTGTTACTGCCTGTGGTGTTGTTTTGGAGGGCTTGGTAGCCGGTGGCAGTGTTGTTGGCGCCTGTAGTGTTGTAAAAGAGGGCGTACGCACCACTGGCGGTGTTGTCATCGCCTGTAGTGTTC
>Ga0272448_1000298_pt1 | contig 78442 bp, 68 predicted proteins | sample YNPCB0191_FD_202220 | JGI IMG/M metagenome (GOLD analysis project Ga0272448, IMG submission 202220) | Hot spring sediment microbial communities from Yellowstone National Park, WY, United States - YNP-CB-019-1 | ecosystem: Environmental > Aquatic > Thermal springs > Hot (42-90C) > Sediment...
CCCAAGCCGTTTGACTTAGCTGCCCGCCAACGTCGTCCCGCCTGGCTCCGTGCGACGTAGCCAGGCAATCGGCAACGACCGTTTCCAGCATTTCCGCCGACGCCGTAATCCGCCCCGGTATGTCGGACAAGGGGTTGTCGGTCATTGTATCGTTGCTCTCTCCAGCGTTACCACAATTAGCGTGCCCTTACTTGTCTGCGGTCCATAGCCCACGCCCGTCCTCTCATACATGTCCCCCTCCATCAACTCAACCCTGTGAATCGTCCCTCGGAATCGCATCAAAATATCCCCCGGTTTTAGCCGTGCGGCCAACTCTCCCGACAAGCGAATCTGTACCTGATATTCCACCTTGCCTTCTGTTCTAAGCATCATCGGCTTGCCTCTTGGACCTTCGTCTCCTGCGGCAACAATGGCTATATACTCTCCTTTTTCGGCCGCCGTCTCCACTACGTAGCCATCAAGAAGCAATTCGGCCCCGACGAAATTCCTACCCTTTAGGCTCTTTGGGGTCAAGTCTCGGTCTGTAATCTTTACCCCGGATTCCTTGGTCGGTTTCGCTTGCTTCAATTCCACTTCCATCTTGGCAATTTGTTCTTTCGCGTTTTTGAGGTCATTGCGCAGTTTCTCAAGCTCAACTTGCGCCGGTTCCGCCTTCAGCCTCTTGATTTCTTCTTGAAGCTCGGCAATCTTCTTGTCGCGGGCCTTAATGGTCGCCTGGAGCAAGGTGTTTTGCGCTCGCAGCAGCCGGACTTCATCCGCCGGTTCCTCACCCCAAACAGCCGTCAAGCCACAGGCCGCCACAAGCAGCCCCGCCACGATCAGTAGTCCTGTGCGATTCATTTGCATGTCTCCTTTCGGTTACAGGCTTCGCGCTATGTTATCACGCTAGAGCTTGATTGGTATTCGCATCGTCCGCAGGCTCTTGCCGCACGCGCAGCATTGGTCGTCCGTTGCGCAGATTTCGATTCCGCAGAACGGACACGGCAAGTAGTGATCTTCCAGAAATTCGACTATCCTTTGGGCTTCATCCGGCGAAACCCTTCGCGGAAGGACGCCGTGGTAATCCTCAATCGTCAGCCAGCGAAGGCCGATGACCAGCAGCAGTATGGCCAAGCCACCAATGACGGCGGGAAGCGTGCGGCTTCCGCTCGTGTTTTCGACAAAGTAGCCGACAAGCGCGAACAAGCCCAGCAGCGCCGCCACGGCGACGCACAACAAGCCCAACAACCTTTCGAAGGCCCTGATTATCCCCATATTGACCAGCCCTCGCAGCCCAAAGGTTACTCCGTTTGGGACCGGTCGGTCTGCGTATCTACCAACACTCACAGGCCGTGCCGCTGCCGGAGTTGCTTGACCAACTTCGGGATGTTCGGAACAGTCACGCCTGCCTTCCTGCGAACCGTTCCCATACGCCATATTATCCTGCATATCCTGAGCCGCTTGTCAACTGCCCTTCAAGGATACCGGCCTCGTAGTTTTTGTCAAGTGGGCCCACAGAAAGGCCACCCCGGAATTCAACTTTCTGTGCGCGGCATGTCTTTACTTCGCCGCAACTCTCGACAGACCAACAGGTTACGGCAAGATTTTAACAGGTGTGAAAATCTAGCCCTAAGTCCGTGCCCCGCAAGGGCTTACGTCGGTTGTGTGTTCGACTGGGCCGTGGAATGCGGGTAGAGGGATTTCTCCGATTTCCCGCGCCAGTGTCGGCAGCGCTTGGAGCCTGGCCAGGCCACCTTGGAACCCGTCCCGATAGGCTGCCACGGCTTCCGGGTCGGGCTCCGCGGGTTCAGCCTGGGTGCCGTCCCAAGCCTGCATGGCCACAACGCCGGCTTGCGTGACCCGGTAGCCGACGCGGCCGTGGATATCGCAGTTCGATTCGGCGTAGCCCAAGGCCAACGCCTGTAGGGCCGTGTCCTCGACGTGCTCCAACTCGGCTTGCCGGCCGTCGCCCCAGCCGTGACCATCGTTCAGGGCAATCTCGGGTACCCAACAGCCAGCCGGACCGTGCTTCAGCAACTCGGTCACGAAACATTCAGCTTCGTTAGGGCTGAAACCGACCAGCTCGCCGCCGCGCAGAATGCCGGCCGCCGTGAGGATCACGCCTACCGTCTTGGCCTTCCCGCGTGCGCGGCGGGCCAAGCCGGCTTGGACCAGGGACGTTAGAGCTCGGGCTTGCTCTTTGTCACCTTGGCCGCGCCAGGGCAACCCACACCGACAATAGAGCCATCGGGTTTGCCAGATTGCAGACCAGCATGGTGCCGTCGGGGTGCGCAATGGGAGCCAAAGGGCGTGGACTTCGCCCAACAACTGGGTCAGCAACATTTTGTCAGTGGTCATAAACCTATCTCCTGTTTGCTGTACTTTGTGACTGTTCCCAGGGCCCTCTTCAGAGGGGAAACTTTTTCGGAAGGACCCGTGGGCAAGGTTTTGGTGATGGTGATGTGGTGATGCGCCCAATGCTTCGGCCAGCCGCTCCAATGTGGCGTTTTCGTCGTCCAGTGCGCCGCTTTTTGCGCCGCCTAGGGCGGGATTTGTGGAAATTCCTTGGGATTGTTCTACGGGTTCGAATCCCGTCGGGGTCAATTGCCTGTACTTGCGTCTGACCCCGCAGTTGGCCTTGATATTTCACTCAGGGCAAGCTAATATATTTCCATTCCGGGGATGGAGTCCCCCGCACAATCGTCCAACAGGACTAATGACTCCTGCCGTGATGTCATTTCGGCAGGGGTCGAAGCCTTGCACTTACAAACCCTGCCGAGAGACAGGGTTTTTTGTTGGCGCGTGCCGGTTCGCCGGCTTGCCATGTACGGGAGGACTTCGATGGAACTGGCTTACGATTTCGCGGTTGCCGCTGCCTGGCTTGGTCTGGCTGTTTTTTCCACTCTACTTGCTAGCCACTTGCGGGTTTCTATGGCGTTGGTGGAAATCTGCGTGGGAATGGCGGCGGCATTTGTCGCCGATAATTTTCTCTATCCCGGCGCGCTGGGTGCAAACCTCAATTGGCTCCGGTTCATTGCCTCGATTGGCGCGGTGCTGTTGACCTTCCTGGCAGGCGCGGAACTAGACCCGTCCGTGATGCGAGCTAAGTTCAGAGAGGTAATCATTGTCGGCCTGTTCGGCTTCATTGCGCCCTTTCTCGGATGCGCTGCGTTGGCCCGTTTCGTGTTGGGTTGGAGCGGCCCGGCGAGCTGGCTTGCCGGCATCGCCCTGTCAACCACCTCGATGGCCGTAGTTTACGCGGTCATGCTCGAATCCGGCTTCAACAAAACCGAGTTTGGAAAAGGGATTCTCGGTGCTTGTTTCGTCAACGATCTCGGCACCGTTATTGCGCTAGGGGTAATGTTCGCGCCGTTCACTTATCGAACGGCAATCTTTGTCGGTGTCTCTCTCGGGTTGATTGTTCTGTTGCCGTCGCTTACCTCGCGACTTGTCGCTAGGTACGGCAATCGGACTGCCGCCATTAGAACAAAGTGGATTCTCCTTGTGCTATGCGGACTGGGCGCGCTGGCGCTATGGTCGGGAAGCGAAGCGGTGCTGCCCGCCTACCTTGCCGGAATGATGCTGGCCAAGACTTTGGGTCGAGACCATTTCTACGTGCGACGTTTGCGCACACTGACGTTCGGTTTTCTCACGCCGTTCTACTTTCTGCGCGCCGGTTCGCTTGTTTCCCTTCCGGCGCTGGCTTCAGCCCCCTTGCTGTTCTTGGCACTCTTTTCGGCCAAAACAGCGTCCAAGGTATTTGGGCTTTTCCCCGTAGTCGGCATGTTCCGGGAAAACGGGCGGGAAAGATGGTACTACACGCTAATGATGTCAACCGGGTTGACCTTCGGCACCATCTCCGCCATGTACGGGTTGACACATGAAATTGTGTCAAAATCGCAATACTCGTTTCTGGTGGCGGCCGTGATCGCCAGTGCCGTGGTTCCCACTATGATTGCCAATGCTGCCTTCTTCCCCCGCCACTTGCTCGTCGATGTGCCGCTGGGGAGTCAAGAAGTTCAGCAACTTGAAACCGTGTGGGCCGGCACGGACCGCCACAAGCGGTTAAGCAACGAATGACCGCTTTACCACGTTGACAACGAATGCTGTGGGCGGCATGCATCGCCGAAAATGTCGCCGTCGCGTTCCCATTCATTCTCTGTCGCTAGCCGTCAAATAAAGGGTTTTTCGTCTTGACTGAAATCGCCGTTCATGTAACACTCAGCCGACGCTTGTCGGCGGTTAATGAGAATACAAACGGAAGTGATAAAAAGCTGCAAGGAGGATTTTAGATGAAGAAGAGAAACGTGTGGGATAATTCGTTTTTGGTAGCATTGCTGGCAATACTGGCAATGGTCGGGTGCAGCAAATCAGCCCAGCCTCCTCCGGCGGACGAAAGCCAGGGTGATACTGTTGCAAGGACGCAGGACGAAGAAGCCCAGGAAAGCAATAGTTTGGCTTCTACCACAAACGATCCCGCAGCGGCTCTCAAAGAGTTTTTAGAGGCCATCCGCCGCGGTGATGACAAGCGCGCGACGGCAATGTTAAGCACCCAAGCACGCGAAAAAACGGCTTCCTTGAATCGCAACGTTACTCCGCCGGCCAGTGATACCGCACGGTTTTCCATCGGAAAGGTTCAGTATGTGGGAGAAGACGGCGCAAAGGTCGAATCTACCTGGACCGACCTCGACCTAGACGGCAAACCACGAACGGACAAGGCAGTTTGGGTCTTGCGGCGCGAATCGGAAGGATGGCGGGTAGCCGGCGTGGCCGTGGAAATCTTTTCCGGTGAGCCGCCCCTACTGCTAAACTTTGAAGACCCTGAAGACATGTTCCGCAAGCAGCAATGGGTAAGAGACGAAATCCGCCGACGCATGGAAAAAGAGATGGCTCAAGAGGATGAATTGCAAGCAAAAACGGAAAATAGTCAGGATAATCCCATCCGGCGCTAGTTAGGCAAAATAGGGGATATAGCTAGATTTAACAGGTTTTTCTCTACCGTGATAGTTAATTTGTTGTGAGATTTTTTCTTACTTTTACGGGACGAGAAATTGATTTTAATATTTTGATAAATCAGTACTTATGAACATATTGTTGACTGATAAAAGCATAACAGTCCTTCGTTCCCGCCTTGAGGGCAAGGTTTTTATAACCTAACATTATTTGTCTAAGATGCACAACGTTCCCAAAGCATTAAGAATGGCCAGCCCAAATAATTTTCCTACCCCCAGTTGACAGCCAGCTTAACTATGCTAGCTTAACATCCTAAGCTGTGCATTCATTACTATCATGTGTAAGCAGAAAACTTCCTAGATTTTTCCCAACATGATAGTTGGTTGTGTTTCTGAGACATGCACAGAAGGTATAAAGAGTGTTGGGGCTCCTGGTCGGGGCCGTCACGACCGGAGTTATGCACTTTCGCGACGGCTTGTGCGTTTATTGTTCAACGCTACGGTACCTTTTAGAAGGAGGTTGCTCGGATGAATCGGATGTATCTGTATGGTATCGCGCTAGGCGTCGCGGTCCTCGGGCTGGCCATGATAGGCAGCGGAAATAACGCGGTTGCCGACGATGCCAAAGCACCAGCGGTTTGTGAGGCCCCTGCGGTCGATACTTGTGCGCCTGTTACTTGCTGCCCAGTGCGCTGCAAGAAGGTTCGCACCTGCCGACCGCGGACTTGCGAGCCGAAGACCTGTCAGCCGGCTACTTGTGAGCCGAAAACTTGTGAGCCGGTAACTTGCGAACCGAAGACTTGCTACCCGAAACGCTGCAAGGTTCGCACTTGCCGGCCGAAGACTTGCGAGCCGAAGACTTGCGCTCCGGTCACTTGTGAGCCGAAGACCTGCATGCCGGCTACTTGTGAGCCGGTAACTTGTGAACCGAAGACTTGCTGCCCGAAACGCTGCAAGCGGGTTCGCACCTGCCGGCCGCGGACTTGCGAGCCGAAAACTTGTCATCCGGTAACTTGCGAACCGAAGACTTGCTGCCCGAAACGCTGCAAGCGGGTTCGTACCTGCCGGCCACGGACTTGCGAGCCGAAGACCTGCGAACCGGCCACTTGCGAGCCGAGGACTTGCCATCCGCGGCGCTGCAAAGCCCGCACTTGCCGGCCGAAGACTTGCGAGCCGAAGACCTGCAAGCCGGCTACTTGTGAGCCGAAGACTTGCGCTCCGGCCACTTGCGAGCCGGTCAAGGAAGCTCCTGCTCCCGCACCGGCGCCGAACAAGACCACTTAAGGGGAAAGCGGATTGCTGCCCTTTTATGTGGTGAGGCAAAGCAGGTTGAACCAGTAAGCGGTGTGGGAATCTTTCGGCCGAAGTCGCTTTACTGGCTTGCAACAAGGAATGTCAAAGCCGGAGGCTGATTTGATCAGCTTCCGGCTTTTTTGTTGGCCAAGGACGGATAAGCGGCAATATGAGCAAAATATACTAAATAGAGCAATCTTTCGCCGGTGCTCTACCCAGGGCTTTTACCCATTCCCGCCTTCACCATGCGGCTTTTTTCGAAAGAGTCTTTCACGTACTACCCGCGAGAGGAAAAGGGGATTTCCCAACAAATACCGTTTGGCCTTTAAGGAGGGTTGTTGAAATAGGCGCCAGAGCCATTCATGGCCGAGCCGTCGAAGCCAGCGCGGCGCCCGACTTACGTTCCCCGCCCAAAAGTCGAACAATCCTCCTATGCCCATACATACGGCTACGTTCAATTGCTCTCGATGCCGGTGAATCCAAAACTCCTGAAGAGGGTTGCCCATGCCCACTAGCAGCAAGCTGGGCTGAGCGGCGTTGATTTGGCGGATGGCCGCAACAGTTAACTCCTCGTTTGTCAAATAGCCGTGGTGAAAACCGGCCGGTCGCCAGCCGGGAAAGCTTTGCTGGGCTTCTCGAGCGGCAAGCGCGATCGTTTTTTCGTCCCCGCCGAGAAGGAAATAGGAATAACCATGGTCGGCGGTTGAACGGAACAATTCCGGCACGAAATCCGTCCCAGGCAGGTTTTCAATCACGCGCACGCCTTGAAGCCTTGCCGCCCAACGCACACCAGTGCCATCCGGAAGCACCAAATCGCCGGCGTTGAGTACTGCCTGATAGTCCTTGTCGCAGGCCGCTAGATTGAGCGTATGAGCATTGACGAAATACACGCAAAAAGGCGGCCGACAGGGCCGACGAAGGGCCGTATCCACCAATTCAATCGCCCTATGCTGAGCAAGATTATGGATTCGGACGCCCAGCACCGAGAATTGCGGCGGATACTCGCTCATACCAGCTTAGGCTCCGGGGCGACTTGTCAAGGAGATACGCCCAAAAACAATCTTCATTCTTCAGTCGGCTCCCCGATCCGGCGCAAATAGCCGGCCAGAATGTCTTGCAAATCGAGCAGGTTTTGCCATTGGCGCAATTCGAGCGTAACGCGTTCGCTGCCGCTTTTCATTTTCCCAGAGTTGATCAGGCTGCGCATCCGCAGGTGCAGATATTGCACGATTTCTGCAAGCTGGGCGGCCTGGGCCGGCTCCAGAGCTTCCGGCAATTCCGGCGGCAGAAGCGTGTGCAACATGACTTCCGCATTCGGCGCATCGGGGAATTGCAACTCGAAATCTGCGGAGGCAGGGTTTACCTCGCCCTCGTAGCGGTCCAGTTCCAGCGTTACGCCCCGAGATAAATCTTGTTCGTGCAATTCCGCCAGGCGTTGAGCAATTTCCTCGCGGTTGCCGAAGATCATCACGGTGCGGCCTAAGGAAATCACATCACCCGGCCGCAGCGACCAGAGTTGGACCGGCTCGCCGTTTACCCGCGTCCCATTGGTGCTTTGCAGGTCCGTGAGGATGATTTTTCGTTGATTTTCTTGGATTTTTAGGTGGCAGCGGCTGACCCGTTCGTCGTTCAACTGGATAGTATTGCCTTCTTCACGCCCGATTGTGAGCGGGGTGGGCAAGTCGGCGAAAACCCGTCCCCGGTCAGCCCCGTCGATTACCCTTAATGTTACGAGCGCCATAACCCATCTTTTCTATACTTTGCTCCGGCGAAGGTCAAGCGAAAAAACCGGCGGCGCGGTAGAATGTAAGTGGAGTTGCGCTAGAATAAAGTCTAGCTTTAAGCATAGGCTTTTAGGAGCAGCCGAAAAATGTCTAACGAATCTCCCCCACAAAAACCACTGCGACCGGAACAACGCCCTTCTGAAACGGGCGTAAATGTGATCTGGTATTTGCTCGCCTTTGCTATCGGCACAATGTTCGTGCTCAGCCTGTGGGACACGGAAACACAGGTCGAGATCCCCTATATGGAACTCGTGCGATTGATAGAACAAGGGTCGCCGGAGATTAACCCGAACGCCGCCATCGAAATCCTCGAGGGACCGAAAGGTAAGGAGAAAATCGTCCGCTACTCCCGCCTGGAGAACCTGAAAATCAGCCCCGAAAAAGTAACCGGCACAGTTACGCGGCAGGTGATCGCACCGAAGACCGAACAAAATAAGCCGGAAACCAAGCTCGCCTTCTACTCTGATCGGCTAGGCTTGGAAAACGACCAGAATTACCTGTTCAACTTGCTGAAAGAAAAAGGGTTTAAGAACGTTCGTGGCGAAAAAGCCCCCAGCGGTTGGCGCACTCTGCTGCCGATGTTCGTCCTCACGCTGCTGCTGATGGTGGTGTTTTTTATCTTGATGCGGCGCTTAGGCGGCCCGGGTTCGGCGATCGCCTTCGGACGCAGCCGCGGCAAGCTCTATGCCCAGGAGGATTTAGGCATTACTTTTGCCGATGTCGCCGGAATTGACGAAGCTGTGGAAGAATTGCGCGAGGTCGTCGATTTCCTTCGCTCGCCCGAAAAATATCGCCTTCTCGGCGGCCGCATACCGAAGGGCGTGTTGCTGGTCGGGCCGCCGGGCACAGGCAAAACTTTGTTGGCCAAGGCCATCGCCGGTGAAGCCAACGTGCCTTTCTTCGGACTTTCCGGTTCTGACTTTGTGGAGATGTTCGTAGGCGTGGGTGCGGCGCGTGTGCGCGATATGTTTCAACAGGCCAAGGCCAAAGCTCCCTGCATTGTGTTTATCGACGAGCTTGACGCCCTGGGAAAAACACGCGGCACGAGCATCGTCGGCGGGCACGACGAACGCGAACAGACGCTGAACGCCTTGCTGGTGGAAATGGACGGTTTCAGTTCCAACAGCGGCGTAATCGTGATGGCCGCCACCAACCGCCCCGAAACGCTCGATCCGGCTTTGCTGCGGCCTGGCCGTTTCGATCGCCACATACTCGTTGATCGACCGGATGTGCGGGGCCGCGAACAAATCCTCAAGGTTCATGCCGCCAAAATCAAGCTTCACGAGTCTGTGGACCTGAAGGAAATCGCTCAAATCACTTCGGGCTTTGTGGGCGCGGATCTGGCCAATCTGGTGAACGAGGCCGCCCTGCTGGCCGCCCGAAAAGGAAAGCCCGCTGTTACAATGGAAGAGTTCAACGAGGGTGTGGAACGAATTACCGCCGGGCTGGAAAAGAAACAGCGCGTCATGCACGCCGATGAGAAGCGCCGCGTCGCCTATCACGAAAGCGGCCACGCCCTCGTGGCCTATAGTCTGCCGAATGCCGACCCCGTGCATAAAGTTTCGATTATCCCGCGTGGGCTGGCGGCGCTGGGCTACGTCATGCAACGCCCGGAAGGCGATCGATACGTCCTCACACAAAGCGAGCTGGAAAGCCGCATCCAAGTCGCCCTCGCCGGCACGGTGACCGAGGAACTCATCTTCGGCGATGTCTCCACCGGAGCACAAAACGATTTGGAACGTGCGACGGAAATCGCCCGTAGCATGGTTATGGAATTCGGTATGAGTCGGCTGGGAAAAATCACCTTTCGCGAAAGTCGCCGCGCGGTGTTTTTGTCGGGCGGGGAAGATTTTGCCCACGACCGCGTTTACAGCGAACGAACCCGACGTGAAATCGACGAGGAAATCTCCCGCATCATCAACGAATCTCTGGCAAGTGTGCGGAATATCCTTCAGTCGCGCCGCCAGGCACTTGTGGCGTTGGCCGAAAGACTGATCGAAAAAGAAGTTATCGAAAACGAGGAACTACGCGAGCTTATTACATCCCACCTGCCGAGCGCGGCGATTGTGCCCGGAACCAGTGAAGCCGACCGTACCGCCGCCGAATCGCACACGGGAGAGGAAAAACGGAAGGCTGCGCAAAGCGGATGATCAGCCCCGATGGTCGCCGGTGAGAGACTTTGCACCGGCTGCTGCTTATTATGGAGAGAACCCAATGACACCGGTTTTCCCTCAAGCCTCTTTCGCTTTTATTATGCGGCTGCTCAGGGTGTCAGGCGTTTTGGCGATTGCTTGCCTCTGGCCCAACCTCCATGCCGCCGCCGCGAAACTTACGGTGGTCTTAAAAGGCGATAGGCAAATAAAGTTTGTCGGCGCCGTTCAACGTTGGGATGGAGACGGAAATCCACTTCACCTCCCAAATCAAAAAGAGAAAATCGACGAGCCGGACATCGATGCAAAAGCCGAATGTACGGGAAGGGAGCGATGGGTGTTTTCCAATCTCCCTCCGGGAAAATACGACCTGATTATTTTGGCCGAAGGCCGTCTGCGAATCGAAGGCTTTCAATTCGCACCGGTAAAAGAGTTCGATCCTTTTCTCTCTCCGAACGATACGCCTGAGGAGGAAACTCGCAAACGCATTACCGAGCACATCAGTCAAAGCCGGCATTATGAGAACAGAGTCCAACCGCTTTACCTTGCGGGCGATAAGAAAGCCGTTCGTGTCCTGGTGATGCTTATCCGCAACCGCCCAACCAGCTACGAAGCGGAGTTTCCTGGTGCAGCCACGATCCGACATGAAATCTGGCAATATAGTTGGCAATACGGCGACTGGCAAAAAGAAAAGCGGACGCAGGTCTTAAATCGCCTTATCCTCCATCGCGACGAACTCAGGAAATGGACCTGGCTTTGGGATCCCAAGCTTGGGGGGCTGGATGTAGGACAGAAAGACACCCTTTTCGAATATCAACTGCCAAACCAAAGCGAGCAGAACAAGCTGCCAGGCCTTTATCCTGATTGACCAGAGCTGGAAGCAACTGAGAAATGGGCTGAGTTGTGAGTCGCCAGGTCTTTTATGGCAAAGCAGTCTGTAAACACAACCTTTTTCACAGCAAGATTTTGCGCCAACAAACGCTTGCCTGACCGGGGAAGTTTCTGTCTAAACAACACTGAAGAATGCTAAAGAACCATCCATCAGGAGGAAAAGATTCGCCTTTAATTTAAGGTCAGAGTAGTTGATTTTTTCTACCTTTCTTGCCCCAACACACGAATAATAAGCTACTTTTCTACGAACAGATTTTTTCACCTTATAACTGCGATGATTTGGAGCAGTTGTGTCAATAAAGCGAGGTGAAAAAGTCCCCTAGACTAGCCGTTATATTTATCGCAAACCATCCATTTTGGCAAAAACGCAGCTTTGTAAATATCGCAGCTTACTAGAATTACCCAAATTAACATCGGGAAGTTTCCGATTTCTTGGATATATGGTGAAACGGCAAATCATTCATTTCGTTCTGCTAAACCGTAAAATCTATTTTGGGCTAAATGGGCAGAAGCTATGTTTGACACACCTCTTGAAGATCGGATTCTGACTGCTTTGGAACGAAACCCCTATGTTACACGCCGCAACCTGCGGTTTGAAACCAGTGATGGTCGAGTAACACTTCGCGGAGTAGTCGGCAGCTATTATCAGAAGCAAATGGCTCAAGAGGCCCTTCGACACATCGAAGGTGTTACGGAAATAGCCAACGAGCTAGAAGTCTGTTGGAGCTAAGCTGGCCGCTAACGTGGTTGAAAAGGATAGTATTGGCCCAAGATGGCTTCTTGCCGGTTTCTAAAAGAGGCGTGCTGCATCTCCGACTTCTGTGCGCGGAGCACTTGAAGATTATACGGCGAGAGGCCGCAAAGCCGCAACATGCCGTCATGCTCCTTCACCCATTGTTGCACTCGGCTGATTTCTTCTAATAAGCTGCTGCTCAGGCGCGGTAATTCATCCAGTTCCAACACCACGCGATAAATAAAATGCTTTTGCATCAAAGCCCGAAGTTCCTCTGCCAATGGCAGTTCCAGCTTTTCCGCGTGAGGGCATTTTATCCGCACCAGCAACCAATTCGGCCCTCTTTGAACTTCTAATTTGTAGCCGAGAGAAGAAACCGGCATAGCCTGTCTTCCTTTGACCAAATAGACCCCATACCCTAATCCGAAAAGACTCACCCTATTATTAGCTCCTGCCGAACATTTGACAATACCCATCCAGGCGGGGGCTTGCCGAAAATTACCGCGTAAAGCAAGCAAGGCCTTGCTGTTAGAACAGCCAAGGGTGTGGTAATTTTATGGACGGCAGGCAGGCTTTTCGTTTGTGAGGACCCCACTGGCGATGAATATCACTTGGCCGGGCTATTTATCGCTCTGGGAAAGCGGCGAGCTGAAACGGCGCACGGAAGAAGCCATAGCAAAGCTGACCCAGTGTACGCTCTGCCCGCGGGAGTGCCGCACGAATCGCCTGAAGGCCGATGCAAAACCTTATTGTCGAATCGGCCGCCAAGCGATTGTCAGCGGCGCCGCACCTCATCACGGCGAAGAAGATTGTCTCCGCGGCTGGAACGGCTCAGGCACGATCTTTTTTTGTGGTTGCAACTTGCGCTGTGTATTTTGCCAAAACTTCGACATCAGTTGGCAGCTCCATGGTCGGCCGGTCTCGCCCGAACATCTTGCCCTTCTGATGCTCGAATTGCAGGAGCTGGGCTGCCATAACATCAATCTGGTTACGCCTTCGCACGTCGTGCCGCAAATTCTGGAAGGATTACTATGGGCGACAGAGCGCGGACTGCGATTGCCCCTGGTCTATAACAGCGGCGGCTATGACAAGGTGGAAACACTCCGGTTGCTCGAAGGGATTGTGGATATCTACATGCCGGATTTCAAGTTCTGGAACCCAGCCACCGCCAAGGAGCTGGCAAACGCGTCTGATTATCCCGAAGTCGCCCGCGCAGCCATCAAGGAAATGCATCGCCAAGTAGGGGACCTGGTTCTGGATCGGCAAGGGCTGGCGCGTCGGGGACTGTTAGTGCGGCACCTGGTCATGCCTGAAGGGCTGGAAGAATCGAGACAGATATTTCGGTTTCTGGCGTGCGAGATTTCCCCGGATACGTTCCTTAATGTGATGCCGCAATACCGGCCGGAGGGCTTGACCGCGCGCCGGCCGGCAATTAACCGCCGTTTGCATCCGAACGAGTTTGCCGAAGCCATCGCCCTTGCCCGACAAGAAGGTTTGCGACGATTGTTACGCGAGTAGCCTTCCGCATAAAATTGGCGTCAGGGATTCTATTCAGAAAAGGATCAGTTATGTCTGCATCTTGGTCGAAGCTGCTAGAGCAAGGCCGCGAATTTCTCAAAGCATCTATCTGGGAAGAAACGGACTTTTCCCAGACGCAGCAGAGCCGAGGAATTGCTCCGCCGCCGTTGGAGAAGCCGTTTTCGGAAGACGCCAAGCGCATCAAATTGCCTACAGTTAAAGATTGGCGCTCACTGGCACAGATGGAGTTGGTCTCAGCGATCGCCAACCGCTGTAGCCGCCGCAATTTTTCCGAACAGCCGCTGCGGTTGATAGAACTTTCGTTTCTACTCTGGGCCACGCAGGGCATACGCCGCCGGCTCAATAAAAGTACGGCTCTGCGAACTGTGCCTTCGGCGGGCGCACGACATGCCCTGGAAACTTATCTTTGTGTGTTTCATGTCGAAGGGTTGGCGGCCGGAGTATATCGATATTTGCCGCTGGAACACGAGTTGCTGTGGGAGTTTACGCCGACTAATGCCCGAGAGGAATTAACCGCCGCTGCTTTGGGTCAGGCGTTCGTGGCGGAAGGGAGCGTAACGTTCTTTTGGACGGCGATTCCCTGCCGCATGGAGTGGCGCTACGGCCCGGCCTCGCACAAATTGATCGCCCTCGACGCCGGCCATGTTTGTCAGAATCTTTACCTGGCTTGTGAAGCCATCGGCGCCGGCGTGTGTGGCGTGGCGGCTTATCATCAGCAACTTATGGACCGCTTCCTCCGACTGGAGGGAAAGGAGGAGTTCGTTATCTACTTGGCGCCGGTAGGAAAGGTATAGCTCAAGGAACGGCCGGTCCTGGAAACTGCCGGCTCGACCAGCCTCGTTGACTTTGAGCTAATTTTCCCTCCCGCGTGGGGGACCAATTCTTCATCTTTATTATCCAGAGGAGTGATTCCGCAGTTCGCGGGCGGCGGAGGCGAGAATCTCGAAAAGCTCTTCCAGTCGGTCCAGCTCGACGGCGGCAAAGGCCACACGCACGTTCTCCGCCCCGTCGGCGATCACGCCGACTCCGTATTTCTCCAACAAGTACCGCCGATAGCGTTCGGCTTCCAAATGGTTCAGCCGCAGGCACATGAAATAACCGGCGTTAAAGGGGTAGGGTTCCCAGAGGTCTTGATATTCCGGCTTTGCAAGAAGCTCCTGAACCTTTTTCGCACGCGCTTCGAGGATGGACCGCTTCTCATGCTGCTCAGCGGCAAGTGAAGGCGCACGCAAGGCTTTGGCCAGAATCGACTGTGCCGGATGAGAACAATTTGATACCGTACTGCGGATGGCGCCGGCGACCTTCTTTTCTAGAGCACCGTAAAGCGATGCGGCATCGGCGGCGGCTACGGCGGAAAAAGTTAACATGCCGATGCGAAAACCCCAGACGAAATCTTCCTTCGTGGCAGCATCAGCCTTGACGGCCAGTAAACGCGGATGCGCACCGGCCAGGTGGGCGAAAAGTGATTCGTGGGCGACTTCCTCATGATAGTACAAGCCGAAATAAGCATCGTCGCAGATCACCACGAGATTGTAACCGGTTTCCGCTTTGCTACAGAGCAAGTCCACAACGGACTGCATTTCGTTTTTTAGGAGTGCATAGCCGGTGGGATTGTTGGGGAAGTTGAAAATCAGGATGATTTTTGCGCCTGGCGGCTGAGCATCAAGCGCAGCTTCGAGCGCCGCAACGTTAAATCCGCCGGCTGGGTTGAAAAAGGAATAAAATTGCAATCGCGCCTGGCGGCGAACCCCAAATATCAAATCGTAGTTTTCCCAGTATTTATCCGGCAGAAGCAGCAGATCACCTTCACTAACGAACATGTCGCCGACGATGCTCAGCGCTTGCGTTAAGCCTGCAACCACAATCGGCAAAGAAAAACTCTTGACGGCCAGAGTAGGATTTTTTTGTAGTAAATGTTGCTGCCAAAGCTCGCGCAGGTCCGCGCGGCCTGTCGCCGGTGCATAATCCAGAGTTTCAGCCGGCGTGAGGCCGTTGAAAAATTGCATTACAGAGGGTAACGCCATCGGTCGGCCGCCTTCGTAGGCCACGCCGAGAGTGGCGTCAAAACGAGCGGCCTTTTGCCTGGCTTCCGCTCCTTGAGCAAGGATGCCCCGGGGAAAATAAAGGCGGCGCCCAAGCGGGGAGAGCATGGCAAAAAGATGTGGATTTTCGCGTTTGATGACTTCGTTCAGTTCCGCAGCCAGGGGATTAAGCATCTTTTTTTCTACGCAACTTTCAGCGGCCGACTTCATTGAGGCGTTGTACAACATGACAACCATAATAGCACACTCATGGGGAAAAACCACCCCTCAACCGCTTGCGCAGCCGTTGCAATTCCTCGCGCATCGCCTGAGGCAAACGTTCGCCAAAGCGGTCGAAAAAGGCCACTATCCGATCGCTTTCCGCCAGCCACTCCTCTCGGTCGATTGCCAATAGTTGCTCCAGAGACTCCGAAGTGAGCTTCAGACCGGTGAGGTCCAGAGCATCGGTGGTAGGCACGAAGCCGATGGGCGTTTCCTTGGCCGCAGCCTGTTCTCGGCATCGGGCGAGAATCCATTCGATGACGCGGAGATTATCGCCAAAGCCCGGCCACAAAAAGTTTCCTTCCGCATCAGTGCGAAACCAATTGACGTGGAAGATTTTGGGCGGATGACGCATGCGCCGACCCATCTCCAGCCAGTATGCAAAGTAATCGCCCATGTGATAGCCGCAGAAGGGCAGCATAGCCATGGGATCGCGGCGGACTTCGCCAAGCTTGCCGAATTGTGCGGCGGTCCGCTCCGAAGCCATCGTGGCGCCAAGGAAGACCCCATGCTGCCAATCGAAGGCCTCATAAACCAGCGGCGCCAGGCGTGCGCGTCGGCCGCCGAAAATGATCGCCGTAATAGGAACGCCCTGCGGATCGTCCACCAACGGCGAACACGTGGGGCACTGCCGGATGGGAGCCGTAAAGCGGCTGTTCGGATGTGCGCCGAGGACGGGTTTGCCGTTTTCGTCCTTCAGGCCGGGACGCCAGGGTCGGCCTTGCCAATCCCAGCCTTCATCGGGCGGGGGCCCTTCGCCGCCTTCCCACCAGACGGTTCCATCTTTGCCCAATAAGACGTTTGTATAGATGGTGTTTTGCCGGATAGTGGCAAGCATGTTTGGGTTGCTTTTGGCATTGGTGCCCGGCGCCACCCCGAAAAAGCCGGTTTCAGGGTTGATCGCCCGCAATCGCCCTTGAGCATCAATGCGCATCCAGGCAATATCGTCGCCGACGGTCCAAATGCGATAGCCTTTATGCTTCAGCCCTTCCGGTGGAACAAGCATTGCCAGATTGGTTTTTCCGCAGGCGCTGGGGAAGGCGGCGGCGACATAATCAGTGCGGCCCTCGGGATATTCCACACCCAGAATAAGCATGTGTTCGGCCATCCACCCTTCGGCCCGTGCCAAATAGCTGGCGATCCGCAGCGCCAGGCACTTTTTTCCCAGGAGCACATTTCCGCCATAGCCTGAGCCGACGCTCCAAATCGTGTTGTCTTCCGGGAAATGAAGGATGAGCCGGCGACGAATGTCCAGATCGGCTTTGCCGTGCAAGCATTTGGTAAACTCCCCGTCTGTGCCCAGCGCGTCGAGCACCTGCGAACCGGCGCGGGTCATAATGAGCATGTTGAGAACAACATAAATGCTATCCGTCAGCTCCACGCCGATTTTGCTGAACGGTGAGCCAAGCGGCCCCATAGAAAAGGGGATGACGTACATCGTGCGTCCCTTCATTGAGCCGGAAAAAATCTCTCCCGCCCGACGATAGCCTTCCTCTGGCGACATCCAGTTGTTCGTCGGCCCGGCATCTTCTTGTTTGCGGGTGCAGATGTAGGTCAGTTCTTCGGTACGGGCAACATCGTTGACTGCCGTGCGATGATAGATACAGCCTGACAGTTTTTTTTGATCCAGGAGTACCAGCTCGCCGGTGGCGACTCCTTGTCGGGTGAGTTGTTCTTTTTGTTCCTGGGAACCGTCGATCCATTCGATTCGGTCAGGTGTGCAGAGGCGTGCCATCTCCTCTACCCACCGGTCCAATTCTTGATGCTTGCTCACAAATAAACCTATTTATTTAGCCCAAAGTTTCTCTTTTACCCAAACCGCCACACAGAAATGGAGCGGCAGATGCAATGTGAATAATAACTAATATAAGTTTGCCGATATTGCAAGGACTTGCAAGCTCTCTCGGCGTGGGTTAAACAGGTGGTGTATGCCTGCGGCCACGCAACCTACCCCGCGCCCACTGACTGTTTGGGAATTAACCTGCCAAATCCAGGACCTTCTGGAGGCTGCGTTTACAGAAGTTTGGGTGGCGGGCGAAATCTCGAACTTTTCCCGCTCGCCTTCCGGGCATTGCTACTTGACGCTAAAAGATGACCGGGCGCAATTGCGAGCGGTCATCTGGCACGGCGTCGCCACACGGCTCCGTTATGAGCTGCACGATGGGCTGAAAGTAATCTGTCGGGGGCGTATTGACCTGTATCCCAAACGTGGCTCATACCAATTGGTCATCGCCGACATCCTACCCTCAGGCATCGGCGAGCTGGAATTAGCCTTGCGGCAATTGCGTGAAAAACTCGCTCGCGAGGGTCTCTTCGATCCGCAACGCAAACGACCGTTGCCCCCTTTTGTGCGGCACATTGCGGTAATCACCAGCCCCACGGGAGCGGCCATCCGCGATTTTTTACAGGTGCTTTATCGGCGTTGGCGCGGAGCCAACGTGCTGGTGGTTCCTGTGCGTGTCCAGGGTGAAGGCGCTGCCGCCGAAATCGTGGCCGCCATTCGGACTGTCAATCATCTCGCGGTTCCGCTGGATTGCATCGTGCTCACGCGCGGCGGAGGCAGCATGGAAGACCTCTGGGCGTTCAACGAAGAGCCGGTGGTACGTGCCATCGTCGCGTCGCGTCTGCCTGTGGTATCAGCCATCGGCCATGAAATCGACGTTACCCTTTCCGATCTCGCCGCTGACCTTCGGGCGTTGACTCCTACCGAGGCTGCGGAATTGGTCGCCCCTGACGCCCAAGAACTCGCCGCTGAATGGCGCCAGGCCGAACGCCGTTTGACGGCCGCTATGCTGGCGAAGCTTGAGGCCGCGAGGCTGAAACTGGAAAGCTTTGCACGACATGTGATTTTCCGCCGTCCTTACCAACGCATTTTCGAGCTTCAGGAGGCGCTGGACGAATGGCACGAGCGCGCCGGCCGGGCAATTTCCACCACCGTCCAGCTTGCCCAGCGGCGTTTGGAAACACTTGCCGGTCGGCTGGAGTCGCTTAGTCCGCTTGCTGTGCTTGCACGCGGCTACAGTTTGACGCAACACGTTGAAGATGGGCGGATTGTGCGCGCGGCGGAGGAGCTTGCTCCCGGCCGACTGATTGTCACCCGCTATGCCAAAGGCCGAAGCCTTAGCCGCGTCGAGCAGATAGAGCCTTGAAACTCAAACTCTAATCTTCCGCCTTCCCGACGGTTTCTTTAGCCCGTCGGGCTTCGACCACGCGACGTGCAGCCGCCAGCGAATCGTTATCGCCGGTCAGGGCATAGTGATAGAGAAGCGCCAGCGTAATTTCGCTGAGATTCACTTCCTTCGGTCGCTCCCTCCAGCGTTCTTGTCCGAGTCCGGTCCGCGTGTTGCCGCTCACGTCCACCTGCCCCTGGGCGTCAATCCTTTCCCGCAGCCAGCAAATCGCTTTGTGGGAGGCCGACTGGAGTTTTTCATCGGGAAAGTGAATCGTCCAGACGAGGAGTTTCATCGCGGCGACGGCCTGGTAGCTGGAATCATGGCCGCCTTTTTCCAAAAACACCCCGTCGCGAGGACGATACTTGGCCATCGCTAAGTCCACAAAGCGACGACCAATTTGCTCCAGTTCCTTATCAGCGGTCAATTTGCCGGCCAGTCCAAAGGCCAGGGCGCCGAAAAGCAAACGGTTAGGCGCATCGCTATCGTGTTGAAGGAGACGTTGCTGGTTTTTCGGCAGTGCCAACCAACGAGCGGTGCGGTGCAATTTCGGTCGCAACTGAGCGATGCGTTCTTGATACATTGTTGCAAGGCGGCTTTCCTGTAAAATAAGCATCGCTTCGCTAAGGTCCGCCAGGAACAAGGCCGCCGCCGAAGGGCCGCCGTGAGGAGAGCCGGCTTGAGAGAAACTTCCGTCAGGCGATTGATGTCGGAATGTGGCGTCGATCGCCCGCCAACCATCTTCCACCACCGTCGGATTGCCGGCGACAATACCGCGAATCATCCGCCATAAGGCTTTGCGTTGGAATTCAGGGCTGCGAAAACCGCCGCGGTTATCTTCCACCAACCCTTCTGCATCGGGTCGCGCGCCGCCGGTGTAGCGCAGCAGTTCCGGCGGGATTTTCTTGAGCACGGCCAATTGCTGCCCAAACGCTCCTGTCGCCGTAAAAATGCCGATAAAGAAGCTTACAATGGCCGCCAACAGGTAAGTGGTTCTTGGCTGTGACACCTAAATATCCTATTCGCCTTCGACAATCAGGACTACCAATCGCTTCGGCCCATGAACGCCGAGAATCAGAATTTTTTCGATGTCCGTGGTGCGGCTGGGTCCGGTAACTATCAGCAACTCGCCCCGCAGCGATCGGTCGGCGGCACGGGTCATGACGTTCGGCCAGGCCGCCGGCAAATGCTCGACCAACTGCGAAGCATAAGCGACTACGACGCAAGCCGGCGGCAGGTAGCACAACAAACGTTCTTCCGTCGTACTGCACACAAACAGGCAGGAGCCGGTATCGGCAATCAGCAATTCCGGTGCCACCAGCCCGGCCGAAAGCTCGGCTATTCGGCGCGGCGACCAGGCGGCGTCCGGCCAGGCAAGCATCGCCGGCGGCATGGCGGCGGCAAGTTGTCGCAGTATCGAGCGGTCCATAGCTCCCAGCTTCGTCCAGCCTGCTTGACCGACTAGTCCGGCCAGTTCACGTGCGGCATGTGACAAGTCGGCACAACAAAGGACCTCACCGTGAATTTCCTGCAACTCATCGGAAAAGCGGTTAAGCATCATCGCCGGTGCAAGGTTGGTTTTCGGCCATACTTCGTGCGGCGGCGGCAAGGAAGGCTTCTCGACTGATCGGAGGCTTTGCGTCAAGCGCTGTAAAATTTTTTCGCGGCTGTTCATCGTGATTTGTGCCCTTTTTGGTATTCTTTCCACCAGCGGCGAAAGTTTGTAGCGGGTGATAGGGGCAACTCGCGGCCCCTGGTCCAGGCACCCAACTTTCCAGGATGCCAGGGAAGAAACTTTGCCAGTCTAAGCCCCACATGCACCGCCCACATCGCCAATCGGTATCGTAGCGGTCCGGCCATAAACCACGCCCAAACGGCCCAGGTCAACCGTTCGCGCCAGGATTTCAACGGCGAAGGTTCTTTTACCGCCCGATGACGAAGATGGACAAGTTGATGCGGCAGGTCGATTTTGACAGGGCAAACTTCACCGCAAGCACCGCAGAGTGAAGAGGCGAAGGGCAGTTCACCTGCCGTCTTCAGGCCGAGCAAATGGGGCGTAAGCGCCGCGCCGATAGGTCCCGGATAAACCCAGCCGTACGCCCAGCCGCCGATGCGACGATAAACCGGACAATTGTTCAGACAAGCGCCGCAACGGATGCAAAACAGCGCCGCCCGTGCCGCTTGATCCTGTAAGACGTTGCTCCGGCCGTTATCCAGGAGAATTACATAGAGTTTCTTGCCGGGGGCAGGGCCGTGAATGAGGTGGGTGTAGCAAGTTAATTTTTGCCCGGTGCCGCTGCGAGGCAAAAGATTTAGGAACAAAGGCAAGTCTTCAAGCCGTGGAAGCAATTTTTCAATACCCAGCAAAGCCACATGCACCGGCGGAGTAGCAGTCGAAAGTCCGGCATTACCTTCATTCTCGACGATTACCAAAGTGCCGGTTTGAGCAATGGCGAAATTACAGCCGGAAACGCCCATGTCGGCGGCCAGATATTCTTCGCGGAGATGTCGTCGGGCAATATCCGTCAGCCGCTGATGTTCAGTGGTAAAAAGTTCCCCTAACTTCTCCGCAAACAGCCGGCCTACGTCGGCAGCCGACATGTGGATAGCCGGAGTAACAATGTGTATCGGTCGCTGTCCGGCCAACTGGACGATAAACTCTCCCAGATCGGTTTCCACCACCCGAATATCGAGCGCTTGCAACACCCGATTCAAGTCCAATTCCTCGCTGACCATCGACTTCGATTTGACGACGCGGCGGACTTGATGCTGCTTGGCGATGTCGAGGAGATGCCGATTGGCTTCAATGGCGTCGGCGGCCCAAAGGACCGTCCCTCCGCGGTCGGTTATGTTTTGCTCAAATTCCACCAGCAGCCGATCCAGATTGGCGATTACATAGCGCTTGATATGATGTGCGGCTTCGCGCCACTGCTGAAAATAAGGCACGGCGTCAGTGGCCGCGCGATTGGTTTTTGCGGCTCTTTCGGCCGTTTCGCCCAGGGCTTTCGGTGCGGCCGGCACGTGCAGTCCCCGGGTCTTGTTCTTCAAAAACTCAGCGCCGGAAAGATTTATTTGTTGTTCGAGCATCCGCTGAACCCGCTACTTATCAGCTAAACCTACTATTGCAGCCGAACATACTTTTCTCATACTCGGGACCGCAAGATTTCTGCTATCTCTTTTCCGGTCAGGTCTTCGTGTTCGCCAAGCCTGGCACGGCGGCGCGCTAAACGAGCAGCCGCCAGTTCGGCAGCCTCGGCCGGAATCTTGTAGTCCGAAAGCCGCGTACCCACACCCAGCGAACGGAAAAACTGCTCTGTTTTTTCAATGGCCTTTACGGCGCGGACGTTAGCGATTCCGCGAGAAAGTTTCCAAACGCGCTCGGCATATTGGAGCAGCTTTGCTTTTTTCCGCTTCAGTTGATGATGGAGGACGCCTGGCAGAACCACGGCCAGCGATTGGGCATGATCGATGCCGTAGAGCGCCGTCAGCTCATGGCCGATAAGGTGCGTCGCCCAATCCTGCGGCACGCCGCAACCGATCAGCCCATTCAGGGCTTGCGTGGCACACCACATCAGGTTCGCCCGCACGGCATAATTTCGCGGCCGCCTGAGCGCCTTGGGGCCTTCTTCGATGAGTGTCAGGAGAATCGCCTCCGCTTGGCGGTCTTGCAGCGGCGCATCAGCCGGAAAGGTAAGATATTGCTCGGTTACATGAACAAAAGCATCCACAATCCCATTGGCCGTTTGGCGTTTCGGCAGGCTGTACGTGGTCTCGGGATCGAGAATCGAGAAGCGCGGGTAAAGATAAGGAGAGTGCAACACCAACTTTTCCTGCGTCTCTTCCCGGCTGATCACCGCCCCTTGATTCATTTCCGATCCTGTGGCCGGCAATGTGAGCACACACCCCAAAGGCAAGGTGTCCGCCGGTACAAGCGACCAATCGAACATCAACTGCCAGGGGTCTTTGCCTTTGTACCTAGCGGCCGCAGCGATGAACTTCGTGGCGTCGATGACCGAGCCGCCGCCGACGGCCAGCAAAAAATCGCTACCCTTGTCCTTAATCTGCGCCACGGCCTTCAAGCAGGTTTCGTAGCGTGGGTTGGGTTCGATGCCGGAAAACTCACTGAACTTACGCTTCATTAAAGCTGCACAAACCTGATCATAAACGCCGTTGCGTTTAATCGAACCGCCTCCGTATAGCATCAACACCCGGGCTTTTTCAGGCAGCAACTGCGGCAGCTCGGCGATCGTGCCGCGACCGAAGACGATTTTTGTGGGATTATAATAGGTGAAATTGAACATGGCAGGCAAACCTCCCCTTGTTCTCCCAACTACGCTATGTTTCACCATTCTTCTTCCAACCGGCCGTAAGCGCCTCGGCGATGTGCATGGTGCGGATGTGTTGCAGCGTCGGCTCACGGCGGAGAATGCCGCCGAAATGCATCAGACAGCTTACGTCAGTGGAAATGACCACTTCTGCGCCACTGCGGACGATGTTTTCGACTTTCGCCCGGCCCATCGCCAAAGAGACGTCGGGCATTTTCACGCTGAACGTACCGCCGAAGCCGCAACACTCCTCGGCATTGGGCAATTCGCAAAATTCCAGACCTTGCACGCTTTGCAGCAGCCGCCGGGGCTGTTCCACCACGCCCAACTCGCGCCGGCAGTGGCAGCCGATGTGTAACGTCGCCTTGCAAGGCATCACAGCTCCGGTGTCTTTGACCCCAAGGATGTCATAGAGAAACTCGCTAATCTCGAACACTCTGCGGCCGATTGCGGCAATCCGCGGGTCGGGATCGGCTTGCGCAAAAAACACGCGACACATCGCCGTACACGAACCGGAAGGGCAAACAATCCAGCGGTACGGCTCAAATACGTTACAAAAGTGGCGTATCACCCGTCGCGCCTCTTCCCAATAGCCGGAGTTGAACGCCGGCTGGCCGCAACAGGTTTGTGCATCGGGAAAAACGACCGGCACCCCAAAGCGTTGAAGCAGCCGGGCCGTGGCCGCCCCGACGGCGGGATAGAATTGATCCACATAGCAAGGAATAAACAATGCCGCCGGTTCGCCGGTACGATAGGGCGGTTCGTCTTGTCGCGGAGCTACCATTGATGCTGTTTGACCCATGTATCTATCCGCCGGCCTAAACAACTCCTTTCCGCCGGCTATTTTAATCGTTTTCGGCTCTCTTTGGCTAGAGGCCGAGCATTGGGCCGCTGGTTGGTTTCATCTGGCAGCAATGCGGAATGGCAGTTACAATAAAACCTGAGGGTTTAGCGAAAAAATGCCGGCAACCATGAAGCTTTTTTCGTTTGGTTTGGCGTTGGTGCTTTTAATCCCCGTCGCAAGGGCGGAAGAAGACCCTGCCGCAAAAGTTCACCGCCTTGTCCGGCAACTAGACGCGCCGCATCTGGCCGAACGCCAAGCCGCCGAAGCCGAATTGCTCCGCCTCGGTCCGACGATTCTCGACCTGCTGCCTGCGCCGGAGGAGCGGCTTTCGGCCGAAGCGCAACAACGCCTGGCTCGTGTGAGACAACAGCTTCAGCAACAAGCGGCCGAAGCCATCGTACAGCCTTCTTTGATTACTCTTCCGGCGGCTTCGATGCCGCTTAGTAAAATCCTGACTCTTATGGAAGAACAGTCCGGCAACAGGATCATCGATTACCGCCGACGATTCAGCCAGCCGCTAAGCGATCCTGCTATCAGCGTCGCTTTTCAGAAAACCCCCTTTTGGGCGGCTCTGGATCAAGTTTTGTCTGCGGCAAAATTGCGGCGTTATCCTTTCGCTGAAGAGCCGGCCGTGTGTCTGGTTGCGGAAACTGAAGAACCGGCTCCGCTTGCCGGCAGGGTATGCTATAGCGGGCCGCTACGAATCGAAGCCACCGACGTGCTTCTGCGCCGCGATTTGCGTAAGGCCGACGGCCGCGCGTTGGTTCTTAGGCTGGAAGTTTCCTGGGAACCGCGGGTGCAAGTCATCAGCTTGGCGCATCCTTTGGCCGACTTGCAGGCCGAGGATGAAGCAGGCCGCAAGCTGAACGAAGCGGAGGCTGCCGGTCGTCTTGAAGTCGCCGTCGCCGCCGGCGGCGCACCGGCCGTAAGTTTAGAATTGCCGCTTCGCGCGCCGCCGGTCGAGTCGCGTCGGCTTAACTTGCTTGCCGGGAAGCTTTCGACCATCTTAGGCGGCAAAAAGGAGACCTTCCGCTTCCGCAACCTCACTGCCATAAATAACGCCCGCCAACGTGTAGCAAATGTAACTGTTACACTCCAACAGGTTCGCAAGAGTGAAAAGAGCTGGGAAATTCTACTCCATGTGCGGTTTGAAGACCCCGGCGATGCGCTGGCCTCGCATCGATCCTGGGTTTTCGGCAACGAAGCATATCTGGAAAGCCCCGCGGGGAAACGTATTGACTTTCGCAGCTTCGAGACTACCGCGCACGGGCGGAATGAAGTCGGCCTGGCTTATCTATTCGACGTGGCACAGCCGCTGGATGGTTTCAGTTTTGTTTACAAAACGCCGGTCTCGATTATGACCCGTAATTTCGACTACAAGCTGAAGGATATTCCCTTGCCGTGAGCGGCGTGCGACGTTTTTTTCTCGCCGACTTGTTTTGCCGCGAAGAATCGACTAGATTTACGCAAGTTTGTTAAGCAGCGGAGTTTTGATTTGAGTTGCAATGAGTGATTTATCAGCATCCCGACATATCGCAGTTTATCCTGGTTCCTTTGATCCAATCACCCTGGGACATCTGAACGTCATGGAGCGCGCCAGCCGGTTGTTTGATCGGCTGATAATCGGCGTGGGTGTGAACCTGGAGAAGGAAGCCCTTTTCACGGCTGCTGAACGGCAACAAATGATCCGCGAAGCCACGGCCCACCTTCCCAACGTGGAAATCCGTTCGTTTACGGGTTTGGCAGTAACCTTTGTCAAAGAATGTGGGGCGCGGATCATGGTTCGCGGCGTCCGACCGATTACGGACATTGCCGCCGAACTGACGATGATGATGGCCAATCGTCGTTTGGCGCCGGAGGTGGAAACGCTGTTTATGATTGCCGACGGCGAGTTGGCGCATGTATCCAGCTCGTTGATAAAGGAGATCGCTCCCGTAGCCGGCGAAGAGGAATTAGCACGCTTTCTGCCCTGGAACGTGGTCCATGTCCTGCGTCAGCGATTGAGGAGTGAAAAGTACCAGTAGAACAAAAGGCAGGATTCCAAGTTGTCTCTGTTGCCCTGTAGGCAATAATTGGGCTTTGCTGACCGCCCTTAATGTTAGTGGTCGAGACTCGCGTTAATGTCCCGCCGACTAATTATGGCCGGCTTGGTCGCCGCGTTCGTCTTCCTTGTTGAGATAGCGGCGGATGTATCGCGCGCGCTCGATGTCGCGTTCCGTGGTATCTAATTCGCTGCCGGCCAGTTTCTGGAGATGGGCCGGTTGAGTGCGGATAAACAGGTCGTTCACGGCGGAAATGCTCAGATCGCGGATCAGTCCCAGGTTCACGCCCATCCGCACACTGGAAAGCAAATGCATGGTTTCTTCAGAGCTGATGGTCTGAGCGGTCCGCAAGATGCCAAAGGCCCGACTCACCCGATCATGCAGGCTCTGATGGCTTTCTTTGACGAGGAACTCGCGGGCTTGACGCTCGTAATCCACAATTACGGGAACGATGTCGCTAACTTGCCGAACGATTTCTTCCTCGGTGCGCCCGAGCGTTACCTGATTGCTGATCTGATAGAAATCGCCCATCGCTTGCGAGCCTTCGCCGTACAGGCCGCGCACCGCGAGGTTGATTTTTTGCAGGCTGCGAAAGACCTTCTCAATCTGGCGTGTAATGACCAGCGCCGGCAAGTGCAACATCACACTGACGCGCATGCCGGTGCCGACGTTTGTCGGACAAGCGGTCAAATAGCCCCAGCGTTCGTGGTAGGCGTAAGTAACCTTTTCTTCAATGGCGTCATCCAGCGCGTTGATTTGCTCCCAGGCGGCTTGTAAGTTCAAACCGCTGTGCATCACTTGAATGCGCAGATGGTCTTCTTCGTTAATCATCAGGCTAAAACGTTCCTCGCCATCGATAGCTACGGAACGTGCGCCCTGGGATTCGGCGTGCTCCCGGCTGATAAGATGCCGTTCGACTAGAAACTGCCGGTCAATTTTTTCCAACTGCGAAAGGTCTAAATAAAGCAGCTCTTTCTCGCCGCCAATGTCGATGATCCGCTCGCGGAGCATTTTTTCGATTTGCGCGCGATCCTGCGGGGTGGTGCGACTGATGAAGGGAAAATCAGCGAGGTTTCGCGCCAATCTGACGCGGCTGCTGATCACCACGTCGGCTTCCGGGCCAACGCCACGAAGCCATTCTCCATTGCTTTGAACCAGATCATCCAGTCGCACGGCTTTAACTCTCCTCTTGCTCGATTCGCTGGATTTCATCCCGGAGTTGCGAAGCCCGCTCGTAACGTTCTTCCTCGATGGCCTCTTTCATTTCCCGCCGCAAGCGAATCAGCCGCGTCCGCTTCTCGCTTTTCAGCGCGGAATGTTTCGGCAGTTTGCCCACGTGCTTTGTTTCGCCATGAACGTTGGCAATCAACGGCTCCAACTGGGGTTGGAAACAGACATAATCATGGGGGCAACCCAACCGCCCTTGACTCCGAAACTCATGGAAAGTGATGCCGCAAACGGGACAGGCTTGTTGATCGAGACGGGCGAGTTCCTCGGCGGTTTGGCCCACGGCTATTTGCTGGGCCAGAGCCGCCAGCCCTCCGATCGTACCCGCCTCTTGCGAAGAGGCTGTCAGATACTGCCGCGCGTGGTCTTCGCAAAGGTGATACTCCTGGGGTGTACTGCCGGTCAATTCGGTGATATGAAATGTGGCGGCCTTATTGCATTTTTGACACTTCATCCCATCCACTCCCATTAGGGATTCTATCAGCCGCCCATCCCCTGTCAAGGCGAAGATTTTCGGCAAATCGGGATAGAAGTTTAACCTTTATTGGATGTTCGGAACAGACTCGCTTCTGAGACCAGGCAAAAGTTCGACGATAAAAACCGCTCAAACAAAGTTGCATCCTGTCAGGCATTATGGATTGCCTGTCGTAATTGCTTTATACTGCTATATGCTGGACGGCCATGATCGAGCTTATCAATTTTACAAAACGTTATGGGAATATCACAGCAGTCGAAGACCTGTCGCTGACAGTGCCGGCGGGGGAAATCTTCGGCTTCATCGGCCCGAACGGGGCCGGCAAGACGACCACGCTTCGCTTTCTGGCCACTTTGCTGCGGGCCAGCGGCGGCGAGGGGATTGTTAACGGCTATCGCCTCAGCCGGGAGCCGCTGGGCGTGCGACAAAGCATCGGATACATGCCTGACGGCTTCGGCCTCTATTCTGGTTTGCGCGTAAGAGAATACTTGAACTTTTTCGCTCTTGCCCATCGCATGCCTCGCTCACGTCGCAAAGCGGTAATCGAGCGACTACTCGCCCGGTTGGACCTGGTGGAGAAACAAGCTGCAAGGGTAGAAACTCTTTCCCGGGGCATGAAGCAACGCCTGACTTTGGCCTGCGCCCTGGTACATGATCCGCCGGTGTTGATCCTCGATGAACCTGCTTCCGGTCTTGATCCGCGCGGACGATTTGAACTGAAAAACTTACTGAAGCAGTTGTGTGCCGAGGGAAAGACGATTCTCGTTTCCAGCCATATCTTGGCCGAATTGGCTGATTGTTGCACTTCGGTAGGCATTATCGACCACGGCCGACTGGTGCTCGACGGACCGATTGCTAAGCTTCAACAACGTTTGCGACTTGACCGGACGGTGCGAATCAAGTTATTGGAAAACATCGCAGCCGGAGAAGCATTTTTTCGTGCCTTGCCGGCAACCAAACAGATCAGCCGCGAAAACAATACCCTACGGGTAAGACTCTCAGCCGATGATGACCAGTTGGCCGCGATGCTGGAACGCTTGCTGCGTTCCGGCCTGCGCGTGCTCTCCTTTTCTGAGGAAGAACCTACGCTGGAAGACGTATTTCTCACCGCTACCAGCCGGCCGGAGCGGGGCGAATAACAGTTGTTGTCTTATCGAGGGGTGGGTTGCTAGAATCTTCGGGAAAAGCTAATAATCAACGATATGATACTCGAGAACTTCAATCCCGGCCCGATTCCCGGCTTCTGGCGGCAAAAGCACTTGTTGGGTTTGGAAAACCTTTCGGCCGAAGAAATCACACTTATCCTCGACAAAGCCGAACTCTTTCGGCAGGCTTTGGATGCCGGCCAGCGCCGCTTCGGTTTGCTGCCGAATAAGACTTGTGTGAACTTATTTTTCGAAGATTCCACTCGCACCCGCTATAGCTTTTCTTTGGCCGGGCGGCGACTGGGCGTGGAGATGCTCGATTTCTCCGCTTCCACCAGCAGTCTTTCCAAGGGCGAAACGCTCGTCGATACCGCGAGGAACATCGAGGCGATGGGCGTGGACTTGATGGTTGTCCGCCACCGCGTGCCCGGCGTCCCCTATTTGCTGGCGCAAAACCTTCAGGCGGCGATTGTCAATGCCGGCGACGGCCCCCACGAGCATCCCACCCAGGGCTTGCTGGACATTCTTACTATTCACCGAATAAAAGGGCGTTTAGCCGGTCTGACGGTCGCACTCGTCGGCGATATTGCCCACAGCCGCACAGCACGCTCCAACATCTGGGGACTGAAAAAGCTCGGGGCACACGTGATTGTTTGTGGGCCGGCGACGTTGGTTTCGCCGCGCTGGGCGGAATTGGGGGTCGAGTATTCTTACAACCTGGACGAAATCTTGCCGCGAGTGGATGTGCTCAATTTGCTGCGCATCCAATTTGAGCGGATCCACGCCAGCCCCTTTCCTTCCGTCCAGGAATATGTCCACCTTTACGGCATGAACCGGCGGCGACTCGCCCTGGCAAGGCCGGATGTGCTGATACTCGCGCCGGGGCCGATAAATCGTGGCGTGGAAATCACCACCGACGTTGCCGACGGCCCTCATTCAGCCATCCTTGAGCAAGTGCGAAACGGCGTGGCCGTGCGAATGGCCGTCCTCTGGCTGCTGCTCAGCGGACCGGAACGTGCCGACAATTAAGCCTGGCGTCATCTCAGGCGGATACGGCGGCCTTTTTCATGGCTGCGTTTGGCTGCGTGTACGACCTTGAGCGCCAGATAGGCATCTTCCAAATCGGAACTTCGTCGCACCAGGCTCGTTACCGCCCGATAAAATTGCATGAGAAGCTGTTCTCCCAAAGGGCGTTCACTTTCCAAGGATTCTTGGTGGCGTCCGGCTTCGTCAAACCAGACCAGCGTGGCCGGCAAATCGACAAAAGCGATTCCCCGTTCGCAAGACACCTGGAGCGCCGGCAGGGGACGAAAGGTGATGGCTTCCTGCCAATGGTCAGGCACATAGCGGCCGCAACTGATTTGTGCCGTAGTGCCCGTCCCGGGGCTTCCCTCCGCTGAGAAGTCCAGACTCATCATGCGATAGTCCTCTTCCGCGTCCTTCCGGGTCGGATAGTGCATCACGCCCACCACCGAAGTCGGCGGGCGGTCAACCACATATCGGCACCAATCCACCAGCCCCAGCATCTGGCGAAAGGTAGGACTATCCGGCGGTGCCAGCTCGTTCGCCTGGCCGCTGGTGGCGGAACGTTGATGACAAAAAAGCAGTCGGGGCGCGCCGAGTTGCGTAGCAATCAGCTCTTTCAGGCGAATGGTGGCAGGAGCATAGCGCCGGGGAAATTCGGCTACGAACGCTACGCCGGATTCCTCCACCCGGCGTTTAATCATCGCGGCTTCTTTTGGGTCCAATTCCAGCCCCACGGCGCAATAAACGGCCTTGCCGGCCTCACATGCCGCCAGGATGGGCAATTGTCCGAACCAATGCGTGGCAAGGATCAGTACGGCATCCACGTCCTCGCGTTGAGCCAAAGCATGATAGCCGTCCACGGCTTCCGCCCCAAAGTCGGCGGCGGCTTGTTCCGACCGATGCCGGACCGGATCGCAGATTGTGCGAACTTCAAAACGATCGGCCAGCGCGCGAAGAGCAGGAGCGTAACGAGTTTGCCAGGCTTCGCCTAAACCAATCACTCCCAAACGCAGCCGCATATCGACACCTCACAAAGGTCCGATTATAACGCCGAAGTCTCGCTCTTGCCTACCCTGATTTCTCATAAGGCGGGAAAAGGGTATATTCGGTTTAGTGTATGACAAAAGGCTTACAAGACTTTATCGGCTTAAGGAACACAATGTATGCATGAGAGTACTCGCCGAAAAAATAAGCATCTGTATCTAGGCGTAGATGTCGGCGGAACCAAAATCCGAGCCTTACTTACCAAAGAATCAGGAAAAATCGTCGGTCAAAAAAAGCGTCCCACCCCACGTGAGGGTGGACCGGAGCCGGTCGTTGCCGCAATTGAAGATTGCATCAACGGCGTAATCCGAAAAAAGGAGATTAGCCTTTCAGACCTCACAGCCGCCGGTATCGCCGTGCCGGGCGTCGTTGATCCTAAACGGGGCGTAGTAATCGCGGCGCCGAATATCCCTCTCGGCGGCACGAATCTATTTCAACTCTTGCAGCAACGCATTAACCTTCCGCTGTCTATCGGCAATGACGCTAACTTCGGCGCCTTGGGTGAAAGCTGGTTGGGCGCAGCGCGCCATACGGAAAGTGCCATGTACATCTGCGTAGGCACCGGCATCGGCGGCGGCCTCGTGCGGCGCGGAAAATTGTGGCGCGGTTTCCGCGAGGCGGCAGGCGAAATCGGACACATGATGATTCAGTTAGAAGGACCCATTTGCGGCTGCGGCAATCGCGGCTGTCTGGAGGCCCTAGCCAGCCGGACCGCCATTGAACTCCGGTTGCGGGAAGCAATCGTGCAGGGCCGAAAAACCATCCTTCCCCAACTTGCCGACGGCGATCTCTCGGTAATCCGCAGCAGCCTTATTCACAAGGCCATAAAAGCAGGCGATGAACTGGTCTGTCAGGTTGTCCGTCAAGCGGCGGAAATCCTCGGCCACGCCTGCGTCAACATCCGACATCTTTTTGACCCGGAAGTTATCATTCTCGGCGGGGGACTGATCGAAGCTTGCGGCGATTTCATCCTGCCCGTCGTCCAGAAAATCGTCGCCGGCGATCCACTTCCCGGCGTGCGCGAAGGTGGAATCGTGCGCGCCTCGGCGCTAGGTGATAATGCCGTCGCGTTAGGGGCCGTTGCCGCCGCGCGGATGCTCGTCGGCCGCGATCCTTTTAAGAAACAGCGCGCGAAAACCACGTTTCCCAGAGTGTCGAATTACGAGTTCGGCAGGATTTGCATTGACCAAAAACACTACACCTGCGATGTATTCATTACGGCGGCGGGAAAAGTGGAACAACGCGATCGGCAACTGGCCGCAGATTACTACGGCTCGGCGCATATCGTCGGCCCCAAAGAACTGGAAATCGTTTGCCAGGGCGGACCGGAAGTGCTTTTTATCGGGAGCGGCGCCGCCGGCGTGCTAAAACTCAGCGACGAAGGCCGGCGATTTCTCGAAGCACGTTCCATCCGCTGCGAGGTGCTTCCCACGCCTGAAGTCATCGAAAGGTATAACTGCTGCAAGCTTCGTAAGGCTGCGTTGCTGCACTTGACTTGCTAATGGAAACAGGAAAGAAGCCGCAGTGATTTTCCGCCGGCTCAAGAATCGGCCAGCATGGCGTTGCGACGAATGCCCAATAAGCCCAGCCGCTTCAGCGGCGTGTCGCCGAAGCGAAGCTGAAACTCATTTTCATCCAGACAAAGAATTTCAGCGAGCTTCACGGGATTGTTGCCGGGCCGAGGCTGAAAGGCTTGTTCTTTGCTACCTGGCGTGTTTCGATTCCAGGGGCAAACTTCCTGGCAGGCATCGCACCCCCATAGCCGCCTACCCCACTGTGATTTCAACTTGGTTGGGACCGGCGCACGCGATTCAATGCTCAAGTAGCTCAGGCAACGTCGGGCGTCGAGGCGACCGGGTGTGAACAAAGCCCCGGTTGGACAGGCATCCACGCACGCTCGACAGGACCCGCAACCATCAATCACCTCTGCCTTCTCAGCCGCCAGTTCAACCGTCGTCAGCAAGCCGGCCAAAAAGAACCAACTCCCGAACTGAGGGTTAATCAGCAATGTGTTTTTTCCTATCCAGCCCAAACCAGCCAGCTTACCAAATTGCTTTTCCAGGAGGGGGGCCGTATCGACCACTCCCCGAACTCGGACATCAGGCACAAGTGTGCGGCAATAGTCCGCCAATAGGCGCAGTTTTTGCCGGATAACGAGATGATAGTCCTTTCCCCAGGCGTACCGGGCGATTTGGGCCTCGCCTTGTTCTGGCAAGCGCGGCTCGACGGTACGGTAGTTTAGTCCCAACATGAGAATGCTTTTGGCCCCTTCCAGCACCCCCTGCGGATGCTGATATGCTTCTAATCGTCGGGCGAAATAGCTCAGCTTTCCGGCATACCCTTCGGCAACCCACTGCTTTAGAAGCTCGAAAGCAGGCGCTTCCACGGCAGAGACAACGCCTGCCATGTCGAAACCCAGTCGCAAGGCCTCGGTTTTCAGCGCAGCGGTCAACTCATCAGGTTTCATTCTGCCGTCCGACTGCTCAACACATGAGATAACATGTATAATATGACCTCGATGGAAATAGCGACAAGGGGTTAATAAATGCGCGGTCGATGGACGGTTTGGACAAGCCGGTTTGTATTGCTGCTGGGCGTATTCCTCGGCGGTTGCGGACCTAAACTTTCCGAACGGGATTTAGGGACGGTGATTTACGAGCTTCCCAAAGTGCCGGGCGCCGAAAAGCCTTACCAGATGCCGCAACTCGGCCTCCCTTCCGAAAATGATATTTCAGGAGATACCAAATGATAATGCTGAAGAAACCGCTTCTTTACGCCGCGACGCTCTTGGCTCTTACCTTTGCTTGTGTGGATTCAAAACATCCACTTAGTGAAGTTGAGCACTCTCAACCGGTCGAAGAACTGGTCGGCTTATGGTTAAACCAGGCCGGACCGGCAGTTGAGTACGTCCATGTCGGCCAGGCAGGCGGAGCGTTTCCTGCCGGTCTGATGCGGGTTATCATTTGCCGCCATGAGGAAAACAGCGTTTTGCAACGACCCGGTAGATTGTTCATGTTCGCCACCATTCTAAATGGGGAACACTTTCTCAACATAGCCGCCATCAAAGAAGAAAACTTTGAATGCATCGAGAAGAAAGGTTGGAAAGCAGAGTTAATCGAAGGTTATCTACTCGCCAAATATCAACTCCAAGGTGATGAACTTCTGGTTTGGCCCTTAAATCCTGACAGCAAACTAGAGCTTATCGCCTCCGGCAAAATAGCAGGCACTGTAGATAAAGAGAAGAATGTTAGCCTGATCACCGCACCGACTGCGGAGCTTATCAAGCTGTTTACTTCTGCCGAAGGAAAAGAGTTGTTCGTCAAAGAACCGATACGCTACAAAAAGGTTGCCGGCCAATAAGGGCTACAGGCTTATTTGTTGGGCTTTCCGTTACCTTCGCGGCTTTTGGCACGGTTTAGTTCTGCACGGAGTTTCGCCTGTTCCACAAGGCAATGGTGCCGCAGTTGGCCGAAGTAATGCTTCGTGGCCAGAATGTCTGCGATGCCGAGCAAGCCCATCCAGCAAACCAAAAGAATCACCACTAGCCAGTAGCTTGCCGTAAACCAGGGCAATTTGAGCCACCAGGTGAGCACTTGTCCGACTACGAGGGCAACGGCCACCAGGGCGAGCAGCGCACTGGTCTGCATCCGCCGGCGGTATTGGCGATGGCGGTAATCCCATTCTTTAGGGTCGGCGTTTTCAAGTTGCCGGAAGTTGCGCCACGAACGAACGTGGGAATAGAGCATTACCGATGCCGCCAGCAGCAACGCACCTGCGACGGCCCCGACTACGAAAAAATCCATTTCCGCCACCCTCATCAAACTTGCTCGCCCCACGCGGCAACAGCCGGTTATTTGACGTTTTTCAGCCATTCGCTGAGTACCCAGCCGACTTTGGCCAAACTCAGCGGGGAACAACGTTCCGGCGTATCTTCTTGAGTATGCCATACCGGATACTCAAAGTCTATAATGTCGATGCAAGGAATCCGGCCGACATTGTGCAGGATAAGGTGATCATCCTCGACTTCTTGGCCGACGTAGGGCAAGAACTCTTTTACGTCCAGCCTCGCTGCCGTCGCCCAAATCTGCTCGATCAACGGCCTCGTATCGCGCCACCAATAGCTGTTTCGCTCCTTTGGAATTCGTAGGTCGGCATCGCCGATCATATCCACCAGCACCGCCCAACGATAACGATAGGGCGGCGCGGCACGTGCTTGCTCGCGGGCGTATTGTCGGGCAAAAAACTCGGAGCCTAAAAAAAGCGGGTCGCCCTGACGAAAAATAAACTCCTCCCCGTCAAAAAAAGCAAAATCCACGCCCAATTGACAGTTGATTTCAGGCAGCAGTCGGGCAAGTTCCATCAGCAGCGCCACGCCGCCGGCATTGTCATTTGCTCCCAGAAAAACGCCACGCGGGTTTTTTCGATCAAGCAAAGGGAAGGGGAGGGTATCATAATGGGCGCAAAGCAGGATGCGTTCGCGGCTTTTCGGCGCCCAGCGGACCAGAAGGTTGGCCATTTCCACCCAAGTCCCGTCGCGGGGATGTCGGGCGCGAAAACGCTGTAATTCCACCTCGCCGCCGAGAGCTTGAAAGTACTCGGAAAGCAATTTTTGCTGGGCGGCCATGCCCGGTGAACCGCTCGGCCGCGGCCCAAGTTCGCAAAGACGCTTCAACCACTGGTAGGCTTTCGCACCGTCGAAAGGAATGTCTTCCAGCTTCAGCGTAGCTGCATCGGCCAGGCCTTCGCCGCCATGCCGAGCGGCCCGGCCCCAAAAAAGGATTGCCAGGCCGCAAAGAAACAACACCGCCGCAACCGGCCAAAAACGTCGGATCGCCAGGGAATTACCTGCAATTTGCTTGGCCGGGGACATGCGGGAATCCTGTTATGAAAACTCTTGGGTTTTTCGTCTTGCCGCAAAACCCGATGTTAGATTATTCTACACCGCCGAGAAGATTCGCCAAAGAGAAAAAATCTCTGGAGAAAAAGATGCTTGACGTTCAGAAGATTCTTCAGCTTCACGAAACCACGGTCGCCCGCTGGCACAACGGCGAAATCGACAATCCTTATCACGGCTTTTTAGGTCTGGTTTGCTCGGAACACCAGCAAAACTTTCGCCTCTGGCATCAGGAGGACCTGGCGCGCAGCCCTGCGGCTTCTGACGCCGAAATTGCAGAAGTAAAACGGCAAATTGATCGGCTGAACCAGCAACGAAACGATCTCATTGAACGATTAGACGACCGGCTGATTGCCGAGCTTCGTGCCGCAGGCGTAAGTCCGCTGCCGGAAGCCCGCATAAACAGCGAAACGCCGGGCAGTGTGATCGACCGCCTTTCAATCCTCGCCCTGCGTATTTACCACATGGAGGAGCAAACCCGGCGAGAAGATGCCTCCGAAGAACATCGGTTGAAAGCCGCCGCGCGCTTACAGATTCTGCGGGAGCAGCGAAACGACCTGGCTCAAGCGCTCAGCGAATTGCTGGAAGACCTGTTTGCCGGGCGCAAACGGCTGAAGGTCTATCGCCAATTCAAGATGTATAACGACCCTACGCTAAATCCTTATCTTTATGGCGGGAAGAAAACAGCCGCTTGACGCGCAACGTTTGCTTTTGCCTTCGCTGCGCGCGGACAAACAGCCGCTCAGCGGGCGGCGGTATTAAAGACGGGCTTTTTCTGAACAGGCGGGCCGATAAGCTTCTCGATTTCTTCATCGTCCAACGTCTCGACTTCCTCGAGCCGCTTCGCCAGTGTGTCCAGCTTCTCACGGTGTTCGCTGAGTATGGCGGTGGCCCTTTCAGCCGCTTCCCGCAGCAAGCGTGAAACTTCTTCGTCGATAATCCGCGCTGTAAACTCGCTGAAGCGACGGGGTTCGGCCATTTCTCTTCCGAGGAAGGGATGGTCCTCGCTGTCGCGGAAAGCAACCGGCCCCAGGCGTTCGCTCATCCCCCAATGAGTAATCATCCGTCTGGCCAACTGCGTGGCTTTGTTCAGATCGTCTTCGGCACCGGCGCTGTACTGGTTGAAAACCATCTTTTCCGCTGCCCGACCGCCCATCAAAAATACCAAGCGGTTATGCAATTCGCTCTCGCTGACGTTCACGCGGTCTTCTTCCGGCAGGAGTTGTGTGGCGCCGAGTGAGCGGCCGCGCGGCACGATGGAAACTTTATGCACCCGATCGATGCCGGGGGTGAGCCAGGCCAGCAAAGCATGGCCGGATTCGTGGTAGGCCGTCATGGCCTTTTCTTCATCCGAAAGGACTTCCTCGCGCTTGGCGCCCATCAAGACCTTATCGCGGGCATATTCGAAATCAGACATGTCCACGTAATCTTTATTATGACGGCTGGCCCAAAGAGCGGCTTCGTTCACCAGATTACGAATATCCGCACCCGTCAGCCCTACAGTGCTCGCCGCCAAGCGTTCCAGGTCCACGTCAATGTCCAAAGGCACATTTCGCGTATGAACCTCGAAAATGGCCAAGCGGCCTTTGTAGCTGGGGCGATCCACGGTAATGTGGCGGTCGAAACGCCCGGGCCGCAACAGCGCCGGGTCGAGCACGTCCGGCCGGTTGGTGGCAGCCATCACAATTACCGACTCGTTGGGCGTAAAGCCGTCCATTTCGCTGAGAATCTGGTTGAGGGTCTGCTCTCGTTCGTCATGTCCGCCGCCTACACCGGTTCCGCGATGCCGCCCGACAGCGTCGATTTCGTCGATAAAGAGAATAGCCGGCGCATGTTCCTTTGCGGTATTAAACAGGTCGCGTACCCTGCCGGCGCCGACGCCGACGAACATCTGAATAAACTCCGACCCATTGATGGAAAAAAACGGCACACCGGCTTCGCCGGCGACGGCTCGGCCTAAGAGCGTTTTTCCCGTGCCCGGCGGCCCCATCAGCAAAATGCCTTTGGGCACTCGCGCGCCGAGGCGTTGAAACTTGGCCGGATTGCGGAGAAACTCGACGATTTCCTGCAATTCATGTTTGACGCCTTCCAGGCCGGCGACATCCTCAAAAGTAACCGGCTTGTCTCCGCCCTCATAACGTCGCGCACCGCTTTTGGCAAACCCGCCAGTCAACCCGCCGGCAAAGAAAGAATCACGCGCCTTACGGAAGAGGAACCAGAGGCCGAAAAACAACCCCACGGTAACCAAGATGTAAACAAACAACACCAGCGCGGTGTTATCCGCCGGCTCTGTGGCGCGATACTCCCGTTTCAGTTGCTCCCGCAGGATGCGATCCAATTCCGGATCGGCCAGGGCCATTTGCGGCAGTACGGTAACGAACTTCTTTTTCAACAAGGGGTAACTGCCGTCGGGATTCTGTTTGGCTTCGGGGTCCACCGGCGGCTTGTTGAATTCGCCGTAAACTTTGGAGCCTTCGACTTCCACGCGGATAATGTTCTTGTCTTCCTCCAATTGACGGCGGAAGAAGCCGTAGCTGATCTCCGACCGGCCGTTGCGTCGTTCAGCGAAAAAAACGGCCAGGAGAACCAGCGCCAAACCTAAAACCACCCACCAAGTCGTGGATTGCGTCCAGGGATTGGTCCGTGGCTTTCTCAGTTCCGGCTTTTTTTCCGTTTTACCCGTGTCTTCCGGCATGAAAGCATTCTACAGGGTTGTAGGGGCTGCCCCCCTATAATGGTCTAGAGCTTTCCAGACTATACAGTATATTTTATTATAACTGATTTAGCCGCAGTTGGGGAGAAAAGTTATTGTAGCATCAATTCACGGCTTCTTCTTACCCCGGACGTAGTGGTTACCGCCTCATCCACGGATTATACTAGAAAAATAGCAACCACGATAACAGGAATGTCCGGGGAGGAACACTGATGTCGAAAGCGCTTTGCATTATAGGGATGATAGTGGCTGTTCTTCTGTTATTATTGTTTTCTCTGGACCTTCTCCTGAGTTTACCCTTTCGAAGAGTCAGCCTGACAATGGACATCGGCTTGGCAATTTCCGCCCTCATATTGGGATACTTAAGTTGGTCAACCCTAAAAGAGCAAAAAGTCTAGCGCATATCAGGATGTTAGGAAGCGGACGAATCAACCGATTGAAGAAGCGTAGGAGGCTGCTTAAAATTAGGTCTTATGACATCTGCGGAACTACCCCCCCAGGATGAAAAAAGCGGCGGTCGCGAACCCCTTTCTCCCGCAAGGCAAAAACGGCTGGAGAAGCTTTTCGAGGCTGCCCAAAAAAAGGCCGCGGCGGCTTCTACACCCGCCGACTTCGACTTCGCCACAGAATTGTTAGCGGAGTGTGTTCACAACGACCCCGGCAACCCGAATTACGTCCGCGCGTATATCGAGAATCTTCAGAAGAAATATAACCACAATAAAAAGGGGAGCCCCTTTGCTCAGTTCAAGAATCGTTCCGCCCGATCCGCCTTAAAAAAAGCCTTCGCCCAGGAAAAATGGGAGGAAGTGATCCTTCATGGCCTGGAAGTCTTAAAAGTCAACCCGTGGGACATACCGACCCTGACCTGTATGGCCAAAGCGGCAGACAAATTGGGCGATCACGACTGCGAGCTGCTGTATCTGAAATCCGCCTTAACCGGCAATCCCAAAGACCCGACTTGCAATCGTCTCTTTGCTATCGCTTTGACGGAACGAGGGCTAATCGATCAAGCCATCGCCTGTTGGCATCGCGTCGAAGAAGCTTTGCCGGACGACGAGGAAGCCAAACGTTCGATTGCGGTGCTCATGATCGAAAAAGCGCGTGCCAGCGGCAAATTCGAGGATAATGACGAAGTCTCGCGGAAACTGAGGGTTCGCACCCAACAGCAGGAAGAGCTGACGGTTGAACAACGTTTGCAGCAAAAAATTCAAAAAGACCCCAATAATGTAGCTAATTACCTGGAGCTGGCGGAGCTCTATTTACACGACGACCGGTTCGCAGAAGCAGAACGCTTGTTGGCCCACGCTTTCGAGCTTTCCGACGGCGATCCTGATATTCAGGAAAAATGGGAAGACAGCCAACTTCGCGCGATGCGCCAAAAAATCGCCCAGACTTCGGACCCGGAAACAAAAAAGAAACTTGAAAACGAATACTTCGAGAAGGAGGTCGAGGTCTATAAACACCGCGTGGAACGCTACCCGAACAATCTCATTTTCCGCTTCGAGCTGGGTTATCGGTACATGAAGACGCGGCGCTATGCGGAAGCCATCCGCGAGCTGCAAATCGCCCAGAACGACCCCCGCCGCAAGGGCTTGTCCTTCTTGGTGCTCGGCGAGTGCTTCCAACAAATTAAGCAATATCCGCTGGCCTTGAAGCATTATGAGGCGGCCATCCAGGAAATACCCGACCGTGAGGCGGAAAACAAGAGGCGGGCGTTATATCTGGCCGGTCGTTTGGCCCTCCATCTCCGTGATTTTCCAGTTGCTGAAAAGCACTTGACGGCGCTGGCCGCTTTGGATTTTACTTATAAAGATGTTTCTCAACTACTGGACAAACTGACCAAACTTCGAGAAAATAAGGTTTCCGAAGAGAAGAAACAACCTCCTGCTTCGGAAGATACTTAAGTTGAAACAGAATCTGAGACTTAACCCCCACATTTGCCATGCCGAATACCAAAAGCGCTGCCAAAAGATTAAGACAAAACCTGCTTCGTCGTTTTCGTAATCGCGCCGTGAAAAGTGCGCTTCGTACCGCCCGAAAAAAGGTCCTCGCAGCCATTGAAGCAAAAAACGTTGCCGAATCCCAAAGCCGGCTTTCGCTTTTTGCCAAGCTGGCGGATCGTGCGGCGGCGAAAAACATTATTCACCCCAATGCGGCAGCCCGCTACAAATCACGTCTTGCGCAACACATCAAGCTGCTTAAAGATAAGGAAAAATCAGCCCAACCGGTTTAGACCGTTCTGGGTTGTTTTTATTTCCGCATTATTTTCCATCGGATGTTCGCCCCCGGACGATCGCAACGGAAGAGAGCACTCTTCCGATGCAAAAGCCTATGTGAAAGAGGTTTTCCAATGATGTTCAGGAAACACTCCCGGCGTGCGTTCATGAAAACCGGCTCACTGGCTGTGGCCGCACCCTACGTGATTCTTTCCAGCGCCCTCGGCGATGAAGAGCGCCCGCCGGCCGGCGAACGCATTACGGTTGCCCACATCGGTGTCGGCGGTCGCGGTCGAGCGTTGCTGGAAGAAACAATGCGGCTGCCGCGGGCGCAGAGCGCGGCTGTGGCCGACTGTTACCAGGACCGTCGTGAGGCGGCGGCTGCGGCATGTAAGGGCAAGGCTTATCGGGATTTCCGCGATCTTCTGGCGCGAAACGACATTGATGCCGTAATAATTGCCACGCCGGACCATTGGCACGTGCCCATCGCTCTGCTGGCCGTGCAAGCCGGAAAGCATGTTTATGTGGAGAAGCCCCTGGGGTTGTGCATTGCTCAAGACCTGGCGTGTCAAAAGCTGGTGAGAGAAAAGGGGGTCGTTTTCCAGTATGGCACGCAACAGCGGAGCTTGTATCGCTGCTTCAGAGGCTGCGAACTTGTCCGGCGCGGCGCGATCGGCAAAATCCTGGCCATCGAGGTCGATGCACCGAACGGCAAACCCGGCGGTTCAACTGCGGAAGCACCTGTCCCGCCGGGCTTCGATTACGAGATGTGGTTAGGCCCTGCCCCCAAAAAACCCTATACCGTCGATCGGTGTGTCCCACCAGGCACATACTTGATATATGATCAGGCAATCGGCTATTTGGCCGGTTGGGGCGCACATCCGCTGGACATCATGGTCTGGGGATGCGACGCCGACTTGAGCGGAGAGATTGTCGTGGAAGGCACCGGCAAGATTCCCAAAGAAGGCCTCTACGACACAGTCTATGACTGGGACGTCAAGGCCAAGCTCGGCGATGTCGATCTCGTCTTTCGGCCAGGACCGGACCGCACAAGATTTATCGGTGAAAACGGCTGGATTGAGGTATCGCGGGCATTGGTGAGAAACATCGCCAGCGATCCTGCACTTCTCAAAACCAAATTGGACTCAAAGGAAGATCGTTTGATGCGGGTGGCTAATGGGCACATGGGCAATTTTATCGAGGCCATCGCAAAAAACAACCCGCACGCTACTGTTACTTCCGTCCAAGAAGCCGTACGCAGCGACGTTATCAGCCACTTATGCGATATTGCCATTCGTACCGGCGAAAAGATTGTTTGGGACCCCCAGCGCCAGGAATTGATTACCGGCAGCCAGGAGGCGCGCGCCATGCTTTCGCGCCCGATGCGCGAACCCTGGGGAAAAGCCATGCCCTCTTAAGCCGGAAGCTCCAGGCCGGCAGAATGGGTTGTGTTTTTCTTCTTAGACTTCCTCCCGGGGATACCAGTTTGCGGGGGGACTCTAGCAGGGCTATGTATTTTCTGCTATCTTGTTTGCTTATAGTCGGCTTCTGCAAAACTTCTATTAGAAGCCGGTGGAAAATCAGCTCAGCAAAGAAGATTTTTTTACTATTTTAGGGAACTCACTCATGAAGGTATTGATTGTTGATAGGCTTTCTCCCACCACGGTTACAGCCCTGGAGCGGATGGGCCTGAAGGTTGAGGTTCGCAACGACTTGAAGGCGGAAACTTTGCCCGGTGCTGTGGCCGATGTGAACATCCTCATTGTTCGCTCAACCAAGGTTACGGCGGCGACTATCCAAGCGGCACCGCAATTGTCTTTGATTATCCGCGCCGGAGCAGGCGTAGATACGATCGACATCGCGGCTGCCAGCGGCCGTGGAATCTATGTCGCCAACTGCCCCGGCAAAAACACCTTGGCGGTCGCCGAATTGGCCATCGGCCTGCTGATCGCCGCCGATCGGCGGATCGTTGAAGCCACCAATGCCCTTCGCGCCGGTGCATGGAAAAAGAAGGAGTTCGGCGATGCCCGCGGCTTGGCCGGTCGCACGCTGGGCATTCTCGGCTATGGCGCCATCGGTCGCGCTGTGGCCCACCGTGCCCGCGCACTGGAAATGAAAATCGCCGCGTGGTCGCCGCTGGACCTTACAGCGGAAGAAGCTCAAGCCTGGAACATCGACTATTGCTACACGCCGGAGGAACTGGCCGCCAAGTCCGATGCCGTAACCGTCCATCTGGCGCTGACGCCGGAAACGAAACATCTGGTCGGCAAGAAGTTCTTCGACGCCATGAAGCCGGGCGCTATCTTTATCAACACTTCTCGCGGCCCGCTGGTCGATACCACCGCCCTCGTCGAAGCTATCAAGCAGAAGAAGCTGCGGGTAGGGATGGACGTATTCGAGAACGAGCCTGCCGGCGGCGAAGCTCAGTTCCCCCATACCGAATTGGCGGCTCTGGTTACTTGCACGCCGCACATCGGCGCCTCAACGGACCAGGCCGCAGAGGCCATTGCCGCCGAAGTGGTAAGGATCATCGACGTATATTTGAAGACTGGCCGGCCGCCGGGTACGGTAAACTTGTGCGAGCGTTCACCAGCCACGCATCGCTTGGTGATGCGATTGCTGAATCAGCCCGGCATCTTGGCTTTCATCCTGGATGGGCTGCGCGACGAGGGCATCAATGTCGCGGAAGTGGAAAACATCGTCTTCACAGGCGCACAGGCCGGCTGTTGCTCACTAGGGCTTGACCGTGCGCCCTCGGACAAACTTCTGGGCCGATTCCGTGAAAACGCCAACATCCTGAATGTGGTACTCCAGCCATGCAACTAACCGTTTATTGCAGAAAGTGTCTGTACTTGACTGGTTTGATAATTCTTCTGGCGGCGTGCGCCGTCTCTTACAGCGCTTGCCGCGAAGCGGGAAGTCGCACGGACAATCGCCGCTTTGACGAACATTCTCAAGCCGTTCATACTGAAGGAGGCAAGCAAATGGCAACTCTTAAAGTAACCAGTACGGCATTCGCTCACGGAGAGCGGATCCCGAAAAAGTACACCGGTGAGGGAGCCGATGTCTCGCCGCCGCTGAGTTGGTCCGAAGTGCCTGAAGGAACCAAGGAGTTTGCTTTAATCTGCGACGACCCTGACGCACCACGCGCCGAGCCTTGGGTGCATTGGGTGATCTACAAGATACCGGCCGCGACGCGGAACCTGCCGGAAGGCCTGCCCCGCGAGTTGCGCCTCAAAGAGCCGGCCGGCGCATTGCAAGGCAAAAACTCCTGGCCTGAAGGGGAAAACATCGGCTATCGCGGTCCCATGCCGCCGCCGGGCCACGGGGTGCATCATTATCATTTCAAGCTTTACGCCCTGGATGTCGCGTTGACGCTGACTGCCGGCGCGGACAAGAAAGCACTATTAAACGCCATGCGCAACCATGTGCTGGCCGAAGGCGAACTAATCGGCACTTACCAGCGGTAAGCTTTCGGCACGCGGCGATGATTTCACCCGTAGAGGGCGCAAGCCTATGCCCGATCGACGCGCCCATCGCGGTCCGCATCCCGAAGACGGCCATCTTTTTGCTCCGGCCAATTGGCCGCGATTGCGTGCGGCGGCGGCAGATTATTGCTGGCTTCTGGATCGGGGCTACGCCCATGATTCCGCGCTGAAGCTGGTCGGCGATCGTTACAACCTCACCGCCCGACAACGCACTGCCGTCAGCCGCTGTTGTTGTTCGGCTGCAGAGTTGGCCGGCCGAAGATCGCGCGAGGTTTCCGCCGCACAGTTGGCCGGCAAAATCCTTTGGATAGACGGTTACAATGTGCTGACCACCATCGAAGCAGCTTTGGCCGGAGGAGTTATTCTCATCGGCCGCGAAGGAGCATACCGAGACATGGCCAGCATGCACGGCAGCTATCGTCGTGTGGCGGAAACAATTCCCGCCCTTTCACTCCTCGGCCGGACCCTGGCTTCGCTTCAGGCGGCCGAATGCCGCTGGTTGTTGGACAAACCGGTTTCTAATAGCGGTCGCCTGAAGGGCATTATCGAGCGCGTGGCGGCGGAAGAAGGGCGGAACTGGACGGTGGAACTCGCAGACGATCCTGACCGGCTGATGAGCGAGCAGGCTGGCGGGGTTGTCGCTACGGCCGATAGCGTCGTTCTGGACCATTATGTTTGTTGGTTTAACCTTGCCAAGGAAACCATCTGTCGTCATGTGCCTACAGCCAACATAGTCGATTTGGCGGGTTCTGTTCTTCTTTGAGTCTTCCTTGCGGTAAGCTTAGCCGGCGCCGACGGCAAATGCCGCTTTCTCTTTAGCAAGTTGCGCCTGCCTGGATGCTTAAAACTCCACTTTTCCTTTTGACTTACCTGTTTTAGAATCAGGCCTTATGCCAAACGTTGTAGTACAACCCGTAACCACCAGGCGACAGCGGCGGGAGTTTTTGCAACTTCCCTGGAAGCTGTATCGGAACGATCCGAATTGGGTGCCGCCGCTCCGGGGCTATCAAAAGGAGATGGTCGGCTACCGACCGCATCCTTTTTACATACGGAACACGATTCAGACGTTTTTGGCCTATCGAGACGGCGAAGCCTGCGGCCGGGTGGCGGCAATCTTGAATCAAGGGCATATCCTTCGTTATAACGATCCGCGCGGTTTCTTCGGCTTCTTCGAGTGTGTGGATGACCAAGAAGTAGCAGATGCTTTATTTTCGGCGGTCCGCCGCTGGTTCGCCGAACAAGGCATCTTCCGTCTTCGCGGCCCTACAAATCCCTCGTTGAACTACGAATTGGGCTTACTCATCGACGGCTTCGACTCCCCGCCGACTTTTATGATGACCTATAATCCCCCCTATTATGCGAAGCTTATCGAAAACCACGGCTTCCGAAAAACACAAGACCTCTACGCCTTTTGGGGGCATGTAGATATGCTCCCCCGGATTGGAGCCAAACTTAATCCCATCGCTGAGCAAATCATCGAGCGTTATAACGTGAAGCTCCGCACACTGGATACCTCGCGTTTTCAGGAGGAAGTAGAACTCTTTCTTTCGCTGTATAATCGTTCGCTGGTAAATACGTGGGGCTTTGTGCCGATGACGCCGGAGGAAGTGCGCCACATGGCCCGCGGCCTGCGGCGAATTATTATCCCCGAAATGGCCATTGCCGCCGAAATCGACGGGCGTGTGGTAGGTGCATCGTTCGGCCTGCCGGACTACAATCCCCGCATTAAACGCATCAATGGGCGGCTCCTGCCGTTCGGCTTCTTGCGGCTGCTGTGGAATCAACGGGCGATTAAACGCATCCGCTTAATCAGCACCAACGTCTTGCCGGAATACCAACGCCTCGGCATCGGGCTGGTATTGCTCTACGGCTTATTGCCGAAAGCCCTGGAATGGAAATTGGAGGAGGCCGAGTTTTCTTGGGTGCTGGAATCAAATCAGCTTTCTTACGGCGCGTTGAAAAAAGGCGGCGCAATCATCACCAAAACTTATCGACTCTACGATTTGGACGAAGACGAAAAGGCTTCCGCCCGACTTTTTGAGACGCCGGCGACGACCGTCGGTTCATTGGAAGTTCGTGAGGTTCGCGACCGGCGTGATCTGGACTATTTCCTGAAACTTCCCTGGCGAATATACGCTTCCGATCCCCATTGGGTGCCGCCGCTGTTAAGCGAGGTGAAGCAATTTCTCGACCCGCGAAGTCATCCTTTTTACAAACATGGCGGCGCAACAAAGTTTATCGCCCTGCGTGAGGGGGAGCCGGTAGGCCGCTTGTTAGTGAGCGACGATCCCCGCTACAATCAGAGCTGGAACAGCAACGTCGGCTGTTTCGGCATGTTTGAATGTCTGAACGACCCGCCGGCGGCGCATGCGTTGTTGGACGCGGCAGCGGCTTGGCTTCGGGCACGCGGTCGCACCGGCATTCTCGGCCCCATCGACTATTCCACGAATTACCCCTGTGGACTGCTCATCGAAGGTTTTCATACTCCGCCGCGGATTATGATGAATCACAACCGGCCATACTATGCCGCCTTGTTGGAATCTTGGGGCCTGCGAAAAGCAAAAGACCTCAACGCCTGGTGGTTCGATGATCCTTATAACCTCACAGAACGATGGAAACGACGCGTGGAACGCTTAGAAGCCCGTGGGCGGATCGTAATCCGTCCTTTCCGCGTGGAGGATTTCGAGGCCGAAGTGGAGCGCTGCCGTCGGATTTACAACGAGGCCATGCATGATCACTGGGGATTTGTGAGCCTGACACAAGCCGAATTCCATTATTTCGCCCGCCGCTTGGAAAAACTGGCTACGCCGGATTTGGTCTTGCTGGCCGAAGTTGATAGCCGACCGGTCGGACTCTCGATCACTTTGCCGGACATCAATGAGGCCCTTCGGCCACTGAACGGACGCTTAACGACTTACGGTTTGCCGCTGGGGCTTCTTCGCCTGATATACCAGAAAAGGGTTATAAAAACCTTGCGCATGGTAGTCCTTGACGTGTTGGAGGAGTATCGTCTTCGAGGAGTGGCCGAGATGCTCATCTTCCATACATTGCGATACGCAAAAAATGTTCTTCATTGTAGCGCCGGGGAGCTAAGCTGGACCCTGGAGGATAATCTTGCGGTCAATCGGACTATCGAAGCCGTAGGCGGAAAACGATATAAAACATATCGGGTTTATGAAAAAGAAATTTAGACTCTTACCATCCACGTCATACTCCAATGTCCACTGAATTCACCGGCAAGGATTTGCCTAAACAATACGACCACGCTTCCGCTCAGCAACGCTGGTACGCTTTTTGGGAGTCGCAAGGATGTTTTCACAGCGACCCGAATCCCCAGAAACGGCCGTTTACGATTGTCATCCCTCCGCCGAACGTAACCGGCGCACTGCACCTGGGCCACGCTCTGAACAACACCTTGCAGGATATTCTTATTCGGCGCAAACGCATGCAGGGCTTTGAAACGCTCTGGATGCCGGGCACGGACCATGCCGGCATCGCCACGCAAGCAGTCGTGGAACGTCGTTTATTGCAGGAAGAGAAACTCAGCCGGCATGAACTGGGACGCGAAGGCCTGCTGGCGCGAATTTGGCAGTGGAAAGACGACTACGAAGCCCGCATTATCGACCAATTGAAACAAATGGGCTGTAGTTGCGATTGGCGCCGCACACGTTTTACCCTCGATCCCGTGTGTGCCCGTGCCGTGCGCCACGCCTTCTTTCGGCTTTTTCGAGAGGGCTTGATTTATCGCGGCAAGCGGCTGGTGAATTGGGATACTATGTTGCAAACTGCTGTCAGCGACGACGAAGTCTTCCATGAGCCGGTGGCCGGCCATTTCTGGTATATCAACTATCCGGTGATAGAGCCGCAGCCCGGCGAGCCGCAGTTTGTTACCATTGCCACTACTCGGCCTGAAACCATGCTTGGCGATACGGCCGTGGCCGTGCATCCCGACCCGGCGGCGGCTTTAGACCGGGCCGAACGCGAAATCGAACAGCGCCTGGCTGCCGCTCCCGCAAAACAAAAAGCGGAAATCCAGGCGGAATTGGAGGATGTGCGCCGCCGCCGCGAAGAGTTGCTCCCGCTGCTTATCCAATTGCGGGACATGGCCCGACAAGGCCGCCGCCTGATGCTCCCGCTCCTGAAGCGACCGATTCCTTTGATTGCCGACGAATGGGCGAAGCCGGAAATGGGTACGGGCGCAGTTAAAATCACCCCTGCTCACGACCCTAACGACTATGAAGTCGGCCTCCGACACAGCCTGCCGATGATCAACATCCTGAATCCTGACGGCACGTTAAGCGCCGAAGCAGCCCCCTATCAGGGCAAGACGATTATGGACGCCCGCCAAGCCGTTGTTGTTGACCTCTCTCGGCAAGGTTTGGTGGTCAAGGTGGAAGAACGGCAAATCGATTTGGCCCATTCCGATCGCTCGAAAACGCCCATCGAGCCGATGCTGGCCGACCAGTGGTTTCTCAAGATGGATAAGCTGGCCCAACTGGCCATCGACGCGGTTGTCCAAGGCCGGGTAAAGATAATTCCTGAACGTTACGCTAAAGGCTACATCGACTGGCTCAGCGAAAAACGCGACTGGCCCATCAGCCGGCAGCTCTGGTGGGGACATCGAATTCCCATCTGGTATTGCCGCGATGCGAAACGCCAGGAGCTGGAACGCGCCTTTACCGGCCGTGAGGATATCGCCTTCCGCTACGATGAACAACACGCGCAGTGGTTGATTTGCGCCCAGGAAGGTGATCTGCCGGAAAATGTCGTGCGGGGCCGCGAACTGGTCCGCGACCCCGACGTGCTGGATACCTGGTTTAGTTCCGCTCTTTGGCCGTTTTCAACTCTCGGCTGGCCGGAGCAAACCCCGGAGCTACGCTACTACTATCCTACCAACGTGCTTGTTACCAGCCGCGACATCATCACTCTCTGGGTGGCGCGGATGGTGCTGATGGGCTTGCATCATGTGGGCGAAATCCCTTTCCATGAAGTCTTCATCCATCCCAAAATCCTCGACGGCTACGGCGAAGGAATGTCGAAATCCAAAGGCAACGGCGTCGATCCGCTGGATGTCATCGAAAAGTTCGGCGCCGACGCTTTGCGTTTCGGGCTGGCCTATCTTACCACGGAAACACAGGATATTCGCATGCCTGTGGATTTCGAGTGCCCGCATTGTAACCGCACTATGGAGCAGACCCGCGAAAATCGCATTCTGCCGCGCATCAAGTGCCGACATTGCGGACGAGCGTTTGCCACGCAATGGGCGGAGAAGCCGGAAGACAAAGCGTTGCCGCGCGGCGTCGTTGTCAGCCAGCGCTTCGAATCCGCCCGAAACTTCTGCAACAAACTCTGGAATGCCGCACGTTTCGCCCTGCTAAATCTGCAAGATTATCGCCCGGCGCGCGTGGCCGACGAGGAATTGACGGTCGAAGACGCCTGGTTGCTCAGCCGCCTTTCGACCGTAACGAAAGAGGTCAGCCAGGCCCTGGATAACTATCGTTTTGCCGACGCAGCCAGAATCCTTTACGATTTTGCGTGGGACGAGTTTTGCAGTTTCTACGTAGAAATGGCCAAGCTGCGACTGCAAGACGCGAACTTGCGGCCTACTGCGCAACGTGTGCTGGCCTATGCTCTGGATGTGCTATCGCGCCTCTGGCACCCCATGATTCCTTTCTTGACTGAAGAGATTTGGCAACGTCTGGGAGCCGTGGCTGCGGAGCGTGGGCTTGTCGAGCCGCGACCGGCGGCGTCGAGCATCATGCTCGCTCCCTGGCCGGAGAGCGACTCCAAACGTGAGGACCCGAAAATCGAAGCCCGTTTCAGCCTTTTCCAAGAAGTGTTGCGAGCGGTGCGTGATATTCGGGCACGGCATGGGGTGCCGCCGAAAAAAGCCCTGACCTTTTCCGTGCATTGCGCGGCGGCTGTTGCCGAGGGGTTGGCGCCACTGATGCCGTATTTTCCCACCCTGGCCAACGCCCGTCTTTCAGCCCTCGGTCCGAAAGTCAAGGCGCCGGAGTCATGTGCTCATGCCGTGCTTTCAGACATGGAGGTTTTTGTGGACCTGGCTGAGTTGATCGACGTGGAAACGGAAATCGCTCGAAAAAAACAGGAGGCCGAAAAGCTTCTGAACTGCATTGCGGCAAAAGAACAAAAGCTCTCCGACGAGAGCTTCTTAAAGCGTGCGCCTGCCGCCGTAGTGGCCAAAGAGCGGGAGAGCCTGGAGGACCTGAAATCGCGTTACTTCGCCGCCGAAGAAACCCTCAAACGCCTCGCCGCCATCAAACAAAAGTAAGCGTTGCGGCAGAAGATGGAAAACTTACTCAAGGCCGGGGAGGTTTTTGAGGGGGCCGATGGTTATCATGGCTGCGGTCGTAAGTGGATATTCCGTCAAGAGCGTCTGGATGTCGCTTTCGCTTATCGCTTCCACGGCAGCCAATTCGGCCTGGAGCGGTAAGTATTCCCGGCGGTAGAGCCAGTCGCCGCCGATGGCAAAGAGCCTTCCTCGCGGACGTTCAGCCGAAAGAACCAGCCGGGAGCGAGCTTTGTTCTTGGCTTGCTTCAATTCGGCGGCCGAAACGCCGGCGGATTCTACTTCACGATATACCCTGAGCAACCGTTGCAAATTGTCGGCGGCACGATCCGGGGGGCAGATCATATAGGTCATCATCGCACCCGTGCCATGATACTCGTTATGGCTCAGGCTTGCTTGCTCAGCCAGCCCGGGATCAACCAGCTCCCAATACAAACGACTGCCGGAATCGTCGCCGAGCACGACGGCCAGCAGTTTTGCCGCGTAACGGCGCGGATTTTCGGCAGACGGCGCAGGGGATAAGCGCAGCAGATATTGTTGCGCAGCAGCCTCTTTTTCCAATAACAGAAACCCACTCGATGTTTGGGGAACATCCATGTTTTTCGGCGGCTCCGTCGGCAGCCAATCGCCGCAATATCGTTCAGCTAGTGCCACGAATCGGGCGAAATCCACCCGACCGGCTGCCGCCAATACGATATTGTTCGGGGCGTAGTGATGTTGATGATATGCGCGAAGCATTTGGGCGGTCATCTCGCTGATGCTGCGGCGTGTGCCCAGCACGCTCCGGCCCAGCGGATGTCGGCCGAAGAACAAGGCCCGGCATTTGTCGTCGGCCCCAAACGGCGGCTGATCCTCGTACATCTGGATTTCTTCCAGAATCACTTGCTTTTCAAGCTGAAAGTCTTCCTCTCGCAGCGCAGGCTGCAAAATGTCGGAAAGCAATTCCAGGGCGCCTTCCAGTTGCTCAGGCAAAACCGAGGCATAGTACACCGTGTGTTCCTCGGAAGTGAAAGCGTTGTAATGCGCCCCTAAAGCGTCGAAGTCGCGATTGACTTCTTCGGCCGAGCGTTTGGCGGTACCTTTGAAGGCCATGTGCTCAAGAAAATGGCTTGCCCCGGCCAGCTTTTCCTCTTCGTGGCGCGAACCGACGCGAACAAAAAAACCGACCGCTGTAGTGTAGGCTTCGGGGTTGGTTTCGGCGATCAGTTCTAAACCGTTAGGCAGTACATGCGTTACGAATTCCATGCGCGGCTTTCCTTTGAGCGTTCAAAAAGGCTCCGCCCACATAAAAGGTGTGTGTAACTCTAGTTTGTCAAATCAGGCCGGCCTCGACAAGCTGGATTAAATCTGGAATCATTAGCCTCACCGCCCGCGACCGATGGCTTAAAACGGCCTTGACGCGGGGTCCGAGTTCAGCAAAAGTGCGATGGTATTCGGGTATTTCAAAGAGGGGGTCGTAGCCAAAGCCCGTTCGTCCCCGCGGCGCGATGGCGATTCGGCCGCAGCAACAAGCTTCGCTTTCGGCCTGAATGCACCCCTGGGGGTCAGCGAGGGCGACATGACAAACGTATCGCGCGGCACGCTTTTCCAGAGGTATGCCGGCCATCTCCGTCAGCAACAACCGATTGTTGGCTTCATCGTCGGCATCTGGGCCTGCATAACGAGCCGAAAGTACGCCCGGACGGCCGCCGAGGGCCTCGACCTCCAGGCCGCTGTCTTCGGCCAACACCCATTGGGCAAGCCGTTGCGCGTAGCCGATGGCTTTTCTTCGGGCGTTCTCCGCAAACGAATCTGCTTCCTCCTCTACCCGATACTTCTCAGAAAAATCCGCTAGCGTCCGCACCTCAATCCTCAGCGGCCGCAAAAGATTGATTAACTCTTTTCCTTTTTTGCGATTTGCACTTCCGAGAACAAGCATGGAAGTATCAGCAAAGAACTAGTGGAAGGGAGAAAAACCATTCCGCAGCGACCAACAAAAGCATTCTTAGCCGGCGGCTTCATAGCTTACTCCCCCCATCATAACAACCGCCGTAGATTACTGCTACGGCTCGCAGAAAGCTTTTGCCAGGGCTTATTTCTTGCCGAGCGCCAGGCGATTGGGTCGCTTGGGCACCTGGACCGGAATTGGTTGCACGTCAAAAGGAATCCCCAGACAGCTTTTAACCGGCATGGCCAGAGTATTATTCGCCATGCCCTGCGATTTCAAAACAGAGCTGATTTCCTTTCCGGCTTCGGGATCGGCGCCGAAAGTTTTGATAATTTTCAGGATTTGAGGATTGATTTCGATTCGCCCATCAGGTCGGGAAATGCCCACTGAATCGAAGCTGCCTACGGTAACAATGCTGGCGTAGCGGTCGTGGAATTGATAGGCTTCGTAGCCTTTTTGGCGTAAGGCCTTGGTCAACTCGTCGGCTTTTTTAGCCGCCTCGGCCAGTTCACTGGTCATCTGCTTTTTTCCCTGGAGAATGTCGCGGATTTCATCTTGCTTGATGACTACATGGCCCTTAAAGGTGGCCACCTGAACGGTATATTTTCCAGGACAATCCAGGAGGCTGTAGGGCACGCCTTCGTTCAGTGCCAGCACAAAATCATCCAGCCCCTGCGGAACAAAAAAATCCGGCGGCAAAAGAGGATTGGTGGTTACGAAGGCATGGCCCATCGGTCCTTTTTTCTGTTTCTCGCTGCCGATGGCTTGATAAATCTGCCGCTGAATGGTCCGCCAGCCGCCGAGGGTTTGATGCGTCTGCTTACCTTCTTGTATTTCCAGGCATTGCGGTCGGGCATATTTGATTTTTCGCAGGGTTTGTTGGGCTTCCGGGTCGTCGGCCGTAGGGAAGTTTCCTACCAGCACGGCCACCTCTTCAACTTTCGGCGCATCCTGATCGCGGTAGCGGTTGTAGCGCCATTTGATAGGATTGCCGAACTGATCTACGCCGCGGCCGGGCGCTTCGCCCAAGTTGAAAGCCGCCTTATAGATATAGGCCGGCAGTTTGTAGCGTTTTCGCAGCTCCAGCACTAACTCGCGAGCCTGCTTTTCAGCCCCTTTGCCGGAAAAGCTACAGGCCATAATCATCCAGGGGCCGTTGGATTCGCTAATTTTGTAGTCCTTTTCTGGATCAGCCTCAACGCTTTTTCCCGGCAGTAGGCTGCTTAACAACGTCTCCCCATGAGACAGAGCATAGGGAAGCAGACAGATCGCCCCCACCAACACAAGTCGGAACATCCATTTTCCGTTCATGGTTTTCTCCTCCCTGAAACCACCCAATCCAGGGCAGAAATGTAGCAAAAGGCCTCCGATCCTGCCAGAGCGAAAGTCAGAGAAATTAACAACTTAAACGCAACTTTCGTTGATGAAAGGGCAGCAAGAAAATCGGGGAAAACCAGCGAAGCTGGGTTGTTTAGGAAGATTGCTTCCGCTAAGTTTCGCTTTTCTCTGCCTTACACATCCGGCTGACTGAGAGTTTGTCAAACAAGCGGGCGATTTCTGGTTTCGGCTTCTGCTTGTTCGGCAAAAGCCAAGCGCTGGGCCACGGACGGATGACTGTGGAATAAGAGCAAATCCAGCCAATGCGGGTTGGGGTCATCCTTGTTAAGTCGGGCAAGTTTGTAAAAAGCCGAACGATAGGCAGCAAACAAACCGGTTCGCTGTAGCGCATAGCGGTCGGCTTCGCGCTCGAAGCGGCGGCTGAGGGCATTTTGCAACGGTTCGATGATCATCGTCAGCAGCGTGATGACGAACATCAACAGCGGCAAGGCTTCCGGCGAAAGATGGGCGTAATCCAGCACCTCGCCGCACCACATCGCCCAGACGGCCAGCACGCGATCGCACAGCCAGAAACCAATAAAGCCGCAGACTAAACCTAACAACATAATTTTTGAAATGTGTCGAAAGACATGGTGGCCTACCTCATGGGCGAAGATGACCTCTAACTCTTCGGTCGTGCAAGTGCGGAGGAGAGTATCGCCGAGCAGCACCCGACGAGTCCTACCCATGCCCGCCAGCATGGCGTTGGCCTTCACAGTTTCCGTACTCAGTTCGATCCGATAAACGCCGTCGAGCGAAATGCCCGTACCAGCCATGACCTGCTCCAGCCGCGCAGTGAGTTCCGGCATGTTGAGCTTCTCGAAGCGATAGAACAACGGCAGGATGACGACCGGCGCCAGCCGTCCGAGCACCACGGCAAACAGAAAGAATGCCACGGCAGCAACCGGCCACCAGGCGGCGCCCAGAGTCCAGATCAGCCAGAAGAGGGCGAGAACCATCAGCCACATCAGCCCGCCGCCGACGAGGTTTCTTTTCACATACCGCCATAACCAGCGTCCGAAGCTCAAAGTGCTGAGCTTGAATTGGTGTTCCAACAGATGGCCGGAATAGTAGGACAAGGGAAAAGAGACCGCCAGATGCAGCAGCAAGAGCACAAGGAACAAAGCCGTCAGCCGAAGCGTTACATACTCCTTTAGTAGTGAAAAGTTCTGCAAATAGCTTTCCAGAGGCCTGGCGAGAAACAGCACAAATAGCAGCAGATAAACGACATCAATCGCCTTGTCGGCGAGTGTACAGAAAAGCTCCCTTCGGCCGTAGCGTTTTGCTTCGGCCAACTCCCCGCCGTTAAGTCCGGCGGTGGTTGTCTCTGGAGTTGAGGAGCTTTGACACCCCGACAGGTCCGCGTATGACAAGCTTCACCCTTTGAGGAATCACTCGTTGGAGAAAAAGGTATTTCGCACCACATCTAAATCCACGCCCAAGGCTGCCTCGGCGATAGCGTGCAAAGTCGCTGCATCCGCCCGCAAATGGACCGTGCGATGACAATGCCGGAGCGACCGGCCGGATTTCAGTTCCTCGGCCGGGGAGATGGATTCGATTTCGTAGAAGTTCCCGAGTTGCCGTCCCAGCTCATTCGGCCCGTCATTATAGGAATTGACCACGTCGCCCACATAGGGTTCCTTTTGCGGCAATTCCCACATGTTGTTGAGATAAATGCACTTGGTAGGGTCGTCGGGCATGGTGAAATGAACCAAAGTCAAAACGCCGGACTCGAAATCCATAGAGCCGAGAACCGCTCGAGCACGGCGCTGAGAAATGCCGATTTTCGAGCGATATTTCCCATCGCCGAGAAAGAGCACCGCTTGAGGAGTTACGCGGAGTCTTTCTTTCGGCACCACGCCGAAATAGTCTGCTTTTACGACCGGTCCCAGCTCCGCTTCTGGGCCGGGCTTGTAAGGGACAATGACCACCGTTTTCGGCCCAGCGGTGAGCATGCCGAGAATCCATATCGAAACCAAACCCTTTTCTTTGGACAGCGGCGAACCGAGGTTGGTTATCTGATTATCGGTTTCGTAAGCTACCAACTGTACGCCATTCCTCTTAAGCAGGCCGGCGACGGCGTGGCCGAATAGCTGTGCAAAGTCTTCCACGGTAAGCAAACGTACGCGGCGAGCAACATCCAACTCGAAGTGAGTTGCAGAAGCGTTCTGGAACTTCAGTCGCGCGCTCATTCTTACCGCGCGATTATCCGCCGCGACTTCAGCCTGCCAGGCGCCCTCGTTCAGCGCCGGCGGGGTAAACCAATTCTCCAGGTTTTGCTTTGCGCCGGGCTTAAACCAGAGGCTGAACTGCCCGCCTTCAGGGCAAAGCCAAAAGCGGTCCTCACCGCCATAGTTGCTGAAATGAGGATCAGGTCGGCCGGCCTCGATAAACTCGCGGTTAATGAACCCGAAACTCGGCCCCGTCGGACTGCCGCAAGTGGAGGTCATTACCCGACCCTGCCACTCCGGCGTAACGGCCACGAAGGCCCCTTTTCCGTCGGCCAATTCAATCACTTCTGTATGCCGGTCCAAAAAAGCCTTTGCCTCAGCGTAAGACATAGTGCCTCCTTTTTTCTCCTCGGCCCATAGCGGAAAGCCGGCCGCAGTAATGATCCCCCACCACATCCACAGCTTGACGAACTTCGCTATCGTCATGTTAGTATCCTCAAAAGAAAAGCAGCTCAGAAAAACCCCTCTAAACCATACTTAGATAGCATATCAGGCTGCCGAGGGATATTCAACATTTCGTTTTTCAGCCACACCAGCTTTGGGAACATGGGAAAAGATAACGTAATTCCCCTCACATTATCCTTCGCCGATAGCTTTGAGGACTTCGTCAGGAATGTTGAAGTTGGAAGAAACATTTTGCACGTCGTCGTGATCGTCGAGCCGTTCCATTAAACGCAACACACGCTGGGCAGTCTCGGCGTCGGTTACCGCCACCGTGGTTTTCGGCAGGCGCGTGATTTCGCCGGCTTCCGGCGTCAAACCGGCATGTTCCAAAGCCTTGCCGACGACGCGGAACACGGCAGGATCGCAAGTGATTTCGTACTTTCCCGAGTCCCGGCGCACATCGTCCGCTCCGGCTTCCAGAGCCAGTTCCATGAGCCTGTCTTCTTCGATGCTTTCCACAGGCAGGAGGAAAAAACCCTTGCTCTCAAACATCCAGGCCACGCAACCGGTGGAACCGAGCTTGCCGTCGCAGAGTTCGAAGATTTTGCGGATTTCACTGGCCGTACGGTTGCGATTGTCCGTCAACACTTCGCAGAGCACCGCCACGCCGCCGGCGGCATAGCCTTCGTAGATGACTTCTTCCAGGTTGCCGCCTTCCAACTCGCCGGTGCCGCGTTTGATCGCCCGAATGATATTCTCCTTGGGCATGCTTACGGCCCTGGCGTCATCAATGGCATAACGGAGCCGGAGATTGGCGGCGGGGTCGCCGCCGCCGTGTTTGGCGGCGACGATGATCGCCTTGGCGAGCTTGCTCCAGAGCTTGCCGCGTTTGGCATCGATCAGAGCCTTTTTATGTTTAATGCCGGCCCAGTGCGAATGTCCTGCCATGCGAAACTCTCCTCCCCTGTACTCAACGAATTCAGCTTATGATTCTAACCTAAGTAAGGTGTTCTGTCATGGTCTGCGCGAAGCGAAAAAAAGACTCAAATCGATGCCAAACGTGATTATTATAAGGCAAGTCAGAAGTTCACTCGCGATCAGTCGCATGTGATTCGCCGTGGCGCTGGGCGGCGCGGACTTTTTTCTGATATTCGCGGCTGGCCGTTTCCAACGTGCGGCGCTCTTTGCGGGTAAGACTAGCTTCGCCCTCCCGAGAAAACTTTTCCAAAATGCGATCCACTTCACGGCTGAGTTCCGCCGGATCGTCCTCTTCAGGACGATGAATCCGCAGGCGCGGTTTGCGAAAGCGGAAGAACCGACGCGGTTGAAAGCCGCTGCCGGCAAGTCGGGAAATGTTCCAGCCCTGCCAGAAATACACGGCGGCAAATGCGGCGCCGGCCAGGTGCATCGTATAAGCAATGTTCGAGCCTTCGCCTTCGTGGAGCGAGCCGTAGAGATCAAACGCTACGGCCAGCGCGCCGGCCAGCCAGGCAGGAACGGGGATAACAAAAAACAAGAGCAACGTCCGCCTGGGGAAGTTCAACGCATAGAGCACGACGATTCCGGCAATGGCGCCGGAAGCCCCGTAAGCCCCCAACCAAGGCGGCATACCGCGCAGTTTGCCCAACACACACCAGGCAAAGGAAGCCACCACCACCATCACCAGATAGAGGCGGAGAAACTGCTTTCGTCCATAATGCTCCTCGACTTCGCGTCCGAGAAAGTAGAGCACGAGCATGTTGAACAGAATGTGCTCAAATCTTTCCGGCGAATGTGCAAAACCGGCCGTAAGATACTGCCACCACAGCCAGGGCTTGGTAAGGGTTTCAACATGAACCGCCAGATGGCTGCTGAGCCATCGACCATTGGGCGTGAAGAAGTCGGCCAGCCAGACGGCTACGTTGACGGCAATAAGCAGCGTGGTAACACTATAAGAGCCGAATAGTGCCGCGCCGAGCCTTCCCTGGCGGTAGTATTCGCGATCGTAGAGTCCCACTCCACTACGGCCTCCCTACAGGCGAACGGGCCATACTTCGTGCGCGCTGCTCGATGCGGCGAGCCGCTTCCAACTGATAAGCGGCGATTTGTCCGACCATCGCCTGATTTTGCGCAATCAGGGCCTTTACGGCAGCTTGTATTGCCTCCAGTTTTTCCTCAAGTTTTTTCCGATGTGCGGCCACAATATCCCGCTGCCGTTCTTGTTCGGCAAGTTGTTTTTTCTCGGCGGCGATGTCCCGCTTGCAAGCCTCTTCCTGATTTCTGGCGGCGGCCAAAGCATCGCGCACCAGCTTCTTATCGCGTTTTGCCGCTTCCAGAGCATCGTTAAGCAAGATTCGTTTCTCATATTCGCCGTTAAGCAGAATGGTGTATTCCCGTAAGGGCCGCACGAACTTGCCCTCGACAACCCGCTGTGCGGGATCTTCCGGCGCGGCAGGCTTTCCGTCCTTGAGGTACTCCTGGACGGTATCCGCCGGCAACATGGTGCGCAACGGCTCATCGCTCAACTCGGCAAACACGTCGTGGTCATCGCGGGGCATCAACTCATAGAGCATCCAGGGACGTTTGGCTGCGGCCAGGTTTTCAATTTGTCGGGGGGAAAGAACGCCGGTGGGCACAAGCACGATCTGCTTCTCGTCGGTTACTTCCGAAACCACATACTGGCCCAGATAGCGCCCTTTTTGTCGCACATCCACATCTTCAAAAACGTAGAGCACGGTCTTCTCGGCAATCTCATGCGGCGTCGGCGAGCCGATCGTAATGGTGATCTCCGCTGTGCCGTCCTCGCGGCCGAGCTTGATTTTCGGATCGCAATTGAGCCACACCCGACGCCGATCCAGCAGCAGCCGATAGAGTTCGTTCCGATATTGACGAATGCCGGCTACCATCGTTCCATCTTCCTTTTCGTAGCCGGAAAGAAGCCGTTCGTTTTCTTTCAGAAGCTGGTCAAGACGCGCTTCGTACTTGACGGCCTTCTCGTGCCAATTGGTGCTCATCCGCAGCGCTCTTGCCGCCATGTAGAAATAGGGGATGGCGGCGACACAAATCAGCCCAACCAGAATCTTATTCCAAATGCTCATGCTGTACTCCGGCGAAAAGCTGGCCCTGAACTTTGATGATAATTGGGCTAAAGAGAAACGTCAAGTTTTCGCCGTTCCGCTATTTTTTCCTGATTGTGCATTCTACTGGCTAAACAAACTGGGCCGATACCCCTCATTTTAGCGGCTAATAAGCGGGTAACTTTCTTTTCGTAGTAGCTTCCTGGAGCAAGCTGCTCTTCTGCTCAGCTTTGGGCGAAGTTTTACTTATTTCACACCCAGGATGGCCGCGAGATCGGCCTCCGGCGTGGTAATCGGGGCAATCCCATACTTTTCCACGAGAATTTTGAGCACCGGCGGCGTAACAAACGCCGGCAAGCTCGGACCGAGGCGAATATTCCTCACGCCCAAAGATAAAAGCGTCAGCAGGATTGCCACCGCTTTCTGCTCATACCAGCTCAGCACTAATGAGAGCGGCAGCCGGTTGATTTTGCATTTCAGCGCATCGGCCAGGGCGGAAGCAATTCGAATCGCCGAATAAGCGTCGTTGCACTGCCCGATGTCCAGCAACCGCGGCAGCCCGTCAATCTCGCCGAAATCGAGCTTGTTAAAGCGATACTTGCCGCAAGCGAGCGTGAGAATGAGGCAATCCCTGGGCACTTTCTTCGCCAGCTCGGTGTAGTAGTTTCGGCCGGACTTGGCGCCGTCGCAACCGCCGATAAGGAAGAAATGTCGGATATGTCCGGCCTGGACCGCTGCCAGAATCTTTTCAGCATTGGCCAGAACAGCTTCATGGGCGAAGCCGACGGTGATCCATTGCGGTGGGGCGTCTTCGGCGAAGCCAGGCTCGTTCAGAGCAGCCTGAATGACCGGCGAGAAATCGCGGTCTCGACCGATATGTCGCACACCAGGCCAGGCCACCAGCCCGGACGTAAAGATACGATGTTTGTAGCTGTCTTTCGGCTTTTGAATACAGTTGGTGGTCATCAGAATTGCGCCGGGGAATTTGTCGAACTCGTCTCGCTGGTCCTGCCAGGCGCCGCCGTAGTTGCCCACCAGGTGCGGGTGCTTGTGCAGGCCTGGATAGGCATGGCAAGGGAGCATCTCGCCGTGGGTATAAACGTTGATGCCCTTGCCGGCGGTTTGTTGCAATAACACATCCAGGTCTTTCAGATCATGGCCGGAAACACAAATACATTTGCCTTTCACAGGCGTAATGCGGACTTTCGTGGGTTGAGGATGACCATAAGCGCTCGTGTTGGCGGCATCCAGCAGGGCCATGACTTTCAGGTTCAGTCGGCCGGTTTTCATCGCCCAATCAAGCAGCGCTGCTTGATCGGTCGGGTTTTGGGCGAGGAAGTCGAGCGTGGCATGAAAGGCCGCATAGATTTCAGGGTCTTCATGGCCGAGGATTTGGGCATGATCAGCATAAGCGGCCGCGCCTTTGAGTCCATAGAGAATCAGTTCTTGCAGTCCGGTGACATCCCCGCCCAGTTGTTGGCGCCGTTGGGCGATGGAGACCTCTTCCCCCTGTCGCACCAGCTCGTCAAGCGAATCGGCCGGCTGCCAGAGGGCCGGTCCGGCGAGCGATTCCGGCATCAACCCCTTACGCGCGCAAGCCTCTTCATATAACCGCTTTGCCCGCTGAAGCATTTCGGCTGCTTGAAGCAGATGGACTTGCAGGCGCTCGGCGTCGAAATCGACATTCGTTACAGTGGTAAAAAGAAACTCGACAACCGCCCGATCTATTTCTCGCTCGGCCGCGCTTAATTTTGCCGCTCGATGAGCGTACATCGAAATGCCTTTTGTGGCGAAGACCAGCAAGTCTTGGAGTGCAGCTACGCGCGGCTCTTTTCCGCAAACGCCGAATGTCGTGCAACCTGACCCCTTGGTGGTTTGCTCGCATTGATAACAAAACATAAGGCTGCTTTCTCCTCTCAAGGCAAGTGTTTCTAAAACGTATCGAAGCCGACTACGGCAATTTTTCGGGGGCAAGAGGGAAAAGACAAGCCCCTCACTTGCCGACAGAAAGCAAGCGGTCGAAACAGCGCTCCACAGACAGAACGCTACCCCTATATCGCGCAACTTCGCACGCCGCTGATTAGTAAGGGCGATAGACGCCTGGAATCGGCATAGGATAATTGCCGTCCTTGTCGGGCATTACCGGCGGGTCGGCGTCGAAGGCGAATCGTTGCGGCATCTCACTGGGGCCGCGCTCTACGGCCTCATCCCAGCGCACGATCTTGCCGGAGTAGGTGGCCATCCTTCCCAGCACGCCGGTAAAACTGCTGTCGGCAGCATGCCACCCGTCGTTCAGCTTCGTGCCCTCGCGGATGGCTCTAATCAACGCCACATGCTCCTGGGCGTAGCCGTCGCTGCCGTTGCCGGGCAGTTCTCTCATGCCTTGCGTGCCGTGGATAAATTGGGTGACGCAATTCCAGGTGTTCGGCTGCTGGCGACACTGGCTGTAGAGCTTCGTGCCGTCTTCATAAGTGAACTCCACGAAATGGTTGTCGTAGATTTGGCCGATGCCGCGGTTGTTTCTGGCATGACAACCGCCCATCCCATTGGCTTCGACAGGATGCGCTCCCTTCACCCAATTGCAAACATCGAGGTTGTGAACGTGTTGCTCGACGATATGGTCGCCGCAAAGCCAAACGAAGTGATACCAATTGCGCATTTGATATTCCATTTCGGATTGGCCTGGCTGACGTTGACGAATCCAGATCGGTCCCTGGTTCCAATAGGCCCTCATCAAATGAATTTTCCCCAGCGCACCATCCTGAATTTCCCGCACCTTATCGAGAAACTCCTGACTATAACGGCGCTGCAGGCCCACTACGACTTTCAAGCCCTTTTCGTCGGCCAACTTGTTGGTGACCAGCAAAGAACGATACCCTGGGGCGTCCACACAACAAGGCTTCTCCATGAAGACATGCTTTCCGGCCTCAATGGCGGCAGCATAATGAATAGGGCGAAAACCCGGCGGCGTGGCCAGGAACACAATGTCCACCCCGGCCTCGATCACCTGACGATAGGCGCCGAAGCCGACGAAAATCCGCTCCGGCGAAACGTCGATTTTAGGTGCAATCTCCTCGATTTTCTGCAATTGTGTAAGGCATCTTTTGGCGTTGTCTTCAAACGCATCTGCCAGCGCAAAAAGCTTGACGTTTTGGCAGGAACTCAAACAATCTCTGACTGCGCCGGCACCCCGGCCGCCGCAACCGATAAGAGCGATTTTCAGTTCATCGCTGCCGCCGGCGCGTGCAGAGCGGGCGATATTCAAGCCGCTGAGGAATGCAGCTCCGGCAGCCGCGGAGGTTGTCTTCATCAGGAACTTCCGGCGATTGGAACGATTTTCATCAGCCATGTCATTACTCCCTGGAAAGGTTACGTGGGGAAATAACAGATCAGGCGAAAACTTATTGTTTTCCGGCCTGTGCCTGTTTGTAATCAAGGAACTCCTGCTTTTCAAACTCCGTAAGTTCGTAGTGTGCGGCTTCTTCCGGGGTAGGCAACCGCAAAGGTCGGACCACCCGAAAGCCCACAAAATCGGCGTCCGTATGATACCAGATGCTTTGGGGGATTTGTGGGTCCTGGGCTTTCCACTCTTTGGTAGAAAAGCGTCGCGCGGCGCTGCGCAACAGCGGCGGATCGTCGGTCCACGCCCCACCGCGCACTACCTGGGGATACGACTTGGTTACGGGATTAACCGGATTCACCACCAGTTTACCTTCCGCGGCCAAATGTCGATAACGATCCGGCTGGTACTCATCGATACACCATTCACAGACGTTGCCGTGCATGTCGTAGAGGCCCCAGGGGTTGGGCTTCTTTTTGCCTACTTTGTGATACTTTTCATCGCTGTTGTCGGCGAACCAGGCATATTTGTCAAGCTCTTCGGGATCATCGCCGAAACTGTAGGCCGTCGTCGTGCCTGCGCGACAAGCATATTCCCATTCCGCTTCGGTAGGCAAGCGATAATAGCGGCCGGTCTTCGCCGAAAGCCACTTGCAGTACATCTTGGCGGCCAGTTGAGTCATGCATATGGCCGGATAGCCTTCCTTGCCCATGCCGAATGTCATGTCCGAATAAGGCTTGGTGGGAATGGCCAAGGCGTCGGCCCTTTGATCCCACAGGCTGGGAATGCCGGCGATTTTTTGCGCTTCGCGGCGCTGCTTTTCCAGCCCTAAGCCCCACAACTCATACTCGTTCCAGGTAACTTCGTATTTGCCCATCCAGAAGGGCTCGATTTTCACTTCCACCTGTGGGCCTTCGTCATCTTTTCGGCCAGGTTCGTTCTCAGGGCTGCCCAGCTTGAATACACCGCCTGGAATCGGAACCATCTCGAACTGCACATTGGTCCCTGGAATAGTCTCCGTATAGGGCTTCATCTCTGCTTCAGTAGCGGCTTCCGCGTTGGGATTCTCCACTGGCTTGGGCAGCCATTTCACCACAGGTTCCAGCGAAAGGTCCGCCTGAGGCTCTTCCGGCTTTTCGGCTGATGGAGGAGTTGCCTCAGCCGATGGTCTTTCTTCCGCCGGCTGTGGAGATTCTGTCGGCGGCGGAACTTCCGTCGGGGTTTGCGGGGACGCCACGCCTGGCGAAGGCTCCGGCTTAGCCGGCTTTACAAGCTGTTTTTCGGAAGAAGGCTCTTCCTTCGCGGGCAGGGGCTTTTCCGGCTGCTCACCGGTCTTATCCGCCGCAGACGGCTGCTGCACATCGGGACGCTCCGGCGGCTTCCTGGGAACAGCAGGACGGCATCCCAACGCAACCATTACGCCCAGTATCGCACCACAAATGAACCATTGTCGGGAAACATTAAAAAACAGGTTGACCACACAGTTGTTCATCTGGCACATTACTCCAATATAGGAAAAAAATTAAAGCAAAGATTCTGGACAATGTCTCCAATTAACGTTATCCGGCCTTTCCCTGCCGCAAAAGGAAGGCAAGCCGTTATGAGCCGAATGAATCTGGGAAGGATTTTTCTTGTAGGAGTTCCTTTTGTAGCAATAATCACTGTTTCCCATTATCTGCTTGGAGAGGGGCTGAACCGTTTCGAGTTCACTCAAGTCGAAATGGCCGCCCAAATCAAGATTGTACTGTATGCCGCCGATGATGCAACCGCCAGGAAGGCTGCCGAAGACGCCTTTGCCAGGTTCCACAAGCTGAATGCCCTCTTTAGCGACTACGATGCGCAAAGCGAATTGCGGCGGTTGTGCGACGTTTCTTCGCCTGGAAAACCTGTAGCAATCAGCGATGATTTATGGGCTGTACTGGTTGCGGCCCAGGAAATTTCCGCACGGAGCGAAGGGGCGTTTGATGTTACCGTCGGCCCGCTGACACACTTCTGGCGCAACGTCCGAAGAACCAAAGAACTCCCCTCGCCGGAAACGATTGCCGCCAATCTGGAAAGTGTTGGCTATCGTTTTTTGCGACTACACCCCGCGGAACAAAAAGCGGAACTTCTGCGGCCCAAAATGCGCTTGGACCTCGGCGGCATTGCCAAAGGCTATGCAGTTGACCAAGCTCTGATGGTTCTTCGTCGGCATGGCATTCCGCGTGCAATGATTGAGGCAGGCGGGAATATCGGCCTCGGCGATCCTCCGCCGGGCAAATCCGGCTGGCGCATAGCCTTGCCGCCTTTGAGTCCTGATCGCCCCCCGACTTCTTATCTTCAACTTGCCAACAAAGCGGTTTCCACTTCCGGCGATTTGTGGCAATACGTGGAGATCGGCGGCGTCCGTTACAGTCATATTATTGACCCCCACACCGGCTTCCCACTTACCCGACGCCAAAATGTTACCGTCGTGGCGTCCGATGGGCTGGTGGCGGATGGGTTGTCTTCGGCAATTGCCGTTCTCGGCCCCGAAAGAGGACTTATGCTAATTAAAAACATTCCTGGGGTCGAAGCAACGATTACTTTCCTGGATGAAAACAACAAGGAAAAAGTCTATCAATCGCGGGGATGGGTAAAATTGGCAAATTAGAGCGATAGGAAAGCCGCTACTTCTCTTAATAATACCTCAGTCGGCAAACAAGGTTTTATCAGCACCTTTTCTGTAGCCGATAAAGTTTTATGTAATTGAATCTTACTTAGCTTTATGAAATCTAATCTATTCCCATTTTAGCTAGAGAACTCTTCTTATGCACATTCACCAAACGGCGATAATCAGCCCCAATGCAAAGGTTTCCCCAAGCGTTACAATCGGCCCATTTTGTATTATTGAGGATGATACTGAAATCGGTCCCGGTTGCATCCTTGAAAGCCGAGTGGTCATAAAGAAAGGAACCAAACTTGGCGCCAACAATCACATTTTTGAGGGAACCGTACTGGGTGGTTTACCTCAGCATGTTCATGTGCCCGAAAAACCAGGGGGCGTTGTTATTGGGTCTGGAAATACTATTCGTGAAAACGTAACTGTCCATCGGGCGTTGTTTACTGAACGTGCCACGACGATCGGCGACAATTGCCTGTTGATGGTTGGGTGCCACGTCGCTCACGACTGCCGACTAGGCAACAACGTGATTATGACCAACAACGTGCTTTTGGCCGGCCATGTTACGGTCGGCGATCGGGCGTATTTGTCGGGCGCTGCGGCCGTCCATCAGTTTTGCCGGATCGGGACTCTCGCTATGGTCGGCGGTCAGGCGCATCTCACCCAGGACGTGCCCCCTTACGTTACCATCGACGGCTTGAGCAGTTTGGTTGTGGGGCTGAACAAAATCGGGTTGCGTCGCGCGGGCTACTCCCAGGAGTCTATCCAGGAGTTAATGGCTGCTTATCGGGTGATCTACCGCAGCGGCTTGCGCTGGGCGGAAATTTTGGAGCAGCTTCGCACGCAATTTCCCAACGGGCCGGCGGCTTTGTTTTACGAGTTTCTTTCCACTACGGCACGAGGGATCGTTTCCGAACGTCGTCCGCCGCCGAAGGCCGCCATCAAACTCCGTGAACCTGAGGATCTGGAGCCGCAACTGCAAGTTAAGTTCGGCTAGACCTTTTCAGGAGGTACGGGAATCATGCCCGCTACTGCACCAGACGCAATTTCGGTCTGGTAATAATCTGCTCGAAGATGTTGCGGAGCACGTCTTCGTATTCTCCAGGGTTGCCGGTTCCGCGCGGGCTTTGACCTTTGGCATTGGCCGTGCCGCTCATCCTGGCCACGCGGTCCATGAAGTCATAGTCAGTGCCCAAGCCTACGCCGACGGGATAGACGTACCAATTGTCGCCTTGCATCATGTGGGTTTGCATCAGCGCAGCCTGACGCGGATAGGAAGTGGTGGTGTAAAAGTTCGGATTGGGATTTGCGGCGACATAGTTATTGATGGTCGTAGTGGAACTTTGATAAAGGTTCGGCATGCCATCGGTTAGTAATACGACGATTTTGTTGGTTCTTTCGCGGCCGGCCCCACCTTGACTTTGCGGCTTGATATGATTGCGGGCAAGAATCAAGCCGGCTTCGGTGCAGGTATTCGACGTGCTGTCGCTACAGGCTTGAAGCCGCGTGCAAGCCTCCATCGCCGCTTGATAGTCCGAAGTCAGACTTTGTTCGATGCGTGGGCTGGGGGGGCTGACGCTGTTTTTGTCGAAGGTGATTATCGACACCCAATCTCGCTGATTCGGGTTGCTGATCATCTGGTTGTGTTGACTGACAACCTGAATCGCGGCAATTATCGCTCGACGGGCGGCATGGGTGGGCTGTTCGCGCGGCGGGAACATAAACGTGCCCCCGTCCGTAGTTTCTGCGTGCATAGGGGTAATCCCGCTATTCAGCGAAAGCGGAGTGTATGTGCTTCCGTCGGGCTTCCTTTCGCGGCCGTTGTACATCATAAACTTCATATAGCTTCGGTAGCCGAGCTGCGAATAGTATTGGTCGATATAGGTCTTCCAATAGTTGTAATTCACATCTGCGTTGGGAACCGGCGTGGCGTTCGGCATAAGACTGCCATGGATCTGCACTTCCATCACCCAGGCGTAGGCTTTCCAGGTCCTTGTACTCGAGGAGTCATTAGAAAGCACGCGGTATCTCACAGGAATGGAGCTGTTGCGGAGCGGGCCGCCGGATTTAGTCAGCCGGTTCACCCAGTCGCTGCTGCTGGGAATACCTAGAGGTTGCCCCGCCCATTGCGACGTACCTGGATACGTGCCGAAACCGAAGTCGTCATAAACCTGTTGCATCAGGTCGGTGCCGATAGTCGGATAGCCATCGGCGGCATAGCGACTGTTAAGCGACGCAGTATTATCCGGGTCCGTATCGTCGTTCATCGAGCCGGAGAGGTCCACCACAAAGGCGATGTCGCGCGGATTTACGGTGGCTACGGCCGACGCCTGCTGGTTGACCGCCGCGACGCCCAGGAGGGGACCGAAGAAAAGTTGCGTGGGGCCGCCGCTCGTGGCATCGTGCCGTGCTGTTACTCTCACGGCGTTCCAGGATTGCGAGGGGGTAAAGGTCCGCGTTTCTACGTCCCAGACCCCAAATTCGATATCGCTATCGTTTAACAGGACCGGTCGGCCACCGGCGATGTTCCGCGCGGCGATGTCTTGCGCCGTCGCCCGACTTTCCGCCAGTGAAAGGTTCGTACTTGCCGCTCCGGCCAAAGCGGCTGCATCAGCGGCCGCCTGCAATTGAGTTCTTACCAAGCTGAGATAGCCTATGTCGATGGCAAAGGCGACCATGGCCAGCATCACCATAAACAGGACGGCAGCCAAAACAAGAACCGCGCCTCGTCGTTTGCTGCGCCTGCTGGGTTTTGATGTGAGGTAACTCATATTTTCAGCCTTCTTCGGTATCTTGAATGTCGAACCGGTTAGCGCCCTCATTTCGCAACTTGTACGGCGATAAAAAACTTCGCGAGCACCGGAGCGCGACGCCGAACCCTTATACAACCCAGCATTGAGGGCTTCACGGCTTCGGCAGCCGGACCGACTCTTCATTGAAGAGTCTCCTGGCTTTGCGCCCCGACCTCGCGATCGGTTTGCCTTTTCGGCCGTTTCGTCCTGAGAAACAAACCTAATTTCCTCTATAAATTCTTTAGGTCGAAAATGAGGGTTAGTCAAACATGCCGGACAATCGCCAAAAAAAGAATAATCGAGGGGACAGCCGAAAATTCGGCGTTCTATGCCGTCAATCCGCCGTCGATTGTGAGCACATGGCCGGTGATATATGCGGCGGCATCGCTTGCCAAAAAAAGCACGGCGTCGGCCACCTCTTGCGGCTCACCCAAGCGTCCTAACGGCACTTCCTTGCGAATAGCCTCTAACGTTTCCGCGCCTAATTGCGCCGTCATCTCCGTGGCAATAAAGCCTGGCGCCAGCGCATTGACGGTAATATTCCGACCGGCGAGTTCGCGGGCGACGGTGCGAGTAAAGCCGATGATGCCGGCCTTGGACGCCGAATAATTGGCCTGCCCGGGATTACCCATCAGGCCGGAAACGCTGGCGATGTTGATGATTCGCCCGCCGCGGGCTTTCATCATCGGTCGTGCGGCAGCGCGGGTGAAGAGGAACACACCGCGGAGGTTCACGTTGAGCACGGCCTCCCATTGCTCGTCTTTCATCCGCACCAACAGGCTGTCGCGCGTGATGCCGGCGTTGTTGACGAGAATATCCAGCCTGTCCCATCGCGTCAGCACTTCGTTGACTACTTCTTCTACGCGATGCGCGTCAGTAACATCGCCCGCCAAAGCCATGGCTTCGCTGCCGGCTGCCTGAATCAAGTTTGTCGTTTCAGTCAGGCTTTCCAGGTTCACATCCACGCAAGCTACTTTGGCCTTGGCAAGAGCCAGGGTTTGGGAGATTGTTTTCCCCAGCCCCCGCGCGGCGCCGGTAACCAGGGCCACACGGCCGGAAAGGTCGGTTGTTATTCTACTGTTCACGGTTGGTATCTTCCAAAATTGACGCTGGTTGCTGACTTCCTATACTTCCACACACTGGCAGGATACGTTTCGGTCGATTCTTCTTAGCAGCCCGCGAAGCACACGTCCCGGACCGACCTCGTAAAATTGGTCAAACCCTTGCTGGAGGAGATAGCGCATGGATTCTTCCCATCGCACGGGCTGGAGTATCTGACGAATGAGGATTTGGCGGATTTCTTCGGGATCGTCATGCGGACGGGCATCGACGTTGGAAATCACGGGGATCCGCGGCTTGTGCATGGGCACATCTTTCAGCACTTCGGCGCAGCGCTGATCAGCCGGACGCATGATCTCCGTGTGGAACGCTCCGGCCACCGCCAGCGGCACGACTTTCATGGCGCCCAGCTTCAAGGCTAAATCCGCCGCACGCTCGCAGGCTGTCAAACTGCCGGAAATGACAATGTTGCCAGGGCAAAGCAAATTGGCAATCTTCAGCACGCCATCGCCGCGCGCACGTTCACAAAGGGCTTCGACTTCGCTCTGCTCCAGACCGAGGATGCTCACCATCCCGCCGGGAGTAGCGTCGGCAGCCTCCTGCATCGCCGCGCCGCGACGCTGCACCACCATCAGACCATCCTCGAAACTCATTACTCCCGCAAAAACCATCGCTGTGTACTCGCCCAGGCTCAAACCGGCGGTGGCTTCACAACCGAGCACCACTTCCGGCGATTGGGCGCGGAGCGACTCCAGTGCGGCCAAACTGGTAACGAATATCGCCGGCTGGCTGATAACGGTTGAGTCCAGCTCTTCCGCTGGCCCCTCAAAGCACAGCTTCGCGAGGTCGTAGCCGAGCAGTTCCGCGGCACGCTCATAGAGCCGGCGCACGCTGGGCAAGGTCTCGGCCAGCCGCTTGCCCATCCCCACGCTTTGCGCCCCTTGTCCCGGAAAAAGAAAGGCAATCCGACTCAAGATTCGGTCTCAACTACTTTCCGGCCCATATAATAGCCACATTTCGGACAAACCACATGCGAAGGCGTTGCCGTGCTGCATTGCGGGCAGTAGCTCAACTGCTTCGGCTTCAAGGCGTCGTGCGCCCGACGTCGGCCGGTTCGGGCATTGCTTTGTCGGCGTTTCGGTACAGCCATAGTTCACTCTCACTCTAATAAAAGTATGCATGTTAAACTACATCCCCACTGCTGTCAACACTTCTCAATCCTAAATGGGATTTTAGAAAAAATAGGGGAATTTTACAGCCTGCGGCATGGACAAAGCGCAAGTGGCGAATGCGTTCTGCGGGAAGCAACGGAAGACTGTATATCTAGTTCCGGGTTTTTTCTTCTATGTGAAAAGGGATTGCCCAATCTACCGTCGCTTGTTCAAAGTCAACTTCTTGTACCAGGAGATCGTCTTTTGAGAAAGTCAAACTGCGAATCCCCTTTTCGGAGGGTAAAGCGGAATGAAGACGATAAGGGTTAGGGACATAAATAAAAGCACGTCCCGAAAGCCCAGGCGCGCGACGATATTTGCCCGTAAGTACCAGTCGCTTTTCATCCCACGAGAGCTGCTCAATTTCATGGTAACCACCCAATAAATGCATGTTTGTGGCAATCACCTGCGGGCGGCGGGGCTTCCGATGGATTAAGAGTATGCGTGCGGTTTCGGGAGCCAGAGTCAGAGATATCTGTTCCCGAAATACGCCGCGAAACTTTTCCTCCCAATAATCAAATGCCAGGGCTTCGACATCTGCATCCATTCCCAACTTCGCAAGCGGCAAGGTAATTTCCTGCGGCTGATCTTCAAAGTTAAAAAAGCCGACTACATCCCAGGCGTTGGTTCCCTTCTTGCAGTGCACGTGCCAGAGCGAAGGTCTTTCGCGTTCGAACAAGTCCAAAGGTCGGCTGGGCGGATTGCCCGGCGGCAGGCATTTTTGCATCATCCTGATTCGTTGCAGAGGCACAGTCCGCAAGTCGTCGCTAAAAGAGATGCTACATCCGCAGAGGGTCATCATTGAAAGCCGGAACCGTGTTTCTTCCTCGTCCGCTTTGGGACCTATGCTCATATCACAGATTTCACGGTGAAATAGTCGATCGTTGGCCCAATAACTGGCCGCCAGCAGAGGAGCATTGCTACGCATCAGCTCCATCCAATTGGGAAGGCCGGCATCGCCGGTGTCGTCGCCGATATAGGCGCTATCGGCCAGCCCCACGGAGTGTAACAGCGGCGTGTTGCAGAACCGCAGCCAGGCGGCGGGACCGGCGCCGCGACGAATGGCCGCCAGCGCTTCGCCGAGACTGGGAGAGCCGCCGATAAAATCAATTTTGAAATAGCTGACCCCTTCACCCGCCAACCGCTGAAAAGTTTCTTCAATCCATTGTTTTACCTCCGGCTTGGCGGCATCGAGGATGCTCATCTGGGGATTAGGTCGCCAGTACCAACGACCGGTAACCACCGGCTTGCCTTGGGCATCGGCTTTCATCCACTCGGGATGATTGTGAAACAGCTTACTGGTTTGAGCCGCTTGAGTAGGAGCAATCCATAGCCCAAGTTTTAGCCCATACCGCTGACGCAGCTCCTCGGCCAGCCACTTCAAGCCGTGAGGGAATCGTTCGTTCGGAACCCAATCGCCGCAGATGTCGCCCTGCTGCCAGCCGTGGTCTAATTGCACCACTTCCATGCCGAGCGGCTTAAAATGTTCGGCAATGATTTCGGCATTTGCCAGAGCAATCTCTTCGCTGAGGTCCAAACGTATGGGATACCAACTGCACCATAAAGCATTAGCGCCGGTGCGCGGCGGCGGCGATGCGCACGCCGCCACAGCATCGCCGTAGTGTTCTAAAGCCTGAAAGCGGTTCTTTTCGGCAGCAAGCCAGACGCCGTCCAGCACCATCGTCTTTCCTGCCGGCAGTGTCTTTCCCAGGCGGTGTCCAGCTTCCAGGAAGATGCCTCCTTTACCTGATTTGAACCGTGCAGAAACAAAGGGCGCGCCCTGCCGCGCGGACAGACAACCGACGACCATTCCCGCCGGTGAACCGGAAGAAAAAGCCAGCACAGCCGCACTGCGAAAGCCGAGTTCGACACCGGACGCGGAATTTTCAGGAGGAATATAACAGCTCGAAGGAGATGCGTAGGGATAGCCGACAACGGCGGGAAGCCGAAGTGCATCGTCAAGCTGCCATAACCCACCGGCTTTTTCGGACACCTCGAACATTTTCACGCCGTCAAGCAACACATTTTTCGTAGTATTGTTCTTAACCCGCGCGGTAATCGCTATCGCCGGAAGAGCCTCGTAAACACGAAGGCAATACGCGATTTCCAGGTCATTTCCCCAACGACAGCGGATTTCACGCCCCTTGCCGAGCGCGTCGTCGCTGGACGCGACCTCGACTGTGGAGTTCTGCGGAAACAGTACTCGGCCGTCGGCTACGAGGGTAAAGCGCGCACGTTTGATTTTAACTGCCGGAAGCTGCGGCCAAGCAACCTCCCAACTACTGTTTGCTTCGTCAAAAAGTAAGGCCACCTGCTCGTTCTCGATGCACAGCTTGCCGCTTTCAGGTCGGGCGCCTCGCAACTCTCCGGCCTGCAAGGCCACGGTTGCAAGAGCCATCACGACGTTCGCCGCCAACAATCGCGCCACGCAGCTAAAGCCTTGTCGCAGCATGTTTTTATCCTTTCACGTGTTTCTCGCCTCGTTTGACAGCAAAAACGAATGTAGCGTGCCATCATCCTAGAAACAAGCTCTCAGAGTGATTCTACGCTCTATTACGGCAGGGCGAAATTGATTTCGTTACGACCTTTGAACACTTCCGCGGTTAACGGGGTGGTTTCCGGCCGCGAATAATGTTCCGGCACCAGCCATTTCACAGCAGACTGCTGCGGATCAAATTTGCCCAGTCCGCGGACCTCTTCCTCGAAGCTCTTGGGCACGGCTTGATTGCTAATCCGGGTGGCGAGAATCGTAACTTTATGTTTGCCGAGGAGGGCGCCGTCGCCATCTTTGAAGGTTGAAAGTCGATAGCTTCCGTCAGGTTGGATTATGCCCGTGGCCGGCCGTCCCTTTTCTGGATAAAAAGTAATCGAGCCGCATTCGACCGGTTTGCCGTTCCAGGTGATCTTGCCCTTTACCGGCGCAGTGGCAGGCAAACCCTTTCCGCAACCGGACGCCAATATGCCGATCGCGCCCACGGCGATCAATCCGAGAATCTTGTTACAAACATTCATTGCCTACTTGTCCTCTCTCGCCCCGGTGCTCCGGCCGTTACTCCTGACTTAGGAGCTATTGTATTACATCTCCGGCACAATTTCGCCGTCTGCCCGCGTGGAAAGAGAACGATACAGTTCGAAGTCGATAGTCTCATTCAAGAACGATACGTGACCATCACAAAACACGAACTGCGCCCCGCCGGGATGATCGCTGCTGAACGGCACGTCGCTTTCAAAGTCGGGCGTCATCGGCATGTGCCGGCTGTTGATCGGATATTTGGTGCTGGAAAGAAGCCGACCATTATACTGTAGCGGATAGGGAGGAGTACTGCTGCTATGCACGCTTCCGCCTTCCATCCATAGCGAAGGACCGCCGACATACATGTTGCCATATCCGGGGCCCCAGCCGAACGGTTGCGGATGCACGACTTCGCCAACGGCCAAAGTTTTGCTCGTGCCGTCGGTAATCCGCGAAATGTTCAAATAGCTGTTGGTATAAAAGACGCCGTCGATGTACACGTCCCCCCGATAATTCCTGGTCAGTAACGTTCTCCCGCCCATCACACCATGATAGTCTTTGCGCGGCAGGATGTTTTTCCATTCCCAGGTACTAGGACACGTATAAACAGGGACAAAGGTTTTTTCAAATTGCGGGTTGACATCATTGATGTATTTTACCCACCCGCCTGCAATGTTAATACAAGGTTCGTACTCCAGGTATCGAGCGTCCTGCTCAAGATAGGGAAAGATGAGAACGAACAAACCTGTCCCGCGACAGTCGGTGCCGACGCAATTTCCCGGCACCTGAACCGCAGACCCTGCGGGAAATCTATCCATAGCGGTATTGTAGTTATGAATGGCCAGCCCGATCTGCTTCAGGTTATTAGCACACTGCGCCCGTCGCGCGGCTTCCCGCGCCGCCTGCACCGCCGGCAGCAGCAGTGCAATCAAAATGGCGATGATTGTGATGACGACTAATAACTCCACAAGCGTGAAGGCCGCATTCCGACGTTGAGCAGGAAATGCCAAGATGTACTTCATGGAATCATTCCTTGACCGATAAGCTGTTTATGTTCGGCAAGATGACGGATGCGCCCAAAGCGACGCATCCGTCAGCCGCCTTATTCAACGGTGGTTTACCTGCGCTTTCTCCAGGCATAGGCCAGTAAGCTGACTAGTCCGCAGCCCAGCAGCGCGAGTGTGCTCGGTTCAGGGATCGGCGCCCCAAAGGCGATGTTGTCCACCATTAATGAGCAGGGCCAAGCTGGACTACCAGGAAGTTGAGCCAAATCCAAACGAGCGTTCAGTCCGACAGCTTTATATTGCCCCGAAACTTGGGGTATGGCCAGTGGAATGTTGGTTAAGGCCGAATCAACCGTAAAGGTTGTTTCGTCCAAGGTCAGGTTCCGATATGCCAAGGTTCCCTGGCCGCCGGACACTGAAAAATCGTATGTAAGTCGGAACTCATACCAGTTATCCGCCACAAGGTTGCTGCCGCGGTACTCCGTACCTGAATTGCTGCGTAAGTAAGCTTTTAAGGGATGAGTGGGATATTCATTCTGAAACTCTACTCCGCCAAGGCAAAACAGATTGTTAGCCTGCCCTTCCCAACGAATGCCGATGTTAATATTCGCTTTCAGCCCTTTGGCGTGGAAGTAGAAATCCACCGATTCGCCGGGATTAAAGTAAAAGGGTGTTTCAAAGAGCCGGTATGCCGAAGCACCTTTTGCGCTCGGCGTATTCTGCCTGCCCATAACTTTGCTGGTATTAGAAGCGAACGCCAGGAAATCGGCATCCGGTTCGCTGCCGCCGCCTCCGCCTCCGCCTCCGCCGCCTGCACCGGAGACAACATAGGCATCTTCCCAGCCCGTTCCGGTTTGGATTTTTCCCCAACCGTCTTGGCCTGTTAGCACGGCATAATTGAGGTTTTCAAAATCATAGGACCAAAGCAGCGTGCCGCCCTGGACCCCAACAACCATGGAGAAAAAGGCTATCACTGAAAAAACACTGGTTAACAACCTGACTTTCATTGCTACTCTCCTAAAAAAGCTAACCGCAAAAAACTTACACCACCCACATTGAAAAGTTCCGAACTGTTGCCTCTTGCATTCCCTTGCTTTCTCACATTCCACTTTCGTTTTCTACATAGGCATTCCTCCTTTTCTTAAAAGGATCAAAAAATAATAATTACCCCCGTTGCTCATTTTGTCTTAAAATCCGGCCGCTTACTCCCTGGGCCTTGCTCTTCCATGAGAGGCGATACTTCTAAAACTACATCGCCGAGCACTAAGCAGTCGTCGCGAATCCCATCGCCGGCATCGCTAGCTACGATCGTCAAAAACCGCGTCTGCTCCTCCAACGTCACCGACAAGGCCAGCGGCTCGTCCTCTTGACGCATCACTAACTTCTGCCACTTCAGCCGACCGTCAAGAAAAATATGCAGATCCGCAGTCCCGTCGGCAGAGGAGGAAAAAGGCCGTGGGTCTGCCAAACCGGCAACAGCTCGCAGCCGCTCCAACCGCAAAGCAGGGTAAGCCTTGCGAATCGCCGCCAAATCGAGGGTGATGCCTACGTTAGCATGAAAAGCCAACAGCCCGCGACCCTGCGGCATGAAACGGTGAGCATTATTCACCTCAAAAATCCAACCTTTATTGCGCATTTCCGGTAATACTTCGACGCTGCGGACCCAAATCAGGCCAAACGTGGCTCCGTTGTTCGGCGGGAAACCGTTAAACGCATTGCCGGCTGAGTCAAGCTGTGTCGAAGGACATCGCCCACTCGGCACAAACACGCCGTCGATAAACGGATGTCGCCAGACCGGAAGATATTGGCAAGCCCCGTGCAAGTATTCGGAATGAAACTCGGAACACATACGACCGGTATTTTGATCTATCCCCCGCTCGCGGCGGTTGCCCAGCCCGTCGCCGCCGGCCACGATGTCCAACAGGTCTAAAAACTTCGGCGGCTCCCGCAAACGTCTGGCGAACTTCGCCGAATATGTGGCGGATTCAAGCTCATCCAGCTTGATTAATCGCGGCTTCTCCTGCTTACTGCCGCACTCTACACGGGCGGACTGGTTGGCGCTGAGCACGACGACGTGGCTTTCATTTCCAGAAACATCACCGGCAAAGCGGACTTCGATTCGGCCCTGGAAGACGTGAGAGATAGTGTTGCGTTCTTCGTCCACTTCCACGCCGAACTCGGTACCGAGGTCAGTGATAATGGCGGTAGGAGTACGGACGGCAAACAAAGATTTTTCGGAAGATAATTTACGTTTCTGAAAAGCCTGCCGACTGCGTTCGGCAGGGTTTGAAGAATCGGATTTCGGCGGTTCGACTCTGGCCGTCAGTTTGCCGAGCGAGAGATAGCCGCCGTGGGGCGATTCGATTTCATAAGTGCAAGGGCCTTGGAGAATGACTTTGGCGCCGCTGCTGTAAGTGATTTCCATGAGGCCAGAGGCTAGCGCGAACTTCGTGCCTTGTCGGACGCGCGGAGCAACAGGCTTTAAGGACGGGTCCGCCCAGCGGCAATCGGCCATGCCGCTGATGTAGCCGACAACAGGTGCTTCTTCTTGCTTCTTCGCTTTAGCCTTCTTTGGCTCAGCCTTCTCGACCGCCGCCACTGCGCCGGATACTCCGCCGCCGCCACTGCCGGAATCTTTTTCGCTTGTTGCAGCCTGACGGGCGGCAACCTCGTAGCTGTGTGTAATCTGGACCACAGCGCCGATGCCGATGGCGATAAGCGTTATGATCGCGCCGAGAGTATAAGAAATCAGCGGCAGGCCGATCGGCGAATTGACGCTATACCAAGGAATCGGGCTGGGCGGCGAGGTTTCAATCACCACCTTCGGCCGCGGCTTTTCCCAGGGCAGCTCATAGTCTGGCAGCATAGACACCGTAGGCGCCGGCTGCTGCAAATTGCTCCCCACATTGGCCGGAGCGTCTTCAACAGAAAATGTTAGAGGCGGCAGCTTTTCCACTGCCTCTGCCGGCATTGACCACGGCAAGGTATCATCAACAGGCACGGCGAAGGGGGACGCAACCGCAGGTTTGTGAAACAAACAAGCGAGTCGGGCGTGCAGGTCCATGTATTTGAGGTACAAGCGGCGAGCTTCTTCATCCGTGCATAACAACCGGTCGAGTTCCGCTATCTGCTGAGCAGTGGCACGCTCTTCGCAGAGTGCGGAGATTAGTTCCGAGATGTAATGCTCGTCGTAACTCATATCTGCTTGTTCGGTTGTTCATCCGCCGTAGATTGCTCGATACACTCCAATAAAATGCGGCGGATACGTTCCAATCGTTTATAGAGCTGCACCGGTTCGACGCCGCGCTCTTCGGCCACCTGGCGAATGGAAACCTTCATCTCGTAGCGCTGGCAAAGCAACAAACGATCGTCCTGCGAAAGCTTTTCCACACATTGCTGAAGAACCACGCTCCGGTCGAAGGCGGCCGGCTCGAACTTTGTTCGTTCGGCGACCAGCGCTTGCAGGGCGTCGTCGCTGAGCATGAGCACATGGCGTTGCCGCCGCGCCTGGTACATGCGGAACTTCCGCACTTGAAACCAGGCGAACTTGCTCGCCCAATTCATGAACGGCATGCTCGGCTCGTACTCCGCGGCTTTGTTCCACAAGGCGAGAGCCGTCTCTTGAAGGATGTCTTGCGCATCAGCAATGTTCGGCACGAGAGCCAGGATGTAGGAGAGCAAATCCTGCTGATGATGGACAAAACATCTGACAAAATGCTCACTGGCCGGGGAATTGGTCATAACGGCCTCGCGTAAAACATGCGGAAAAGGTATTGCTACCTCTTATAATAATTAACGCTTCGCCGCCGAATTCACCGAAAGAACTGAAAAAAGTTATAAAACTACTCCTCCAGGTAGGCGGCT
>Ga0272448_1000300_pt1 | contig 78395 bp, 60 predicted proteins | sample YNPCB0191_FD_202220 | JGI IMG/M metagenome (GOLD analysis project Ga0272448, IMG submission 202220) | Hot spring sediment microbial communities from Yellowstone National Park, WY, United States - YNP-CB-019-1 | ecosystem: Environmental > Aquatic > Thermal springs > Hot (42-90C) > Sediment...
GTCCATCGGACGAAGCGTGAGGGGAGATCCTTTGGGCATCCGACCGCCTCCTGCAATCCAGATGCCGTATTATCTCACCACCGATACACAAATAGGAAACGGGCTCATGACAAATGACCCACTAGCAATAGAAGTGCGGGAAATAGGCAAACAACATCCGGCTGGAGTAGAAGCCTATGCACGCTGGCTAACACAAAAGGACCCGGCAATCGCAGCAAATACCCTCATTTGTCTGATTAACCAGGCCAACTATCTACTTGACCGTCAGAAAATCGTACTCGAACGCCAGTTTATTCAGGAAGGTGGCTACCGCGAACAACTTGCAACCGCCCGCCTCGAAGAACGTAACCGACAACAGCACAAACCTGCACCTCCAACCTGCCCACTCTGCAGCGGGCCAATGACCCTGCGCACTGCCCGCCAAGGTCCGCATATTGGATATCAATTCTGGGGATGCCGTGCCTACCCCAACTGCAAAGGCATACGTTCTACCGACTGATTCCGATACGTCCGATTAGTCCGATCCGACCGATCTGTCCGATTAACTCAATACAATATCACTCTTCTGCCCCAAGCTCTTCTCGATCTTCCCCAACACTTCCGCAGCCAGCGCACGCGCGTCAGCCTCGGTCGGCGCTTCAGCCGTCACACGGATGATCGGTTCCGTGTTCGAGCCGCGGGCCTGTACCCAGCGGTCGGGCCAGAGGATTTTCAGGCCGTCGGTGAAGTCGATGGTTTCGTGGCGGTAGCACTCCTTGAGAGCGCGCAGGGCGGGGGCGACGTCGCGCATGGGGCAGGAGGTTTTCTCTTTGATGATGGCGTAGGAGGGAATCTTCGCGCGCAGTTCGCTGATGCCGGCGTGATTGCACGCCAGCGATTCCAGCACCAGCGCCATACCCACGAAGCTATCGCGGCAGGGGTTGACGGCGGGCACGATGACCCCGCCGTTGCCTTCGCCGCCGATAGTGGCGCCGTGCAAGACCATGCCCTCCACCACGTTCACCTCACCCACTTTGGTGCGGATCACCGGACAATGGAACTCGGCGGCGACATCGTCAATCATGCGGCTGGTGGAGACGTTGACCACCACCGGGCCGGGAGTGCGCTGCAGCACGTGCCGCACGGCCAGGGCCAGCGTGCATTCTTCACCCAGCGGCTCCCCGCGCTCGTTGACGATGGCCAGGCGGTCGGCATCAGCGTCCTGCGCGAAGCCCAGGTCAGCCTGCGCGTCGCGCACCGCGTGGCAGAGCTCCGTCAGGTTCTCCGGCACCGGCTCCGGGTTATGCGGGAAAGGCTGATTGGGATCGATGTTGATCGGCAATACCTCGCAACCGAGTTGCTGCAGGAACTCCGGGGTGGCGTGGGAGGCAGCGCCGTTGCAGCAGTCCACCACAATGCGGAACTTGCGCTGGCGAATCGCCTCCACATCCACCGTGCGCAGGATGGCCGCCCGGTGGCGCTGGATGGTCGAGCTGTCATAGCGCACCTCGCGGATCTCGTTGGCGGGTACACGTGTATATACACCCTGGTGATAGAGATCGACCAGCTCCGCTGCCTGGTTGGGGCGCAGGATGATGCCGTCCGGGCCGAAAAACTTCAGCGCGTTCCACTGGATCGGGTTGTGGCTGGCCGTGACGCAGATGCCGCCGAAGGCTCCGGCCTCGCGCACGTGCAACTGCAGCGCCGGCACCGGCACAATGCCCACATCGATGGGCGTGCATCCCGTGCCCAATAGTCCGGCGATCACCGCCTCCTTCACCATCTCCCGCGACGGGCGGCTGTCCGTGCCGACAATGATTGGCCCGGCGCCGGTGTAAGTGCCGAACGCTCCGGCAAACGATGCCACCAACTGCGGTGTGAGCGAATCCCCCACGATGCCGCGCACGCCGGAGATGCCGATTTTCAAAGAAAGGGTTTTACGCATATCGTTTCACATCCTACGCCTGTTGCTTCACATTCCGCAAGTGTACTATCCTACCCGCGTGACGTTGCCAAAGGCCATCCGTTGCGCCTGTGCCATGGTCTCATCGAAGAGTTCTTCCGCGCGCGCAGCCCTGGTCGCTTCCACGATGATGCGCAACAGTGGTTCGGTATTGGAGGCGCGGAGGTGCAGCCAGGCGTCGTCCCACTCCACGCGAATACCTTCGGTGAGGTCGACAGTCTGGTTGGGAAACGCCGTGCGAAAACCTTCCAGTACCTGGTAGACCTGATCGGGCGGGCAGGCCAGTGTGCCTTTACGGATGGCGAAGAGCGGTAGGCGGTCTGCCAGCGCCTCCAGGCTCTCGCCGGTGACAGCCATCGCCTCCAGCACCTTGCCCAGCACGAGAAAACCGTCAAAGGTGACAGCGGTGGGCGGCACGGCTACCCCCCCGCTGCCTTCGCCGGCGACGGCGGCATGTTCTGCCAATGCCCGATCCACTACATGTCCCTCGCCGATGAGTGTGCGAATCACCGGTTGCCCATAGCCGCGCGCCACTTCGTCGATCATACGCGAGGTGGAGAGGTTGGTGACGACCGGACCGGGATGGCGTGAGAGCAGATAGTCAGCCAGCAATGGGAAGGTGTGTTCCTCGGAGAGTGGTACCCCGGCTGCGGTGACGAAGCCGATGCGATCGCCGTCAATATTAATCGCCGCGCCCAGGTCAGCGTCCACGTAGCGCAACAGCGCCGCGAGCTGGCGCATATTGCCAGTTGTCGGCGCGGGCGGATGGGCGAATTCGCTGTCCGGCTCTTCATTCAGCGGGATGAGCGTACACCCGAGCGCCTCCAGCAGGCGGGAAACCACCGGGGCGGCGGTGCCATTGCAAAAATCCACGGCCACGCGGAAATGCTGCTGGCTGATACGCTCCACATCGAGCGCGGCAAGCAGGTGTGCCAGATAGCGGTCGAGCATGTCGGGCGCGGTGGTCCATTGCTGCAGCCCGTCCCACGGTACGCGTGTGAACTCCGCGGCGTGGTAGATGTCCAGCACTTCTTCGCTGTTGACGGCATTGAGCAGCATCCCGTCCGGCCCGAGGAATTTGAGGGCATTCCAGCGGCTGTCATTGTGGCTGCCGGTGATGGACAGGCCGCCCGCTGCCTGCAATTCCTGCACGGCGAAGGAAATGATGGGCGTGGGAGTCACCCCCAGATCGATCACATGGCAACCGGTGGAGAGCAGGCTGGACAACACCGCCGCACGCAGCATGGTGGAGGACTGGCGTGTATCTCGTCCGATCACGACCGTGCCGCCATCGCAATAAGTGCCGAACGCGCAGGCGAAGTCTACAATAAGCTCCGGGGTGATCGTCTCCCCCACCACGCCGCGCACTGACGATGTGCCGATCTTCAATTGCCGCATATTTCCCTCCGGAAAATGTCCAACATTCCAGGATTCAAGTCCAAGGTCGCAATTCCAGACAACCGGTTAACATTACCGCATCATGGCATGTACTTCCGCCAGCGTTTTCGCCGCAGCGCGGATGGCATCTATCTTATACGTTCGGTTGCGCTGAGTGACGCCGATGAGATCCTGCACTTGCCCGCGCATATGCTGAATGAGCCGTTCCATAGAGGCCAGGCAGGAAGTGAGGCCACCACCGGAGCCGCCGGCGGCAGCGACGGCGATCATGGGCGTCTTCGCCAGTGCGCTCTCTTCGCCGCGGATGGCTTCACAGCGCCGGATGCGGTCGAATACCGACTTGGCGCTCTCCGCCATCTCGCCCCAGTAGACCGGAGTGATGAGGACGACTCCCTCCGCCGTGGCCAGCGCCGCCTGCAGCGCATGAATATCGTCTTCGATGATGCAGGTGTGTTCGCTCCAGCAGCGTCCCCAGCCGTTGCCGCATTGCCGACAGCGCTCGAGGTGCATCTTGCACAGGTCGAAATGTGTCGTCTCCGCACCGGCAGCGTGAATGCCTTCCAGCGCGGCGTTGGCGCAGGCAGCCGTAAGGCCATCGCTATTCGGGCTGGCACTGATGACGATAAACATCTTTTCTCCTTATTCCGTATCAAGGGATTCCATCGACAGCTTGTCGAGGAAACCCCTTGATACGGTCCTAATTGAAAAAATCCTGTTAATCCTGTTAATCCTGTCAAAAAATACTATTCTTACGCGCAGACCTTCGCGCCCAGCTTCTCAATGATCGCATCGGCCATCTGGCTGGTGCCGACAGCAGTGGGATCGTCGCGGGTGGGCTTCATATCGTAGGTGACCGATTTCCCTTCAGCGAGCACTGCTTCAACAGCGGCTTCCAGGCGGTCGGCGGCATCGCGCTCGCCCAGGTAGCGCAGCATCAGCATGCCGGAAAGAATGAGCGCGGTGGGATTAACCTTATTCTGCCCTTTGTATTTCGGCGCGGAGCCGTGGGTGGCTTCGAAGACCGCCCCTTTGTCGCCGATATTCGCGCCGGGGGCCACACCCAGGCCGCCTACCAGTCCGGCACCCAGGTCGGAGATGATATCGCCATACAGGTTGGGCAGTACCAGCACGTCGGATTCTTCCGGGCGCTGCACCAGGCGCATGCACAGGGCATCCACCAGCACTTCGTCGTAGTCTACCCGGCCTTTATACTCCTCGGCCACTTCACGCGCCACGCGATAGAAGAGGCCGTCAGTGTATTTCATGATATTGGCCTTGGCAATGGCGCTCACTTTTGTCCGGCCATTCTGCACAGCGTATTCGAAGGCATATTTGACGATGCGGCGCGTGCCGCTGATGCTGATCGGTTTGATGCTGATAGCGCTGTCCGGGCGAATTTTCCCGCCTGCCATCTCGATGATATGCTTGGCCTCGGTGGTCTCGATGTCGTACTCCACGCCGGCGTACAGGTCTTCGGTGTTCTCGCGGACGATGACGATGTCGACATTCTGATAGCGTGAGCGTACGCCGGCATAACTTTTACACGGGCGCACACAGGCATACAGGTCCAGCGCTTTGCGCAGGGCGACATTCACGCTGCGGAACCCGGAGCCGATGGGCGTGGTGATGGGTGCTTTCAGCGCAATGCCATTGCGACGCACGGATTCCAGCGTTTCATCGGGCAGCGGCGTGCCGCACTGCTCCATGATATCCACGCCGGCATGAGCAATTTCCCATTCGATCTTCACGCCGGTGGCATCGATCACTCGTCGCGTGGCTTCGGCAAGTTCCGGCCCCGTGCCATCGCCGGGGATCAAGGTTACGGTATAGGGCATGTGTTCCTCCAGATAACGCCTGCTCAAGCAGCGAGTCAGGCGCGGCAGTCATTATAAATTATTCTACAGATTTGTGGGAGGCTCCTTTTCCGATCAGCCTCGTTTAGGTGGGCCTCCCTATGCCCACGATACGAAATCTCTCGCAGAATCTACCGAAAATATGCCTGCATCCTAAAGGAGAGGCATGGGGTGAGGGCGAACTGTATGTTATAATAAGTATTAACCGTCCTGGGAGAGGAAGCTCGGGGCAAGTTGGTAAAGCGGTTATAAATGGGATAGGCAACTCACCGGTATGCGTCGATACCCCCCTGTCAGATGCTCACCTTTTTTGATTGCCTCTCAACACACCGAGCAAGACAGCCCATGCCCGCTGATCCGATTGATCACGGCATGATTGTGACAACACCATTCGCTGAATATAAGGAAAGATGCATCGCCGAACAGATTTCGACACACGCTGTTCACCTACATCGTCAACAGAAGGAGCACTTGAATGGATCGGTTAGCTCAAACAGCACCTCAGAACCGGCATATATGTCCAAAGACGGGAAAGCCGATTGGTCACCCGCAGATGCGTGGCTGGGCCAAATGGCTTTTCCCCATTATGGGAATCCTATCGCTGTTATGGTTCCTCATTCGGGTGCTACCCAAGCCAAGCCGCGCCCTGTACCCATGCCAGCGCGCCGCCGCGCCGCTGGCCTCCAGCTTTGTCATCTGGCTGCTGAGCATGGGCGGGTGCACCCTGGCTTTCCGCAACGCACGGCGAAAGCTGAAGACGGCCCGGTTTGTGCTGGCCGGCCTGATGGCGGTCGTCGGGATCACCGCGGGGATTCTCGCCGTAACCGGCGGCCCCAGTGCCTATGCGCACGCCTACAACGGTATTTTCCCGACCGGGAACACTTACTCCTGGGTACGCTCTGATCCCGTCAATACCCCGATGGGCGTTGCGAAAGGTATCCACCCCGGACGCGTTGCCTGGGTACAGGATTTCAACTCCACCAGCGGGGATATTGATCAGTCAAATGACTCCATCGACGGCAATAACCCCCTGGGGTATTTCTGGGATGAAAACCATTGCCATCAGGCGGTGGTGAACGATATGGTCAGTAAATCCGTACGCTGGATGACGGGGGAAACCACCGACGCTGCCGCCTGGGATGCCATCTTCCGCTATTTCAACCGCAACCACGGCAAAGGCGACATCGGCTATCAGCCCGGTGAAAAGATCGCCATCAAGCTCAACGCCTCCGCCGCGTTCCCCGCAACTTGGCCGGGCTACAGTTCGGATTCAGAGCGCTGGTATATGATGACGAATCCGAATGATCCGGCCAACGCCGCAATCTACCAGCTCTTCGACAATGAATCGAACCCCACCCCACAGATGACCATCGCCCTGCTACACCAGCTCGTCGATGTGGCAGGCGTGGCGCAAGAAGACATCTACGTCGGTGATCCCATTCGCTTCTGGCTCGAGCCGTTCTATACGCGCTGCCATGCCGCCTATCCCAACGTCCACTATATGGACCCGCTGGGGCAGAATGGCCGTGAGCGCGTCCAGCTCACTGACCAATCGGTGCTCTCGTATAGCGGACCTGCGGCGGCGGCAGGTGTCACCGATCAGATGGCAAAATTCATCTACGATTCGGATTACTTCATCAACCTGGCGATCCTGAAACGCAGCGGTCCCATCGGCGGCACTCTCTGCGGCAAGAACACCTTCGGTGTAATGGGGCGCACCCCGGAACATCTCCATGACTATATTCATGGAGGTGGGCCGAATGACTGGAGCATGCCCTCCACCATGGGCAGCTACAACTGCATTGTGGATCACATGGGCACGAAGCAACTGGGTGGCAAGACCCTCCTTTATATGCTGGACGGCCTGTTCGGTGGCTGGTGGTCGAATGGCGACTGGTCCATGCCAGTGAAGTGGCAATCAATGGGCGGCAAGTGGCCCTCCAGTGTGCTGGTCTCCCAGGACCCGGTGGCCATCGACTCGGTGGGGCTGGATCTACTGCATAGCGAAACGACCGATCTCGCCGCGGGCGCGGACAACTACATGCACGAAGCGGCGCTGGCCGATAATCCGCCTTCCGGCACCTTCTATGACCCGGACAATACCGGCGTGCGCCTGCAAAGCCTGGGCGTGCATGAGCACTGGAACAACGATACCGATAAGCAATACTCGCGCAACCTGGGGACAGGCAACGGCATCGAACTCGTGAGCAGCGAGCCGGCCCCGTCAACGCCTTACCTTGATAAGGTAAACGATCAAACGTTTATCGAGAACGACCCGCCACGTGATATTCCACTGCATGTCGTACCTGCTGATGCCTACAACGTTACCGTCAGTGCGACCTCGAACCACCCGGAGATCATCGCCCCCTCGGTATCCGGATATACGCTCACCCTGACTCCTGCCCCAGGAACATACGGCACCGCGGTCATCACCGTCACCGCACAAAGCGATGCACCCGGTAATCCGTCAACTTCGGTGACCTTTACTGCCAGTGTGTTGCAATCAATGCTCCCGCCACGGTGCATCGATCTGGCCAGGCCGATTGATTTTACACAACAACTGTCATATACCACCGATAGTTCGTTGTGGACAGCAGGCTGGGGCGGAAGCTACTACGCTCCAGCACCAAAGTACTGGTCCGCATCTCCGGGTGAATGCATGAATTTCGATATGAGATGCTGGTATGGTTGGGGGGTGCTTACCGATACGTTACCGGCCACGCTGAATATCAGTAGCACAGCATTTATTGGCTATCTCCTCGATAGTGAAGATCCACTTTGTGTGCAACGCGCTATTCCGCTCGATGCGGGCGATCCCATCACAGGCTGGGGCCTGTCGATGAAAATGTATATGAATAACATCGTCAATGCGACCTTGCCGCCAGGCCATGTCGCGGCGGACCCGCATATCGCCTTTGAGGATGCCAATGGTAATGCGATCGCTAATCTGGAGTGGCACGTGACCGATAGCGCAGACCCAACGCTTACAAAAAATGAGGTGTTGTTGAACGGTCTGCCGGTCATCCCAACCACTTTGGGTGTGAAGCCGACCGACTACCCGACTGATCTCCAGACGATGGCCGGCTACGATGAGGCCATCGCTGGCTGGGATCGTTATACCGGCAATAGCTTCGACCTTGTCATGGCCGCCGGGAAAGATGGGCATACCCTTGCTGGCATTAACTCTGCCGGTCCGTGCGGCACCGTGATCGCACCTTCGCTAGGCGCCGGCGATTCGGTCCTTCCGGCGAGACTGGTTTTCTATGCCGGCAATGGTCGCACAGCGGAAGGCGGTGGGAACTTCCAGATCTATTACCAGCCCACCGGCACCATGAACCTCTACTATACGCATGCCTTGCCGGTGGACGATAGCTATCAGGCGAATTCAACGGTCCCGTTGTCTGTGAGTGCGCCGGGCGTAATGGGGAATGATAAGAACCCGGATGCCGCCTCACTGACCGCCGAACTGGTGAGCCAGCCGGAACATGGTCGTGTCGTGCTCAATCCCGATGGATCTTTCACCTATACACCGGAAGCAGGCGCTACAGGTGAGTACAGCTTCACCTATCATTTGCGCGACCAGGTGGCAATCACCAGCACGGCGACAGTGCATTTAACTGTCGTTGCTCCCGATAGCACAGTCGTCAGCCTTGCGCCGGCATCCATCCGCAGCGGTGAGACCGGCAAGGTGACGGTGCAGATCGATGCCCTTGGGAATGAGAGCGCGGTCGGTTTCACCCTCAACTTCGATCCGAAAACACTCCAGTACGTCTCGGCGAAAGTCATCGATTCCGCGACCGGAGCGACAGTGAACCTGAACGAGAACCAGGTAGCGGAAGGGATACTGGGGGTTGGAATTTTCCTACCGTTGAGCGCGCCGCCCAATCCGCCAAAGACGTTCCCGGTCGGACGGTCCAATATCCTGGAAGTCACCTTCCAGGCGGTGGACAACCTGATGAGCACCACTGACACCCCGGTGACGTTCGGAGACAACCCTGTTCAACGCGAAGTGGTCAATTCCAATGCGTATCAGCTTCCGTCCGTCTTTGTAGATGGCTCGGTCAGCATAACGCCCTGTATGCTTGATGTCAGCTTGAGCGCTTCTCCGCTTGCCCCGCAACTGGTGAATACGCCGATCACCCTGCAGGCGCAAACCAGTGGAAAGCGATTACTGGAGTATATGTTTGAAGCTGGTTTGCCGGACGATAATGGCGATATCGAGTGGTCGCTGCTGCGCGATTACAGTATCGATCCCATGTTTACCTGGAAACCCACGCGACCGGGTGATTATACGCTGCGCGTCACCGCGCGCCGGGCGAATCACTCTTCGGACCAAACGGTGGAAAGCACGCTGAGCTATACCATTCTACCGGTGCTGTCCGGGGTGAGTGTCACGACAGATCTGCCCAGCCCACAGACGACCAACACACCGATCACCGTTATCGCCGCTGGAGAAGGCGGGCTGCATGTTGAGTACAGTTTCCGCGTCGGCTATCAGGATAGTAAAGGCTGGCACTGGACGGTGCTCCGCAACTTTGCGCAAACCCCGACCTGCTTATGGAATCCGACCAGCGCGCATGATTATACGATCATGGTCTACGCCCGCGAAACCGGCCATACCACACCGTATGATGTAATGCAGACTACGCCGTTTACGGTGGCTCCGCCGGTATCCGCCGTCTCGCTGAAAGCCAGTCCGGCGAATACCGCCAGTGCCAATACCACGATCACGCTGACGGCGAAAGCTACCGGTGGGGCGCAAGTCGAATACGATTTCCAGGCCGGATATCAGGATGCCCTGGGCTGGCACTGGCAGGATATCCAATCCTACAGCGAAAGCAATGTTTGCTATTGGGTTCCGCAGTCGGCTCGCAAATACACGGTGATGGTCATGGCGCGTGAGGAAGATCATACGGTGGCCTATGAGGCCAAAGCCTCCATCACGTATAATATCATCACTCCGATCACGGGTTTGACGTTGACGGTCAGCCCGAAAGCCAGCCAGTTGATTTATACCCAGGCTAAATTCACTGCCAAAGCGATCGGTGGGAGTAACGTGCAGTACAGCTTCAAGGCCAGTTACCAGGATACCTCCGGGACACACTGGTTGACCTTGAAAGCATATAACTCCTCAGCAATCTGCTATTGGACGCCTGGCTTGGCGAAGACCTATACCGTCTACGCCTATGCGCGAGAAGTCGGGCATACCAATGCGTATGACCAGGCCGCGACGGTGACATACACCGCCTTACGCAAATAATGACTGTGCCGGGGGGCACGGTGACGTGTCCCCCGGCTGTTTCCCATTCTCTGCCCGACAGCTCACCTCGCCATAATTCCTGACGCCTATTCCACATGTTTTATTCGTTTATTACACGCCAATCGATCACGACCGCGTATACTGGATCATAAATAAAGGATAGAAGCACACTCGAATGCAAGTTGCGATTTTTGCCACCTTGAACCGACCGCATACGCTGGAGATCGCCCGCCAGGTGATCCGCTGGCTGCATGAGTATGGGCATACCGTCCGCCTGGATCCCGCGCTGGGTCGTGCGGTGAATTGTCTGGAGTGCCGGGTTCCCGAGGAACTGGTCGTCGCGGGCGCCAATCTGGCCATCTCCATTGGCGGTGATGGAACCATGCTGGGCGCGGTACGCGCTGCAGCGTCGGAACAGGTGCCGGTGCTGGGGGTGAATGCCGGAGCGTTGGGGTTCATCACCGAACTGACACCGGAAGAACTGCCGGAATACCTCCCTCGTGTGCTGGCCGGGGAGTATCTGCTGGAAAAGCGCATGATGCTCACGGGGATGTTGATGCGCGACGATCGCGTGTTGACTGAATTACTCGCATTGAACGATATAGTCATTCGGCAAGGCGCCACCGGGCGCATGATTAAGCTGAATGTCCTGGTTTCCGGACACCAGCTCAGCCGGATGAGCGCAGACGGCCTCATCATCAGCACGCCGACCGGCTCTACCGCGTATGGTTTATCTGCCGGCGGCCCGATTGTCCACCCGGCCACCTCGGTGATGGTGCTGGTGCCCATCTGCCCGCATAGCCTCACTTTCCGCCCCCTGGTCATCCCCGCCGCCGATCCCATCGAGGTCATTTGCGAAGGCAATGCGCATGGCGACCACCTGCTGGTGACTGCCGATGGGCAGGAGCCGGTCCCAGCCGCCCCCGGCGATTGCATTGTCATCAGCCCGGCAAAAGACCCCGCCTTGTTCGTCAAAATCAGCCCCTTCACGTTTTATGACCGCCTGCGGGATAAACTGCAATGGGGCGGTAAATAGCGCACGTAGGGGAGTGCGGGAGTTTTCTGGCGGCATAACCACTTGATTCCCCAGCCTCGGTATTACCCCACCGCAAGCAAGACCCGAACCAGTCGCAGACGAAAGGATGACTGGATCGGGTCTATTGTCAGATTTTGAGCGAAAAATCAATCACACGTTCTCCTGATGTGTGCGCCCTTTACACATAACATAAGATTTCTTCCCGCCTTCACTGCGCAGAATAACAACACAGGATCACTGTGAAAGGACGGGTTGACAATTGGCAGCACCAACAATCGGCATGTTGATCATGGACGGCATTGGACTTGCAGAAGTCTCCCCGATCTGCGAGCGCCTGGAAACGCTGGGCGCGCCAGTGATCGTGATTGTGCCCACCGGAGGAACCATGCTTCCAACCAGTGGGCGATATTATCCGGCAGCCGGTGGACATAATGTCCGGCGCTCGCTGAGTCAGGTGACACCGGACGACTTCGATCTCCTCCTGCTGCCGGATGGGATTACTGGTGAGCAATTCGCGCGTTATCCACAGTTGCTTCGGCTGATACACGGCGCCCCGGTCGAAGGGGCCTTCTGCCCCATTCCGGTGTTCACCGTCAGCTTTCTGCAATGCCTGCTGGATCGCGGCGTGAAGCTGGATGGCCTGCGGCGTGCTTCAGCAGAAGAAATGCTTTCAAAGAGCAATTCGCGCGCAGCCTAATACATTCTCGCTCCGCCCGGCATCACGGTGAAAACACCTGCTGAGCAACCTTGACGGCATGCATCCGGTGTGCTAAGCTCAGCATAGCCCGGGCGAGTGGCGAAATTGGCAGACGCGCCAGACTTAGGATCTGGTTCCACACGGAATGGGGGTTCGAGTCCCCCCTCGCCCACCAAGTCCTCTGAATGCGGATTGTTGAATGTTTCACCGGCATTCACGTCGTCCGCAGGCATTCTTTTCCTTCATCTTGTTCTCCGCACACTCACCGCTCATTCCAAAAGGGTTCGCGACCCAAGCGGAAAACTCACAGCATAGCTTCACTGGGTGGGGTGCAACCGCTGCTGTTCCGCAATGTACGTTTCTCGCGTATGGTATCCCCTTCTGGATGCCTTACAACGGCATCGGCATGGCGATTTCAGTCTATACCACCTGCGCAGCGCCTATTGCACCGGGGGCGGCGATGACACCATGCGCAAATGCCTGGCGGAGTTGGCGCGTGTGCAGTAGGCTATGCTCGATGGCGATTACTATCCGCGCACGGCATACAGCACTGCGGGTGATGCCATCATGGCCTGGCAATTTGATGTGCCTGAACGCGGCACCGGCATTGTGCAGGCCTTTCGGCGTGCCGGTTGCACGCAGGAAACGATCATGCTGCCGGTGAAGTTTAACGATAAGCCTGCCGCCGCCTTATTCACCTATCGGAGAGCGCATGAGGGTAAATAAGCATTTTGCCCTTTGGGAGAAAACTCGCACATTTTCCTGTACGAAGCGTTTATCCGCTTTACAGGTGGGAATATGTTAGTCAAGGAACGCGTTCTTTAAGTGAAGAAGCAACCAGCGGATGGGGGTAACCGCTGGTTGCTTCTTCATTTTTTCTCGCTTCCTTTCCTCTTGCATCTTTATGCAGAACACAGACTTGAATCCTGCATCATGAATCAAAAACCTGAATCCCATGCGCTATTGACAACCCACTACCAGTAGCGATACCATACATTTACAACGCTATATCTGCCATACAGGTCAAATGGGAAGCCGGTGAAAATCCGGCGCTGCCCCGCAACTGTAACCGCAGACAACGCATGCACAGAGCCACTATTAACCGTAGCCTTGGCGTAGGACACTGTCCGCCGTAGCCATGGCGAAGGCAAATGGGAAGGCGCATGCCGAGGATGACGCGGAAGCCAGGAGACCGGACCTGCGATGGATCACGACACCACTTCGCGGGAATTGGTGCGGACCGATGCCCCGCTGGACATCTCGGCCTCCGCACCATAAGGAGGTCGAAATGTTATTTACCGGACATGGCGATGCCGGCTACACGCATGTCATCGGCGGCCCATTGCTCCCCAAATGCGATACGCGCCTGGAAGCCCTCGGCGTGCTTGATGAAGCGCAGGCACAGCTCGGAGTCGCACGCGCACTGCTCGCAAGCACCCCCTGGGCGGCGGACATTCAGCGAATTCAAAATGATCTCCGCCTGGTGATGGCCGATATCGCCATCATCTCCTCACCGCAAGGCGGTTGCCAGTATCTCACGGATGAGCACCTGACCGTGTTGGAGAGCGATCTTGCCAGATGGGAAAACCATCATGGCGGATTCCTCGGCTTCAGCACCCCCGGCAATTCCCTGCCCGAAGCGCACCTGCACCTGGCGCGTACGATTATCCGCCGTGCTGAACGCACGGTAGTCGCTTTGTTTCATGGCGATGGCTCGGTGAACCCGCTGGTGCTTCGCTATCTCAACCGTCTATCCTCCTGGGTCTATGCGCTCACATTGCTGATCGTGCAGTAACATACCTGCTCCCCCTTCGCCGTAAGGGGGAGCGACCTTTTTCATTTTCACAGAAGGCAATCTCCGCCGGATGTCGTAATGAGTATTACGGCATGTCAGTCTTACATCGACAAGCAATCACGACCCGAATGGCTTCGCCCCGTCAACGGTCAGCACACACCCGGCGCCAGTGGCATTGGTATGTGTTTGTGCTGGCGGTTCTCGCCTGCATGGTCACGTTTGAATTAGGGATCGATGCCATCGCCCGCACGGCGGAAGGCAATAAGCCCGTGGCGGTCGCCGCGCCAAAAGAGAACGCAGCTTGCCTGGCCTGCCATGCGGAAAAAATCAACGCAGCGAAGTTCGACCACTCGGCGCATCACAACATGCGCTGCCAGGATTGCCACCTGGGGATCACGCAATATCCCCATTCCGCCACGGCCGCTGCTCAGACACCATCCTGCCAATCCTGCCATGCGAGAGAAGCCGCCGCCATTGCCGGTAGTGCGCATCAGCATGACAATCCGAAATATGGCGCTGCCCCCGATTGTGTCGCCTGCCATGGCAACGCGCATGAGACACGGGCAGCCGCCAATCTCTCCCGCGCTGAGCAGCTTGCCGCCTGCACGAAATGCCATCCGGACAGCGCACGTTTCCTGACGAATAGTGCGCATGGCCATACGCTCCCCGCAGCGAAGGGCCCACAGCCGGACTGTCTCACCTGCCATGGCGGCACCGCACACGGCATCACACGGACGACCACACTCACCCCCGAGCAAAAAACGACGACCTGCCAGACGTGCCACGCCGAGGTGGTGAAGGGGATGGCGTCAAGCGTGCACAGCACAGCCTTCCTCGCCACGAAACCCCCGGTGAAAAAGCACCGACGATATGCCGGTAAATCTCCCAGCGATCAACTGCCGAATTGTTTCACCTGCCATGGCAGCAACCCGCATGCCATCGAGAAGCCCGGGAACGCTGTCTCGCCGCGCGTCGACGCCACCTGCCTGAGCTGTCACACCGGCGTCATCGGTGCACTCACCGACAGCGCACATGGGCATGCCGGCAAGACGACCGGTCGCGTCAACTGCCTCGCTTGCCATGGCGAGAATCCGCACACCATGACCAACCTGGCGAAACTCTCCCCCGCCGATAAAAATACCCGCTGCACGGGCTGCCATGCCGATATCGCCAGAGCGCTGCAACACAGCGTCCACGGACAGGCTGGTATGCACGGCGGCATGCGCGCGGATTGCGTCGCGTGCCACGGCACCAAGATGCATGCGATCCCCACGACCCTCGGCCCGATGGCCGATCTGCGGGATGATGGGTGTAAACGCTGTCACGGCGATATTGTCCAGCGACTCACGAACAGCGTGCATCGCAATGTGAAGACGCCGGATGGCAAACCGGCCAGTTGTTCAACCTGTCACGGCGAGAATCCGCATGCAATACAGCCCCCGGTCAAACAGAGTGCCGCGGAACTTGAGGCATCCTGCCTGGCATGTCACCGTGATGTCGCCGCAGCATTCACCGCCAGTGTGCATGGACGCGCCGATAAGCGCCCAGGCGATCATCCGAATTGCCTTACCTGTCATGGTGGTGATTCGCACGGCATCGCCATGCCGGGGCGCCTCGCCGCGGCGCAGCAAGTGAAGATGTGCAGCACCTGCCATGCTGACGCGCAGCGCATGGCCCGCTATGGCCTGACGCCATCGCCTGTTGCGTCCTATGCCCAAAGCTTCCATGGCTACGCGGCGATGCATTTCCGCGACCAGGGTGTCGCCACCTGTGCTGATTGTCACGGCGTCCACGGCGTACTCACGTCCACGAATGCCTCCGCACCGACTAATACCCGCAATATCGTCGCCACCTGCAGCAAATGCCATCCCGGCGCTGCCATGAACTTCGCCAACTCCGGCATCAGTCACCTGGGCCTGAAAAGCCGGCACACGCCTGTCCTGCGCTGGGAAGCGCTCATCTTTCAACTGCTGCTCGTCGGGATGGTGATCAGCCTGCTGGGGATGGTAGTGCTCGACCTGCGCCGCAAGGTCTTTTCCGTGAAGGGTATGCCGGCCGGCGCCCGTCTCATTGGCTATCTGTTCTCTGCCTGTATTGTGCTGCTGGTGTGCGGCGTCGGCATGGCTGAACTGCGCCTGCCATGTGTTGAGTATTGCTGGTTGCTCGCGGGAGGATGCCTCGCTGCCGCCTATATGGGCCGTATTGTTATCAGGCGCGCGCTTCCGACCGCGAAGGTCACGCTGCGTGTTCGCCGTCCCCTCCCCTTACTCATTCAGCATCTTGTGCTGGTGCTCAGCTTCACGCTGCTGGCGCTCACCGGCTTCCCGCAGTTGTTCGCCCATGTCACCGGGGTGGATCATTGCCTGCGCCTCTTCGGCGGCCTGCACGGGGCGCGCATCGTCCACCGCATCGCCGGCGCGGTGTTGTTGTTGAACTGGTGCTGGCATCTCCTTTTCCTCATTTCACGCAGACTCAAATATCGCATCCCGATTCCGCTGCGAGCCATGTTGCCGATGCCGCGGGATTTCGCTGATTTTATTACGACTATCCGGCACGGCTTGGGGAAAGGTGAGGAACTGCCCTATGCCGCACGCATGACGTTCCGCCGGAAGATCCATTACTTCACCATGACATGCGGCATCATCATGGGTGCTAGCGGGTTAGTGCTGTGCCTGCCCATCGAGCAACTCAATCGGCTGCCCGAAACAACGCTTGGTTTTGTGCTGATCGCGCACCGGTACGCGAGCATCCTGGCCTTCCTGGTCGTGCTCATCTGGCATCTCTATCACACACACTTCAGTACAATCCTCTTCTCGGTGAAAGCCGCAAAACTGCGCCGCAGCCGTAGCCATCAGGCAAAATCGCCCAAAATTCCGGTCGGGTAAAAGCTCCGCGTCGCCGTAAATGGCATGGCGGAGGTAGACGCACCATTATAGAAATTGCTTACCGCCTGTCGGGCGGAGTGAGATTCTCGGGCGTTTTTTTCATTTCCTGCGCTTACCATCACGACAAATCGGCGTCGTCCTCTATCGCGAATCTATTCACGGACTTGACAAAGATGCCTGAGTTTGGTGGAATCAAGGCGAGAAATTCGCCGATTTTCCTGGACACGACTATTCCGGCCCTGTCCGGGTACAATTGATACAGCAATCACGAATACGACTAAGTAAGTCGGCACGCTGATTATCGGTTCATCAATGCTCGTACTTCCGTCTCCGCTGCAAAGACGGATCGGGGATGAGGGAGAAGTTCTAACATGTACGTTATTGCCTGCATAAAACAGGTACCTGACACCACCCAGGTGAAAATTGATCCGGTAACGAACACCTTGATCCGCGAAGGGGTGCCGTTCATCATGAACCCCTTCGACACACACGCACTGGAAGAAAGCCTGCGCCTGAAGGACAAGTACGGATTTCGCGTCGCGGTGATCTCCATGGGGCCGCCCAACGCGGAGATGACGTTGCGCAAAGCGCTGGCCGTCGGCGTCGATGAAGTGGTGCTGCTCTCTGATCGCGCGTTCGGCGGTGCGGACACGCTCTCCACCAGCAACGTGCTCTCGGAGGCGATTCGCAAATTCGCCGAGAAAGAGGATGTGGCTTTCGTGCTCTGCGGCAAGCAGACCATCGATGGTGACACCGCGCAGGTCGGCCCCGGCATCGCCACGCGCCTGGGTTACTGCCAGCTCACCCTGGTTGATAAGATCGAGTCCATCGACATGCAGACAAAACGCGTGCGTGTGCGGCGTAAATTGGAAGGCCGGCACGAGATCGTCGAGTCGCCCATGCCCGCCGTCATCACCGTGGTGCGCGAGATCAACCGCCCCCGCTATCCCAAAGTCTCGGTGCGCCTGGCCGCGGAAGAAGCGAAGATCCCCACCTGGAATAACACCGCGCTGCAGCTCGACGTGAACACCATCGGGCTGAAAGGCTCTCCGACCAAGGTGAACCGCATCTTCTCCCCGGAACGCGCGAAGGGCGAGATCATCGGCGATGGCGCCAATGATCCGCAAGGCGCGGCAGAGTTGCTGGTCGAGAAGATGCTGAGTAAAGATTTGCTGGCGCTGTAACCGTCCCTCACCCCCAGCCCCTCTCCCAGGGGTAGAGGGGCTGGGGGTGAGGGATGAGTACCGAGGAACCAACCAATGGACGAAAAGAAACCGATGAAGAAGCCGCGCGGCAAAGCCCGGCTGATCCCGAATAAGTGTATCGCCTGCGGTGCCCGCTGTGAAAGCGCCTGCCCGGTGGATGCCGTGCAGATGAATGAGAACGGTGAGCCGATCTTCCTGTTGGATAAATGTATCGGCTGCACCAAATGCATCAAGGTCTGCCCGGCTACCGCGCTGGAGATGTTCTTCACCCCGGAAGAGCAGCAGATCCTCGATGAGCTGGCGAAGCAGAACGCGGCGCCGGTCGTTGAAGAGGTCGATGACGAAGAAGCGCGGCTGGCGGCGATGCTCAAGGCGTATCGCAACGTCTGGGTCTTCGTCGAGCAGACCGAAGGCGTATCGGCCAGCGTCTCGTGGGAGCTGCTGGGTATCGGCAGCGAACTGGCGAGAACGCTTGGGGTGGAGTTGTGTGCGGTGGTCATCGGCGATAATGTCGAAGCGCTGTGCAAAGACGCCTTCGCCTATGGCGCCACCTCGGTCTACCTGCTCGATGCCCCGATCTTCAAATATTATCGCACGGAAACCTATCTGGAAGCCATCTGTTACCTGACGGAGAAGTACAAGCCGGAGGTCATCCTCATGGGTGCCACCGGGTTGGGTCGCGACCTGGCCGGCGCCGTCGCCACGCGCCTGCACACCGGTCTCACCGCCGACTGCACCGGGCTCTCCATCGATGATCAGCGCAACCTGATGCAGACGCGTCCGGCCTTCGGCGGCAACATCATGGCCACCATTCTCTGCGACCGCAAACGCCCGCAGATGGCCACCGTCCGCCCGCACGTGATGCGGATGCCGGAGTCGAATCCCGCGAATACCGGCACCATCATCCGCGAGCAGTGCCCATTGAAGGAAGAGGACATCCTCATCAAGGTGCTGCAGGTGATCCACGACGATAACAAAGGCAGTGTCGACATCGCCGGTGCGGAGTTCATCGTCTCCGGGGGCCGCGGCATGATGAACAAAGAGAACTTCGCCCTGCTGCAGGAGTTGGCGGATGAGCTGGGCGGCGTAGTCGGCGCCTCGCGCAGCGCGGTGGACGCTGGATGGATGCCCGCGGAACGCCAGGTCGGCCAGACCGGCAAGACCGTGCGCCCCAAAGTCTACATCGCCTGTGGCATCTCCGGCGCCATCCAGCACCTGGTGGGCATGCAGGATTCCGATTACATCATCGCCATCAACCGCGACAAGGATGCGCCGATCTTCCAGGTGGCCACCTACGGCATCGTCGGCGACCTCTTCCAGATCGTCCCCGCCATCACCGCGCGCATCCGCGCATTGAAGAAGCAGCGGCGCGGTGGCGAAGTGAGCAGTAAACAGTAGGGAACGCCCTCCGTGGCGTTCCAGCCGACGAATTTCTGTTAGTGCGGCAAAAACGGATAAGGCGGAATCGAGTTTGCGTCACAGGGTAGAAAATTGTCAGCCCGGAACGCCACAGCGGGCGTTCCCTACCCTATCTTTGTGACCGTCCCGAACGCCGCCATCCGGCCCTTTTTGTGCTCTTTGTGCTCTTTTGTGGCTATTAATAACATATGAGGATAAGATATGAATAACCCGCAGCTTTTCGCCGTCATCGTCGCCATCAGCGTCGTGACGTTTCTTATGAGCTGTGTCATGCGTTTCCGCCTGGTGACCCTGGGCAAACCGGAAGATCGCTTGAGCCATCTCGGCGCGCGCATCGGCAACATGCTGCTCTTCGCCTTCGGGCAGCGGCGCGTGGTCAGCCGGCCCTTCGGGCTCAACCACTTCGTCATCTTCTGGTCGTTCCTCGTGCTGGCGCTGGCCAACGCGGAGTTCGTCATCCATGGCATCTTCTCGAAGGTCGGGCTGGACTTGTTGCCGATGCCGTTGCACCTGGCGCTGGCCGGGCTGTTTGATGTCGTCTCGCTGATCACGCTGGTCGTCATCCTCATCGCCATGGGCCGCCGCCTCTTCTGCCCACCGAAGTACATCGAAGCACTCAGCCGTGATGCCTTCACCATTCTCACGCTCATCGCGCTGCTGATGGTTGCGTTCTTCGGCACCCATGCCAGCATGATTGCCGCCGGCACGGAGCAAGGCGCACAGGGGATGCCCATCTCCAGCGCCATTGCATCGCTGATCCCGGCGGGAGCTGCTGCCCAGCTTGCGACGGTGTTCTGGTGGGCGCACGCCATCATCCTGCTCGCCTTCCTCAACTACCTGCCGTACAGCAAGCATATGCATATCCTCACCGCCATCCCGAACTGCTTCTTCCGCCGGTTGGGCAAGGCGAATACGCTGCCGCGGGAAGAGTTCAAACTCGGGAACGCGTTTGGCGCGGGGCAGTTGGACCGCTTCACCTGGAAAGACCTGTTTGATTCCTATTCCTGCACGGAATGTGGCCGCTGCCAGGATGTCTGCCCGGCCTCCAATACCGGCAAGCCACTCAACCCGCGCATGGTCATCCACGAGATGAAGGTGAACCTGCTGGCGAACGGCGCGCAGATGCAGCACGGCGTCGGCCCGGTGCTCCCGCTCATCGGCACCAAGGAAGAAGAAGGCACTGTCACCGAGGACGCCATCTGGTCGTGCACGAGCTGCGGCGCGTGCATGGAGGTGTGCCCGGTCTTCATCGAGCAGATGCCGAAGATCCTGCAGATGCGCCGCCACCTGGTGGAGATGGAAGCGAAGTTCCCCGAGGAGCTCAGCAACCTTTTCGAGAACACCGAGCAGCGCAGCAACCCGTGGGGCATTGCGCCGGGCGAACGCGCAAGGTGGTACGCGAATCTCGACGTGAAGCCATTCTCGGAAGAGACGGAATACCTCTTCTTCGTCGGCTGCGCGGGCGCCTTCGACTCGCGCAACAAGCAGGTGACGCTGGCCCTCGCCAGTATCCTGGATGCCGCGGGCGTCTCCTGGGGCGTATTCGGCAAAGACGAGAAGTGTTGCGGCGACAGTCTGCGCCGCCTGGGCAACGAATTCGTCTTCGACCGCATGGCGAAGGAAAACGTGAAATACTTCCAGGAGAAAGGCGTCAAGAAGATCATCACCCAATGCCCGCACTGCTTCTCTACGCTGAAGAACGACTACCGCCAGTTCGGCCTGGAGGTGGAGGTGATCCACCACAGTCAGCTCATCCAGCAGCTCATCGCCACCGGTAAACTGAAGCTCGACCAGCAGTCCGAGCAAGGCAAGGTCGTCTTCCACGACTCCTGCTACCTGGGTCGCCACAACGACGTCTACGCCGCCCCCCGCGAAGCCCTCAAAGCCGCCACCGGCAAGGTTCCCGCGGAGATGGCAAAACACCACAACAACTCCTTCTGCTGCGGCGCCGGCGGCGGCCGCATGTGGATGGAAGAGCATCAAGGCACGCGCATCAACCTCACCCGCGTGAAAGAGGCGCTGGCCACCGACCCCAACACCATCTGCGTCTCCTGCCCCTACTGCCTCACCATGTTCGAAGACGGCTTGAAAGACGAAAAAGCCGACGACCGCGTGCACGTGAAAGACGTGGCGGAAGTGGTGGCGGAGGGGTTGCGGGAGAAGATGAAAGTGTGATGCCGCACCGAGTTGCCATCCAAATGAGGTAATATGAAAAACAGCGCGCCGTGCGATCTCGGCGCGCTGTTTTCCTCTGGCGAAGATCACCCATTCCTGTTATCATCTGCATATCGACGCAATCGCTTTGTACTATGCAGGTATCAGGAGGATGCGGTCATGAAAAGGGCGATCTTATTCTGTACGCTACTGCTCTGTCTCTCCCCGATCATGGCGATTGGCGCCGGCATCACCGGCAAAGTCCTTGATGTCAACGGGAAGCCGGCGAAAAACGCCCGCGTCGAATTACTCGAGTTGGATTCGAGTGATTCGCCACTGCGATTTTACACCTTCCCGGATGGGACATATCGCTATTACGGCCTCCGGGAAGCCGAATTCCGCCTTACCTTCACCGACCCCACTGGCGCTGGCCTGGCTCAACCGGTACATGTGCGGACCAAGGAAAAGAAAACCACCGCCGTTCCACCCGTCACCTTCATTCGAACTGCCTGTATCCGCGGTGTAGTGAAAGATGCCGAAACCGGGACACCGTTGAAGAATATGCTGGTGAATTGCACGCCCGCCGGACAAGCGAAAGGGGCGCGCGATTATGTGTGGACTGAAAAGGACGGTGCTTTTAACTTCCGTCTCTTTCCCGGCATATTCTCACTGAATGTGAATAGTTTCATCGATGATTATCCCGATTCCGACAGAAGAACGATACAGGGGAAAACTGGTAAAATCACCGATGTGATTTTTCTGTTGAAGAAGATTACGGCTAATGCCAATACTCAACCGGCAAAAGTTACCCCTCCTCCACCCACGAAAGTTACGACACCACCGCCGCCAACGGTTGCTGCCGTTCCTCCCCAGGATCACATTCAACCGTTCAACCTTACCGGCACAATCATCGATGAGGCGGGAAAACCATTATCCATCAGCCTGCCTGTGGCTATTACGTACACTGTATCCTCTCACGAACACGTTAATAAGAAGATTACCAGCGGTGCGGATGGTCATTTCACCATCACGGACCTGTCCCCCGGCCTGTTGTTATTCTCAACATGGTCAGTGCCCGCTGCGTGGAAGACGGTACGCCCAACGCAACTGCAACTGCCTGTGAAAGAACCGCTCATCATCGTTATGCGAAAATGTACCCCATTTACCATTGATGGTCGAATCGTCACCCCGGTCGGCAAACCTGTTGATGGTGTCACCCTGCGTGCCCAGATACGTAAAATGAAGTTCGATGAGAAATCCTGCGCCTACGTCGCTTCGCTGGATTCGGCGTCCGTCACCTCAGATGCTGGGGGACGTTATCAATTCCACCTGGAGCCAACAGATTCCGTGGACATCACCGCCGTCGAAAAAGAGCGCTACCAGTTGCGGCATTTTCCCGTTTTGCCCGATTCGCCACACGATGTCACCCTGGACGCTATCGTAATGTCACCGCTGACCGGCACGCTCACCGGACGTGTGCTCGACCCCGCAGGGAAACCGGTCGCCGGCGCACAGGTGGTCACCTGCGAGGATGCCATGAATAAGGCGGTGACCGATGCCGATGGGAAGTTTTCGCTGGCATCATTGCCGGAAGGCCCACTGCATGTTATGGCCATCTCTGCCGCCGGTTTGGGGGAGGCTAAAGGAAATACCGGCGGCACGGTGACGCTCAAGCTCAGGCCATCGCCATCCGGCGCCAAGCCTGACCCGCACGATATCGGCAGCATACTGAATGAAATTGAGCGATTGTTGATCAAGTCACCGGACACTAATTTCGCTCGTGAGGAGACCGTGCGTTACCTCGTACGCACGAACCCGGAACGAGCATACCAAATGATGAAGCGAATCGGGAGACTCACCGACGACATGCTGGCTGATTTCATCGCTCAACTCACGGAGATTGACTCGGACCGGGCAGCAGGCTGGGCGCCGGCACACCTGGCGGAACTTAAAAATCCCGATACACGCCGGCAAGCCATGGTGGATCTCGGCAGCGCCGTGCAGAAAAACCACCCGGAGTTGGCAGAGAAACTCTATCAACAGGCCAGGAAGCTCACCGCCGGCAATCAGCAGGGTGCACAATATACGTATAATTGCCAGATGCTGCGCTTCGCCGGTCGGTTGAAAAAGGCGGAAGCGTCTGATTACTTCAAGAAAGCATTTGCATTTCTACCATCCCCGTTGCTGGCTGGGGCGGCGGCTGCTGTGAGCCCCCAACTGGCGGATCAGGTGTTGTCCAGTCTGACCGGCTCTCCGAATCAGCTAGCATTGGTTGAGGTTGCCAGGGAAGTCCAGCGTTATGATCCTCGAGCCGCAGCCAGATTGCTGGAAAAGCAACTACCTGAGGATGCCACCGGGAATGATCGCTTCAGGACCGTGTTGGTGGTTATTCGGGCATTGCGCGCAATGGATCCGGTAGCGGCGTTAGCCCTGGCAGAGAAATCATCCGGATATACTCGAACGTCTGCGCTTACGCTGGCCGCGCGCTATCAACCGGTGACTGAAGCGGCGAGAATATTCCGTGGTGCTGCTGAAATGCCCATGCTCTACGGCAAAGCACAATCGACAACCCTCGCCTATTTAGCGGCACAGACCTATACCGCCGACAAAGTAGCGGGAGCCGCACGTTTTGCAGAAATCTATCCCTTGATCCAACAGCGCGAGCAGTACCAATCCGACGGCATCGCCGCATACGCCTATTTCTCCGCGCGCATTGACCCGGTGCTCAGCCGTCTGCTGGTCGAGGCGGAATTTGCCGGTATGTTGGAAGGCCTGACGAACCATATCGCGGATGCCTATTCACTGCGCAATCTCCCGTTGGCCATAGCCCCCGTGGATTTCAAACGGGCAATGGCCATGGCAAAAATCATAGCGGAACGCTATCCGCAAGCCGGCATGGCCGCCTACACGCGCTTGTTGCACTATGCGATTGCTGATCAGGAAGAGCGGACCACGGACTTTTTCCGCGGGCAGTTGTGGTAGATCATTGCGCCAACAACGATGCCAGCGCCGGATAGAGCTGGCGATACCGCACGTGTTTCTCCTGGTAAAAAGCATGCCGCCCCGGGTCAGGCTCAAAGGTGCGTTCTTTCTGCACGAAGGCCGCTACCGCCTCGCGGGGGGAAGCGTAGATGCCGGTGGCCAGGCCGGCGAGCATGGCGGCACCGGCGGTGCCGGCTTCGGTGAGGCGGGTGCAGGTGAAGGGCAGGTTGAAGATGACGGCTTTGATCTGCAGCCAGGCGTCGGAGCGCGCGCCGCCGCCGGCCGCGATGCACTCGGTGAGGTCGATGCCCAGGCGGCGCAGGGCGTGCACGCCGTCGACGAAGTAGAGCGTGGTGCATTCCATGATGGCTTTGAGGATTTCGCCGCGTGTGGTGCAGGTATGCAGGCCGAGGATGACGCCTGCAGTATCCGGCAGGTAGTGTGGCCACTGCGGCGGGTCGAAATGCGGGAACACCAGCAGCGCGGTAGGATCGTAGACCGGAGCGATGCATGATGCCGCCGGCGTCTATTGGGGCATCCTCGGCAAAGAGGAGAAAGGCGTCAAGAAGATCATCACCCAATGCCCGCACTGCTTCTCCACGCTGAAAAACGACTACCGCCAGTTCGGCCTGGAGGTGGAGGTGATCCACCACAGCCAGCTCATCCAGCAGCTCATCGCCGCCGGCAAACTGAAGCTCGACCAGCAGTCCGAGCAAGGCAAAGTCGTCTTCCACGACTCCTGCTAACTGGGCCGCCACAACGACGTCTACGCCGCCCCCCGCGAAGCCCTCAAAGCCGCCACCGGCAAGGCTCCCGCGGAGATGGCAAAACACCACAACAACTCCTTCTGCTGCGGCGCCGGCGGTGGCCGCATGTGGATGGAGGAGCACCAAGGCACGCGCATCAACCTCACCCGCTTCAAAGAGGCGCTGGCCACCGACCCCAACACCATCTGCGTCTCCTGCCCCTACTGCCTCACCATGTTCGAGGACGGCCTGAAAGACGAAAAAGCCGACGACCGCGTGCGCGTGAAGGACGTGGCGGAGGGGTTGCGGGAGAAGATGAAAGTGTGACATAACGTCGAGCTTCCCGCTCAATGAGGTTATTGCAAAGTGTCGTGCCGAGTGAGAACTCGGCACGACGCTGTTGGTCTTCACCAGATTATTTTCCTGGCTCAGCAGTAGAGGTGCGCACTACCAGCGATGTGGGGAGTGTGATGGTTGTCATCTCAACATCGTCATCCGCGGCAATATGCGAGAGCAGAAGTTGCGCGGCTTGCTCACCCATCTCGGTGAGGGGGACCTGCACCGTAGTCAGCAGGTTCTCCCCCTGGGCATTCGGGATGGCGTGCGAGTCATCATAGCCCATCAGACTGTAATCCTGTGGTATCCGCAGACCGGCATTTCGCAACACCTGGTAGATCTCCTGCGCCATCGAGTCATGCCGTGCGAGAATCGCCGTCACCCGGGGAGACTTCCGCAGTGTCTCCGCGAAACGGTAGGGATCTTCCCGATACTGCTGGTAACTGATGTGATGCAAGACTTCTGATGGATCGGCGCCCACCTCATGGCACGCATCAAAATAACCGGAGACACGCTGTGCGAAGGGGTGTCCGCTGAGGGATGTGCGATCCTTAGGAAAGAAAGATTCCTCGTAAAAGTGGGCAATATGCCGATGCCCGAGTGCAAGAAGATGTTTGGCAGCGAGATAGCCACCCTGTCGATCATCCGGGCATACTGCGGAGCATCCTGGAAAGGATGCGGCCAGCGTCACCACGGGGCGAAGACCGAATCCGGGGTACGCACGCAATTGTGCAAGCAACGACTCAGTCGCATCGGATACTGCGTAGATGATCGCGCCATCCACATCGCCATGCGTGAAAGGGAGGGGCAGGTCATCGGCATTCACCAGATTCAACAATACCCCGTAGCGCTGTCGCTGCAGAGTCGAGAGGGTGCCGAACAGCAGGGCATTGAAGTAGTTGGCTTGCAAGCTCCATTCCGGAAGGTGGATCGAGACGGTATGACTGGAAACCGTGCGGGATAAGCGTCGAAGTACGAGGCGACGTGCCCCATGCGTATACATGGGGTTGTACTCCAACTCCTGCGCGACCGCGCGTACGCGGGCCATCGTCGCGGCGCTGACATGGCGTTCATCACCTGCCAGCGACCAGCGTACCGTCGCGATGGACACGCCACAATGCTGCGCCAGATCACGCAATGTCACGATTTTATCCGATGAAGTCATCGTATTTGATTATACCGAATCGCACGGGAACCGACAACGGAAACCGCAGGGGCCGCGAAACGCTTGATGGGTAAGCATGCGTTTCAGGCATGATTTCTTGTTTTATTTAGTGAGTGAATAGTATGCAGCACTTGACATACTGTGCAATGGGTGGTACACTACGTGCATCGTTACACTTACTTGCATCTACTGACATTCTATCCCAAGCCCCCATCATATGCTGTTGGAGGCTATACTTTTCACACTCAATACTGGAGGGCATGGCCATGAAACGACCCGGTGTCTGGTATTTCTTTGCAGTGCTTACCGTGCTTTGTCTGCAGAGCATGGTGTCCGCTGTCGTGACCGTCTCGATACCCTATTCATTGACAACCGATGGGTATGTGTCGCTGGCCGTGTATGACGGCAGCGGCAAGATGGTGCGGACGCTGTTGTCCGCCGCTCCGCGCAAAGCCGGGAGCTACGCGGAGACCTGGGATGGCCTGGATGCCGAGGGCAATGCCGTGGCGGCGGGGAGTTATAGCTGGAAGCTGCTACAAACTCCGGGGCTGAAAGGCGAGGCCATGCTGCGCGTCGGGCAAAACACGGAGCCGTTCTGGATCCGAGGGGTGGGCAATCATAATCCGCCGGTGACGGTCGCCGCGGATGCCAGCGGGGTGTATCTGCTGGCGCGGGATTATGAAGGGAGCTACCAGCATGCCAAAATTCCCATGAACGGCGGTGCTTACCTGTGGGCAGGCTCTCCCCCGGGGGCAAATCCCGGGGCCGCACTCGCGGTGATGAATGGCAATCTGTATGAATTCTGCAGTAATGGCGTGATGAATGTCTGCAATGCAACCACCGGCAGCCTGATCTCTGGCCCCTGGACGGTCGTTTGGTCGAAAGATCCCGTGGATAGTAATCATCGATTCAGCTATGAAGAAGTGATGGATATCGATGCCTATGCCAATAGTCTAGTGGTCAGCTATAAATCGCATGACGCGATCTGCTGGCTGGATCCGACAACCGGGACGGTGATCGATACGGCGAGCGTGCCGCAACCGCTGGGAGTGGCGGTGGGGGCCGACGGCACCGTATACGTGATTACGCAGGGGCGCGTGGTCTCGCTCACGCGGACGAACAAAACGCTGGTCGAGGTCATTCCAGCCGCGCAATTGACCGATCCCTGGCGGCTCACCATCGATAAAACGAACGGCAACATTTTCGTGGCCGAAAACAGCATCCCCACCGGCGACGCGACCTCACACCATCAGGTGAAGAAATTCTCCGGCGCTGGGGCGTTGTTGACGACCTACGGCACGGCTAGCGGTCGACCGGATGGCGTGTATGCGACGGGGAAGAGCAGCTTCTGGGATATCCGCGACATCACCACCGATGGGAATGGCGGATTCCTCACCGCCGAACCGTGGGCGCCCCCCCGGCGCGTGGCCCATTTTGACGGCAATGGCGCGAACCTGTACGAGTGGCTGGGGGAGACGCCATACGCCGCCGGACTCGCCTGTGAGCCGGATGATCCGTCCTACGTCTGGTATCCCACCAACCCGAACGGATTGGTGCGGGCACACATTAATCCGACGGCACACACGTGGACTGTAGAGGAAATCTATTTTCATCGAATGCCGCAGTCGCGAGTGGTGCAATTTTCCGAGACCATCGATGTGCGAAAGTTCAATAACCGGCTGTATATATGCCAATTAACTGGGGCGATGTCAGTCTATGATCCGGTCAATCATACGCTGCGGTGGAGTAACGCCGGCGGACAAAGCGATAGCCTGCCGACGATTTCGCCGAGTTTACAGCCCGCGACCATCGATGACTCCAACTTCTTTTACCAGTGGAATGATTTGAATGACGATGGGATCGCGACAGCGGATGAACTCACGTTTTATGGTCGAAGCAGCGCTTACGGTTTTAGCTATACCTGGTGGGATGAGCAATTCACCATGTATGGGTCGCGTGATGACAGCAACGGCGTATCGAAAGTGCCTGCGTCGAATTTTACCGCAGGAGGCACGCCGATCTATCTCGCCAATCAAATTGTGCGGTTGCCGGATAGCCATAAGTTAGTGTCGGAAGGCTTTGCCTATCCGCCGTCCAGTGTCGGGCAGGATGCGAATCACGCATGGTATGGAGCGGTCGATACGTACTTATGGAATACGCCGTGGGAGCATCACGGCGAATGGTATGGGCCCTGGCGTTTCGGCATGACTCGGCTGGTCAAATATGACGCGAACTGGAATATCCTCTGGGCGGTTGGACGGCATAACACCGATGACGATAAAGCCCCCGGCACGCTCGATTCGTGTCATTATATTTGCGGCAGTGTCAACGGGTGTATTGCCACGGGTGATTGGTCCGATCAGGAGTTGGTGAATCCCAACGTGTGGGATAGCGATGGGCTCTTTGTCGGGCAACTCTACGGTCCACAACAAGCGGCGGACACCCTCCCGGAATATGCCCATGGGTATATTGACGGCAGTGAGAATCCCCGCGGCATGCTGGCGAAGTGGAGCAATGGCGACGTCTACTTCTACTATCCGGGGGTCATCGGCAGCCCCGTGGTGCGCATTACCGGCTGGGACGGCTGGCAGCGCCAGACAGGCACGATGGCGCTGCCCACCCAGGTGACGGCGGCCGCCAAAACGGGCACCGGTCTCATCGGACAATACTTCAATAATGACGACTGTTCCGGCGCGCCGGTGCTGACGCGCACAGACAGCATGGTGGCCTTCTATCCCAACCTGAACCCCTGGGGGAGCGGCTCGCCGGACCCGTCGATCAACGCCGATCATTTCTCCGTACGCTGGACAGGCAAAGTCGAGCCCCCATTGACCGAGCCATTCACCTTCGTGGTCGAGGCGAATGACGGCGGCAAGGTGCAATTATGGGTCGATGGCCGTGTGCTGATCGATACCACTACCGGCCTCGGGGTCTCGTATGGGGATTATGGGGCACGTCACCTAAAGAGCATCCCTGTCGCGCTGCGCGCAGGGGTGAAGTGCGATATTCAACTGCAATACGCGGATATGGCCACCACCGATGCGCAAATCCTGCTGTGCTGGGAGAGCCCGACCAAAGAGCGGCAATCGATCCTGCAGAAATACCTGTACACCACGGCGCCGTCCGGTGCCGTGTGGCCCAGCGGCTTGGCGGCGTGGTGGAAGTTCGATGAAACGACCGGGAGCACGGCCGCTGATGCCACCGGCAACAATCACACGGGCACCCTCACTGGCGGAAATCCATCCGCACGCTGGCGGACGAAGGGACAAATCAACGGCGCACTCAACTTCAATGGCGTTGATGAATATGTCGGGTGCCCGCTCACGGTGTCGGCGACGGCGTATACCATGTCCTGCTGGTTCAATACGCAACAGCAGCAAGGCGGTATCTTCACGGCGCTGGATGAGAGCAGCAACCATGACCGCGACCTCTATTTGAATAACGGCAATCTCACGGCCAGGGTGCAAGGAACGAGCGGAACTGAAACCATCGCCACCTCGGGGTATAACTACGCCGATGGCCGCTGGCACCACCTCGTTCACGTGCTGGGCGGCCCGGACGGCGAGCAGCGCCTGTACGTCGATGGGCAGTTGCGCGCCGAAGGCACGGTAGCGGCGTCCACCCTCATCACGCAGTCACTGGTGCGCGTTGGGTACTCATCGGCATCGCCGTCCCCCTATCTCACCGGATGCATGGATCAGGTACGCATTTACAATCAAGGATTGAGCGCACGGGAAGTGAACGACCTGTATCGGTCCGAGGTTGGCTTGCTCGCCTACTTCCCGTTAGACGAAATGACAGGAGTCGATGCGATGAGCCAGGCCGGTACGCCGGCAGATTCCGGCATCAAGGCGCACCGAAACGGCAATGCCACCTGGAGTGCGGGGAGATACGGCGGCGGCGTGTATTTCGACACGGTGAATACGGACCCGGTCTCCGGGGTCAATCATGCCATGATGTCCGTTTCGCACGAACTCCGCTTCCCGAAGAGCGACTTCACCGTCGCCTTCTGGTTCAAATCGACCAGTAATTATGGACGGCTATACTGTGTTGACCGTGACACGCCGCTTCTCTATGACCTGCACAATCAATGTTTTGCACAGCTCAGCGCAGGTAAGTTGTCTGCCGTATTAGGCGGTGAAAATCTCGTGACTCCGACCGCGTATAATGACGGCAACTGGCATCACGTGGTGCATGAGGCCGGCGGAGCGATCGGGGGACAGCGCCTGTATGTGGATGGCGTGCTGGCACTCACCGGAACCCAAACCGGACTGGCGAATTGGACTAACCGTATGAGCATCGATATCGGGCCCGGCGATATCTCGGCAGATTACGGTGGTGCTCAGATGAGCATGGATGACGTTCGCGTTTACGGCAGAGCCTTGAGCGAAAGCGAGATCGTTGCGCTGTATTCCACGGCACCGATTCCGATGGCCGGCATGGCGCTCTGGCTTCGGGCGGAAGATATTACCGGCATCGCCAACGGCGGCGCGGTCACGAACTGGACGGATATCGCATCGGGCTGCAACCTGACGGCAACAGCCTACGCCAGTAACAAACCGACCTACATGGCTACCGGGATCAATAACAAACCGTCCCTGCGCTTCAATGGCGGCGGGCAAGATAATATGGATATCGATCTCACGGGGGTGTTCGCGGGCACTAGTGCGGGCACCCTGGTGGAAGTCTTCGATACCACCAGCGCGAGTGGCTACCAGGTGTTCGGCCCCTCGGCAATGTACGGGTTTACTTCGTTTAGCGGCACCTGTTATGAGGGGAGTTTCCGCTCGGCACGTATTGAAGGGCCATTCAGCGGGATGCCGACCACTCCCGGAGCCAGCATGGTGTCCGTGGTGTCCGGCTCCGCCGGGAACAATTACGTCGTCTCTGTCAATGGGGTCGCCAAACCGGCACAGGCGGTGAGCTGGGCTGCCCCCACCCAATATCGGATCGGGCAGAACGGGGGCATTGGCCCCTTGAACGGGAGAGTGGCAGAGATCATCATGTACAGCCGGGCATTGTCCTCGTCGGAGTTGACGCAGGTACAGAACTACCTGACTGCCAAGTACAACGTCGGAGGAACCAATAATCCCCCGGTCGCCGTCAATGACAGCTACACCACCAACGAGAACACGGCACTGTCCCCTGCGGCGCCCGGCGTGTTGGGCAACGACAGTGATCCGAACGGCGACCTATTGACCGCGGCGAAAGCCACCGACCCGAACCATGGCACGGCCACCGTAAACAGCGATGGCTCGTTCACCTACACCCCGACCACCAATTACTATGGCAGCGACAGTTTCACCTATACAGTGAGTGACGGGCGGGGCGGCAACACGACCGGCACGGTGAACATTACCGTAACGCCGATTCCGCTGACCAGCCTGGCACTCTGGCTGAGAGCGGAAGACATTACCGGGATTGCCGACGGTGGGGCGGTTACGAACTGGGCGGATATCGCATCGGGCAATAACCTGGTGGCAACCGCGTATGCCAGTGCCAAACCGACCTACACGGCCACCGGGATCAATAACAAACCTTCCCTGCGCTTCAACGGCGGCGGGCAGGATAATATGGCTATCAATCTCACGTCGCTGTTCACGAGCGCAAGTCAGGGCACGCTTTTCGAAGTGTACGATACCTCTAGCGCCAGTGGTTACCAGGTGTTCGGTCCTGCGGCGATGTATGGATTCACCTCATTTAGCGGCACCTGCTACGAGGGAAGCTTCCGCTCGGCGCGCCTTGAGGGGCCATTCGGTGGCATGCCCACCGCTCCCGGGGCCAACATGGTGACCGTGGTGTCCGGCGCCGCCGGGAACAATTACGTCGTCTCTGTCAATGGGGTCGCCAAACCGGCACAGGCGGTGAGTTGGGCTTCTCCCACGCAGTACCTGATCGGGCAGAACGGGGGTAATGGTCCCTTGAACGGGAGAGTGGCAGAGATCATCATGTACAGTCGGGCATTGTCCTCGTCGGAGTTGACGCAGGTACAGAACTACCTGACTGCCAAGTACAACGTCGGAGGAACCAATAATCCCCCGGTCGCCGTCAATGACAGCTACACCACCAACGAGAACACCGTGTTGTCTCCGGCGGCGCCCGGGGTGCTGGGCAACGACACTGATCCGAACGGCGACCTGTTGACCGCGGCGAAAGCCACCGACCCGAGCCATGGCACGGTGACGGTGAACGGCGATGGCTCGTTCACCTACACCCCAACCACCAATTACACCGGCAGCGATAGTTACACCTACACGGTGAGTGACGGGCGGGGCGGCAATGCCACCGGCACGGTGAACATCACGGTGACGCCGATCCCGATGACCAACCTGGCGCTCTGGCTGCGTGCCGAAGACATTACCGGCATCGCCGACGGTGGAGCGGTTTCGAGCTGGACGGATGTCGCTTCAGGCCATAACCTGACAGCGACCGCTAATGCCATTTACGGCGGCAAACCGATCTACATGGCCACCGGGATCAATAACAAACCGTCCCTGCGCTTTAACGGCGGTGGACAGGATTTCATGAATATCGATCTCACCGGGGTGTTCGCGAGCGCCAGTGCAGGCACCCTGGTGGAAGTGTTCGATACCACCAGCGCGAGTGGCTACCAGGTGTTCGGCCCCTCGGCAATGTACGGGTTTACCTCGTTTAGCGGCACCTGTTATGAGGGGAGTTTCCGCACGGCACGCCTGGAAGGCCCATTCGGCGGCATGCCCACCGCTCCCGGGGCTAGCATGGTGAGTGTTGTATCCGGCGCTGCCGGGAACAATTACGTCGTCTCTGTCAATGGGGTCGCCCAACCGGCGCAAGCGGTAAGCTGGGCTGCCCCAACACAGTACCTTATCGGGCAGAACGGGGGCAACGGCCCATTGAACGGGAGGGTCGCGGAGATCATCGTCTACAGCCGGGCGTTATCGTCTTCGGAATTGACGCAGGTGCAGAACTACCTGACTGCCAAGTATAACGTCGGCGGCCCCAACACGCCCCCGGTCGCCGTCAATGACAGCTACACCACCAACGAAGACACCGCATTATCCCCGACGGCCCCCGGCCTGCTGGGCAATGACAGTGATCCGAACGGGGACCTGCTGACCGCGGCGAAAGCCACCGACCCGAGCCATGGCACGGTCACCGTCAACAGCGACGGCTCATTCACCTACACCCCGGCAGCGAATTACAACGGCAGCGACAGTTTCACTTATACCGTGAGCGACGGGCGGGGTGGCAACACGACTGGCACGGTAAACATTACGGTGAATGCGGTAAATGACGCGCCGTCCTTTACCAAGGGTGCCGACCAGGTAGTGCAGAAGAACGCTACGGCGCAAACGGTGACCAACTGGGCTACCGCTCTCTCGGCGGGACCGGCGGATGAGGCCGGGCAGACGCTCAACTTCATTGTGTCGAACAACAATAATGCGCTCTTCTCTGCCCAGCCAGCGATCTCCGCGACAGGCACCCTCACCTACACACCGGCGAGCAATCAAACCGGCAGCGCGACGGTGACGGTGCAGATTCATGACAACGGCGGCACGGCCAATGGTGGGGTGGACACCTCGGCGCCGCAGACCTTCACCATCCGGGTGAATGCCCCGCCCACGGTGAGTATCACTTCCCCCATGGGTAGCTTCAGTTACGCCGCGCCTTACACCCTGGCTATCACGGCAAACCCGGCGGACAGCGACGGTACCATCAGCAAGGTGGACTTCTACAACAACGGCATCCTGCTGGGCACGGTGAGTGCCACTCCCTGGACCTACACCTGGAGCAACGTGCAGGCCAGCGGCAGCAGCGGCCTCAGCTTGACAGCGGTGACCACGGACAACAGCAGCGCGACGGGCACCTCCAGTGCGGTGACCGGCACCATAACCGACAGCGCGCTGAAGTGTTACTGGAAGCTCAATGAAGCTAGTGGCACCACTGCCAGCGATGCCTCCGGGACCGGCAATGCCGGCACGACCTACAACAGCCCTACCTGGACGGCATGCAAAATCGCCAACGGGCTGTCTTTCAACGGCACCAGCCAGTACGTGCAAAAGACCAGCGCCACCGGCCTGCCGACGCCCAACACCAACCAGACCATCGCCTTCTGGCTGTACGTTTCCGCCACTCCGTCCGCCAAAGCGACTGCCGTGGCGACGTGCAACAGCGGCTACACCTCGGGCGTATACCTGGGCTATAGCAGCAGCACGACGTTCGGGGTATGGAAGAACAACAACACGCTGCTTGTCTCTACCACGACGCTGCCGAGTGCGGGAAGCTGGCACCATATCGCCTATACCCGCAACAGCAGCAATAACTACCTGTACATCGATGGCACGCAGGTCAATACCTCGACTACCTCTCCCGACTCAACGGCGGTCACCCTGTTGACCGCCGGTTGCACGCCCGCCTCGACGAAAACGAACTGGTTCCCCGGCAAGCTGGACGAAATACGCGTCTACAACCGGGCATTATCTACCGCAGAAATTCAGGCGCTGGCGCAAGGCAAGCAATAGCCGATAGCGAAGTTACACTTCGCTGATAATCCGGGAGCTTTTCGACCGTATCGATGATCGATACATGAAAAAGGCTCCCGGATACCTCCCCTCCCTCGCTCATTTGCCCTAGCCTGGAGTGCGAACCTCCTGGTGAGCGGATTATAGATGTGGTAGCGGGACAATAATCCGCTCACCAGGAGGTTCGCGCTCCAGTTCATTACCTATTACATCATCAATGAGCGGATCAGTAATTCGATGCTTCAGCCACCCTAACGATTCCACGTTTTCCAGGCAGGAACCGAGCCGCCAAACGCCGAAATAGACGTATGGAAGGGTGGCACCATACCGCATGGTAGGAAAAACTGCGACGCCGAACACGCATACCGCCAGGACGACCGTTTCGGCAAAAGCGCGTCGCGAGGTATTGGACAGCGCGTATAATATCGACCTCCATCCCCTCTTTAAAGGCATTTTTTCGCGCTGGTGCTGGCGGGTGTTTTTCTATCGGTTTACCAGTGCGGGGCGCTGGTTTCTCATTCCGTATCTCCTCTTCACCGTCTTCGCGGCCGCCATTTATGAACAACCGTTTTTCGGGCCGTTCATCATCGCCACTGTGCTCTGGTTGCTGGCACTGCTGGTTGCCCTGCTGCTGCCGGTGCGCGTTTCGCTGGAGGCGCGGCATACCGAACGGATCTGTGCCGGGGAAGTGCTGCGCATCGATGCGCAGGTGCGGCGGCAGGGGCGCACGCCGGCCGTCGATCTGCAGGTGCAGTTGAACAACCTGCCTTCGGGGCTGGCACCGGTGGAGACGCACGTGCCTGTGCCTGCGACGGGCGATGCCGCCCCGATGCAGTTGCATCTGCAATGCCGGCGTCGCGGCGTCTATGCGCTGCAGGGATTCCGTGTGAGCACCGATTTCCCCTTCGGGCTGCTCAACGCTTACCGCGTGCTCAAACACCCCAGCCCGCTGCTGGTTTACCCCCACTTCACCCCGTTGGCCGAACTGCGCCTGCCGGGTGCCACCCTCACTAATCCCGGCGGCGTGGTGCTCCAATCGAGCCTGGGGGAGTCCTTCGAATTGCTGGGCAACCGCGATTATCAGGAAGGCGACGATATCCGTCATATCGACTGGCGCGCCACCGCACGCATGCAGACGGCCATCCTGCGCGAATACACCCAGGAATATTTCTTTCGTGTCGGCGTGGTGCTGGATACCTACCTGCCGAAGCGTGCCCGCGAGGCGGAGCGGGAAAATTTCGAGCGCGCCATCTCGCTCTGCGCCGCGGTGAGCGACTATATGGCCCGACAGGAATACCTGGTCGACATCTTCGCCGCCGGGCCGCAGCTCTACCATCTCGCCGTGGGACAGAGCAGCGTGTATCTCGATGAGATCCTCGACATTCTCGCCTGCGTCGAACCCTATCCGCACGAATCGTTCACCAAACTCACCCCGGAGCTTGGCGAAATGCTCGGGCAGATCACGCTGGTCATTTGCGTCTTCACCAATTGGGACGATGAACGGCGCCAGTTTGTCGAATACCTGACCATGCACGGGGTGGCGGTGAAGATCATCGTCGTCCGTAATCAACCCTGCAGCGCCGACCCGCACGCGTACCCCTGCTCCGGCGGGATCAGCGTGGTCTCGCAGGCCGCGTTCGTGGCGGGGGTGGATGTCGTATGACCCCCACCCGCCTGCCGATTCCGCTGTACTTGACTTATCTGGTCGCCCTGGCGTCGCTGATCTGGGTTGGCTACGGCCCACCGGCATTGGCGCTCTTTGGCCTTATGGCGCTGGCGACGCTTGTGTTCCGGCAGCGTATCGAGCAATCGATGGTGGAATGGGGTCTGCGGGCGATCACCTATCTGCTGGCCTTCACGCTGGCCATGGTGAACGGCAGCCCGGTGAACAACTGGATCTTTGATTCAACGCGGATCCTGCTCGCCGGTTCGCTGGCCGCCGCTGAGGTGGCCGTCCAGTGCTGGAAGCCGGCGCCGAATCGCAGCGTGCTGGTCTGCCTGTGTGGCATCGTCATGTTTGCCGCGTGCAATGCCAACGCCGGGTATTATGCGCTCTGTTGTTCCGTGCTCTTTTTCGCCTGCCTGGCCCCCACCCTCTCCTACCTCAACGCCTCCACCAGGTCGGCCAGCCGGCTGATTCTGCTCTCCCGCGTGGGCGCGCTGGCCGGAGGCGTGATGCTGGGGGCGTTTCTCATCCATCTCTTTAATGTCTGCAACGGCGTCTCGCTCTACTCGATCAATATCTCCCTCCAGGGTATCTCGCTCCCGCATAGCGACACCGTCGGCGGGGGGGCGACCAGTGTACAGCTCACCCGCACCTCCAACCTGCAGTTCTCCTCGGCACGCGCGCTCCGGCTGCACAGCTATATCGGCGATGGACACCTGCGCGGCATGTCCTTCACCAATTATCATCTGGGACAGTGGACCCGGCCCGACCTTCAGGCCATTGAGCCGGTGCAAGCAACGAATCTGCACCCGGACGCGTACGGGCACCTGATGCGCGTCGATGTACTGGCTACCTCGGACCACCTGCTCTACCTGCCGCTGGAAACTGCAGGAGTACGCACCGAAGCCCGCGTGAGTTGGATTCCGGAGATCGGCGACCCACTGCAGGCGCTCTGGGGTGACCACCCCTGGTATCTGGCTGTGCGGACCCACGCGCCGGAGGTCAACCTCAGTCCCGCGCCGACTCCCGCACAATACAGTGCCTTGTTGGAAGTGCCGCCGGAGATCAATCCACGCGTGCGCAGGCTGGCGGCACGCTTTATCGCCCAAACCGCCAGTCCACGCGAGAAGATTACCGCGGTTATCGATTACCTGCAGCAACATCATCACTACAGCACCAGCATCGATCCGGGGCAAGGCGATCCGACCTCGAATTTCCTGCTGCGCGGACTGGATGGCCATTGCACCTATTTTGCCTCCGGCGCCACCATGCTGCTGCGCTGCCTCGGTGTGCCGACACGCTTTGTCTCCGGCTATTACGCTCACGAGCGCGGCGCCTATGATACCACCATCGTGCGCCAGGGAGATGCCCACGCCTGGGCGGAGAGCTGGGTGGAAGGGACCGGTTGGGTGACGGTGGACGCCACTCCGGCATCCGGTATGCCGGAAACAAAATCGAGCTGGGTGCAGCGCACCTGGGAATGGCTGGCCGACATCTTCGCAGGTGCGAGAGACCAGTTGGTCGCCTTCGTGGTGCGCCAGTGGCCGTTCCTGCTCGGTATGCTCGTGGCAGGCTACCTCATCGTGCTGACACGAAGCCTGCGACGACAGCGTGCGAAGGCCGGAAGCAGCAGCGGTACGCGCGAAGTCGATCCGGCCGTGGCGGCACTGGCCACACGTTTCACCCGTTGGCTGGCGAAAAGCGGCACACCATGCACACCGGATCGCCCCTGGCACGACCACCTGCATACCTTCACCGCCCCACCCGCCGCACACGCTTTCGTGCAGTGCTATAATGCTGTCCGCTTTGGGGCAAAACTGAACGAGCAGGCGCTGGCGGAGATGGGGCAGCTTATGAAACAGTTGGAAGCTGAACCTGGGGCGCGCTCTCCCTCACCCCCCGGCCCCCTCTCCCAGGGGTAGAGGGGGAGTTAACTGTACGAATAACGGAAAGTGATATCGAATTTACGCTCCGCCACTCCCCTCTACCCCTGGGAGAGGGGCTGGGGGGTGAGGGAAAAACGCGAACAGGAGTCAAAACATGACGACGACTTTGTCATCCTTGAAGACGTTGGAAGATAACCTGAACAGCATCATCCGCGGGAAGCCGGATGCCATTCGGCTGTTTCTCATCGCCTTGCTGGCGGGCGGGCATACGCTGCTGGAGGACGCGCCGGGCACCGGTAAGACCACACTGGCGAAGTCGCTGGCGCGCTCCATCGACGGCAAGTTCACCCGCATTCAGTTCACCCCGGACCTGCTGCCCGCCGATGTCACCGGCACCAGCATCTATCGCCCGCAGCACGGTGAGTTCGAATTCCGCCCAGGCCCGGTCTTCACCAACATCCTGCTCGCCGATGAGATCAACCGCACCTCGCCACGCACCCAGGCGGCTCTGCTGGAGGTGATGAGTGAGGCGCAGGTCTCCTGCGATGGGCAAAAGCGCTGCCTGCCGCAGCCGTTCTTCGTCATCGCCACGCAGAATCCTAATGATTTCCAGGGGACGTACCCGCTGCCCGAGGCGCAACTGGACCGCTTCATGATGCGCATCTCCCTCGGCTACCCGGCTATCACGGATGAGTTGGAGATCCTCTTCAGCCGCAGCGACCACGACCCATTCGATGATCTGCCGGTGGTGGTCACCTGCGAAGACATCCTCGCCTGGCAAGCCCAGGTGAAGCGCGTCCATGTGGAGCGCAGCGTCGCCGAGTATGCCCTGCGCATCGTCGAACTCACCCGCACCGACCCGCGTATCCGTGTCCCAGTCTCCCCGCGCGGCTCCCTCGCCCTTTACCGCTGCGCGCAGGCACTGGCACTGGTGCAGGAGCGCGATTACACGCTGCCGGAAGATTTTCGCTCGCTCATCATCCCCGTGCTCGCCCACCGCATCCTGCTGGATACAAAGACGCGCTATGGGGGCATTCTGCCGCAGCATATATTGGAGGAGGCGCTGGGGAAGGTGGCGGTGCCGCGGTGAAGGTCAGGTGGGATGAACCCGGCATCAACAGCATGCTGGATGTGGTATACTGGATGTGAGGTGATGGGCATGACCACCGAAGAACTCGTCAAAATCATTGAAGCGTTGCCGGAGGAGAAGCAACAGGAAGTGCGCGACTTCGCCGAATTCATCGCACGAAAAGACCGGCGGCAGCGGCGAAGGAGCCGGCGGCAAACCCTACAGCGTACCGATGCGACGTTCTGGGCGCCTGCCCCCAGTGTAGAAGCCCTTGCCGCGCAACAGGGGGTACAACCCATCAGAGAAATAGAATACCTCCGCGGAAAAGATATCTGGCCGGAAGAAGATGATATCGACGAGTTTATCGAGGCCATCCATCGGTGGCGTCAGGAAGGAACCCCGTCCGAGGATCAGCCATGAATGGGGTCGTCGTCGATACCGATGTCGTCTCCTATCTACTGAAAGACGATACGCGTGCTGAGTATTATCGACCACTATTGAAAGATAAGACTCTCATCGTCTCATTCATGACGATTGCCGAAATGGATCGTTGGGCATTGGTGCGGCAATGGGGAACGACACGGCGATTATACTACGAGAAGTTCATGGGGCAATTTATTATTTATCCCACCAACCGTAACCTCTGCACCATCTGGGCTGGGATTACTGAAGCACTGCGTCTGCAAGGGTTGGTCATCACTTGTGCCGACGCTTGGATTGCGGCAACGGCGCTGCAACAAAATATCCCACTCGTCACGCATAATGCCAGGCATTATTCCGCGATTAGCGGTTTATCTATCATTTCTCCAGCGCGGTCTTGATGCTGATTGCAGGAGATATGAGCACCTCCTCACCTCCTTCATCCCCGTACTCGCCCACAGCATCCTGCCGCAGCTTATTCTGAAGAAGGCGCGGTGAAGGCGGCAGTGCCGCGGTAAACGAGCCATTATCACACAGCTTCAGTTTCCGGTAACTTCCGCGCACGCAGAATCTCGTCCAAACGCGCCAGCGTGCCGGGCAGGAGTTCGCCATCTTCGGGGACATACTCATCCTCAGTGAAATCCTGCCGTTGCTGTGGCGTCAGGGGTTGGCCGTTCGGGATCACCTGGAGAAAGTCATCATCGCCTTCCAGGCGGATGAGGGTAAAATCCGTGCAGGGGAAATGTGCTTGTGCATCCTCGGGAAGCAAATCGCAATAAAGTATCAGCATCCGGTTCGACTCGACCTGGAAGAACCAGCACATAGGACAAGGCTGCGCCTCTTCCGTCTCGTTTTCAATCTCTACTACCTCGGAGGCGGTGCAATGAATCTCCTCGACCATGCCGCGCTCGACCATTTGCCGGTATGGCTGCAGTTGTTTATAAGCGTATCCAAAATATCTGAACTGGGTAATCAACATGATCACCAGTGTCACGCCAGCACCCGGAAGCACCATTAACCAGCCATCGCGGTGGAAGAACGTGGTGGAGATCCCTTCGGTCAGTGAGCCGACAAGCAAGGGGACAAAGACCAGAGCCACCAACGACAATGCGAGCTGGACGAAGAAGCCACGGTTGCGCACTTTCAGCTCCTGTTGCACCTGCTCCTTCTCCTGCGTGTTCATCGGACGGGTTCGGGTTGAATACATTTGCGATTCCTTTCACTGGATATGCTATCGGACGGATCGGAGGTGGGTGTACCTGGCATCGCCCGGCACTCCCACACCCCCAAACTCCCACACGCCCACACTTCTCCTACTCCACAATCTCCCCCGCGCCGGCGCTGGCGGTGCAGATGTAGATCTGCGGGTCCAGCCCCGTCGCTGCCTTATAGGCGGGGGCGACGGCGGCGGCGAACTGTTCCGCGTGCTGGTCATCCACCAGGCTGATGGTGCAGCCACCGAAGCCGGCGCCGGTCATGCGGGAGCCGTAGACGCCGGGTTGTTGTCGCGCCAGTTCAACCATAATGTCGAGTTCTTTGCAGCTCACCTGGTAGTCATCGCGCAGGCTCTCGTGGGAGGCGTTGAGCAGCTCGCCTAATTGGACGAGATCGTCGACCTCCATGGCGCCCACCGCCTGCAGTGTGCGCGCGTCTTCGGTGACCACGTGACGGCAGCGGAGGTAGGTGATCTCCGGCAGCAGCCCTTTGTGCTCCTCTAACTGCTCGGGCGTGACATCGCGCAATGCGGTGATGCCGGGGAGCACCTGCTGCAGCAAGGCGACGCCTTCCTCGCACTGCGCGCGGCGGGTGTTGTATTCGGAGGAGACCAGCCCACGGCGCACGCCCGTGTCGCAGATCACCAGCTTGGCACCGGCGGGCACCGGGTTGGCGCAATATTCCAGCGTGCGGCAGTCGATGAGCAACGCGTGGCCGGCCTGCCCGAGGGCGGAGATGAACTGATCCATGATGCCGCAGCGCGTGCCGACGAATTCGTTCTCCGCACGCTGGCACAGGCGAGCGATCTGCACGCCAGGGACATCGTACTCCGCCAGCGTGAGGAAGGCGACGGCGGTGGCTACCTCCAGCGCCGCCGAGGAGCTGAGGCCGGAGCCGATGGGCACGTCGCCGCCGAAGATGACGTCCGCGCCGCGCAGCCGGTAGCCGAAGTCCTCCAGCACCCAGCACACGCCGCGCAGGTAGTTGCTCCAGGCATGCGCGTCATCGTGCTCGATCTTATCCAACGAAAAAGTCGAAGTGCCGGCAAAATCGAGCGATTGCAGCACGACTTCACGGTCATCACGCGGGCGCACCGCCATGAGGATTTCACGGTCGATAGCCGCGGGCAGCACGAAGCCGTCGTTGTAGTCGGTATGTTCACCGATGATATTCACGCGGCCCGGCGCGCGGAAGAAACGACACTCGCCGCCGGGACGGCAGCGCTCCGAGGCTAGCTGTTGAAATGCTGTAAGGTCCATGGATTCAACTCCCATTCAATGCTGATGCGCAGTGTGCGCGCAGTCGACGCATTCATCTTTACGCGATCCGCAATACGAAATCCTGCTAACCAGATAATACCTTCCTCATCCAGTACCAGCGGCACCCGCGCGCGGAGGCGGCGCGGCACCCCGGCATCGACGAAAATGTCCTGCACCTTCCGCGACCCCGGCGCGCCCAGCGGACGATATCGGTCTCCCGGATGCCACCCGCGCACGGTCAATGCACCTTGCACGGCATCCGCATCCAACACCGCGGTATCCCCGCTCGCAATGGGCATACGCTCATCAAATACCTCGAGTAGCAGACAGCAATCGGCAGCGAGGGGACAGAATTGACCCGGGAGTGGCAAACGCGCCTGGGGGATGTATTCCACCAGTTCTTCCTCCGTTGGTGCCGGGAGGAACAGCAGATATCCCACCTCGTGCAGCACGCGCACGCCCGGCAGGTGGACCTGCTGGTGCAACGGGAGGTGCTCAATCGCCTCAAGGTGTTCGTAATGGATATCCGCCAGCCCGCCGCGCACTTCGGCGATGGCGTGGCGCCAGCAGCGCCAGCGGAGCGCGCGCGGCATCTCCGGCCCTTCCGGCAGCGCGATGCCGTCTTCCATCGTCCGGCGCAGTGCCGCATAGCGTTCATCGGCCAGTGCAGACAACACGACTTCGTCCTGTCGCTCCAGCTCAGCCAGGTGCGCCAGGCGCGCACGCAGGTGCGGGGCATACTCACGTTCGAGAAACGGCAGCAACTCCAGGCGGATGCGATTGCGCGTGAAATCGGTAGAGTAGTTCGAGCGATCTGTGCAATAGCTGAGCTCGCGCTCGCGGAGGTAGTCGAGGATCTCGCTACGCCATGTCCGCAGCAACGGGCGCACGAGGTCATCGCGTTTCGGGGGGATGCCCGCCAGCCCGGCTGGTCCGGTGCCGCGCAGCACGCGCATGAGCACGGTCTCCGCCTGGTCATCCGCGGTGTGCCCGGTGGCGATATATTTTGCACCTGCCTCGCACGCCATCTCGTGCAGCGCCGCATACCGCAGTTCCCGCGCCGCCTCCTCCACCGATTCGCCGGTCTCCGCCACCCGTGCGGGCACGTCAACGCGGCGATAGCGATACGGCAATCCATATCGCGCTGCCAGCGCTTCCACGAACGCCGCATCTTCCTCCGCCTCGGGGCGCAGCAGGTGATTGACGTGCGCCACCGCCAGCGTGAGCCCCATCTCCGCCGACAACGCATGCAGGATGTCGAGCAGCGCCACCGAATCCGGCCCGCCGGACACCGCCACGAGCAGCGACGCCCCCGCTTCCCAGAGTGCTTCTTCGCGCACATATGCACATACCCGCCGCACCAGGGGAGGAAATTCGGAACCATTCATCCCAGACTTATTCATCGGTCTATTATACAATGCGATCAGGCAGTGCTGCGAGCCTGTGCCGCTCTATGATTATTTCGCTGTTCACGCGAAGATGACGCTCATCCGGCCTTCTCCATATTGCCGAATACCGCCATATTTCCTATAATGCCCTCATGGTATTCAAGAAGGCCTCCTCAGTCATGATGGGCGCGTCGATCATTTCCGCCGGCATGCTCATCAGTCGCTTCCTCGGTCTCATACGCGAGCATATGATGCTTAGCGTGTTTGGCGATTCCAATATCTCCGGCGCCTATAACCTGGCGTTCGTGGTGCCGGATCTCTTTTATAACCTGCTCGCGGGCGGCGCAATGAGCGCGGCGTTTATCCCGGTGTTCACCAGCTACCTGTCCCGTGATCAGCACGAGGAGGCCCACGAGACCGGCAGCACCATCGCCACCTTCCTGCTGGTGGCAATGACGGTCTGCGTGGCGATCTGCATCATTTTCGCGCCACAATTGATCGGCACGCTGCAGTTGCTGCAGCCCCCCGATCATCCGTTGAGCCAGAATGATATCAAGCTCACGATTTCATTGATGCGGATCATGTGCGTCATGCTCATTTTCACCGCACAGTCGGGGCATTTCACCGGCATTCTGAACTCGTACAAGCATTTCCTGACGCCGGTCGCCGTGTGGCTGGTTTATAACGCCAGCATCATCCTCGGCATCGGCGTGTTCAGTAAGATGGCGATTTTCGGCGGATCACCGCAGAACCCGAATATCCACGGTGTCGCCTACAGCGTGGTGCTGGGCGCAATCATGCTGGCGTTGATTCAATACCCGGTCGCACTCAAGTTTGGCTTCAAATTAAAATTCGCGCTGAATTTTGCGCATGAAGGCGTCCGCAAGGTGCTGGCCTTGTTCCTGCCGGTCATGGTGAGCCTCGCGTTGAGCCAGATCAACCTGCTGCTGCTGCCGTTGATTCTCGGCGTGCACTTCGGGCTGCCCGCGGTGACGGATATTCGTGCCGCGAATCGCTTGGTGCTGTTGCCGTTGGGGCTGTTTGCCATCGCGATTTCCACTGCCGCCTTCCCCAAACTCGCAGAGCAGGCCGCCTGGGGCGAGCACTCGGCGTTCCGCACAACATTCGCGAAGGCGATGAAGCTTATCATGCTGCTCTCCATCCCGTCGGCGATGATCCTGTTCGTGCTCGCCGAGCCCATTACCTACTTGCTATGGGGCGGCGGGAAATTCGGGAAGCAAGGCGTGGAAGCGGCGTCGTTCGTATTGATGCTTTTCGCCTGGGGCTTGCTGGGACTCGGGATGATGCAGATTATCAATCGGGCGTTTTACGCCATGCATGACACGATCACCCCGACCATTGTCGGGGTCGGCATGGTCGTATGCAACTTCAGCCTGTCCCTCTACCTGGCGTATCATGGAGCGGGGGGGATGGACTATGGTAGCGTTGCTTTCTCTACCACATTGACCACGACGGTCGCCACTGTCATTCTCGCGGTATTACTCCGTCGACGTATGGCGGGCTTCGAAGGCCGTTCCATGCTCTTCACTCTGCTGAAAACGCTGGCAGCGGCCGCGGTGATGGGGGTGGTCTGTTACTTTGTTGCCGTCCTGCTTGCACCGATGTTCTCGGGCACCAAACTCGGTCCTGCCTTCCGCTGGCCGGCCCCATTTGTTCCCAAGGAAGTCGACATCACTAAACTGGCGAATATCCGTGTACCACGGCTGCGCATGCTGATCGAGGTGGGAATGAGCATGTTCGCCGGTATGCTGGTTTACCTGGGCATGCTGAAAGCGTTGAAAGTGCCGGAGTTGACAACACTCACGGAACGCTTCGCGGGGAAATTCCGCAAACGGCCCACCAATGTGTGACCTCAGCGAGGCTTGAACGCAAACCGCCGGACCCAAATCGGATCCGGCGGGAAAGGGTTTGACAACAGGTACCCCGCGTGTTAGTACGCGCGGATGACCTTATTTGCCTTCATACAGCTCGTGCAGACGTTCACCATCGAGGGGGTGCCTTTGGCATTCCGCACGCGCACACGCTGGATGTTCGGCTTCCAGGTGCGTTTCGTCCGCAGATGCGAATGGCTGACGCTATATCCGGTCTGGATCCCTTTGCCGCAAATTTCACACTGACTGGCCATCGGAATTACTCCTCTCAAAATTCCCGGTGCCGGGCACGCCCGGACACGAGAAAGAATTATAGCAGGGATCACTACCCCGCGCAAGGGGGGTAGCAACCCCCTGAACAAATATCTACTTCAAATTTGATTCACATGATTTGAGGATTAAAGGATTCGTTCTCCGCTCCCCATTCCACATCATGTACTTGGGGTGCGGTTTGGTCATCAAGGTAATCCTTGAATCATGGTTCAGACAAATATCCTGAATCATTTCGCCGTGCGATCCAAAATCACGCCCAGCGGGTAGTTTGATTTCATCCCTTCATCCACCCAATCCATCGCTTCCTTCGGCGCGCGGCCCCACCAGGTGGGACAGGAGGAGAGGATCTCCACCAGGCTGAAGCCCAGGCCATCGAGCTGGGCGCGGAAGGCGGTGGTGATGGCGCGTTTGGCGGCCATCATCGCTTTCGGCGAATTGACGGTCTGCCGCGCGATGTAGACCGCACCGTCCAGTGTCGCCAGCATTTCGGCAACGCGAATGGGATAGCCCGCGCGCTGCTGATCGCGGCCTTTGCGGCTGGTGGTGGTTGATTGGCCGAGTAGCGTGGTGGGCGCCATCTGCCCGCCGGTCATCCCATAGACGGCGTTATTGATGAAGATCGTGGTGAAGCGCTCCCCGCGGGCAGCAGCATGCACGATCTCCGCCATCCCGATGGAGGCGAGGTCGCCATCTCCCTGGTAGGTGAAGACCACCGCCTCCGGGTAGGCGCGCTTCACCCCGGTGGCCACTGCCGGCGCGCGGCCATGGGACGCCTGGATCATATCGCAATTGAAATAATCGTAGGCGAAGACCGCGCAGCCGACCGGGCACACCCCGACCGTTTGCTCGAGAACCCCGAGTTCGTCCAGCACTTCCGCCACCAGGCGGTGAATCAGCCCGTGCGAACAGCCGGGGCAATAGTGCTGCCGGATGTCGCACAAGCCTTGCGTGCGTTCAAAAACTTTTTTCATTGGTGCTTGTTCGGAAGTCATCATTAGCTTACTCTCTCATCGGCTGTCGACAGTTCACGTGCGGCCTGCTCCATCGCCTCCGCCACCTCATCGGGGGTGGGCACCACGCCGCCGGTGCGCCCATAGAAGCGCACGGGACAGCGGCCTTCGAGAGCCAGGCGCACATCCTCGACCATCTGCCCGGTGCTCATTTCCACCGTCAGCAACAGCTTCTTCCCTTCGGCGAAACGCGCCAGCGGTTCGTAGGGGAACGGGTAGAGGGTGATCGGGCGGAACAGATTGGCGCGGATGCCGCGCTCGTCCAACACTCGCAGCGCGGTCTGGCAAACGCGCGCGGAGTTGCCATAAGCGACGAAAGTCAATTCGGCATCTGCCGGGCCTTGCACTTCCCAGCGCAACTCTTCTCGGGCCATCTGCGCATATTTTTCCTGCAAGCGTTTATTCGTCGCTTCCAGGTCCGTCGGCACGATGTACAGCGAGTTGATGATGGTGCGTTTGCCGGTCTTCGTGCCCCGTGCGCCCCAGGGGGACGGCGGCGGCACCGGCTGCGGCTCGCGGGTGATCGTCATCGGCTCCATCATCTGGCCGAGGATCGCATCGGCGAGGATGACCACCGGATTGCGATACTTGTCCGCCAGATCGAAGGCGTCGCGGGTGAGGTCGTACATCTCCTGTACCGAGGCCGGCGCGAGCACCATGGTGCGATAATCGCCGTGCCCGCCGCCACGCGTCGACTGGAAGTAATCCGACTGGGCAGGGGCGATATTGCCCAGGCCCGGCCCGCCGCGCATCACGTTGATGATCACCGCCGGCAACTCAGCGCCGGCGATGTACGAGATTCCTTCCTGCTTGAGGCTGATCCCCGGACTGCTGGATGAGGTCATCACCCGGACACCGGTGGCGGCAGCGCCGTACACCATGTTGATGGCGGCCACTTCGCTTTCAGCTTGCAGGAAAACGCGCCCGTGCTCCGGCATCAGTTGCGAGAGATATTCGGGCACCTGGTTCTGTGGTGTGATCGGGTAACCAAAGAAGCACGAGCAACCGGCATCCAGTGCCGCGCGACACAGGGCTTCGTTACCCTTCAAAAGTTGTCTTTTCATCATAAGTTCATCTAGGGTGCGGTCGTAGCAGACATGTCTTCGCGAAAGACTTCAATGCAGACATCGGGACACATCATTGCACAAGTACGGCAGCCGCTACAGCGCGCCTCCTCCACCAGGGTCGCCGGATGGAATCCGCGGCTGTTCAGCTTTTCGCCCAGGGCCAGACAGTCCCGCGGGCAGAACACGATACAGAGCATACATGCTTTGCACTTCTCAGTATTAATAATCACATGGGCCATGGCAGGTCTCCGCCTCCGACCGTATTGTACCACGATTCTGACCTTGAAGGGAAATATTTCGCCGAAATTGGCCGACTCTTTACCATCTCCATAAAGGAATATCCATCGCAGAAGGAGAATTGTGAACCGGCCTCCTCTTCAGCAAGTGGGCGGTAAGCGGCCTTCCAGCAGGGAAGAGAGCATATCCCGGTACTAATGGAGCTTGTAGATGGAAAAAGTAGCAGCAATGGACGAACTGTACAAGGCGTTCATGGGATTAGCGCCCAAGCGCATCCCGCATTTCGAGCACTGGTCCTGTCCGGATGCAGAGACATATCTCACCGGCATCGATTATTACGAGCACCCGAAGCTCTGCCGGGAGAAGTTATACGAACTGTACCCGCAGCTTGGACTCGGCATCCCTTCAGATGACACCCCTCGCCCACGCCCTGAGCTCGACCTGGTGGGCGATAGCTCGACCGAGGATGAGCAAGGGCGCCACTTCGTGCGCTGGGGCGATGGGATGACCGGGCATTGGGACTGGGGGAAGAAATTCACCTCGGCGGAGGATGTCTTCGCCTTCTCCCCGCTGGCGCAAGGTGATTTCACCGATATTCCGGTGGTCGAGTCGCGTGACTATTCCGACGAGGAAACGATCTACCAGGGGTACCGCCAAAGATATCCCGCGGAATGGGGCGATACGGCGCCGGAAGGCAGCTCGGTCAACGTCTTCTTTTACAACACCATGTTCATGTGGCCGATGCTCACCTTCGGCTGGGACCACTTCTTGCAGACGTGCCTGGATGACGACTTCGAGCGCATCATGGATGAGTTCGCCGAGATCAACCGGCGCGTCTTCCGCGCGTTCGCCCGCCTGCCGGTCAATTTCGTGATCTGCCACGATGATATTGTTACCACCCGCGGGCCGGTCTGCTCGCCGGAGTGGATGCATAAATACATCTTCCCGCGCTATGAGGAGTTCTGGAGCATCGTCAAGGCGACGGGCAAGGAAGTGCTCTTCATGGTGGATGGCTGCATTGATCAGTATGCCGACGATATCTTCGCCTGTGGCGCGCGCGGCATCATCACCGAGCCGTACACCGACTTCAAAGCCATCGCCCGCAAGCACGAAAATTGCCTGCTCGCCGGTGAAGGCGACAACCGCATTCTCACCCGCAACGACCCGGACGAAATCCGCGCCATGGTGGAGAGCATGGTGGAAACCGGCAAGATGACCGGGGGTTATCTGATGTGCATCGGCAACCACATCCCCTGGAATGTTACGCCGGAAGGCATCAAGCGCTACCTGGATCTATCCGAAGAGCTGGCATATCGGTGATTGAGGATTGCCTTCTTTCTCTTACTCTTACTCTTTCTCTTACTCGAAAACGAAAAAGCGGTTACTGGTAACGGGTTGTTTCGAGTAAGAGTAAGAGTAAGAGAAAGAGTAAGAATCATCGTTTGGAGGCGATACAATGGAAGTCATCGGATGCAATCGCAACTCATTGATCACCATCCATTGTACCGGAGTGGTGAAATACCCTGGTACCGATGACATTCTGACGCTCAGCTGGTTAGTCACCGTCAAAGATACCACGCTACATGGCGTCTTCCAGGCATCCGCCGACGAGATTTGCGTAGAAGCAGATGCGCATGCTCTCTTCCTCGCTGAAATGCAGCGCCTGGATATCAACCGATGCGGGCATATTACCCTTACCGGCTGTTCCCCCAGGGAGTTCTGCCTGGAGTTATTCAACATCGACCATGTTGGCCATATTGGTGTACGCTATCAAGTTGGATGCCATCGGAAACGCCTTGGTACAGATAATTTTCGGGTTGACAGCACAGTAACCCTCTCGGGTGCTTTCGAAGTTGACATGGACTATTTCACTCAAATGGTTCATGACTTAGCCTCGCTAGCCATTCCCACTATCGAGTAAATTCGCGCTAATCCACCCTCACCCCCCCTTCCCTATCGCCTCTGTCATCGTCAATCGTGCGCCGCTTGTATCACGGAGTTCGGCGGCGGCTTGTTCGGGGAGGGCAATGTTGATGGGGATGCCGGAGCCGATTTCGAAGCCGGCGGGAGTGGTGAGGCGGGGATAGATTCCCAGATGCCAGTGGTAAAACGGCACATGCGCCATGTGCTCCGGCGCGGTATCGATCACATAGTTATAATCCGGATCATCCAGCAGACGCCATAATCGCGCCAGCAGGTTCTGGAGTTCATACGCCAGATCGTGCAACTCATCCTGCGCAATCCGGCCGAAAGAGGCGCGATGATGTTTCGGCAACAGCGTTATCTCGTACGGTGCGCTCGAGGCATACGGCGTGATCGCGAGAAAATGCTCATTCTCCATGATCACGCGCGTACGTTCTTTCTGCTCATAGGCTATGATATCGCAATAGACGCAGCGACCGTACATATCGAAATAGCGTTGCCCCTCATACAGCTTGTTCCGCACGGGGAACGGCACCACCGAACTGGCGACAATTTGCGAATGTGGATGGAGGAGGGACGTGCCCGCCTTGACGCCGTGATTGCGGAAGATGACCACCAATTCCGTCGAGGGTAGCTGCTGCAGCGCGAGATAGCGCATGCGATATGCCTCCATGACATGCACCATATGCTCGGTGGGCAGCAATGGCAAATCCAGGTTATGCGCCTGGGTCTCGATCACCACCTCGTGCTCCCCCACCCCGTCACGCCGCAGATAGGGTCCGACGCGTGTGCTGCAGGCGATGCATTGTGCATCGACGTTCGGCACCAGTGCGGGAAATTTATTCGGCACCACACGCACATCCCACCCCCCCTTGCCATGGCCGTGTGGAATGGACAGGATCGCATCAGGAGTCATCTCTTCATGGCCGGGACAGAATGGGCAGTGCGCATCCACCGTTGGCACATCGCTCACATTAGGCCGCGAGCGTGCGAAATCCTCCGGACGCTTGGCACGCTCGGTGGCCATGATGATCCATTCTTTCGTCGCCAGATTCTGTCGAAATTCAGGCATTGCTATTGTGAGAAGGGTAGCACACGCCTGAAATTCACGGCGATTCAGCTGTGACAGGGATGTACGAGGGGATGGACAGGAGTGATTGGGCGCTACTTCACCGGTACGATCTTCCCCAACGCATACCGCCACACATTGCCGAATTCCCCGCCTAGCAGCAGATCCTGGGCTTGCGGCACATTCATGGAAGGGACAGCGCGGAGGATGGGATATTTTTGCGCTAAGCGGTTCTGGTAGACCAGTGCTCCATGCTGGTCATACAGGTACAACATGGCGTATTCGCGATTGAGCACGACTGCGAAGTACGGTGGTTCCCCTGGACGCAACACGACCGGTGTCGCGCTCCAGGTGTGGCTGTCGCCATAATCCGCCGGCACGTAAAAGCGCGCGAGCACTCTCCCATCAAAATCGACCAGCCAGAGGACAGCCTGTTGCAGGGTGATCATGACCGGAGCGCTGTCCGGTCGCGGCCAGGGGCAGAGCGCGTACGGTTCCATCGGTACCGGCATGTGCTTGGTGCCAAGTAGCTTGCCGTGGCCATCCAGCACCACCAGCCGGTCGCCGTCAGGATAGATTACCTCCTGCCGGCCATCGTTATTCACGTCGAGTACGGCGCAGTCGCGGAAGTACGCATCGGAATCCTGCCGTTCCCACAGCGTTTGCCCATGATCGCCAATCGCACGGAGACAACCGGCTTTCGGCAGCAACCAGCCGGAGACCACCGCCTCCCGCCCATCACCGTTGAGATCGCCGATGGCATTGGTGCCAGCACGACTATCGCGCTCCGCCACCCAGAGTGCTTTCCCGTGGATATCCATTACGGCCAGGCGATTGGTGGTGCCGGGTTGAAAGAAATGGTACCCGCCATGCGTTGATCTGATCAAGCGTACATCATCGCCGGCATATTGATAGCCGGTCCGTGAATGTGGCCGCATGGTGAGATCGGTAAACACGGCGCCTTCGCTCCCGAGCATGGCAACTTCCTCTCCTCTGCCGGGGTGAAATTGCCCGATGGCGAGGTCGGAGATGGTGCCGAGGGTTGGGTCAGACAGCACGCGCGACTGTTTCAACATGACACGTTCGGCAGGTTGCCGATAATAGCGCTGGTGCCGCCACCAAAACGCCAGATGCGGCAGCACCGCCATGCCCAGCATGCCCAGCAGTATCAGCAAGGGCCAGCGCAAGAAGCGGGCGCGTGCAATAAGCTTCCTTCGGCTCGGTGATGGTGCCGCAGGGTCCTGGTTCGAAATGGTGGTTGCGATATTCTGGCACATAGGGTATCGTAGCGTATTGTAGCAACTTCCAGCGGGAACGGGTAGCCCTGCGCAGCCCCGGGAGTACCGCTTTGGAACCGTCGCTGTGTTGGCGGCGTATATTATTCTAGCGAAAGAACACGTCGCCAGATGGCGGCGCTGCTGGAGGAATATCGTGGAAGAGCATCATAGTCCAAGAGGGGGATTCACCCTCGTCGAGGTGATGGTTGTCATCGTGATCATCGCTGTGCTGGTCGCAATCTTAATTCCCGTGCTCATGAAGGCGAAGAATAGTGCCTTGCAGACCACCTGCATCAGCAATCAGCATCAGCTCGCTGCTTCGATTTTGATCGAGACACAAAATAGCAATATGTATCCCGAGCCGCAGGATGTCTGGCAGCAGATGAAAATCGGGCAAGCGGCGTTATCCTGCCCGGCGAAAGATGACCACCAGAACGACTACGTCTACGCGATGAAGGTCGCCGGCGAGAGCATCGGCTTCTTTCACGATCCCACGCAGATTGTGGTAACAGCCGATGGCGAGCATCAGCCCACTGCCGCGCAGCCGCTCCCGAACATCGGCTATGAAGACAGCGATGCCGAGTATCGCCATGGGAAGAAATGTGTCGCCAGTTATCTGGACGGCCATTGTGCGCTGGCATCCAGTGTCTCGCTCTCCCCGCGCGACCTCTACAACTGGGTCACCGGCATCGGGGTGACGCCTTCCGCGGATCTCAAGGTGACATCGAGCAGCAACGCGGGGTCATCCTCGCCGGACAAGCTCATCGACGGCACGGGCACCGCGGGCTGGCAAAGCAGCGGCACCGCGAATGAATGGGTGCAGATCGACCTGGGCAAACGGGAGTCCGTCGACGCCATCCGCGTCTGGAATTATTGCCAGCCCGGGCAGACCAACTGCGGGGTGAAATCATTGCGCGTCTACCTGGACGATACCCCACAGGCAAACGGCTCCCCCTTCATCACGCGCGACACGGAAGCGGCGGCTATTTTCGACCTCAGCCAATCCGGCGCCAACAGTTCGGACAGCGGCGTGGTGAAATTCTCCGTCCGAAACGGCGGTCGCTACGTGACGCTGGTGCCGGTAGGCAACTTCGGCGGCACTAGCCTGGGGCTGGCGCAGGTGGGGGTGGGAGTGGAGAAGTAAAAAGGAAAAAATGAGCAAAGAGTAATACTTTTATCGTTTGATGAAGATCGTATCGGGAACATTTGCCAGGCGGCCACAGTCTATACCTTTACATTCAGCCAATGAGCGAAAGGGGAGCAAATGCGACTGTGGCTTTGCTTATCTGTGATCATCACCCTCATATCACTCGCGTCGCTAACGCTGTTACGGCATGCGAGTTATTGTGCCGAAACTCAACAGGCTTGGGGTGAACCATCACAGGGAATCAGCGTTTCGCTGTCATCATTGACGCATACATATCATCTCGGTGATGACATCAATATCTGGACCAGACCGCGCAATAACAGTAAGAAAATGCACATACTCTGGCTCACTGGAGCGGATTATCGCTGGATTATGTATGACGACTATGGCAACCCGGTCCCCAAAACGCCGAATGCGATGGCCAACGAGTCTGTGTTTCCTGTCGGGTACTCGGAACTTCGTATACAGATCAAACTCCAGCCAGGGGCGATCTTTCCACCGATAGATCATCATGAGGGAGATGCGCACAACATCAACTCATGGTTTCATATTACTCAGCCGGGAAGGTACCATATCCTGGCTATTCGCCGTATCGATCTCGACAGGCATGGTACCTTTGACTTCGCTTTGTCTAATATGCTTACGATTGATATTACGAAGTAGGAGTTCGATATTCGAAATTACCCAGACATGCGGATCATGCGGATACTATTTTCCTCAACGACACTGAAATGATTCGTCCAATCATCACGGCTCTCCAGTATCTGTACGACAAACGCGGATAATTCTGCTGGAAGCAATAGTGGGATTCTCAGTAATATAATACCGCATGGCATGCGGAGTTGCAGGCGAAAGATTAACTCGCCAAAATCTAGGTCGAAGGTGAGCAGCATTCGATGCCTGGCTTCTGCAAGCTGAAGCACCTCACGGTCAGAAATACCTGGGGCCTCCTCCATTACCCACTGCACATCATGCCCGTGCTCTCGGAGTGCAAAGACGACAGCACCAGGAATATTTTCGTCTGCAAGGATTCGCATCGTCTAACTCGCTAACGGATAAACTTTCTCCGCGTGGAGCCGTGCGCCGGCATAGGCCAGGCAGGCACGAATATCTTCCTGGGTAACGTTGGGGTAATTCTCGACAATCTCCTCAAAGCTCCATCCGCCAGCTAATAGATCGATGATATGCTCTACCGAAATACGCGTGCCTTTAATGATCGGTTTTCCAGTCAGAATCTCTGGATTGATCTCAATACGCTCTTGCCAGGTCATGCCGCACCCCTTCCTCAACTGTCAGTCAATTATAGAACCGAACAGCAATTCGTGAAAGTAGCTGCGTACATTCACAAATTGCTGCCCGGACAATCATCTGGGCTAATCCCCGATCACTTCTTCATCCCTCCCTGTTTCGCCTGAATCTTCGCAATCGCCTCTTTCGCCTGCTGGCGGCAATACATGTCGGCGTCTTTCGTTTCCGTCTCCTGCAATGCCGGGAGGGCGGCGGGATCACCGAGGATGCCGAGGGCGAGGGCGGCGGCCATGCGGGCACGGTAGTTCTTCTCGTCGTGTAGTGCCGCGGACAGTTCCTTTACCGCCTTGCCATCGGCGTTCAGCCCGAGTGCCCAAATTGTGCTGAGCCGTACGGCGGGCACGTTTATTGCCATGGTATAAGGAGAAGCGGCGATAACCGGCAGTTGGCCGCGCTCCGCCAGTGCGAGCATGGCATACACCCAGACGGATTGTTCCGTAAGCGTCGGTGGGATCGTCTCCGTTTGCGCATGGATGCTCAACAGGCCTGCCATCTGCGCCACCGGTGCCTTCAGCTCCTTGCGTTGATACAGCACGAATAACCCGGCTTTGCGTACCAGCGGCTGCGGGCTGCGCACGGCGGCATCGGCGAGTTTTCCTGCCTGCTTGTCGTCAATACGATCGAGAATCGCCTGGGCAACCATCTCGGCGTTCTCCGGTGTAGCGGTCTTCGCCATTTTACAAAGCCGGTTGATGGAGTATGTTTTCTCCTGACCGGCGATGGGCGACGGCAATAGCGGTACTCCCTGCTCCAACTTCAGCAACGCCAGGTGCTCCGCGGAGGCGTGGTGCTGGGCGGGTGAGAGGGCGTAGCAACTGCTCTTCACCGCGGCGTGATGGCAGTCGATGCCGGCGGTGTCGCAGTCGGTGGTCATCACGTCAAAGCCGATGCTGTCCAGCCCGGGGTTGGCCGCCCAGTTGGGGAAGAGCGCCGTGGGGATGGCGATCTCGATGGAATAGCCCCACGGGCGCAGCCGTGAAGCCGCCTGCACGCCCGGACGCGCCTTGCCCTGCCAGATGAGCGGTCGCGGGAGGGCCGTGTTGAGATGGCCGGGGAGGAAGATGAGCTGCATGTAGTCCGGCGTTTTGCTGGTGGTGAAGCGCACCCCCGCCGGGCCGGCGTCGATATACACTTCGAAGTCGTCCCCCATGAACGGACTCTCGGCGGTGCTCTGGTTGATCAACAGGTCGTCATGCACATCCGCCAGGATATAGAGGTTCTTGCTATCGTGCGCCGTGTAGACGGTCAGCGAGGCATCCTCCGGCCCGCCATAACCGCCGAAAAGCGGTTCCCAGATGAGCATCTTCTCTTTCGTCTCGGAGGCGATCTTACAGCGCTCGAGAGCGGCGCCCAGGCCGCGCCAGTCATCATCGCGCCCATCAACTTTGATGACGCCATCCGCCACACAGATCGCCGCCGCCGTCACCCGCGGCGCCGCCTCATCAGCCCACGTGAGCAGCGGCAACAGCAGTACAAGAAAACACAATATCAGAGAACATCTGCGCAGCAGCATCGTTTGATCCTTTCACTGGAAGGAAGATATGATCACCGGAATGGCGTATTTCGCCGGGGATATGATAGCACAATGATGGACGATTGTCCGCCGGTAACCTGGTCATCAAGTGTTTTGCACCGTGTACCATTCTTTGATACTAATTATGCTCAAATGTACATTTAAGCGGAAAAGATAAGCTCGGAGGCCGATAATGGAAAAAGTCTCAACCGTGCAGGCACGGGAACAATTTTCAGACGTCATCAATCGCGCCGCCTATGGCAAGGAGCGTGTTGTGCTGACACGACGTGGCAAAGACCTGGTTGCCGTGTTGCCAATCGAAGATGTACGCCTCTTGGAAGCGCTGGAAGACCAAGTTGACCTCGACGCAGCCAAAGAAGCACTGGCAGATTTCACCTTGCACGGCGGAACTACCTGGGAACAGGTGAAGGCAGAGATGCTGAACGCTCGGGAAAAGAGCAAATAGGCGATGTCGTACCAGATCATTGTCACGAATCCTGCCCGTAGACAGATACTCAAATTACCAGCAACAGCCCAGCAGCGCATTGAGGATGCCATCGATGCACTCCGGTAAACACCTCGCCCTCATGGTGTCGAATCTATAAACGGTTTATCTGATACTTACCGGATTCGAGTCGGTGATTATCGAATCGTATACACAATCCGCGACAAAGAATTACTGATTCTCAACTTCCAGATGATCGGCTACGGCCCCGGCACCGCCCTCGACCAGGCCCAACCCCTGCCGCGCGTGCAGACGAAAACCACGCTCACCGCCATGCTCGGTGGCAAAATGATGAAAGGAAGAGGGGGCCAGGATGCCCCGCGAATAAGATACCTCGCGCCATCACCGGTTTCCGTCAATAGTGGCAGCCTGCTACAAGTGCAGGCTGCCACTGTATTTGTGCCTGACAACTTCCCAAGAGCTGATCTATTATCGTACAAGCTTAATGATTGATTGCCATATTATTCCTCTTTCGCTATGATTGTTCTGACAATCCTACCTCCCTGCCGCGACTGTAGGACTGATCCGAGCTATGGAAGGAGCACTACGATGGTTCATCGCAACGGTATTGTGGGACACAGTCTAAAACTGTGCATGTTCCTGTTCAGCATGTTCACTGTTTATGCGTTACCGGTCATCGCAGGTGATAAGCCGCCGGCTGGCCCCATCATTGCCACGATACCTGCAGGTGCATGTTCGGGTGGAGTGGCGCTGAATGCCGAGACGAACCGCATCTATGTGGGCAATTGCGGTGAGGAAGCCTCGGTGGGCGTAATAGACGGGAATACCAATACCGTCATTGCCACCATCCCCCTGGAGAACAATCCGTTTACCCTCGCCGTGAATCCCATCACCAATCGGATTTATGTGTGCTGCTTTAACGACGACAAGTTAAGTGTGATTGATGGAAAGACGAACACAATCACCGCAACCATCCCTATCGCCAAGATGTCGCATGACGTGGCGATCAATCCTGCGACGAACCGGATATACGTGACCGGCATTTATGATACGATGTACGTCATCGACGGGAACACGAACGCCGTCATTACGAAAACGAAGGTGGAACAAGCGAACGATGGGCAAGGCATTGTCGTCGACCCCGGCACGAATCGCATCTACCTGCTCGACCGTGGCATCAAAGTGCTCGATGGAAAAACGAATGAGGAACTTGCCTGCATGTGGGATGGTACCTTGCTCGCCCTCAATGCTGTTGCATGCCGTCTTTATGCCATCAACTCTGACAACAATGCAATGAGAGTCATCAACGGGAAGACGAATGCTCTCCTCGCCACTGTGAAACTGGGTAAAGGGGCGGTTTCTGCTGCAGTGAACCCCACCACCGGGCAGGTGTTTGTATGTTGTGCCGCCGACCATGCCATTAATGTGCTTGATGGCGATACGAATACTGTGCGTACGACGATACCGCTGGATATGAAAAGCCAACACTCCCATGTCGCAGTGAACAGCCGCACGAACCGGCTCTACGTGACCGTTGGGAAAGCGAGTACCGTCTATGTGATCGATGGAAACACATTCCTCACCGCTGCGGAACTCGCCAAAATTAAAACCGAGGTCTCACTGATCGCTCCCGATGTCCAGCCATCGTTCGACGAAGCATTTACCGAACCGCAACTCAATCTCAACCGCTGGATGGTGACTGAGAGTGAAAAGTTTCCTGAGGAACGCGTGGCCATTGTCAACCGGGGCGTCAACAAGCCATGGCTGAACTTGCACATGGATACCTCGACCCTGCCGAATGGAAAATTTAAATATCATGGCGTGCGCACGAAAAATGCGTTGATCGATTTTGACCACCCGACCGAGATACGCTGCACACTGGATCTGAACAATCCGGCGGCAGAACTTGCCGAGGAAAGGTGTGCCGGTCTCTATATCTGTCCCTGGGCGGAAGTATTATGTCCGGGAAAAGATTCGCAGGGGGAATGCCTGAAAGTGATGTATTATGAAGGCGTCGAGAAATCAACCGCCCGCCTGGAAATAGTAATCGAGATGGGTGACACTCGGTATCAGCTCTACGACGAAAACTATCGCGCACATAAGAAGGATCCTGCCGGAGGCCTTTTTAATTACCGCCAGATTGGAGTCGTACAGCTACGCATTGTCGTGGATAAAAATTCGCTTGCCGTTTGGGAAAATGATAAACAGGTGTACCAGGGGTTGATTCCCGCCATGAAGAATAGTGCCGGAAAGGTGTGCGGTAATGCGCTCCCCTGGGGAACCGGCTATCTCTACTTGCAACAGGAAGTCAGTACCCAATTGCCGGTACGCGATGTCTTTTTCTCGGATATTCACGTCCGTCAACTCCCCGAACCTGGGAAACCAACTACCGGCAACACGGAGACGACAACCGGCAACGGCGGCAATAAAGCGAATACAACTCCGACCGCAGTGACACCGACCACTCCCACGAAACCGGCGCCGGCCACTCCCACGACGGTGAAAGGCCCTATCGTTGATCTGGACGCTCCGTTTATCGAGCAATTCACCGGTTCGCAACTTGACCCCAAACGCTGGATGGTGGTAGAGGAGGAAAAGCATCCCGGATCGACCATCGAGGTTGCCGGCAAGTCCGCGCACTGGCTGCACTTCCACGTGGATCCGTCACTTGCACCGAATGTAAAGAAGCTGGCGCATGGCGTCCGTTCGCAGGATGTCATGCTGAATATGGTGCACCACGTCTCGCTGCGATACCTGGTGGATCTTGGTCCGACATCCCTGGCTGCGAATACGGAGACCAATCTCTTTATCTGCCCCGACCCGATTACGAAGGACCCGGAACAGGAGGCGAAGGATTACCTCAAGATCGGCTATTACGGTGATGAGGCGGCAACGGCCTACTTGCGAGTGACGCTTTGCATACAAGGAAAGACATATAGCCTCTATGACCAGGGGAAAGGGGCACCGCGTGGGAACGCTGGTACGGCGGACGCCAAACCTGCACCGAAAAGAACCCGATCGGTGTATGTTGTCGTTGACAATTGTGTTGTAAACGTCTGGGAAGATGGTAAGCAACTGTGCCATTGCGTTTTCGCCAACGTCAAAGGCGTTCCCTCACCGCTCCCCTGGCCGGTCGGCTACCTGTACCTGCAGCAATCCGCCGCTGCCGGGTCACCGGCGTGCGATGTCTCCTTAACGAATCTCCGCGTCATTCAACTGCCGGACTCACCGGAGGGGAATTGATACGGACTGCACTCCGCCATTGTTCTCGTAAAATCTCGTTATATCATGACCGAAAAACAACGCGTGCATATCAGCAGACTCTTAAGCTTCGTGCTGCGGCATAAACCGGAGACTATTGGCATCCAGCTCGATCACGAAGGGTGGGTGCCGGTAACGACCTTGCTTGCGGCCTTACAGACGCATGGCTCCCCGGTCAGCATGGACGAACTGCAGGAAGTCGTAGCGACGAATGAGAAGCAGCGGTTTGCCTTTTCGGCGGATGGCATGTGCATCCGCGCCAGCCAGGGGCACTCCATCACCGTCGACCTCGGCTATCAGCCGGTCGCACCGCCGGAGATTCTCTATCATGGTACCGGGGAGAAATACATCCAACAGATCCGCCAGGAAGGCTTGCGCAAGCGCTCACGGCGGCATGTCCACCTCTCTCCCGATCACGCCACCGCCCTCGCCGTCGGCCAGCGGCATGGCAAGCCTGTCATCCTCGAGGTGCTCGCCGGCGCCATGGCGCGGAACGGGTATCGATTCTTCCTCTCGGATAACGGCGTGTGGCTCACGGATGCCGTGCCGGTGGAGTATCTGGTGTTTCCGGAGGGGGCGTAAATATGCTGAAACGTCAACACTCCGGGGAAGCCTCCCCGGAGTGTTGACGTTTCAGCATATCAGTATCACTTATGCATCCTACATCTTCTCGACCGCACATAGGCGCAACTGTTGTCTGGTGAGCATCACCGCTTGCTCGCCTTTCAGCCACAGATGCTGTTGCTGAAAGTGCTGGTAGCGCATATAGCCTTCCAGCGACATGTAATGCGTTTCCGCGGTGAAGGGCTTCAACCCGCAGAGATTATTATCCGTCATCGCTCGGGCAGGCGTCAATTGACCGAGTAAAGTCATCCCCAGCAACAGGGTGAATAGCAGTAATTTCTTCATGGTATTCCCCTTTCTCCGGCACCGGTGATGTGCATTACACCTGCTATCCGGTAGCCGGGTTTACTGCTATATTTATAGCTATTCTAATTAGCAATTAAACCTCATATGGTGAAAATTTTGCATTCACTGCAACCGCAAGCGTCCCCAGCTTCCCCGGTCGCTGGAGTTACGGGCAATCCCGTTCCACATCAGTTGGCGGAGGCGCTGTTTGCCGTCGGCGCTGTCATCGATAGCCAGGTCGAAGAGGAGTTCCTGGCCGGGGTGCGGGGTGAAGCCAAGGGCGGTGAAGGGGAGCGCGGCTTGCAGGATGTACCCGTTGCCGTCGGCGGCGGGGAGCACCAGCAGGCGGCAGTCGCCCTGTGCCGGCGCGTTGGCGTAGTACCACTGATAGGCATCTTTCACCTTGCCGGCGCTGAGCAGCACCTGGCGGTCGCCGAATTGCAGCGGGCCGGGCTTGTCCAGGTTCTCCGCGCCGATGAATAGCTCGATGGCGTCGGCGCTCCAGATTTTGTTGCCGGTGTAGTCGTTGCGCATGGGGGTGGTGTCGCGGACATCCACGCGCAGGTAGAGGTTGGTGTCGTCGTAGCACAGGCGGAATGTTCCCTGCAGCCCGTTGGCCATGCTGCCGATCACCAGGCGGTCGGAGGGAATGCTCACCGGCGGGGTACCCGGCCAGCCGTTGGCGGTGCCGTCGATGGCGATGCCCGGCAGCGCGCGTGGGGCGGTGCAGACACGGCGGGCAGCGCCGACTTTCTTCATGAAGCGCGGGTCGTTGAAGACGAAGGGCGGCACCTCGCGGGAGGCGACCCGGTAGATGTTGTAGTTCGCCTTCATCATCTCGGCGAGCATGGCCTTGTACGGGCGGTCCGCCACGTTGACCAACCCGATGTTGCCGTTCTCGGTGTCGAAGAAGCGCCCGGTAACTGCCTGATCCACCGCGCTGAACCACTCAATGCCGACCACCGAGCCCAGCGCCGCCGCCTGCTCGACATACTGCCGGTAGGCCAGCCCGCGCTCCTGCTGGCTCGCCACCTCGTTCATCCCGCCGGGCAATCCAGAGTCTTTCGGCGCACTGTAGTGGAATTCGCTGAGGATGAACGGCTTGCCCCCGCACCACTCATACAGCCGTGCCAGGAAGTCCTTGTCGATGGCATAGGTGTAATAGTTGACGCTGATGACGTCCAGGTAGGTGCGTGAGATGCGGCAGAGCAGTTCATTATTGGCGGTGGACGGCATCCAGCGGTTGCCCAGTAGCATGTGGTGATGGTCGTACTTGTGGAAGGTGTCGGCGATGATCCGGTAGTAAGTGTCAAGGAAGAGCGCCAGGTAATCCTGCATATCCGCCGCTGCAGCTTTGGTGGTCACCGGCAGGCCGGTGTTTCGCAAGGCGTCAAACGAGGCGGCGTGCAGGTTCCATGCGGCGTTGAAGGCGTTTATGGTCAGGTATTTCCCCCGCAGCACCTCCACCAGCCGGTTCTTCGCCGGGATGTTGCCGGTGAGCGTGGGAATGACGCGTGGGATGTCCTCGAAAGCCTGCTCGTTGGCGAGGAAGTAGCCGATGAGCAGCGGGTCGTCGGCATGGGCCGGCAGTTGCGCGGCAAAGAGCCGTTCGATCTCCGCGGCGCTTCGCGGATCAAAGGGGTCGAACACGCCACGCACCTTGTCCAGCAGCACCGTGCGCATGTTGCCGTCCCAGGTGCCCAGCGGCAGCGTCAGCACATAGGGGAACTTCATCGCCTGCGCGGCGGCAGTGGGCGTGCTGAACGCCCCCGCGCTGTTGAAGCCCCACTTCCGATACCGCTCGATCATCCGCGCGCTCCACGCCTCGCGGTCATACGCGGTGCCGTACTTGCGGATGAGATTGGCCAGGTAGAAGGAGAAGTCGCGCTGGTCGTTGGGGCGGAAGGCCGGCTGATAGGCGCTGTTATAGTCAGGCAGCCAGGTGAAGAGATCCTCCCGCCCGCTGATGTGTGTGTAATCGTCCACGGAGCCCAGCGCCGAGCAGATGCCCAGGTGGAAGAAGGCATTGCCCGCCGGGTCGACCATCGTCCAGCGCCCGTCATGCTGTTCGACATGGAAGAAGCCGGTGGCCTGCAGCCCGTATTTCGCCCCACTGTCCGGCAGCCCGCCGTACTCGTCTCGCGCCGGCGGCTTAAGCCGACCATAATAGGCGGTATCCGCTGCAACATCCGCCTTCAACTCCGCTTCGCTCTTCACCTTGCCGGGAAAATCCAGGCGCGCGTTCTGCCCGAATGCATCCGCCAACTTCACCGGCCCTCCCTGTGCATCGACATCGCTCACCTGCACGGTGTAGGCTATGACATTGGGCTGTAGCGGTGTCAGGAAGAACCATTGAAAGGTTTTCCAGTTCCATTGCCGGTTGTCCTGCAGTTGCTGCCAGGAGTACGGCGGCAGCTTCACCGCCAGCCCCTTGCCGCGCACATCGGTGAAGGTGAACAGGGTGGCATTCCCCTGGAAGAGGAATGGCGTCGCCGGCTGCTCTGCCGGAAAATCCTGCAGCGCCTTGTCGTCCACGCTCCACTTCCCTCCCTGCGCCAGCGTGAACGGCAGCAGGCAGTCTATCTTCAGCTTCTTCACCTCGCCGGGCAGATTGGCGAGCGTGATGACGATGCATGTGCCATCTTTGACTGCCACCACCGCCTGCGCTTCATTCGCATATTTGAAGCGTATCCCCTCCCCTTCCTTCACCGCCTCGACCGACTTCAACTCGGCGTTCCCCTCCCCCACCAGCACTGGCGGGTTCAGTGTAAACATGCCGGTAGCCCCGGCATCGATGAGGATGCCTTTATCGGTGACGGTCAGGTTGGCGGCAAAGACGGAGGTGCAGGCGAAGGCGAGCAGAATGAGTGCAAGCGGCAGACGGCGGCGCATGGCTGGCTCCTTGGACGAAATGGCGTTGATACGGGTATTATCATAACATGCGTCGTAAGGAGTGCCAACCGTAAAAATCGTAATAGCCACAAAAGGACACAAAGAGCACAAAGGGAAATTGCATCCATGAGGATCATCATGAAAAACCAATCTTCCGAGCAGAAAGCGGTCGCACGGCAATATCATTCGTCAGACACGGTCAACGCGCGCGCTGCCTTGCATCGACGCTTCAGTGCAGATCCGAGATGGCAGGAATGGGTCTTTGATCAGTTCAACCTTCCCTGCGATTGCCGCATTCTGGAAGTCGGGTGCGGACCGGGAATGTTATGGCAAGCGAATCGTGCCCGTATACCGACGGGATGGCGTCTCGTATTGTCGGACATGTCGGTGGGGATGCTTAGAGCGGTGCGCGAGAACATCGGTGACTTGCCGCAGATTGAAGACATTATCCAGGTTGATGCGCAAGCGATCCCGTATGAGGACGCCTCGTTCGATGCCGTCATCGCGAAGCATATGCTCTACCATGTGCCGGAGTTCAGCACCGCTCTCTCGGAGATCAGTCGAGTGCTTAAACCGGGCGGCATCCTGTATGCCACAGCGAGCGGCAACGACCATATGCGGGAATTCTGGGAGTTGCTCACGCCATTCGTGGAGGATATACACCAACGAATGAATCCGCAGGAAACCCTGGAGCGTTTCTCCCTCGACAACGCGCCATCACGCCTGACCCCGTGGTTCACCGAAATCCAGGTGCGCCACCACCAGAACACTTTGGTCGTCACCGAGGTCGAACCCCTCGTTGCCTATGCGCAATCTATCGCCAATGGTGATGTGCCGATTCTCGAGGGTGAGCGATTGATGCGCTTTCGCGAACTGGTTGCTGAACGCATTCGCCAAGCGGGTGCATACCATATCACCAATAGCAGCGGGATCGTCATCGCACGGGTCTCTCGGCAGTAAGTTCAGGCTGCTTCCCCACCGGCCTCTATTGCTGGTCGGTGGAGAAGCAGCCGTGCTTTCGGCTAGTTATTCAGCACAATTTCAATTCCTTCCACACCAATCGCCAACTCATTGGCAAATCGGATTCGCCATTCTCGCCCCAGGTCGCCTTGCACCAACTCGGCTTCGTACTTCGCTTCGTAGCCCGGCAATGCGATGGCGGTGGAGTTGCCGGCTTCCACGGTGAGCGTGCACACCGGTTCGGGATGGTCAAAGCGCACGGTGAGGGTACGGCGCGTGGGGGTATCGGTCACCTGCAGGCGGCCCCAATTGCCCGGGGTGAAGAGGGGCACGTCCATTGCCGACTGGCCGGGCAGCAGACGGGGGCGGAGGGTGAGTTCGGCCTCCGGACGGTTCAGCACCAGGCCGGTGAGCGCCAGGTAGACGAACCAGACGGCGGGGGAATTCATATAGCGATCGCAGCCCCAGCCGTAGGTGTGGCCGCTGTCCACGTTCCAGCGCAGCGGCTGGTTCCAGGTGAGGCGGCGCGTCTCGTGGATGTCGCGGTAGAGGCGCTCCACCGTGGTCAAGGCATCGACAACTTCGCCGTGGGCGATGGCCAGCGCGGCGTAGTGCCCCACTTCATACCCGGGCCAGCAATGCCCGGCCTCCGACCACCAGTTCGACGAGGGCGGATTGGGGGACTCGGCGCCGTCCGGCGCCACGCCTTTACGCACGCCGTGCGGGGTGGCATTACGCAGGTAAATCTGTTGCACGGCAGAGCGGATATGCGCCGGCGCTACCAGGGCGCCCAGCCCGAGCAGGTCAGCGTACCATTGCCCGGCGAGTTGCCCATCGTGGCAATCGCGGTTGATCTGCGGGTGGTCGCGCTGGGCGGTGGTGGGCACGTGCCCTTGATTCACCGCGGCATCCGCCATGCTGCTGTGCGCCACCTCCTCCGGAGTCGGCTCGGTGGTGAAGACGGGATTGCGGTCGTCGTTGTAAAGGCGGTAATAGCCCAGTTCCTCGTCCCACAGGCGCGCTTCAAACTCTGCCGTTGCGTGCTCCAGCACCGGGGCGTACGGCGCCCAGTCCGTCTCGCGACCAAGTAGCGCGGCCATTTTGCGATAGGCGTGCAAGGCCCCCAGCCAGAGGCTGGAGGAGTAGCTGTTCGCACCGAAGAACGCCCAATCGTCGTAGGTGGTGGAGCGGTCGTCATTGTTCGGCAAGGCGTCGCCATCGGTGTCCTGCGAAAGCGAGTAGGCCATCATCTCGGTCATCGCCGGCCACAGGCGCTCGATCTCCGCACGGTCATTCGTCCACTGGTAGTTGCGCAGCGCCATCAGCACGAACTTCGGGTTCAGATCCGTCCACTTCTTCGCGGTGGTGCCGGTCTTCGGATCGTTGAAGCGCAGGTTGCCCAGGTCGTGGTAGACGCGCCCGCGATCCTCCGGGTGTTTGGACTCTGCGAAGAGCCCCAACTCGGTGCGCTCAAGCTCCGGGAAGAAGAGCGCGGTGGCAATGGAGGCGTAAAAACGCTGGTCGAGCGTACCCATCATCGGGCCATACGGCGTCTCCATCAGCGAATAGCGCCCGTCCTGTGCCCACAGCGTGCCCGGCGAGAGCACATAGAGGTTGTTGATCAGCATGCGGCCCAGCCAGTCAGGCAGCGACGATTCCAGCACTGCCGTATGCCAGGAAGACACACGTGCGTTGATCTCTTCCCGCCGCGCCAGCGCCGTCTTCGCGACCGCGTGGGCATCGGCGAAATGGTTGGTATACTGGTGGCCGATGTCATCCACGCCGGCGTCGCGCGACGCCATCTCCGAGTGCTCGTTGCGGAAGTTTGGGTAGTGCCAGGCCAGCGCGAAGGTGATCGTCGTCGTTTCGCCCGGCGCCAGCATCACCTTGCACGCCAGTGCGCCGGTGTATTCGCTGTCAGCGAAAAACTCGCGCTCCCAGGCGCCTTCATCGAAGAAACCGCGATCCTCGAAATGCAAGAGCAGCGGTGATGTATCCCAGCTATTGAAGCGCGCTGCGGAGACCTTCGCCCCCTCCGGCGCCTGGATAAAGAGCGCATGTGCCCCCCGCTGGTTCGGCGCACACTGCGCAGGGGCGGCAAATTCCAGCCCAATCAGCCGCCCGCCGTCCTCGACCTTCTGCAGGGAGCGCCCGGCAGGAAAGACGCCATGCATGCAGCCGGCGATGTTCTCCCAGGAGAAGAGCAGGCTGCCCCAGGCGGGCTTGTCGCCGGTGTTGGTCAGCGTGAAGGTGAAGAGCGCCGCAGGCATGGAGGCCAGGTACAGGTCTTCCGGCACGACCGTCCCGGTCGCTTCCAACGAGACGGCGATGGGGAACAGCCCCTCGCGATAACGAAGGGCGGCACGCGGGTAGAGCCCCTCGTATGTAATGTCCTCCGGATCGAGCAACAGCATGCGCCCGGTCTCGCCCAGCGGGAGGGTCGAGGTCGACTGCAAGAGGCGCATCTGCCCTTGCTCGCCATCAGACGCGGCGAAGGCGAAGAAGGTACCCGGCATGCTCTCAATGCGCTGGTTGCGGTGGTAGTTGTTATTGGTACAGAAATTTCCCAACCGTCCATCCGGCAGCAGTTCTACACATCCGGCGCCGATACCGCCCAGCGGCACCCCATTGACGCCGGTGAATCCGACCGCATTCTGCAAGCTCGGGAATGGGCAAGAGGGACGTTCAGGGCGTCCGGTGATTGTATTATGCATGAATCGCTCCCTATATCATCTACGAAACTGGTACTGTTATTTGAGGTTGACCGTCAATTTTCCTGCCGGGGTGGCGAAAATGCAATTACTGGCCAAGAGAGGTAAAGGGAGTAATCCTCTGCAATCCTGCGTGGATGAAAGCGATTAGCCACGGAACCCGTGGCTAATCGCCGAGGTTATTATACTGTACCGCCTTCCGCATCGCCGTGGGCAGAACGGCTTCACCAGGCTGCGGATCAGGCATAATCATGGTAATAGCCCAGATCAACGTTCTCCAGCATGCCCAGTGCATCATCCATCAGCACGGCGACAGAGAAGTACAGGCTCACCAGGTATGAAGCAATCGCTTTCGCGTCGATGGACATTAACCGCACGGATAGGCTGGGCAACTGCTCGCCCGGAAGCCCGGCATGGTGCAGGCCAACCACGCCCTGCTCTTTTTCGCCGACGCGCATCAACAGGATGCTCGATTTCCCGGCATATCTCCCGTTGGCGTTGGTGATGGGGATCTTATCGCTGGGGATGAGCGGTATGCCGCGCCAGGTGATGAACGTGCAGCCCCACAATGGCACGGACGGTGGCGGCACGCCACGGCGCGTACATTCCCGTCCGAAGGCAGCGATGGCTTTCGGATGCGCCAGGAAGAAGGCCGGTTTTTTCCAGACGCGTCCCAGCAGTTCGTCGAGATCGTCCGGAGTCGGCGGGCCACTGCGTGTCTGGATGCGCATGGACGGCGCGACATTGGCCAGCAAGCCGAAATCGGGGTTATTCAGCAGTTCCCACTCCTGCTGTTCTTTAATGGCTTCGACCGTCAGGCGCAATTGCTCCCGTGTCTGATCGATCGGTGCATTGTACAGATCGCTGACGCGGGTGTGGACGCGGACGATACTCTGCACCACGCTCAACGGGTACTCACGCGGCTCTTCCTCATAATCGGCATAGGTGACCGCAATATCGGCCTCTCCCTGATGCCCGGAGAGCACGTCGATGCGATGTTCACCATGCGCGTTCGCCACGGTACGCAATCGCTCCCGCTCTTCCAGCGCCTTCGTCAATTTAAGATGGACTTCTGGCTCATCCTGCAGCACCCGATTAAGCTGCTCCCAATCGAAGGTGACCAACTGGCTATGCGCCAACGCTCTCGCCGACCCCGCGCAGCGTGAAGATGTGCAGGCTGAGAGTTCGCCGAAATAATCGCCAGGGCCCAGCAACGCCAGCCGTTCCGGTTTCCCGTTATCGCCAATGCGAGTGAATTCCACCTTCCCCTGGACAACAATGAAGAATTTGGAACCGAGTTCCCCATCCGCCATGATGATGTCCCCGGCATTATACTCTTCGCTGGACAGGCTATCGGCAATATCTGCCAGCAGCCCTTCATCCAGATCGCGAAATACCGCAAAGGCGCGCAGGTGATGCGGGTCGAGATGCACCTGGCCATCTTCCAGGAATGCCGCCAGCCGCGCATCTTGCTGCAAGACCATCTTCAGCCGGTTCACCCGATAGGTGCCGGCATCTACCTGCACCCAGGGTAAGAGGTTGAGCACCCAGCGGGGGGAAATGGCCTGCATTTGCGGCACGGTTTTTGTCGTGGTTGCCAGGTTGCGCGCCGTTTGCACGCTGTGCCTGATCGCCTAATGGTCCGTCTGTCATGTCCGTATTCTCCCGTATAGATCAGATGAGCAGCCAGTATCTGGCCCCTCTGCCACGATACTGATCATATACCGGATGCTTTAGCGCCTTGCTGCTTAGATTCAACACAAATCTGAGCGACTAGGCGCTGAAGTACACAAACGGGGTGAAAAGGAGTGATTAGTCCTATTGCCCGGTCACTAATCACTCTTTACTATTCCACCGATAATGTCCAGAGGTAGAAGGAGGCCACGGAGCCGTAGGGGGCATAACGCTTACGGTAGCGGGCAAACTGCTCTTTCGTGAGGGTGCGCAGGCCATAGAGATGGCACATGCCGCGCCGGATGGCCAGATCACCCCAACTCACCACATCGGGGCGGCCCAGGGAGAAGATCAACAGCATCTCCGCTGTCCACACACCGAGCCCGTGTAATGCCGACACCTGGCGAATGATCTCCTCGTCCGGCAGGGAGTGAAATTTTTCGACTTCGAGGCTGCCATCCAGCACGGCGGCGCCGATCCCCTGGATATAGGTAGCCTTGCGCATGGACATCCCGCACTGCTGAATCTCGGCAGGCGCCATTGCGGCGATGCGTGCCGGGGTCAGCTCGGGCAAATTCTCCCGCAGCCGCCCCCACACTGTCCTGGCCGCCTTGCCGGAAATCTGCTGTGCGATCACCGATCGGATCAATGCCAGAAACGGATCCGGCGTGATCTCGCGCTCAATCATCCCAATCCGCGCAATAGCCGCCCCGAGCTTTTTGTCGCGGCGGGAGAGATGGGCGATTTCTGTTTCTCCGTATGGGAAAAGTGGCATGGAAGATGTTGGTCCTCGGGCATCGATTGGCGAATGTCTACTCTAGTATCATAAGCTAAAAATCTTTGTTTGAACTGCATCCTACCGAATATGAAAAGAGAAAGACACGATTAAGCGTAATCAATTGATAACAAAGTGTTGATGGCACCAAATATCTCGTGGTATAGTATTAATATCGGATGGCAATTTGCATTTGGAAGGGGGTTTATCCGATGCCTGATGTTCTGATCAGAAATATGCCCGGCCATATTTACGAGGAGTTGCAGCACCGCGCAAAGCGCGAACATCGCTCGATTCCCTCAGAGACCATTCACCTGCTGGAGCAACTCTTCCAGCAAGACGAGATGTATAAACGGCATCAAGCGGCAATGCAGCGGATCATCGAACGTTCAGCAGACCAACCCCGCTTGCCCGATAGTCTCCCATTATTGCGCGAGGATCGCGAGCGATGACATACCTGCCGGCGAACTGTGTATTCGATGCCAGCGTGTTGATCAAAGTAATCCTGCTGGAAGATTATACCGACGAAGTACGGAAGCATTTCCTGCGTATAGGAGTGGATGCCGAAATCCACGCGCCTGATCTTCTCCCTATCGAGTGTACCAACATTCTATGGAAGCAGGTTATGCGTAACGGCTATGATGCGTCCAGAGTCCAGCAAGATTTGACCGATTTACTGCAACTCGCAGTATACTGGCATCCAACTATGGCTCTTTTGCCACGTGCCGCAGATGTTGCTGTTTCACATGGGATTACGGCCTACGACGCGACTTATGTTGCTCTGGCTGAGCATTTGAATATTCCACTGCTAACCGCTGACGACAAGCTTGTTCGAAAACTTGCCGGTCAATTCACCGTTATATCTCTGACTGACCACTTCACGACAAGCACATCGTAATCCATTTTCCTTCGGCTATTTCATCAACGCCATCGCCACCTATTGCGCTGGTGTACCAGATATCACATTTCCGAATACTTTTCCCCCTCAAGAGAAACGCCATCTACCGCACTCTGGACTTTGCCCGTTTGCGGATCATATCGCCAATGATGAGCTAAAATGGGATCATAACGGCGTATCAAAGGATTGAGCGGGATACCGCTGTTTTCAAAGCCACCCTGTGTAGTTAGATACGGGCCTTTATAACGTTTGATGGCACTCTTCGTTTTGAGATCCTCTGCGCGTCTGGTAAGGTCGAACAATTCCACCGGGTAGGTGCCGGTGTCCTCTTTGAATTTGGCAATCGCATCGCGGATCTCGTGTAAATTTCCTCTGAGAGTAGCCTCAACCGCTTTTCGCCCTGCTGTCATTGGCAACGCATTCAGAAATGAGATCTGTATCACGAGATAGAGGATGAATAGGAGGAAGACGACACAACATGCGCGTAGAGCTTTGATCAACGTTGGATGCTTGTACTCTTCCATCGCCTCCTCCTTTTGTTCTCCTGTGGCGTTACCTCACTAACGCCATCGCCGCCTCCTGCGCCAGCGTGTCTGCGCGCTCATTGCCCGGCGTGCCGTTGTGCCCGCGCACCCATTCCCATTTCAGCGGGCCTTCGTGCGCGGCGATGAGGGCGTCGATTTCCAGCCAGAGGTCTTTATTTTCCACCGGCTTCTTCGCCGCCGTCAGCCAGCCGTTGCGCTTCCAGTTGCGCATCCAGGATTTGATGCCGTTGAGCACGTACTGGCTGTCGGCAAAGATGACCAGTTCGCCATTCGGAACAGCCTTGAGCGCCGCGATGACCGCGGTGAGTTCCATGCGGTTATTAGTCGTCTGCGGGAAGGCTTTGACGAACTCTTTCAAAATCGTCCCCTCCGGCGAAGTAATCACCAGCGCCGCCGCCCCGGGACCGGGATTGCGCTTGCACGAGCCATCGGTGTATGCGTAGAATGTCTGCATTGGTTTCCGTTTCTATAGTGTTTCTGATCGAGAGGCAGCACCCGCTCCTTCTTACTCTTTCTCTTTCTCATGCTCTTACTCAAAGACGACTATCGGACTATTGTTTTGAGTAAGAGAAAGAGTAAGAGCAAGAGAAAGATTCCGGTCTGATGCTCCCAGTTACTATTATATTCGCCTACAGCAGTTCCACATCCTCCGAGATCTGGCGACATGAGCATTCCATATCCAATGCGGCTAACTGTAATCGATATGCACCACCGGATGCAATGACTGATACATGCTGATAATGCAAGCCACCAACCAGGCCAATGTCAAGAGGCAAATAGCGCTATTAATGATTTGACGAATTAGATGGTTTGTTAACCAGCGTTCTTTCAACAGCACCACCAGCGAAATTGTACCGCAGCCAACATACCACCCAACAAGCGGGAATAAGGGCGACTGATCAATTACCCCCCATATCTGGGTATTACGCTCTTTCATAATCGGAATGAACCAGAGCAGCACGGCATGCTGCATCAGTGCACACGCCATCACCAACCCGGCGGCGGTATACAGTGTCAGTTTATTGGTAGCCGGATGAATAGGTTTCATTACTCCACCCTGGATCTTTCATCATTTACCTGCGCATCTATGGACAGTTTGAACCAATGTTACCGCATAGCCTTAATTCGATCGATCGGTGATCCTTTTTCAGGCTCAAGTCCTTCCGGAAGCTGAAATGGCTCTTCACCATCCTGGGGATCTTGTACTAACCCATCTGTTATCTGTGCGATTGCCCAGGCGAGGTCATATTGAAACACCAAGCGCAGGGGAGAAGGCGATGCCGCAGTGCGGAGTGCGTGCACGGATTTTGTATTTTGCAGACGCGCACCAAATTCGGCTGTGAGCGATTTCTGTAGTTCTTCCCACCACTCATCGTCTTCAATGACTTCCGAGAAAACGGTGGGGAAACGCACATCGTATTCACATCCGATAAGAAATGGCCTCATTCTTTCAGGAATCGATGCAAAGTCAACATGATAGCCGTCTGAAAATAGTTGCGCTAATTCCTCGGCAGGCTGATATGTACGGTCCCATCCCAGGATTTGACATAAGGCTAATGAAATATCTTTGCTGAGAACCGTATCCTTTAGGTAATCAACGGCACGAATTTCCCATCCCAATGGACACATTGTCGTTCTGAGCGTTTCGAAACTCAGTTTCTGATCGCTTGGCGAATAAATAGTTAGGTCATAACTCATTTAATATCTCCCATCTACACCCTGCAGCTATTACAAAGACGACTATCGGACTATTGTTTTAGAGCAAGAGAAAGATTCTGGTCTGATGCTCCCAGTTGCCTTTATATTCGCCAATTGTAAATCCACATCCTTCGGACAGCATACAACTTGATACGAGAGATAGTGCTTCCCGGCAAGTGTGAAAACGGAGATAATGAGGCTACTTCATACGCAATCCTCTTTCGTGGTAGGATAACGCTATGTGCATACCAACATTGATTCCGCAGTTTATGACATTACCGTGGCCAGTGATGAAAACACGCCATACCACCATTATTTCAACGGCCCGCACTCTATCCCCGGCGCCCACTGCCCGAACTGTGATCGGCCATTGCTCTGCTTTTTAACCCTCGATACGCGTGACCCGCGATTGTGCATGATGGATATGCCATTCAGTGCGCTGCCCCTGCTCTACTGCTGGACCTGTACCATCAGCTTCGAAGAGTTTTACTATCGTTTGAATGCTGATGGTGGTGGTGTGACGCTGCTCAAGTATGGTAATGGAATCGACGCAAATAGAAATTTTGCGCCGGATGAAGTTCCTCTGTATTTCCCGCTTAGCCCTGTTGAACTCATAAAGATGACCGATGAGCAAGTAGCATTCATGGATAGACTCAGAAACGGTGAAACAGTATTTGCGGCTGGCGATTGGGTCGATACTCCAACCCATCAACTCGGTGGTCTACCCCATTTATGTCAGGGATGGGATGATCCGATGTTCATCTGTCCGATGTGTGGCAAAGAGATGCCTTTTCTTGCTGCGATCACCGACCAAGTCTTCCCAGCAGATATTTTCGAATCGGCACTGATTGACATTGTATATTCGTATTGTGCCGATTGCCATGTTGTCGGTGCAATTCACCAATGTGACTGATCTCATGGGCTGCAAATCCATACGGTCGTATACGAAGCTTGCATTTCGCATAGAGTTAGATTTGGCAACATGAGCACTCCACGTCAATTCCAATTAACTGTAGAAGATATTGATCACTGGATGCAAAGACTGATAAATGCTGACAAGATACGCCACTATCCAGGCCATCGCCAGCAGGTACACAGCGAAATTGATGACTTGACGAATTGCAAGGCTTACCAGCCAGCGTTCCTTCAGCAGCAATGCCAACGAAAGTATACTGCAGACAACATACCACCCCACAAGCGGGAATGAGAACGCCGGCCAAATAACCCGGCGAGCCTGGATTTCATGCTCTTTTAAAACCGGAATGAACCAGAACAGCACAGCGTGTTGCATCAGCGCACACATTATCACCAGTGCAACGGCGGTGTAAAGAATCAGTTTATTGATAGCTGGATGGAAAAGTCGAATTGCCATTGTCTCTAACCTGATCTCTCATAGAGTTCGGGGGACAGTTCCCCTCACGAGTCGCGGTTGGTAGGTATGCAAAATCGTCCAGCTACCTAGGCAGGCACTCTTGTACCGAGAACAGTAGTAGTCCGCGCCCACCGTGGCGCGCTGGTGGAAGCCTCCTCTCCGCGTCCGACAACACCGCCTCCGGTTCCGAGCTGGCGATCACGGTTTCCAAGCTTCCCCCAGCGCGCCACGGTGGGCGCGGCCTACCTTCGTTCACGAAACCGGCGACTCTCGAATGTCAACAATCACATTCTTCTTACAATACACCCATCGGTTGCGCTTTTCGCAAATCTATAGTACACCCGGTACGCGGAGTTTCGATGTCAGTCCCCAAAACTGTTGCATCCCTATCACCCCTGATTTCCTACATCCTGAAAATCCTGTTAATCCTGTCAAAAACAAACCATTCTACTGTAAATCCACATCCTCCGGCCCGAACTTCTGATTCCCCTCCGGCTCGGTGCAGTAGAACTCGCCCCAGAGTGCCGGGGTGAGGCGGGCCTCGGACGGGAGGTCAGCGACCACGGTTTGCGATTTGCCGGACCAGTAGAGGCGGTTGACGGTGCGGATGCCGTTCTGGTCGCTCTGCAGGATGCCGATGTCGCCGCGAATCTTCGTGCCGACGGTGGGAGGCGCCACACCGAGCGACTTCCATGGGATGGCCGCCTCGATGATCCAGCGCGTGCCTTTCAGTTGGGCCTCCGCTTTGATGGCGATCTCCGCGTCGGGAATGACCTCCACCAGGTCCATCTGCGTCTCGCCCACCGGCGAGGTGAAGCGCATGCGCTTGTCCGCCGGGGCGTCGGGAGCCACCGGGCGATAGAGCACGGCCATCGACTCCCCTTTCACCTTGGAGATGAGGATGCGCAGGTCGCCGGCCACTGGCGCGGTGCGTTTCGGGTCGGCGTTGGGGTCCAGACCCAGCGTGATGTCCAGCGCCTCGCCGGATTTAAAGAGCAGTTTCGGGTCATCCGCCGCATTGCGCACTGAGCCGTCCAGCGACCAGGCGACGACATAGAGCTTGTCGTGATCGTAGGCAATGGCAGCCTGCGAATGGGTGATGAACTCGTGGAAGACAAGGCTGTGCTGCCAGTAGTCATGAATGGTGAAGAACAGGTCTTCCGGCCAGTTCTCCAGCGAACCGGTCGGGGTGATCGGGTTGGGCAGGTACGGCATCTTCGCCACCTTCGGCTCCATCTTCAAGCGGTCGCGCTCAGCCTTCGTCAACTCCCACGCGCGCATTTTATCCAGGTCCGCAGTCGTCACCGTGCACGAACCGGTCATCCGCTGCACCTGCTCCAGGCCGTCCACGCGCACGATGCTGACGTGGTTATGTCCGGCCACCGCATAGACCTTGCCATCGGCGCCTTTCACCACGCAACCGTGATAATGCTCCTGCCCCGCGCGAATATCGGTCAGGTCGGTCTTGCCGGGAATCCACTCCGGCATCGTCCACTGGCGCAGGCCGTAGCCCTCCGGCCCGCCCAGGATGCACCCCACCAGCATTCCATCGCCACTATAGCAGAACCAGTCGCCCGCGTCGCTATTGGTAACGAAATACTCCTCCTCTTTCCCCTGCGCGTTGTTCAGCGTGAAGTGCCCCACCGGGAAGTGCTCCTGGTTGAGCACGCCGGGCGGGCGGTTGTAGCCGAAGTTGCTCTCGTAATAGCCGCCGTGGGTATTGTACTTGTTCGGGTAATCCCACAGCACCGTTTTGCCGTCGGCGGCATAGAGGCGGTTGGGGATACCTTTCACGAAGGTGCGGCCGTCGGCGGTCACCCACTTCGTACCGCCGAAGTTCGGCATCAGCTCTATCTTCGCCAGGTCGTATTCCGGCACGCCATTGGCCTGGAAGCCGCTGGGACGCAGCCGGCGGTCGCCGAAATTGAAGGACAGGTCTTCGCCGACGAAGGCGCCGCTCAGGTCCTGATCAATGGTCTGCACTTCCGCCGCCTGCGGAATGCCGTCGCCGTTCTTGTCATACCAGAGGAAGGTGTAGTTGCCGAACGCCATGGCCCCGAACTTCTCGCGCAGGTCGGGGCGAATCCGCACATCAGCCCAGCCGCTCAATGGCCCGCAGGCGGCCATGGGCACGGCGATATCGTTGCGCTCCTCACAAATGGTTGCTAATCCCTCGCCGATGTCCGGCCCCACCAGATAGCGCTTGCCGTTAAGATAGACCGGGCGGTCAGGCATGGCGCCGCCGGAGGACTCTTTCGCACCCGGTCGATAGAGGATCGAGTCCAGCTTCCACTCGCGCTTTGCCCAGTCAAGCACAAACTTCATTCCATTAAAATTAACGATGTCTTTGTTGCCCGGGTCCATCCAGCCGCCGCCGCCGTATGGCGTGGGGCCGAGGAACCATTTCTCCACCTTGCCGTCGCGGCTGAAGCGCTCGATGCGCTTGGGCTGATAGGTGCTATCCGCCACCCACAGCTTGCCCGCGGCGTCCACGGTGATGCCCAGCGGATTGTCCAATCGCTCAGGATCCCATTTGCCCACCAGTTGCCCGCCGGGCTTGCCGATGGTGCGCACCAGCGCGCCGGTCTTCGGGTCAAACACCTTGATGTTCTTCGTGCCCAGATCGGTGGCATAGATCAGCCCCTCGGCATCCACGGTGAGATCGCCGGGCGCCTGGATCTTCTCGCGCGTCACCACCACCTTCGATTTCGCATTGTCGTCCAGCGGCACGGTGACGATCTGCCCATCGGAGAAGGCATACAGGGTGCCTTCCTTATTGAACGCGATGTTGCCCGGCAGCGGCAACGGCAGGTGGCGCACGATGGTGAGTTGACCGTCTTTGTCCTCCGGGGCGGGAATCTGGTACTCGGTGATGCGCGGGCCGTACTGCACCGGCAGCTCGGGATCATCGCCCAGCCACTGGTAGGCGACGATGGCATCGAAGCCGGCGCGGTGCGGGCCGCTGACCGGTTTTACCCCATACGGTGGACAGCGGTAGCCCGCCGGCTCCAGCGCGCGCACGCGCACCGCGCGGGTGGTGATGATGGCGCCGAAGTCCACGCTGCGCACTGTGCCCAGGTGGCAGGACCAGCTAAACTGCACGGGCTGGATCAATCCCCTGAAGTTTAGCCATTTGGGTGGTGAGGAAAAAAATCGTTTTAGTTAAGTTGATTTAGGTTTGGTCGGTGGTGTCCTGGGGTATGGCTTGGTTGAACAACAATCCCACCCCCAGGAGACACCG